>Ga0193696_1000447_pt1 | contig 14472 bp, 15 predicted proteins | sample L3m1metaG_FD_145074 | JGI IMG/M metagenome (GOLD analysis project Ga0193696, IMG submission 145074) | Soil microbial communities from a riparian zone of the East river system, Colorado, United States - L3m1 | ecosystem: Environmental > Terrestrial > Soil > Riparian zone | place: USA: East River... | reverse complement strand
AATGATTAAAATCAGCAAATGCCTCACATAAAAACATACTCACTATTGGCCATTCACCCCTCTCGTTTCTTATCTTTGCCGCTTTAAGAAATAGAGTATGCAATTCGAAAAAATTCACAATAAAGGGCGGGCTCAGTTATTCAAAAACCCTTACCTGGAAATGCTTACCAAAACACATCCATTGGTGATTTGGGGTATGTATACTCCGGTAATGATCTATATGTTGTATTTCAGCGGTAATAGCCTGGGTTTTTCAACAACCCGCATCATCTTTACATTTTTAGGAGGCATGCTTTTCTGGTCACTCTTTGAATACATTGCTCACCGTTTTTTGTTTCACATGGTGGCAAACAGCGGCAGGGCAAAAAAATTTGTATACACACTACATGGCAATCACCACCATTATCCAAGAGATAAACAGCGGTTGTTCATGCCGCCGGTACCAAGTCTTATTCTTGCATCTGCAATTTTCGGACTGATGTATTTATTGCTCAGACAAAATACATTTATGTTCTTTCCTGGTTTCTTGTTAGGTTACCTTATGTATGGCACTATGCATTATGCTATCCATGCATGGAACCCACCTTTTAAATGGATGAAACCTCTTTGGAGAAATCATCATCTTCATCATTATAAGAACGAACATAATGGTTATGGAGTAAGCACCACCATTTGGGATCATGTTTTCGGTACCATGTTCGATCTTAAAAATGAAAAAGAAGACAAAGAGAAGGTAAAGGAACTGATGTTTGAGAAGAAGTAATTTGGTGGTCGGCAGAGTTACTACTATTAGGCTTTTCTTGCGTCGCACTCTTGTACTACAACAATTCTATTCCTCTTTTAAATCTTCTCACAGATTCCTCAGATTTACATAGAAGTTTTTATCCGTAAACATCCGTGTCATCTGTGAACTATTCACCATTTTTCATCATCACTAATATTTTCATTATTACGGTATTCCTGTCGTGATCTTATTTTCTGCAACTCTCTTTCAATGATCAAATCAGTGATAATATTGGCTGCATCAAAGCCCTGGTTTTCTTTTAATAAATGTTTGAGCTTGGATTCATTTACATCCACACGGTATAAAATAGATACCAGTTTTTGGAAATCAGATTGAATAAGAAAATTTATGTGAGACGATAGCAATTCTTTTAACAGGTCAAAAGAAATATTTTCCGGCAGATCAATTTCCAATGATTGCCGTAGTAGCGGGATCAAATCCGTGTTGATCTGTTCCATTCTGAGATTTAAAATTTTTCTATCACGCCAAGATTAAATAAAGCAAAATCATATTTCACCGGGTCATGCTTATCTAATTTACTTAATGCTTCTGTAAGTTCAATTGCAGCCAACCAATCTACCTGTTTTCTTTTTAGCAAGCCTAATTTTTTTGAAACTCTTGCTACATGTACATCAATTGGGCAAATAAGTTTTGAAGGGGAAATGTTTTTCCATAAGCCAAAATCTACTCCCTTGTTATCATTCCTTATCATCCATCTCAAAAACATGTTCAACCTTTTACAAGTTGATTTTTGTAATGGGGAAGAAATATGTTTTTCTGTTCTCTTTAAATGTTCACATGAAAAGAAATATTTTTTGAAATGTGTCAAACCATGTTCCGCATCAAGATTTGGAATTGGGAAAAAGGCGGCTTCGAGAGAATTATGTTTTGAATAATGCAGATAAAGAAATTCAATAAAGTAGTAAAGATCATCTTCATTAAAAGTGCGGTGTTTAAAACCTCTTAGCTTTTTCAGATCTTTTGCTGAGTGATCTTTTATAAATGCATAAGGCGCATTATCCATTCGCTGCATTAACTCTTTACTTTTTCCGATGATTGTTGCCCTGTTTCCCCAGGCAAATACAGCCGCAAAGAAGCCAGCAATCTCAATATCTTGCTTTTTTGTAAAGAGGTGAGGGATAGATATTGGATCATCTTTAATAAATGCCGGCTGGTTGTATTCTTTTACTTTACTATCTAAAAATTGTTTTAGGTGCACCGGCATCATGCAAATTTAACCAGTCAAACCTTTGAAATAAGACTTAAAAAATAAGTATAATGCCGGTGCTATAATTTTCAAACAGGATTCTGGCCACGGATAAGACGTAATAATATTGCGATCACGGCTATCACCAACAGGACATGAATGATGGAGCCAGCATGAAATACGAAAAAGCCAAGTAACCAGCCTATGATAAGAATCACAGCGACGACGTACAAAAGTGAGCCCATAGTTTTAAAGTTTTATACTACAGGTTTTACAATGACCATACCAAAGTAAAACTGCGTTGTTCAGCAATAAAAAGCTAAGGTGGATTCAGGATCAACATGCAATGTTTTCCCCACTCTTGCCAGAAAAAAGGTTTTACCCAATTGCCTGTTCCAGGTCTGCAATAAGATCATCAGCATCTTCAATACCGACACTTAAACGGATCAATGAATCAGTTAATCCGTTTTTTATTCTTTCTTCTTTTGGTATTGAAGCATGAGTCATTGAAGCGGGGTGATTGATAAGGCTTTCTACACCACCTAAGCTTTCTGCCAATGAGAAAAGTTTAGTAGAAGAAAGTACTCTCATGGCTTCTTCAACGCTATCGTTCTTTAAAACAAAACTTAGCATACCGCCAAAATCACGCATTTGTTTTTTTGCAACCGAATACCCGGGATGATCTTCGAAACCCGGCCAATATACTTTTCCGATCTTTGGATGTTTTTTTAACCAGTGCGCAATTTTTGCCCCATTCTCGCAATGAGCTTTCATTCTTACATGCAGTGTTTTTATTCCACGCAACACCAGAAAGCAATCCATTGGTCCAGGAACAGCACCGCAACTTTTTTGAATAAAATATAATTTATCTCTCAGTTCAAGACTGTCAATCATCAGTGACCCTTGTATTACATCACTATGCCCGCCAAGATATTTGGTTACAGAATGCATTACAATGTCTGCACCGAGATCAATAGGGTTTTGCAAATAAGGTGATGCAAATGTATTATCGACGGCTAGCAAAATTTTTTTAGGCTTTGTAAGTGCGGCAACTGCAGCAATATCAGTAATATTCATTAATGGGTTGGTGGGGGTCTCTAACCAAACAAGCTTTGTTTTGTTTGTTATTGATGCAGAAATGTTAGAAGCATTTGTCGTATCGACATAAATAAACTTAATACCAAATTTTTCAAACACTTTTGTAAATAAACGATAAGTCCCTCCATACATATCATTGCCGCAGATCACTTCATCACCGGGTTCTAACAATTTTATTACTGCATCAGTTGCGGCTACACCACTGCTAAAGGCCAATGCATACTTTGCGTTTTCAATTACTGCAAATGCTTTTTCCAGCGCAGTACGTGTTGGATTCTGGCTGCGGGCATATTCATAACCTTTGTTTTTGCCTGGAGCTTCCTGAACATAAGTACTTGTTTGATAGATCGGGGTCATTATCGCACCAGTAGATGGATCAGGTTCTGCGCCAGCATGAATATATTTTGTTGCTTCTTTCATATTTAAATTTTGAATGTCTGCAAAGATGTGGAATATCAGGCAAATCGTTGTTTACCATTCATCACCGATAAAATTTCACTTAACATAGACTTAACGGACAAATTGAAACGGTTCAAATCATGCTTCAGCCAATTGAAAATATTTTTGAAGGCCAGTTTTTAATGCTTTAGAAGTATTAGGATTTCTTTATAACCTCTTACGAAATAAACCGGCACTGCCGATGGCAGATAAACTGCTTGTCTTATGCAGGTAACTACTATAACTTGTACTTAGTCAGAATTTCCTAATCAAAAAAGTATAAACCATGAAAAAGTTAATAATCTTCACCTGCCTGTTTGCTGTACTTTGCGTAAAGGCATCCAACCCACCGGAAGTGAATGAAAAAGTATTAAAAGCATTTAGTGAAACATTTATGAAGGCTACAGATGTTGTATGGCACGAAATGAAAAATTTCTATGAAGCGAGTTTTAAGCAATCCGATGTAATATCAAGGGCAATTTATGACCAGGGTGGAAACCTGGTCAGAACAACCCGCTATTATTCACAAGAAAATCTCCCGATCAATATTTTGACAAAACTACAAAAGAGGTATGCTGGTAAATCTGTTTATGGTGTAACTGAATTATCTGCAGAAGACCAGGTATCCTACCACATAACAATGCAAGATGAGAAAAACTGGTATATCATCAAAGCAGATAATTGGGGAAGTCTTGAACTTGAACAAAAATATAAGAAAGCGTAAGTTGTAAGCTGAATATAAATAGCCATTTTGCCCCCGGTGAGATGGCTTATTTATTTAAATAAGAAAGAAGAAGTGAGATAACGCCAGTCATAATTGTCTGCCTCATGTGCAGGTTTCGCTTCGATCTTTTTATCTATTACATCGGGTTTAAGGATCTTTTCATCAACTAATATCTTTTTAGCGTCCCTGATCAATTCCGTTATCTTTTCGTTTTGTATCCATTGTTGCTGCGGCGGTTCAAAACCAGTTTTATCTTTTCGCCAAACGATCTCATTTGGCAACTTGTCTTTCATTGATTCCCGCAGCAACCATTTTGTCCAGCCACTCCTGATCTTAAAGTTTGCCGGCAATGAAAAAATAAATTCAACTAACTCATGGTCCAGGAATGGCAAACGAACTTCCCGTCCATGCGCCATTGAGTTTCGGTCAGCATAACGAAGTAATTCTTCTAACCCGTGCATGCATGTATTGAAATATAAGACTCCATTAAGGCTGAAGATCTCTGGTGTTATATAATAGGCTTCCTTACTTTGTAATCGGGTAAAATCTTTGGTGAGGTCTTCATGTCTTAATGCATTCAATAAATAGTGTCTCTCTAAAAAAAGGGTAGCAAACTCGGGAAATAATGCAGCGATCCGGTTCCTCCATCCAAATATTTCAGTGATGCCTAATTCTTTTGCTGCATTCAATTCACGACTTGCTAAAAGCTTTCTTTTCCTGAAAAGTTCTTGCCAGTACCATTTATAGTATTTATGATAGCCGGCTAATGTTTCATCAGCGCCCTGTCCATCTAGTAAAACTTTTATTCCTTTTTGCTTTGCTAATTCATACACTTTATACTGTGTATAAATGCTGCTAGAGCTAAACGGCTCTTCCTGGTAATAAAAAAGTTTTTCAAGATCGTTATGTAATGTAGCGGCATCAGGTGTAGTGGTGAAATGCTGTAAATGAAATTTATCAGCTACAAGTTTTGCAAATGCGGATTCATCTTTTTCAAAGCCAGGGAATACGGAGGTGAAAGCGGTCAGTGGTGAATTCTGAGATGTAAGTGAATGCAAGTTTGCAATTATGGATGAGCTATCCAGTCCACCGCTTAGGCTTGTGCCAAGAGGCACATCACTCCTTAATCTTCGTTGAACTGATCGCTGAAAAAGAAAACCAAATTGCTCAATAGCTTCGGCATCAGAGATCTTTTTATTTTCATTCTCTACATCAATATCCCAGTAATTGGAAATTGAAAGTTGAAAGCCAGAAATTGAAAATTTAAGATAAGAAGCCGCGGGTAGCTTGGAAATATTTTCGAAAAAAGTTTCTTCCGGAATATTTGGGTTATCTACATAACCGATCGTTAAATAATTAAAAAGCAATTTCAGGTTCACTTTTCTTTCGATACCGGCTGCCCACAATGCTTTCATTTCTGAAGCAAAAATAAATTGCTCATTATTTAAAAAATAAAAAAATGGTTTTTCACCAAACCTGTCTCTTGCTGCAAAAAGTTCTTTTTCTTTTTCATCCCAAACAACAAAGGCGAACATACCATCAAAATGATCGACACATTCTTCTTTCCAGTGATCGTAGGCCGCAACGATCACTTCAGTATCCGATCTGGAGCTAAAAGAATAACCCTTTTTTTGCAGCTCTTCTTTTAGTTCAATGTAATTGTAGATCTCACCATTGTGAATGATAGTATAACGTTGGAGATAATGCATTGGTTGATTGGCGGCATTGCTAAGATCAATGATCGCAAGCCTGCAACTTCCCAATGCAGTTGTTGTATTCACCCAATGTCCTTCAGCATCTGGTCCTCGGTGAGCCAGCGAATCCGTCATTGTTTTTATACGGTCTGCAGTGATAAGTGAACTATTATTGGATATGATTCCCGCTATTCCACACATACATGTAAAGTAAGTAAATAAATAGCGAATGGCTCACAGATGCACGCCCTGCTTATCAGTACGCATAGATGTTCAATGATAAAAACTTCTATGGAATCTGTGAGAAGATTTAAAAGAGGAGTAGAATTGGTACAGCACAAGAGTGCGACGCAAGAGAAGTGTAACCAGGGAACAAAAGCCGGTAAGAAAAATTAAAAACTCACAGGCAATTTCGCCTTTACGTCATCCCAAAGAAAGATCAGGGCTGTGCTTTTGTCTGATTTTTTTTCGCAAGCAATAGTAAAGTATTCTATAGCGAGGCTTGTTTTTTCAACAGGCACTTCAAATTGCATGAGGTCCTTTTGCCTGTTTTGTTCAAGCCCCCAGCTGTATAAATTTGAATTAAGAACAAATGTCCATTTTGTTTCCTGCGGAATGCAGTATAAAATATAACGACCGGGTTTGACGGTTTTACCGGCAACAGTTGCAGGGGAAAAGAATTCTATTTCCGTAGATTCATTAGCGCCAAGCCGCCATGGAACATCATATTGTACAAGTCCACCAAAAATTTGCCTTCCTTGTTTTTGCGGGCGACTGTAAATAATTCTCATTAATGGCAGCGTAGTTGTTTTGCCTGTCATTTTTAATAAAGGATAATCAGTAGGGAAATACACCATATCCATTGGCGAACGGTCAGGATTGGTATAATTGCTGACCGGGGGAAGCACCTTTACAGTTGCATCTGTTTTTGTTGGAATATCATTACCAGCAGGTTTTTTTTCAGGTTCCTTGCAACTAAAAAAGATAACTGGTAACAGTACAGCTAATAAATTTTTTTTCATAGCTTTTTTATAAAGTGATTGGCAAGGTAACTTTCACCTGTTCCCATGCAATGATCAGTGAAATTCCAGTGGTGGATTTTTCAAATAACATCGACATGCTTTCAACACTAACGATGGCATAAAGTGTATAACGGCCCTTGGGAACTTTTTTACCTCCGATCTTTACATCTTTATAAAATTCTATTTCGGTGGCTTCATTGGCGCCAAGTCTCCATACGTTCCCATACTCTACTAATTCACCAAAAATTTTTCTCCCTTGTTTTTGAGGACGACTATAAAGTATCCTGGCAACAAGCGGCTCAGTTGCTTTATTTTGAATTTTAAGAATTGGATAATTGTTAGGATAATAGCTTACATCCATCGGTGATTTATCAACTTCAGGCAGCTTGGATGGTTGTGAAAAGGAAAATAAGAAAGAAACAAGTAAACAAACGAGAAGGGAAGTTTTGCGCATAATTGAGATTTAAAATGACAAAAATAACAGTTTCATAGTCTTTGACGAATTTATGAGCTGAATCGTTCGCTATTGGTCAAATTGTTTCAGAAAATTCACCGTCATAAGTCTAAGTTCAGGGAAAAATAACTGGTATAAATTCTTTAGCTGATCATAATGCTCGCAGAAAAGGAAGTAGGCAGTATCACTTTCTTCAAGGTACTTTGCCCTACGCACCAAACCTGCAAGACTTTTTTCTATTCCTTGCCGATACCTGTAATTATATAGCCAGTTTTGTGCTTTCATATACGGATACATCCTATTGAACTTTTCAGGAAATTGATCTGTGAACTGGTCAAGCAAAGCGTATGTATTAATTGTAAATGTTTTTAAACTTTCATCTGTAAACTCATTTTCATCAAGAGCAAGAAAATGATCATATGCCACATCCATCAATGAGCCAGCATATAGCCTGTATGCAGGACGGAAGATCTCCTTTGCTTCTTTCGTTACCGGGTGAGCATCTGTAAACCGATCGATCTCCCGGTGTACTGCAATTCCTTGCTGTATTTGTTCCGGATAATCATACTTTCTTTTTCCTTTTACAAAATCGCTGATCATGTTGCCCACCAATATGCCCGGCTTATTAAAAGAAAGATATGCATGCGCTAGGTAATTCATAGCCTAAAGATAATACGAAAGAAAAGGGCAGTTGTTACATGTTTAAGTGATATAGTGGTGCTTTGTTCATTTGTTATAAAAACTTTCACATTTCATGACGACACCTGTATACAGGATGAGTGGGGTTTAAAATAGTTTGGCGGTATTAATAACGGATGCATGTTCACATTCATTCTTATTCTTTCACTTACATTAACAATCATGCCCATCAATCACAATTGGCTTGTCACCGGGTGTAACGAAATCTACCTTTGAGTCGTCAAACTGATATAAAACAAATAACAAGTAAAAATTTCTAAAACCAATTAAACTTTTGAGACATGAAAAAGATATTATTAGTGCTGGGTCTTGTAGCAACAATGGGAGTCTGCAGTGCATACCCGAGTGAAAGAGTTTCACAAAAAGTGCTGACATCATTTAAAACTGAGTTTACAAATGCACAAGATGTACAATGGGAAACGGGTAACAATTATTTCAGAGCTGCCTTTACAATGAATGAGCAGCGAATATTTGCTTTTTATAATGTAGAGGGGGAATTGTTGAGCGTTGCAAGATATATCAGCTCAATTCAGCTACCTGTCAATCTTTTCAGCGATCTGAAAAATGATTATAGTAAATACTGGATCAGCGATCTCTTTGAAGTAAGCAATAGCGAAGGCCTTCATTATTATGTAACACTTGAAACGGCAGATTCAAAATTGGTGATGCATTCAGGTAATGGTGGAAGCTGGAGTACATATAGTAAGAATAAAAAGATCTGACAAGCAAGTTAGTTTTGGTGTGTGGTAAATTAAGAGTCCCGCCATAGGCGGGACTTCTTATTTTAAATTAATGAATGAACTCTTCAGACGTTAATCACTTTAACAGATGCCTCCATTAATCTAAAAAGGAGTCCCTTGGACACAATTCAATTGACTTCAGTTATTTGTTCTGGTATATTCGTCATACATCACTCACCTTACTTATCCTTTTAAGAATTTCGAAGAAAATCGTAAACCATTAAACCTTTGAATATGAAAAAGACATTTTCGTTGTTGTTTGCATTTTTGATAATTGGTATCACAGCTGTGATGGCAAACGAAAGAGCTGATGTTGATCCAAAAATTTTATCTGCATTTCAAAAAGAATTTTCTTTTGCAAAAAATGCAAAGTGGGAAGTGAAGGGGAATTTAACCCAGGTAAATTTTTTATTAAATGACCAGGGTGTCTCAGCCTGGTATAATTCAGATGCAGAGTTAGTAACCACGGCAAGAAATATTCTTTATAATCAATTGCCGATCTCAGTTATCAGGGCACTGGAAAAAGAATATGCTGGCGCAGATTTCTTCGGCATAACGGAAGTAAATCGTAATAATGAAACCTATTACCAGATACGGGCAGACGAAAAGAGTAAGAAGTATTTATTAAAAGCAAGCCCCTCAGGCAATATAATTGTATTGAAAAAAATTAAATAAACGCAGTTCTTTCGAGAGCATGTGGTGTGCCCCCGACCTCTTAGTCGGGGTTTTTATTTTCAAATAATTTACTTTTGCGGCTCTTCCGCATTGTCTCACGGTATTGTGATCTGAAGGCGGCTCAAAATTTTATCAAAAATGAGTAAAGGACCTGTTTCACAATTCATCCAACATCATTATCGTCATTTTAATTCAGCCGCATTAGTAGATGCTGCTAAAGGGTACGAACAACATTTATTAGAAGGCGGTAAAATGATGGTAACACTTGCTGGTGCCATGAGTACTGCCGAGCTTGGTATTTCGCTGGCAGAAATGATCAGGCAGGATAAAGTACATATCATTTCCTGCACAGGCGCCAATTTGGAAGAAGACATCATGAATCTTGTAGCACACAGTCATTACAAAAGAGTTCCTAATTATCGCGACTTAACGCCGCAGGATGAATGGGACCTTTTGGAAAATCATTATAACCGTGTTACCGATACTTGTATTCCTGAAGAAGAAGCATTCCGCCGCATTCAAAAACACATACATAAATTATGGAAAGATGCTGATGATAAAGGTGAACGATATTTTCCGCATGAGTTCATGTATAAAATGTTGCTTAGTGGTGTATTGAAAGAGCATTATGAGATCGACACGAAAGATAGCTGGATGATGGCGGCAGCAGAAAAAAATCTTCCGATCGTTGTTGGCGGATGGGAAGACAGCACGATGGGAAATATTTTTGCTTCTTATATTATAAAGAACCAGCTAAAAGCTACCACCATGAAAAGCGGGATTGAATACATGGTGTGGCTGGCGGATTGGTACAGGCCTAACAGTGCAGGTAAAGGCGTTGGATTCTTTCAAATTGGTGGCGGTATTGCCGGCGATTTTCCCATTTGTGTTGTGCCTATGATGTACCAGGATCTTGAGTGGCATGATGTTCCTTTTTGGAGTTATTTCTGCCAGGTAAGTGATTCTACAACTTCATTCGGTTCTTATTCAGGTGCAGTGCCAAATGAAAAGATCACTTGGGGAAAATTAGGAATAGAGACTCCAAAATTCATTGTGGAAAGTGATGCAACAATCGTAGTGCCTTTGATTTTTGCTTACTTGTTGGGATGGTAGTAAAAGAAGATAACTACATTTTTATGTAACCAGCTTTTGTAATTCTATTCATCGTTCCTTGCGTCGCACTCTTGTACAACAATAATTTTATTCAGCCATAAAAAAAACCCCGGATTTATTCGGGGTTTTCATTTATGATGAAGGTAAGGATTAGCGTCTGCCATCACAGGGTGTATAAAAGGATAACGAGTAAATAGACTGGGCGGTTGCCATAAGGTTTAATGCAAAAAAAATCTCGCCTAAAGGCGAGATTGTAAAATATTTGAAATGTTAAAAATCAGGAGAAATGAAGTTCTTTTCTTATTATTTCAGCTTCTCTTGAAGAGTGAAAACACCAAACAAGTATAGAAACAATGAAAAGTTTATGGATCGATGTTTCGATCACAAGCTCATTGATATTATTTAGAAATATTTCAACTCCCCAAAAAACAACACTAATAACAAGAGCTGAAACGAGAGAGAAAAATGGTTGTTTACTGCTGTACATTGATAAAAGGATCATTAAAGCAGCAAGCCCAAGATATACAAGGAAATCTTTTGTAGTAAACGAAGTCTCAGGCATTATCCAAAAAACGCCTGCACCTCCAACAAAAGCCAAAGCACAGATCAATAAGATGTTACGGGTTTTACGAAGCCGTTTATTAAGCTGTATCGTCTCCTGTGTACGGTACAATTCGGAATAGTCGACATGATTGTCGGCTATTTTTTGATAAAAGATCGGATTTTGCTCAGTTTGATTCATTATATGGCCTGCACATTTTAATAAAAGCGAAATAAATAAAAGTTTTTCTCTTTTTATAGTATTTCAATTTAAATCTTAAAAAGCCCTTTGGTCCAGCGGCATATCTCTTTTCAGCATCTCCTCACGGTTTGCCATCTCTACAGCTGTATAAAAAACCAATTTTGCTCTTTTTTCCATCAAAGAGTAATTTATCTTATCGGGAGTATCAGTTGGCCTGTGATAATCCGGATGAACTCCATTGAAATAAAAAATGATCGGCACACCTTTTTCGGCAAAATTGTAATGATCGCTACGATAGTAAAAACGATTTGGATCTTTTGGATCATTATATTTTCTGTCAAGTTTAAGTTTCGTATAAGTACCATTTATAGCTTCTGTAATAGGAGTAAGATCTGAACTGAGTTTATTATCACCGATCACATACAAATAATTAGCTGAGTCTTTATCCTTCATATAATCATTTCCAATGCGGCCGATCATATCAATGTTCAGGTCAACTGTAGTTTTTTCCAGGGGATAAACAGGGTGATTTGCATAATAAGCAGAACCCCATAATCCATGCTCTTCACCGCTTACTGTCATAAATACGATGCTCCGGCGTGGACCTTTTCCTTCAGCCTTTGCTTTTGCAAATGCTTCTGAAAGTTCGAGTACACTTACAGTACCGCTACCATCATCGTCAGCGCCATAATTAATAATTGTGTCTCTTTTACCGATATGATCATAATGGGCAGTGATAAGCACATACTCGTCTTTTTTATCTGTTCCTTCAAGCAAGCCCATCACATTGCTTACCTGTGTCTTTATTGTTGTTTTTTGAAAAGCAAGATCAATATTTGCCTTATAAATTTTTCCTGGTAATGAATTAGCGGTCATTTTATCAAATATTCCTTTTCCATCCTCTCCCATGATCTCTGTTGCTACTTTTTCAGAAATATAAAATAACTGGGGGTTGAAATTAGATCTATAACCATTAAGGCTCCAACCGGCTCCACGATTATTTGCAGGTCTGCTGAGTGATTTTGAAACAAGTAATACGGTTACTGCTCCTTTCTTTGATGCACTTTGTAATTTTCCAAATGTCTGTCCAGGGCTCATATTTCCTGTTTGTGCAGATTTATAATCAGCCGGTGTGCCTTCTATAATTAAAACAACTTTGCCACGTACATCAAGATCTTTATAGTTATCCATTTTATCATCTACAATTCCATAACCAGCAAACACAACTTCTGAAGAAGGAAGTTCAAATGAATAATTACTATTATTATTCAGATAGTCTTTGGTTAGTTCAAAGGGTTTTCCATTTACACTAAGTGATGAAGAAAGTACGGAATCTTTATAAAGCGGGTAAGTCAAACGATAACTGTCACCATTTCCTGGTTTCAGTCCGATCGATCTGAAATGTTGCTCGATATAATTAGCTGCTTTTTCCAAACCGGGTGATGGAGTATCTCTTCCTTCATTGTCTGCGCTGGCAACTATATAAAGATGTTTTTTCAGATCGGCAGCAGTAATAGAATTACCGATCTTTTCCATCGTTTTATTTTTCTTTTGCGCAGTAACTGCAAGAAGCGGAAGAAAAGCGATCAACAGTAGCGTTGTTTTTTTCATGTGATTTTTTAAAATTTTTGCTTGAGCCAACAGCTCATTTTATTTAAAAATAATTTTCAACGGGCTCAAATATAAGCCTGATCGTTTTTAAAGAAAGCATAAATGAATGAAAGGTATCCGATAGCCATAGGATCAGCAGCCTTCAGCAATTTTTTCTACCCTGAGCTGATGGCGGCCACCTTCAAAAGGGGTGTTTATAAACAGCTGCACCATTTTTTCTGCATCGCCTTCACGTACAAATCGTGCTGGAATACAAAGTATGTTTGCATTGTTATGTTCTCTTGACAGCTTAGCCAGTTCTTCGCCCCAGCAAATAGCAGCACGAATTCCTTTATGTTTATTTGCTGTAATAGCAACGCCATTAGCACTGCCACAAAGGAGTATTCCAAAAGATGCTTCTCCTTTTTCAACTGCATTAGCTACAGGATGGGCAAAATCAGGATAATCAACTGAGTCTTTTGAATGAGTGCCAAAATCGTGGTAAGAAAGATCTTTGGCTTCAAGGAAGGAGATCAACTCTTCTTTAAAATCATATCCTGCATGATCACTGCCAATGGCAACCGGTTTGCTCAGATCAAATGATGAAGACATAACTGCAATTTTAAAAGTGAAAGATCCGAAATTGCTTCACAAAGTTAATGGACTCTCGACTCGGAAATCAGAACTTTTTTAACTCCATTCTTCCTTTTCTTCTAATGCTTTTTCTTTTTGCACTTTAGCTGTGAGCCAAATGCTTATTTCATACAGTAACATAAGCGGAATTGTGCAGATTATTTGACTAATAACATCAGGAGGAGTAATAATTCCGGCTAAAATTAAAATGATAACGATCGCATATTTTCGGTTGCGACGCAGAAAATCAGGGCTCATTAAACCAACTTTTGCAAGAAAGAACATAACTAATGGCAACTGGAAAGCCAGGCCGGTACCAAGTATCAATGGAACAAGAGTATCAATATAACTGGTAATTGTCCAGCGATTCTCAATATTATCATCCAATTGAAAGTTGGCGAAGAAGTTCACCGTATATGGGGCAATTATAAAATAGCCGAATGTAATTCCAAGGAAAAATAAAAAGGAAACCCAGAAGATAACGCCCCTTGTTTTTGATAATTCTTTTTTTGTTAAGGCAGGTTTTATAAAACGCCAGAATTCCCAGAATATATAGGGGAAAGCTACAATGATGCCTCCAACAAAGATCAAGGTAAAATACATGCTGAATTGTCCGCTTACTGAAGTGCTTTGCATTTTAAGACCGATATCTTTCATACACATGTTATCGCCAAGCCCGATAGCATGACCTAGTTTACAAAGCCATTTGTAAGTTGGGAAATCGGCATGGGTAGGCCCCATCAGCACTTCACGAACAAAGAATGTATTATAAACTATAAAGACAATTGCTCCTGCGGCTATGGCAAGTGCAGAACGAAATAAGTGCCCACGGAGCACTTCCAAATGTTCAATAAAGGAC
>Ga0193696_1000446_pt1 | contig 14474 bp, 13 predicted proteins | sample L3m1metaG_FD_145074 | JGI IMG/M metagenome (GOLD analysis project Ga0193696, IMG submission 145074) | Soil microbial communities from a riparian zone of the East river system, Colorado, United States - L3m1 | ecosystem: Environmental > Terrestrial > Soil > Riparian zone | place: USA: East River... | reverse complement strand
AACCTCGGCATCGAGCCCGGTCCGCCGGCACTGCGCATCGAACGTATTGACGAACGCCTGGAGCCGTTTCAGCGGATCACCGCCATGATCGTCGTTGCGCGTGGTGACGACGACGCTCAGGTATGGTCCGGCGACGCTGCTCATCCCCTGATTCATGGCAGCCTTCTCGCGACTGCCAACAGGGACGTGCCGAGCGGCAGCTGCCATCGCTGTCTCAAGAAACGAATCTCCTGTTTGAGAGCAAATCCAAGCAGACCGTTGACCACGGGTCTGACCTTGATATCCGACAGGACGGCGGACCGCTCCGTTAGGGCCAGGCGCTGGCGGCGGCGTCGCAGGATCTCGGCCATCCCGCGGCTGAGCCGGACAATCGGGTACAGCGTCGCCATGAAAAGTGTGAGGTACTCGACTTCGAACCCGGCGTCCGCGAGTCGCTCGCGCAGCTCGTCGGGCTCGTACCTGCGGCAGTGATGCGATTCCTCGTCAAAGCCGCTCCACAACACTTTGTGCGCGGGAACGGTGATCACCAGATGCCGGCCCGGCGCGACAAGCGCGTGCACTTCGCGCAGCGACGCCGCATCGTTGACGATATGTTCCAGCACATCGAACATTCCGACCAGGTCGAATGGCCGTGCGAACGGTGCGTGTTCGATCGTCCCTTGCACCAGCGGCACTTGAGTGCGCCGCCTCGCGTACTCCAGCCCTTCAAGAAACAAATCCATCCCGACGATGATGGCGTTCGGACAGGCGACATCCAACGCCTGGAGCGTCTTGCCGGTTCCGCATCCGATCTCGAGCACGCGGGACTTGGCCGGGAGTTGCGCCGCGAGCGGCCCGATCACCGCCTCGAGCGCAAGATTGCGCGTCGTGAACCAGAAGTGCCGGTCTTCGACGTCGAAGAGCGCGGGGAAATAGCCGGGATCATAGCCGCCTGACATCTGCACGGCGTCTACCGCCAGGCGTGGAGCGCTTCAATCACGGTGTTCTGCTCGTCGTCGGTCATGTTCGTGTAGAAGGGCAACCGAAGAAGCCGCTCGGCCACCCGTTCGGTGACCGGGCAATCGCCCGGCCGTCCCCCGAACACTCGACCCATCTTCGAAATGTGCAGCGGCTGATAGTGCGAGACCGCCAGAATCCCGCGCGACTTGAGGTGCGCGATCAAGCGGCCCCGGCATTCGTTCGAGGGGAGCAGGATCTGGAACATGTGAAAACTCTGATCGCACCACGGAGGTACTGTCGGGAGAACGATCTCTCTCGATCGCGCCCAATCACCAAGGCCGAACTCGTAGCGATGCCAGAGGTTCTGCCGCTGCGCTTGAATCACCGCTGCGTGCTCCAGCTGTCCCGCCAACAGTGCCGCCAGCAGCTCGGACGGCAAGTAACTCGATCCGAGGTCGACCCATTCATACTTGGTGAGTTCGCCACGAAAGAACTTGCTTCGATCGGTGCCTTTTTCCCTGATGATCTCCGCGCGCTCGAACAACGAGACGTCGTTGAGGAGCAGCGCCCCGCCCTCCCCGCAGGTCACATTCTTCGTCTCGTGAAAACTGAGCGCCGCCAGTGAACCGAAGGTGCCAAGATTGCGCCCTTTGTACCGACCGAAGAAGCCGTGCGCATTGTCTTCGACGATCGCGCACCCGGTACTCTTCGCCACCACGTCGATCGCATCCATCTCGCACGCGACGCCGGCATAGTGAACGATGATGACGGCACGCGTGCGATCGGTGATCAGGCCCTCCAGATGCCGTTCGTCGATACACAGCGTGTCAGGGCGGATGTCGGCGAACACCGGTCGGGCTCCACGAAGCACGAAGGCATTCACGCTCGAGACGAACGTGAACGACGGTACGATCACTTCGTCGCCGGCACGAATGTCGAGAAGCAGCGCCGCCATTTCAAGCGCGTGCGTGCACGACGTCATCAGCAGCGCCTTTGGCACACCCGCCATCTCCTCAAGCATCCGGTGGCACCGGTGTGTGAACGGTCCGTCTCCGGACCACTTACCCTGCGCGAGCGCCGCCTGGAGGTTGCCGGCGTCCTGCGGCGTCCGCGTAGGACGATTGAAGGGGATGGCAAACGTCAAGATGTTCCGACTGCCGTTACCGCACCCGAAAAAGCCAGGAAGCGATCCCACGAACACCGTTCATTCGTGTTCGACGGGCCGGTTGTGTTCGGCCACGAAGGCCTGCGCGGCGTCCGTTCGGATTGTGTAGGCGGGACGCTCGGTCAAACGAACGTGAACGCGGGCCAGGTACTCGCCGATAATTCCGAGAGTGAAGAGCTGGGCTCCGGCAAAGATGATGGTGACAGAGGCCAGAAAGGCAAACCCCGGAACGCTGACGCCTTGCAGGAAATACCGCCCGAGCACATAGGCAAGCAGCACGAGCCCGAACGCGGTCGCGCCGAACCCGAGGATGCTCGCCCATTTGAGCGGCATCGTGCTGAAGCCGGTGGTCATGTTCATCGAATGCGTCAGCAGCTTGAGGAACGTGTAGTTCGACTTGCCGACTCGGCGCTCGTCGTGTCGAACTCTGATTGCCTTGAAGCGGGTCGTCCCCCAAGTGAGCAACACATCGATGTTGACGAAGGCGCTGCTGTATTGATCGAACGCGTGGCGCAATTCAGTGCGAAAGACCCGGAACGGCCCCACCATACGCGCAGTCTCGGCCCCAAGTGCGCCCTGGAGCACGATTTTCGTCATCTGAGAGGCCAGATTTCGCCACAGACCGTGGACCCCGTGCGGTGGTGCGCCATAGACGACGTCGACGCCGTCGTCCAGGGCTTCGAGCAGCTTTGGAATCTCTTCCGGCGGGTTTTGCAGGTCGTCATCAAGCGTGACAATCAGACCGTACCGGGCGGCCCGGATGCCGCACAGCAGCGCGTTGTGCTGACCGCTGTTACGCATCAGTGGAATCGCCCGAATCCAGTGGCGATGAAGGACGCACAACTCGGTCAGGACCCGCCAGCTGTCGTCCTTGCTGTCGTCATCGACAAATACGATTTCGAATTGGTTCGCAGACGCGCTGAGCACGGGCTGCAGTCGAGCCACCAGATCCGGCAGCGACAACGCGCTGTTGTAGACCGGAATCACAGCGGACAACGCAGGAACTCGGCCGGCCATGGGCAACTCTTTACTCGGAAACCGTCAGCGAACGCCTGACTGCGCGACCGCGCCCGCGGGAAGCCTGTAGGCGGACAGCAGCTCCTCGAAGCGCCCAGTCGCTCTTCCCTCGATCAGCCCGGAGGCGCGAAACGCCTCGAACATGCAGAGCGCCATCAGCTCGTAACCGTCGGCGTACATGTGGGCGAAGTCCCATTGCAGCCGGGTGCGGTCGAGCGGTGCGAAGACGGCCGCCAGGTCGATCAGTCTGGTCTCGTGAGCCGCGGCAAACCGGCGCAACTGATCGTTCAACTCCTCGACGAATCGGGCGGTCTCGGCCGGGGCGAGTTTCCGCCGACTCACAAACCACGGCACCGCCATCGCCCTCCAGGCTTCCGCGCTTCCCTGCGGCCAGAGCCCGACGAGGGTGCAGACGAAGATCTTGATGTCCGGATTGGCCGACCTGAGCTCGCGGACGATGTCGTCGAGGTTTCGCAGCAGGAATCGATAGCGCTGGTCAGGGGGAGTGCTGTGAGCGTCCGCCTCGCGATAGTCATCGGGGGTTGGCGGGTGACTTCGGCGTTCATACAACGCGCTGAGAATGGCGACCGCTCTCGACGCGCTGCGCGCGTATTGCCTCCACGGCGTCAGGCCGAAGCCGAGCGCAAAAGAGGATTCGGTCGCGAGGGGGAGACGAGGATCGTAACTCTGAAAATCGTTCCACCCGACATACAAGATCGCCACATCGGGCTTGAACTGCGCGATCTGGTGCTGCACGCGGAGCGCCACCTGATCGCTGAGCCAGCCGGGGACGCCGGCGTTGATCACTTCGTACTGCCGGAACCCGATGGCCCGCGTCTCGAGGATCCGCTTGAGAAAGGCGGGATAGTTCGTCAGGTCGGTAGTGCCGAACGTCGTCGATTCACCGAGACAAACGATGCGCAACGAGCCCGGTATCCGTTTCACCGGGATTTCTTCCCGCTGATGAAATCCCTGCGAATTGATCGAGTTGTGCTCGTTCCGAAATCCGGGTTTCATCTGATAGCCGTAGAGACCATCGGGGACCCTCATGTAGTTGATCGCGTCGTTGTTCAGAACCGCTTCGCCCCTCATGTAATGAGTTTTGAGGGACTGCCGTTCGAGCCGCCACCATGCAATCCGCGCGACGCCTTCGATTGCCAGGCAGACACATCCAATCACCACGACGGTGAACAGGATCTTCCTGCCGACGCTCGGCTCCGTCCGACGTCGCGGCGTCAAGACACCTTTCCCGCCCAGAGGTCGTGAAGCACGTCGTCGCCTCCGGCCGCCATGGAACCACGGCCGTAGGCGACGTACTCGATGCGCGGCACACCTGACAACCGGTCGCTTTGCAACCGCCAGAAATCGACGACCGTGATCGACCGGCCGTTGCTCAAAAAGTCGTCGACGGTCAACGCCGTGAATTCAGGATCGGGCGTCGCGATCAGCACAACGTCGGCTTGGCGCAGACAGTCGCGCGCCGAGTCCAGAATCACCGCACGTCCCTGAAGTTCGAGGTCAGCCGAGGGTCCGGCGAGCGCGTCGTAGGCCACGACTCGGACGCCTCGACTGAGCAGCGCCTTCACCAGCTGCATCGCTTGCGATTCCTCGATGACGTGCGAGAAAGGCTTGTAGGCCAGGCCAAGGACCGCGACGGTGCGGTCCCGCGAAAACGTGCCGGCAAGATCGTGAACAATGCGTTCGGCATTCGCTTTGTTCAGCTGGTCGGTCGTCGTCGACAGCTCGGCGCGCGCGCCGAGCGCTTGCGCGATGAAGCTGAGTGCGACGTTGTCTCGCGGGAAGCAGGGCCCTCCGAAGCCGAGCCCGCCGGTCAGGTATTTCCGGCCAATTCGCGAGTCGAGCCCGATCGCGTCCGTCACGACGTCGACGTCGCCGTGCGGCATCCTCGAACACAAGTCGGCCAGCATGTTCGCAAACGTGATCTTCGTCGTCACGAACGCATTCAGTGAAATCTTCGCGAGCTCGGCGTTCTCGAACGTCATACGCCGGACCGGCACGGACTGCGCCATGATGTCGCGATAGCAGCTTTCGAGATGATCGCCCGAAGCAGCGTCGAGCTCGCCGATCAGAAGAAAATCCGGGTTCAAGAAATCGCGGATGACGGACCCGAGGGCGATGAACTCGGGGCTGTAGCACAACCCGAAGTCGGCACCCGCTTTTTTTCCTGAGTGATGCTCGAGGACCGGCAGCAGCCCGTGCCGCGTGGCGCCTGGCAGAACGGTACTGGTGAGCACGACTGTATGCCGCTCTTTCTTGGCGGCGAGCGCTTTGCCGATCTCTCGAAACGCGTAGACGGCGTACTGCAGCGAAAAGGCGCCCCTCTCGTCGCTGGGCGTCGGCACAATGACGAACGTCAGCTCTGTCTCACTTACCGCCTCGGCCTGGCTCATCGTCGCGCGCAACCGCGTGCGATTGGCTTCGATCAGATCCTGCAGTCCCGTTTCCTGAACCGGGGCCTTGCCGGCGTTCACGGCATCCACCGCGCGGTGGTTCACGTCCACGCCGATGACGTCATGTCCCCGGCTGGCGATCGCTGCGGCCATGCTGGCGCCGAGCTTTCCCAGCCCGACAATCGAGATTCGTCTAGTCATGTCTTCGAGTTGGATCAGGTACCGTGTTCAGTCAGGCCCGGACGCCGAACAGCAGCCAGCTCGGTTCCACCCAGAACAGTTTCGACAGATGCGTTCCGAGTTCCTCGCGGTGCGCAACAATGTACTCGACGACGTCGCGCGTGCTTTCATTGGCGCGCGTCACGTCGTCCTTTGGACAGAAGTCGTGCCACATCACGAGGCCACCAGCCCGGACGAGGCGCAGCGCCTGGCGCGTATCGCTTTCGACGACGTCTGCGGTGTGACCGCCGTCGATGAACGCGGTATCGAAAAAGCCATCGGGATATGCCCGGGTGTCCCACTCCCGGCTGTCCGCGTAGATCTGACAGACCCGCTTGCCCCACCCGGCGTCGAGATACTTCCTCCCGATCAGGCCGTACGCGTCCGTTCGCACCCAGACGGCGTGGTGCGTCGTCTCTCGTTGCGCCCATAGGCCGGCGCCAGCGAATTGTGCGGACTCCATTTCCCCGTAAGCCCACTGGCCGCCTGGCTTGGTTTCGCCTTCCAGCAGGTTGATCGTCCACACGCTGGCGTCACACTCCTGGACACAGCGGAGCACGCCGTCACCCAGCCACGTACCGAACTCTAGATGGCGCGCCGGACGGAAATGGCGGAACACGTGCCGCATCACATAATCGTCTGCGGAAGAATCCCAGTCGACGAGCGATTGCCGACGCCACTGCTCAGGCAACTCGAGCGGCACGCTGAGGCCAAGGGCGTCGTGCAGCTGCCCGACCGCGACGGTCTCAATCGGGATCATGCCGGCGGCCGCTCGCGGATGAATCGTGCCGGGTTGCCCACAACGATCGTCCGAGCCACGACGTCTTTGGTGACGATCGCCCCCGCACCGACAACCGCACCATCTCCGATGGTCACCCCGGCGAGGATGACGGCGCTGGCGCCTACCCAGACATCCTCGCCAACGGTCACGAGGCCGAAGGTCTTGCCGCTGTTCTGGATTGGCACCTCGGACACTCGATGCTGCGAGGACACGACCACGACATTCGGCCCGAAGATGGTTCGCGCCCCGATCGCAACCCCTCCCGAGCCGTCGATGTAACAGCCGAAGTTGAGGTTCACATCTGCGGCCAGGTTGATGCCGCTCTGCGGGCTGATCGCGTCGATGGAGAATCGGCAGCCATCGTAAATTCTGACGCGATCGCCGACGCGGAGGCCGAGACAGTCAGAACAGTTGCCGCCCCAGATCACGACGTCATGGCCGACGATCACATCAGCCCCGACGGCGTTCGCCGATGAACGCAGCCGATCTCCGGCGTAGTGGATCGGTCCCATCGGATTATCGGTGACCAGCCGCAACGTCGGAGGCTGGCTCGCGAGTACGGCGTGGACTTCTTCCGCAATCAGGCGGCGCAACCAGTTCATCATGTCCGAACGCGCCGTCTCTTCACCGGTCGCCAACTTTTGTCAATTCAAACCAGTTGAATTCGGTGTCCTGATAGCCGAAATTTCGGCTCCATTCGAGACGAAAAGCCGGCCCGAACAGCTGCTGAACTTTCCGGTCGTCATACCACTCGACCCAAGGCGTACGCGGGCCATCGGTGGTGGCGGCAAATTCCGCCCCATCACGTGCGCCGGACAGCACGAAGCGTTCCTTCGGGTAGCCGAGCATCAGGACGAGGCCGCCCACGCGGAGAAACGGCGAGAGCGCTTCAACCTGACGTGTGGTGAAATCGAGCGGGGCGTTGATCAGCGAGCCGATGCAGAGAAAACAATCGAACGTCCTGGTGAAGCTGTACTTGAAGAAATCGTTCACATAGTAAAAGTCCGCGTCGATGCCTTTCAGGCGGCACAACCGGCGAAGCAACGTCAGGTTGTCTTCGACGATGTCTACGAACGTCACGTGGGCGCCATGTTTGGCGAACCAGATGCCGTCCAGTCCAAGACCGGGGCCGATGTCGGCCACCGCACTGTTGGCGAGCGTCGCTTTGTACCGTTCCTGGTACCAGCCTCGAATTTCTGGGGTGCACGTTTCCGCTTTGCACTGATCCCAGTACTTCATGAGCGCCTCGTCGTCGACCGTCAGGAGGTCTGAAGAAAACATCCGGCCTTCCCGAGTCGAGGGGATCTCGCGCCACTTCTCCCTGAGTCGGCTGTCGAACATCGCGTTCTGATCGCTATTCATTGCGAAAGGCCTCCCGCAGGCTCTCGTAGGGCTGAAGGTTCAGGAGGGGCGTCCGCAGCTAGCACGGAAAAATGCGCCTCGTGAACCATGAAGCAGCCTGCGCTGTCGAGCCGATCCGCCGATCGAACCTCGAACTGAAGTCCTTCTCTCGTCATGTGATACCAGCGCTCGTCGACCGCAAAGTAACCAAGGGTGCCGCGTTTGAAGACTCCGGCCTCGCCCACTCCCAGGCGCAGAAACCATGTGCCGCTCCCCAGCCGAACGGCAGGCAGTGTGACGTCGACCACGGCGCTCGACGATCGCGGAAGGCGCAACTGATGTTCGACCACATTGACGGCGAATGAAGTGCCATGTCGCGTGAACGCCATCAGGAACGTCACCTCGCGGCCAAGCGCCGGCCCGTTCACGTCCAGCAGCGCCCGGATGACGAGCGGATCGCCATGGGTCACGCTCGCGACTTCGAATCCGTTGACGTCGAGGAATTGAACATTGGCGACCCGCACGATCCCGGAGCCGAACTCCATTTGCACCGGCGGCCCAGGTTCCGCCGCGGGCTGGACGTCGATCGTCGCGCTCTGCCAACCGTTGCCGCCTCCAAGCTCCCGCTGCATCACTAACGCGCTTCCGCGCAACACCGCAAACTCCGCCTCGTCCGGACCATCGTAGTACCACTGCACATGCGCGCGTGCGAGCGGCACCATCGCGGGCACGGTGACGATCCACTCGGCCTTGTGATAGATGGATCCGAACGTGCGGAGCACCCGGCACACACGACCGCGCAGGACCTCGGCCGCACCGAGATTGCCTTCCGGAACCAGGTGCCATGACGGCTGCGATGGCGCGGACATTTCGAGCCGATTCACCTGTCCATCGGCACCGACGAGCTCGATGAGGCCGACGCCGAGCGGACGTTTCAGCGCGAACCCGGTACGGCTCCTCACGACCACATGAAGCGAGTCGGTGGACGCCGGCGCGACCTCCCTGACAGACGCAACCGACCGTCGCCGCCGCATCTCTTCTTCCTGCTCCTTGACAGACGTCTCATACATCGCCACCGCCGTTTTGGCATCACCGTCGTGCTTCACGCGGCCGCGATCGATCCAGATGAAGCGATCGCAGAGGTTCTGCGCACCATAGATATCGTGAGTCACCAACAGCAGCGTCGTGCCGTCATGCGAACACAGGTCTCGCATCCGCTCGAAGCTCTTGTGCGAGAAGTAGGCATCGCCGACTCCGAGGATTTCATCCACAATCAGCAATTCCGGCTTGAGGATGATCGACGCGGAGAACATCAGTCGCGAACACATGCCGGTCGAGTAGGTTTTCATCGGCTGATCGATGTACTGTTCGATCTCCGAGAACTCGACGATTTCGTCGAACACTTCCGCGGCGGCGCGGCCCACAATGCCTTGGTGCGCAAGGCTCGCGAACACGTTCTGCCGCCCCGTGAAGTCCGGATGGAAGCCGGATCCGATCTGCAGCAGGTTGCTGATCGTCCCGTTGACTTCGACGCTACCGGCGGTGGGCTGAACGAGGCCGGTGATCACTTTGAGCATCGTCGACTTGCCGGCACCATTGCGGCCGATGATCGCGACCTTTTCCCCGCTACTGACCTCGATGTCCACGTTCGACAACGCCTGGTGCTCGGCGTAGTACGCCGGACCCGGCGGACAAAGATTGAACACGTCGAGAAACCGATAGAGCGGCTTCTGATACAGCCGGTAGACCTTTGACACCGATGTCAAACGGACGGCAGGGGCTGGCCCGCCGACCGGCGACGGACTATTCATGGTCGGCAAAAATTGGCGACAGCCGGCGGAAGAACGTCCCGGCGACGGCGGCGCCGGCGGCACACATCGCGATGAACACGGGATCAGCCCAGAACGGAACACTCCGCAAGCCAAGGAGCGCAAAGCGGAACATCTCGATCAGATACGTCAGCGGATTCAGATAGACAAGGAACCGTGCGCGTGCCGGCACCATGTCGATCGAGTAGCCGACTGGCGACACGAACATCAACAACATCAGCACGATGTTCACGAGATAGGCGAGGTCCGGCAGAATGACCGTCGCCGCCGACAGCGTCCATGCCACCATCACGCAAAACAGGAACAGCGCCGCAATCGCTACCGGCAGATACAACACATGGGCGCCGAAGAAGGACGTCGGCGCCACCATGACCAGCAGAATGACCAGCGAACTCAGCAGTCCGAACAGGGACGCGCACACGAACTTGACCGGAAGGAACTCGATCGGGAATACAGCATTTCTGAGAATCGTCAAATTCTGTCTGACGGACGACGTGCTGGTAGAGACGGCTTCACTGAACCCGAGATAGGGAATCAGACCGGCGAAAATGAACAGAACGTACTCATAGCTGCCCAGTTCCTTGAAGCGCACCTTGAACACGACAAGATAGACAAAACAGTAGCTGCCGAGCAGCAGCGCGGAGTACGTCGGGTACCAGAGACTCCCCAGGACCGATCCTGCGTACTTCCTTCGTGTCTCGATCCGTGTGAGCGCCCAGAGCACCCGCCACGATCGCAGGAAATTCCGCGTCAGGGCCGTGGACTCCGTGACGACCAGAGCCGGGAGCCTGGCGGCCAACCGGGCCGGATTCCACACTGTGGCTGACGTGCTCAACGCTCGCGGAACCGATTCGTGATTGGATAGCGGCGATCGCGGCCGAAGCTGCGGCTCGAGGTCTTCACGCCGGGCGGGGCCTGGCGGCGCTTGTACTCCGCCATGAAGAGCATGTTCTGCGTACGGCTGACGACGTCACGGGCATATCCCTCGTGCGCGATCTCATCGACGCTGCGCTCCTGCTCGACCAGGCCGGTCAGCATGGCATCGAGATCTGAGTAGGACGGCAAACTGTCCTGGTCCTTCTGATTGGGGCGCAGTTCAGCAGTGGGCGCCTTCGTCATCACCGACGCGGGAATCACTTCACCCGCGGGCCCGGCCGCGCCGACGGGGACACAGCGGTTGCGCCACTCCGCGAGCGCGTAGACTTCAGTCTTGTACAGGTCTTTCAGCACCGAGTAGCCGCCGCACATATCACCGTAGAGAGTGGCGTAGCCGACCGACATCTCTGACTTGTTGCCCGTGGTCAGCAGCATCGCGCCACACTTGTTCGAAAGCGCCATCAACAGCAGCCCACGCGCGCGCGCCTGAATGTTTTCCTCGGTGATGTCGCGCGGGCGGCCTTCGAACGCCGGGGCCAGCGTTCGTTCGACCGCATCGACGACCTCGCCGATTGGAATCGTGTCGAGCCGGATACCCAGCCGCCTCGCTTCCGATTCGGCATCGTCCTGACTGTCCTGACTCGTAAACCGGGAGGGGAGACGAACACCTCGAACGCGATCGGCGCCCAGTGCATCGACCGCAATGGCAGCAGTCAGCGCCGAGTCGATGCCGCCGGACAGCCCAAGCAGGACACCCGGAAACCCGTTCTTGTTGACGTAGTCGCGCAAACCCCGCATCAGCGCCTGGTAAGTGTTCTGTGGCTCGGGAGGCACCGGGGCGAGCGGTTCGGAATCGCAGCGCCATTCGTGGCCGAAGCGGCGCCAGACAACAGAATGGGTGATTTCTTCCCAGACCGGCAGTCGGATCGCCAGCTGCCCGTCCGGATTGACGACGAACGAACCGCCATCGAACACGAGCTCGTCCTGCCCTCCGACCTGATTGACGTACATCACCCCAAGACCGGTCTCGGCGACGCGCTCGGTCGCCAGCGCCACGCGCTTGCCGATCTTCGCCCGCTCGAAGGGCGAGCCATTGGGCACGAGCAGCAGTTCGGCGCCGCGACCCGCGAGGTAGCCCGCGACCTCCGGCGACCACATGTCTTCGCAGATCATCACGCCCAGCCGCACGAAGCGGAACTCGACAGGTTCGGGCGGCGGTCCCGGCGCGAAGACTCTTTTTTCGTCGAACACGCCGTAGTTCGGCAGGTCGTGCTTGTAGCGCACGGCGGTCACGCGGCCGTCCGACAGAAGGACCGCGGCGTTGTACACCACTCCACCCTCTTGCCACGGCGTCGTGGCAAGAACGGCGGGCCCGGAGGCGGTTTCAGCGGCAAGCTCACCGATTGCGGCGCGGGTGGCCTCAAGTACTGCCGGCCGGAGAACGAGGTCTTCGGGCGGATAGCCAATCAACGCCAGCTCGCTGCAGACGACGAGGTCGCATGACGACCCGGCCGTCACACGAGCTTTCCGAATCTTCGCGAGATTTCCAGAGATGTCGCCGACGGTCGGGTTGATTTGCGCGATCGCGATCGTCAGTGTGTCAGTCATGCGAGCCGCAGATCACGCGTAGACCCGCCGGCGATCAGCGGGCGTGACCATCTGATCGTAGATCCACCGATACGTCTTTTCCATACCGTCGCGAAGCCGGACCGACGGGGCCCAGCCGAGTCTCTGCTTGATTTCGGTGTTGTCACTGCAGCGGCCCCGGACACCCTTTGGCGCGCTCAGGTCATACCGGCGTTTCAGCTTCACTCCGGCAATCTGTTCGACGATGTCGATGAGCTGATTGATCGAGACGAGCTCGTCACTCCCGATGTTGAGTGGTTCGCGAACATCGCTCGCCATCAAGGTCCGGGTTCCGTAGAGGCAATCGTCGATGTACATGAAGCTGCGCGTCTGTTCCCCATCACCCCACACCTCAATCTCGTTTGCACCGGCGAGCTGCGCAGCGATGACTTTCCGGCAGATCGCCGCCGGCGCTTTCTCGCGACCGCCATCGTAGGTGCCGTGCGGTCCGTAGACATTGTGGTAGCGGGCGATTCGCGTCTCGAGACCAAAGTCCTCGCGGAAATGGCGGCACATCCGCTCACTGAACAGCTTTTCCCACCCGTAGCCGTCTTCTGGCATCGCGGGATAGGCATCGGCTTCCTTGAGGGGCTCGACATCGGCGCGCGTCTGCTTGTCCGCGGCGTAGACGCAGGCGGAGGACGAATAGAAGAACCGGTCGGCCTTCACCGCGCGGGCGGCCATCAGCATGTGGGTGTTGATGAGCACCGAAATCATGCATTCGGCCTTGTGTGTCTCGATAAAGCCCATCCCGCCCATGTCGGACGCTAGGTTGTAGATCTGCTGCGCGTCCCTCGCCGCCTCGAGGCATGCTTCACGCTGCCGCAGATCGAGTATTCGATTGTCCACATCGGTGAAGCGCTGGTACCACTGACCGAGGGGCTTGATGTCGACGGCGCGGAGACGGGTGTAGCCAAGCCGTCGCAACTCGCCGATCAGGTGGCCGCCGATGAATCCGCCGGCGCCGGTCACCAGCACCAGATCGCTGCTGTTCTCGTCTGTCATGTTTCCTCCGGGAAAGGGTCGAACGCACTACTCGTGTGAGAACGCTCAGCGCCCGCCGACCGCGGGAAACTCGAACGGACCAGCCTTGCCGGTCAGCGAGAAGAACGCCCAATGCGCCAGCGTGGAAAAGAACTCTTCTCCCAACGACTCGCGCATCTCCGCGGCGAGTCCAGGATCTCCGTCGAAGAGTCGGTGGTACTCGTGATCCGCCGATCCGATCTCGAGGTTGTTGCGTGCCGAGAAGTCGGCAATCGCCACGATCTGATCCTGAATGGACTGCATCCAGCCGATGTTCACTCGCGCCTCCGAGCAGCCGGTGCGCTGCTGCCACTCTGATCCCTTCCAGAGCGGCTGCCCGTGGTAGGAACGGCTCACGCCTCCATGGCGGTTGTCGATAATGCCATGCATGATCACGAAATGCTCCCGGCCGAACAGGCGGGGCAGAATCTCGCCGAGCACGACTTCAGCGATGTCACACCCATGCGCGTTCCAAAGGAGCAACACGCGCTGATGATCGCCCAGGATATCGGCGTAGTCCGCAGTCAGAATGTCGGTCATCCTCGCGTCGAGCCGATCGAACCACTGCTGGCGAACGACCTTCGCCACTCGCGACGCAGTCTGCATCGTCCAATCGCCGCTGTGGCAGAGGCTGACAATCTGTGTGTGTCCGAGCGTTGCTGCGGCGTGACAGAACAGCGCGGTCGAATTGCCCTTGCCGCGGCCGAGCTCGAGGATGAGATCCGGGCGGAATCCCAGCACGACGCTGTACCACTGCGCCCACTGCGAAGGCCGGAGGTCGTTGGTCCAATCGACGGCCGTAATCAGCTGGCGCAGGACACTCGCGTCGGCGGCCACATGGCCGCGCGCCTCGTAATACCAACGCGCGACGTCGAACCGCCCGGGCGCATCGTTCGCGATGTCTCGGCCCGGAGTGGCCGCAAACAGCGTTCGTGATGTCCCCCTCATCTCACCAGACCAGCGAAAGATCGTCGATGTGGACCCGCGCCGCCACGGGGCGGTCCCAGGTGTGAATCACCAGAGAGCCTCGCCGCGCGAGATCGGGCACCGCCAGCAGGACGTCCACCGGCGCCGTTGACGACACTACCTGCAATTGCACGAAGGAGCTGCCATCGGGCGTCAGCAAGCTCACGCCAACCGGCCCGCCCTTCACGCGAACTCGACATCGGATCCAGCTCGAGGCGCCTGCGGGCGGATTCGCGGCCGGCCGCCACGCCGACGTCGACGCGTAGGCCCAGGGCACCGCG
>Ga0193696_1000445_pt1 | contig 14490 bp, 11 predicted proteins | sample L3m1metaG_FD_145074 | JGI IMG/M metagenome (GOLD analysis project Ga0193696, IMG submission 145074) | Soil microbial communities from a riparian zone of the East river system, Colorado, United States - L3m1 | ecosystem: Environmental > Terrestrial > Soil > Riparian zone | place: USA: East River... | reverse complement strand
CACGCTGAAGCGTTCCGAAGGTGACGCCACTGCCGGCGCTCCCGCCGACAGCACTACCAGATGTCGCGCCGGTGGAGAGCGTCGCCGGTACCAGGTCACCGGTGATGAGCAGACCTCCTGCGTCGGCCGGATAGCCCAGTTCCTGCGTGAAGCCAGAGATGTTGAAGCACGGGTAGTTGATTGCCCCGCCGTCGACGCCGCTCGCCGTACTAAGCACCACACCGTGCCGGTGAAACTTCGGCAGCTTGTTGAGCGCCCCTTGGTGCGTGGCGCATGGGGCGGCCGCTGAAGTGCAGGCGTTCGCGTCGTTGCCGGCACCAGGGTTGCCGTTGACGTAGAGCGTGATGTTGTCTTGGGTGGCGAAGCTGCTGTTGAGTGCGACATTGCCGAACTCCGCGCTCCCGTTGCTCGAGCGCGGGCCTGGCGGCGGGTACTCAGAGAAAAAGTCGCAGTTGCTCGGCCCCGCGTCGACAGCAATGACGCTGATGCGCGTCGCCAGCGGGCCCAGCTTGAAGCGGTACGGGTCCTGTATGACGGTGAAGTCCATCACCGGCCCGTTGAGAGTGGGCGCGGCAGTGGCCTTCGGGCCGGCGTCGTTGGCGATGCCGCCGTCCGACGAGGCCTGGCCGGAGATGTACGCCACCACCTGCGACGCCACGCCAGCGTCGGGCATGAAAGAGCGGCACTGCACGCCGATGTCTGCGCCCTTCGAGCCCGTGGTGAAATACTGCGCTCCGACGCCGTTGGTGTTGCCGATTTTCGGCTCCGCGCCGAAGGCCACTGCGGCGACAAGAGGGAGCAACAGCAGCGTCTTCATGGGGTGTCCTTTTCTTCGTTGAGGAAGCGGAGGTATTCGGCGATTGAGCCTTGGGTGGCCGGCTCGGCGAGGTTTTTGCGTGACAGCCAGTCGGCCCCGACGGCCTTGGTGGCTGGCGCGCGCTCTTTCCATGCGTGGCCCAGTGCATCCGTGGCGTGGTTGAAAAGCCACGCGGTGGGGCCGTGGCTGCTGTCTTCGGAGCGGCGGCCGATGGCGTCGGCGAGCGCCGATGTGCCTTCGCTGCCCGAGTGCGCCGCGCGGGTGGCGCCATAGCCGGCGATGTCGTTGATTTCGCCCAGCTGGCCGGTGCGTTTCTTCATGGCGAGGAATTGCGCCAAGTCCTCTGGCCCGGCAACGCGCTCGACTGCATCCTCGGAGGCCTGCCGCATCGCGCTGGCAGCGACGCGCTTGGCCTCGTTGGCTGGGCTGCCTTTCTTGAGCGGGTTGAGGTAGGCGTTTTGTGCGGCCGTCTGCAGTGCGCGCTTCTCGGCCTCGGCCTGCGGAATCGTCATCAGGGCCGTGCCCTCGGACTCGAGCCGGTTGAGCGCCGCGGTGCGCATCGCCTTCGCGTGGTTGCGCAGGTAGGCCGCATAGGCCTGGGTGGCGGAGCTTTTGCCTGCCTCGGCGGCTTGCTGATCGAGCGCTCTGGCCACGGCGAGCGGGTTGGCGCGCGCGGTGGGGTTGGCGTCCTGAATCGAGCTCGCGAAGCCGCCCTGCGCCTCGCCCGCCTCTTCGGCCAGCCTGCCGGAGCGCTTGGCGGCGCCCTCGCTGGTGCCAAACGGCACAATGACACCCTCGTCGAGCGCCCGTCGGCCCAGCTCGCGCTCAGCCTTGAGTGGGTCTTCGGTGGGTGAGCGAGCGCGCAGTTTCTTGAGTTTGTCGCCGCCGCCCATCGCGACCTTGGGGTTGAGGCTTCGGAACGATGCCATTTCCGCAAGCTTCTTGAGGTACGGCTCGAGCTTTGCCGAGCCCCAGCCGGAGACGGCGCCGGTGACGGTGCCGAGGCCGGCGCCCATGCCGGCGTCAGCCAGAAGCGGGAGGATTTCGCCCTTCGTTAGGTCGGCCTTGCTGCCGCCGATGCCGGCGACGGTGCCCGCCTTGAGGCCGAACTTCGCCATCTGCCCCATCTTCGGGATGATGCCCTTCACGGCGGCGCCCTTGGGGCCAGGGGACGCCACACCGCCGACGAGCTCGGCCGCGATTGCGGTCTTCGGGTTGGCCTCCTGGGTGACGTCGAGTTGCCGGCGCTCTTCGTTGCGCTCGCGGTTGTAGGCGTCCATCATCCGCGTGCCGACGCCAGCGCCAGCCGCCGGGTTGGTGCCGGCAAAGGCGTCTTCCTCCTCCGTCAGCGCCGGAAGCAGGCCCACCTTGCGGCCCACCATTTCAGCGCCCTCGCCGAGCGCGCCGAGTGCCCCCACCATCTCGTCGGTGGTGGCGTAGCTGTAGCCCTGAGGGATGTGGTGGGCGACGGTGCTCGCCAGCGACGTGTCGACGCCGGCCTTCGGGTTGATGTTGGTGGCGGACGTCGGCGCGTCCGGCACGAAGCCGTCGTCGTCAGCCACGAAGCCGTCGTCGTCGGTCGGGTCAGCCATCGAGCTTCTCGTGTTTGACAGGGTCGAACTTCTCAGCAGGGACGGAGCCGGTTTTCCCGGCATTGGGGCCAGCCTTCATGCGCACCCGCACCATGCCGCCAGCCGGCGCAGCTCCGTGTGTGGCTGGCGGGGCGGCAGGCTTCTCGCCGAAGTGGGTCGGCGCGACGAGATCGCGCTGCCGAGCGAAGCCCTGTGTCTTGCCTTCCATGAGGTGACGCGCTTCGGCGATGCGCGCCTTGAGTTGGTCCTTCGACTGGTTGGGGTCGAAGAGATGCTCAATCATCGCCTTGCCAGAGGCATCGTCGACGCCGAGCGTCTTGGCGATTTCGTGCGCCGACGACAGCATGGCGATTTGGAAAGCAGTCAGGTTGTCGGTGCCGGAGTTGTTGAAGAAGGCGTTGCGCACTTGGTTGAGCGCCTTCGTGTCGAAGTTGTCGGGGATGAGCCGCTCGGCCTCGTCGAGGTGGTGCGAAGCGACGTCGATGGCGAGCTTCGACTTGTCGGTGGCCTGACCCTCGGCGACCTTCTTGTAAGAGCCGAAGCGGGTGGTGTCCCATGCCGGGTCGATGGCGTTGGCGGCACGCATCAGGCGCGTCCTGTCTTTCGCCGGGTACTGATTGATGCCGCTGCGGCCCTCGAGCAGCGATAGCACCGACGGCCTGTCGACCTCGGGCACCGAGTTGAGGTCGCCGGCCTTGAACTTCGGCGCCGGGCCACCGCCGCCCGCCTTGCCACCCTTGCCGACCGGCCGGCCCTCCATCGCCTTGTTGTGGCGCGTCGTCTCGTCGAGGCGGCCCTGGTCGATGCCCACCTTTGTCTGGTCGACAGTGCCCTTTCCCTCGCGGTACTTCTTGAGCGCCTCGAGTTGCTCGCGAGACAGCTGCAGCCGGTTGCGCGCCTCTTCGGAGAGGTCGAGACGTCGCTGCGCCAGCGACGGGTCGAAGCCCTGCCCGTTGCGCTCCGCCATCGCCTTGATGAGCGCGTTGCGGCGCGCGTCGCCGCGGCCCACCAGCGTCGACTCGAGGTCCGCCTCTGACGGCAGTTGCGCCGGGCGCGCCACGCGGCCCGAGACGCCGGCCGAGATGGCATCAATGAGTGCAGCCGACTGCGCCTGCTGCTTGTCGCGCCCGAAGGCCTGCCGAATGCGCTCGTCTCCACCGTCGTCGGCGATGGCCGCCAGCGCGGCCAGGCGCTCGGCCTTTGCGTCGTGCGCTGGCTGGGCGGGCGCGGGTGGCGCCTTGCCGCCCTCGGCCGCTGGCGAGGCGCTGTTGCCCTCGATGCCGTTGTAGAGGGCTGGCGCCATCTCGGCGCGCTGCTCCGGGTAGGCCTCCGGCTCGAGCTCGGGCTGGTACTCCGGGCCGTAGCTGGGCGCCGCGGCAGGCATGGGTGGTGGCAGCGCCTCGGGGCGGTACTCGGGCCCCTCGCCGACGCTGGCCGCACCTTCGGCGCCGCTCCAGTCCGTGGCGGCGTCTTGCTGGTCTCCGCTCAACTCCTCGAGCGCGCGCAGCGTCTCTTCGTCGTCTGGGCGACTCACTTGAAGTCCTCGTCGTATTCAGAGAGGTCGGTGTACCCGCCGCGCTCGCCGTACTCGTCGTCAGCCTGGCGGCCCCAGTCGTACGTGCCGGAGTTTTTGCCCTGGTTGCTCGCCCAGTCGATGCCCTGGTTGACGGCCATTCCGGCCGCCTTCGCCTGCGCGTCGCCGCGGCTGCGCACGCCCGCCGCCTCGTTGCCGTAGGCGCCCGCCAGGTTGTTGGCCGCGCCGCCGGTGCCGGTGGCCTTCGTCATCTGGTTGGCGAAGTTCTGCTGGCCCAGTCCGGCGTTGTAGTAGCCGGCTTTCTCTCGGGCCCCGGCGTTCCAACGGTTGATGTCGTCCTGTGCCCGCGCCTTGTCGGAGGCCTCGCCGTAGTCTTGCTGGCGCAGCCGCCCCGCGCCGCCCGCCAGCGCCTCGAGCGCCTCCATCTTCCGTTTCTGCGCCCGCGCGGCTGACTCCTGCCCCGACTGGCGGCCCCGGTTGGCCGCATCCTGCGCCGACGACAGCTGGCCGATGAGCGCGGCGCCGGAGTTCATCTGCCCGCGCGACTGCAGGTCCGCCATGATGCCTGCGCGGCGCCGCTTGTCGGAGGCGTCGGCCTGTGAGAGGGCGGCTTCCTCGGCGACGCGGTCATCGAGCGTCATTCCGCCGCCGTCGATGATGTCTTGGTAGGCGCCGAGGGCCTGCATCTGCTTGTTGCGCAGGCCGTCGTCGCGCTGAATGCCGCCCAGCTCGGAGCGGCCCTGTTGCTGGGCCACCACGCGCTCGAGCTCGGGCAGCGGCACCGCGGCGACGCGGGCCAACTGCTCCTTGAGGAGGTCGAATTGCTGCTGTGTGATTTTGCCGGCCTCGGCATCCTTCGAGGCGGCCATAACCATACTGATGATCGCGCCGTAGTCCATGTCAGCCGTTCCTCGTCGTGGTGGATTCGAGCCCGCCGCCGGTGCGCGTCTCGGTGCTGCGATTGGTGCTCAGCCATGCGCGGAACAACGCCTGAAGCTTCCGCGCGGCGGCGTCGAGCGCAGCCCGCGCCTCGGTGACTGCCGACTTGCCGGAGAGGTTCGGCTCGTCGCCCTGCGTCTCAAGCCACCCGAGCATTCCGTCGATGTAGTCGCGCGTGGATTCCGGCAGGGAGTCGCGGAACTCCGTCCATTTCGCCTGACCCGCCTCTGGTGACAGGCCCATCTCTTCGGCGATTTGTCGGCCGGCCGGGTACTTGCTGAAGTCGGCAGCCCAACCACGCGCGCTCGTGGCGGCATTCTGGGCCTGCGCGGGGTCAATCGACCCGGAAAAGTCATCGAGCAAAGAATGCCAGTCGGTGGCGTCCGCCGGCGTTGCGTCGGCGCCCAGCGCCGCACCCTTCGCCGCCTCGCTCGCGTCGTACGCCTGCAGCGCCGCGTCGTACTCGCTGCCCCGGGCCGCCAGCTGGTTGCGCTTGTCCTGCCCCATCTGTGTCGCGTTGTCGGCCACCGCGTTGGCGTAGTCGCCCAGCGTGTCGTGGCCGGTGCCGGCCTTGCCGTAGGCGTCACGCGTGCCCTTGAAGGCCTGGCGGCCGGTGGCGCCCAGCAGCGCGGCGTCGGCCCAGTTGCCACCAGAAAGCTCCGCCAGCCCCTCGTCGGTACCCAGTGCGCCCAGCTGCCTGTCGGCCTCGCGCACGTCGTTGCCGGCCTGCTCGTAGCCCTCGGTGTCGGTGAAGTCTGGCACGCCCTCGGCGTTGCCGCCGGCCCGACGCGAGCCCTCTTCAAGGAAGCCGCGGTAGTCGGCGCCACCCGGAGGCACCACGCCAGCCGCGCCCATGCCGCCCACTGGCTGCGGCCCCGCCGCGCCACCCGTCCAGTTGCCGGCCTCGTCGAAGTGCGACTCACTGTCACCGGCCCCGTTGAGCGCGTTGAGGTACGCGTCGTTGACGCCCTGCACCTCCCGCTTCGCCTTGTGCGCCTGGTTGGCGACGCCCTCGTTGATGCGCTTCGCCTCGCGCTGCGCGACGCCCTCGTTGGCGGCGCCGAAGCGCTCGAAGTTGAGGAAGCCCGTCTGTGTCGGGCCGGCCTCGTCGAGGAAGCTGGCGTAGCCCTGGCCCGCGCCGTTGCCCTCCGGCCCTGGCGCCACCGGTGCCGGGCCCTGCCATGCGCTCTGGGCGGGCGCCTGCGCTCCGACGGCCGACGCCCCGACGCGCGCGCCGGGCACCGCCTCGCCCTGAGTGGCGTTGGGCTTGTCGGCTTCGTCGATCTCGTCGAGGTAGGGCATGGCTACTCGAGCACCAGGCTGGCGAGGTAGGTGGTGGACGCGGTGAGTCCCTGAAACTGAACCTCAAGCTGGCCGGTGGGCAGGTTGCGGAACGTGTGGCTGTACGCGGCGGTGATGGCCACGCCGTCGGGGCGCTCCACCACGGCCGAGACGTGCCGCACCCGGGCGAAGTTGGTGGAGAGCGTCAGCACGCCGTTGCCTGCCGCCGGCGTGGTGAAGCGCTTGCCCGTCAGCGGCTGCGAGAGTGCCTCCAGCTGCGCCAGGCTGTTGCATACGTCCTGCATGAATTGGTTGACGACGGCGATGGCGGCGTCGGCCTGCGGCCCCGAGACGCCCAAGTCTTCGGTGCGCAGCTGCGGCGCGGTGGGGACGGAGATGCTCACGGCGCCACCCCTGTTTTGTGGCCGGTGCGCGTGCTGCCGCCCTCGGCGTTGAGCGAGTAGCCCAGCAACCGAAACTTGGTGCCGGCGTACGTCTGCCCGTCAGCCGCCGCCTTGAAGGTGAGTTTCACGCGCAGCATGGCCGCGCGCTGGGCGTTGGAGTGCACCTCGAGCCGCTGGGTGAAGAGGTTGCGCGCCACGTCGGCGGGCGTCGGGCCCTTGCCGACATCGACAACGGACAGCGTGCGGTTTGCGGCCGACGTGTCCTGGGTGCGCTCAGTGGTGAAGACGGCCTGCATCGGCCCGACGACGAAGCTGTCTGCGTGCACCAGCGCCTCGGCCCACTGCTTTTCCACGGCAGGGTTGCCGGCGGTGGCGGCGAGCCACTCGAGCGCCACGTCGGGGATGGCCTTCCAGACACCGAGGTAGACGAAGTCATCGGTGTCGAGCGTGCCGTCGGTGGTGACTTGTATGTCGCCCGCGATGTCTTCGATGGCCGTCACGTGACCGATGGGGCCGCCGCCATTCACCACCAGGAAGTCGCCCAAGACGATGTCGTCGAAGACGCCGCCGGTGCCGAGAAAGACGCCGGGGCCGGTATTCTCAATGTCGGTGCCGTCGCCGATGGACTGGATGTCGTCGTAGTCGTCGGCGTAGCTGTATGACTTCGACTCGTACCGCAGGGCGTCGTAGGCGATGGTGCCCATCGAGAGCAGCTCGACGCCGCCCCACTGGGTGACGTTGGTGAGCACCTGGCCGCACGTCCACCCGACAGGGTTGGCGCGCCACGGGCCAGTGAAGACACCGGCGTCCGACTGATAGACGTACGCGTCGGTGCACCAGCCATCGACGCCGTCGGGAGTCGCCTCGCCGAGCGCGAGGATGTACTGCCTGTCTGACTCGTACGAGACGCCGAAGGTGGCGGCCATCACCACGTCGGAGAGCATCGCCTCGCGCAGCGTGTCTTCGATGTCCTTGCTGAGCACCTGTACGCCCGACTCAGAGATGGCGACGACGCCCTGCGTGGTGAGGCAGTGCAGCCGGCCGTTGTGCTCTACCAGGCTGTCAGGCGCCACCAGCGACGAGGTGCCGTCGAACTTCTGCACGTTGTAGGGGTAGGTGCCGCTCACTGTGTAGGTGGGGCCGCGCTTGAAGAAAACGTAGAGCGAGCCGCGCAGCGCCTTGATGCGCGATACCTCGAGGCCGTCAGGCAGGCCACTGACGACGTTGGGCAGCGGCCATGCCTCGGGCTGGCCGGGCGGGGTGAAGCGCAGCTGCGACTCGAGGCGCTCGCTGGGTAGCGTCGTCTCATAGATGAAGTAGGTGCCACTCGGGATGGTGGCCGAGTTGGTGCCGACTTCGGCATAGGTGAAGGTGCTGGCGCCGGTGACGGTGATGGGCGTCTTGATACCCACGGGAAAGAGCGCGTCGGCGGTGGTGCCGTTGGCGATGGCCAGCATGATGCTCGCGCCCGTCACTAGTCCATGCGGCGTGGCGGTGGTGATGGTGACGACGTCGGCCGCCCGGGTGCTGCTGCCCTCGGTGACGGCGGTGACGGCCGGCATTGGGTCCTGCCAGCACGACGCGCGGCTGCTGCCGACGTAGAAGACGTCGCCGGTGATGGCGCGGCGCTGAATGCGCAGCGAGAGCGAGTCGAGCGAGTTGTTGGGAGTGCTGTCGGCGACGAAGTTGATGAAGCCGGCGAGGCTGTAGAAGTTGAGCACCCCGTTGGCGATGGAGAGCACCGTCTCGTTGATGTTGGCCACCGCGTTGCCGGCGGCATAGATGGCGCCAGTGGTGTCGTAGACGCGGGTGTCGACGGCGATGAGGTCTCCGCTCTGGATGCCGTTGGGCGAGCCGACGCCGATGAGCCGGAGCACCGTCTCATGCGGCCCCTGGGTGTTGCTGCCCCACAGCCGCCCGTCGAAGACGGTGACGTCGTCCATCAGCGGCGGCGTGACGTTTTGGAAGGGCGCCCCGGGCGCGCTGCCGGTGTTGCTGTTGCAGTACAGCGGGTTTCCCGCGCGCAGGTAGCTGGCCGGCGTGGTGTCGACGAGCGTCACCGTCTGGGCCGACACCTGTGCCGCGGTGAGGGTGCGCTCGTACGCGAGGAAGCACTCATCGCCCGGGTTGGCGGTGGCGGTGAGGCTCGGGTCCGTGCGGTACAGCTGCACGAAGTCGCCGGCGACAATGCCGCGACTGTGCGGCAGGTAGATGGGCAGGCTGACGTTTTTCGAGCCGCTCGAGAGCGTCTGGATAACGGTATTCGCGACGGCGGCGCCGGCATTCGTCCAGATGGCCGTGGTGCTGGTGACGCTGGTGAGAGTGTAGTTGCCGGCCGTGAAGTTGGCCTCGCCAGGCGAGAGCGCCAGGATGTCGCCCGCCTTGAAGCCGTGGCCGACCGCCAGCTGGGCGGTGACGGTGGTGCCAGTGCGACTCAGGTTGCCGATTTGGAGTGTCGCGTCGGCCGGGTTGATGATGATGAGCGGCGTACTGGGCGCCGACAGCTTTACGTTGTCGTTTTTGTCCTTGCGGCCGATGACGGCCCGGTACGCCACCTGCGAGTTTTTCGGCATCCAGCCGGCGTCCGGGTTGCCGCTCAGCAGCGTGACGCCGATGGCCTGCCAGATGTCGCCCGGTGCCGCCACGCCAGCGGTACGCGCGGCGCCAGTGGCCACGCCGTCCAGCACACCGAGGCCGCTCGAGCTCGTCCAGTGGAGATTCTTCGACAGCTGGGCGAACTTCATCCGCATCGTGTCGATGTCGGGCGCCTCCCAGGTGCCGGCCAGGTTGGTGAAGGTGTTGAGCAGCGGAAAGGCCATCGCCAGCTTGGTTGGGTCTCCAGACGACGCGCCGTAGTGCACCACCACCTGCGTCTGGTACTCCGTCATGGCCCGAGCGATGTCGCCGGTGGTGCCGAAGGTGTCGCCGTAGTCGATGGGCTGGCCCCGGCGGATGGTGAGGATGTCTTTGCTGAGGATGCAGCAGTTGGTGGCGTCGAGCAGTGAGCCGGGTGGGTACGCCAGTTCGTTGCCGGAAGTTTTCAAACCGCGGAATCCGATGACGGGCAGGCTCGACATCAGCCCTGTCTCCCGCCGCGCCAGTTCCGAAAACCAGGCGCCGAGTAGTTGATGACGCTGCGCACCCGAGACGGCCGCGGCTCGAGCAGCATCAACACCCGGGCTGCGGTGTCGTCGCGCAGCTGCGCCAGCGACGAGGCCTTGGCGTCGCCCTTGGCCTGCAGCGCGACGAAGGCGACGTGCAGCGCGAGCAGCGAGTGCAGCTCGAGCGGCGCCTGACACACCGGCGACTTGTCGGGGCTGCAGACGTAGTCGCCGACGGCCAGTGTTGGCAGCGTGTCGGCGAAGACGAGCGTCGCCGTGCCGGTGCCGGTGAAGGTGGCGTCCATCGACAGAATGTCGAAGTGGGGCGTTGCTTTCACCAAGTCGCACAGCCCGGAGGCGTTGGTGAAGGTGCCGGAGAGGGTGAGTGTCTTGGTGCCGGTGTTGATGGTGGATATGGTGCGGACGTTGGTGGTGTCAGTCGGCAGCACCAGCTCGGACATGCGCAGTGGGTAGGTGACGCGCAGGGTGCCGGCCGGCGGCTCGGCATAGAAACGGATGTTGTTGCCCTGCAGGTACCACCGCCGGCACGGCGACACCCAGACGCCGCCGCTTGCCGGCCAGTCTTGGGGCCGCATCTCCCACAGGCCCCAGACGCTGCCGGCCGCGTCGACCACCTGCAGCATCTTGAGGCCCGCGGCGATGGCCCGGGTGGGGATTGGGTACGACAGCACGCCAGGCGAGAGGGTGATGTCGAGGGTGGTGGTGCGGTACTCCTCGCGGGTGCGCTCGAGTTGCTGCGCCACGTACGTCAGCTGCGCGTCGTTGAGAAACGCCAGCAACATGTCGTCGGCGCCCTCGGCGTAAGTCGGCAGCATGCCCGCGCGGCGGACCTTGGCGATCAACCCCGAGGTGGTGTACCCGTCCGCCACGCGCGCTCCCTTCCTGGCTTCAACTCAGCTCGGCAGCGACGCCAAAATCTGCTCCAACACCTCGCGCTGCATCTCGGGCGACGCTCCACCAGCGTCGGCGCCCGCCATCTCGCCGCCCATGCCCGCGTCACCTTCGGCGCCAGGCACCGGGGCGAAAAACGCCTTGCCCGCGTAGCCGTCGCCGGCCTTCTCGGCCTCGTCGAGCTCGGCCATGGCTGCGTCAGTGTCGAGGCCCTCGTCTTCGGGCGGCATCTCGGCGGGCATGCCCTCTTCGGGCATCAGCATCTCTTCGTCATCCATCGGGGGAGGCATCACGGTTAGGCCGCCTTTCGGACTGCTGCGAAAACGAGCTCAGCGCCGTCGTCGGCCACGTAGGCCAGGCGCCGCGCCACCAGCTTGGTGAGGTCCAACGACTCGAAGCCATCGGTGCGGATGTCGAGCGCCGGACACCGCCGCCACGCCATGCCCTCGTCGAGCTCGGCGCCGTACTTGCCCACCGCTGTCGGCACCAACACGAAGGCCTGGCGAAGCGCCGACGTGCCGAGCGGCAGCGTGATGCCGACGGCCGCCACCATGCGCACGTCGACACCACTGGAGAGCGTCAACTCGGCCTGCGACAGGGCGCACACGGCCTTCGTCAGGCGCGCGGCGTCCTTCATGGTGAAATGGACGCTCATCAGTACGTCACGGCCACGCTGGTTCCACCGGTGAGCCGCGTCTGGGAGTTGATGGCGATGCGGCCGGCGCTGCTGGAGGCCACCGTGAAGCCGTTGCCGGGCGTGCCGCCGTGGATGGCCTGCACCAGACAGGTAGCGGTGGGCTGCAGCAACCCGTTGACGGTGCCGGTGACGCCGAGGCGCGTGCCATTGCTGCTGGAGAGGATGGCCTCCCCGCCGATGCTGGGGCTGCGCTCGCGCACGGTGACGACGCCGCTCGAGTTGCTGGCGAGGAAGAGCTCGCGCAGCCGCGGGTGGGCGTTGATGCAGTTGACGAGGCTGATGGCGTCGTTGGTGTCGGTGGAATTCATCGCCCACACGTCGGGCGGGAAGGTGCCGATGCGTGCGCCGCCGGTGTCGGTGGCGGTGGCGATGGCCGTCAACTTGACGCCGGCCAACATGACGTAGTCGCCAGCGGTGACGTTGCTGCAGGTGACGACGCCGGCCCGGTTGGTGCCCACCAGTTGCCCTGAGACGAGCGCGGTGGTGCTGGCGGCCAACGCGTCGGCAAGGCTGCCGGCATTCACCTTGTCGGTGCCGACGTAGTCGAACTGGTTGGCGGCCGCGGCGGCGCCGTTCGCCAAGACGGCGGCGCTGGCCTCGAGCGTGGTCGCAGTTCCAACGAGAGTGATGGCGTCGCCGCCGGCGCCTGGCGACTGCGCGAAGACGGTGACGACGTTGGTGGCCGACTTGGCGCCGACGATGCCGTACAGCAGTGTATTGGTGGGGATGGCGGCGGCCGTCTCAATGGCAAGAGCCAGCGACGTCGCCGTCTGGGTATCGCCGGTGTCGACGCTGAATTGGTTGGCGCCGGCCGCGCCGTCCACGCCGGTGAAGGTGTGGCCATTGACGACGGCAGTGTTGGTGGCGATGGCTGATACGGCGGTCAGCGTGCCCGTCGAGCGCTGCTGCGTCGCCGTCAGCGCCTGCCCGTTGAGCGTCAGGGTGTCGGCCGCCTGGACGGCGGCGAGGGTGACTGGCACCACCGCGTTGCTGGTGGAGTACCAAAGCTTCGGGCGCGCGGCAGCAGCGCCGCGACTGTAGATTCCGGTGCCGCTGGCGATGTTGGCGAGCAAGTCGCGGAAGCGCCGCCACAGGCTGTTGCTGCCGGTGACGCCGCCGCCGCCCAAGGCGGGCACCTGCACGAAGGGGTTTTCTGCGCCCTTCGCCAAAACCGTGACAGTCGCTCTCATGAGTTCGTCCTTTCGCGTGTTGCGGTGGCCTTCAGCGGGCGCCCGACTCTCGACAGGGGGAAACGAGAGTCAGGCGCCCAAGCAGGCCAGCAACTAGCTGACGCTGATTCCAGTGAGGGAATACGAGCTCGCCGGCTCGCGCAGCACGACGCCCGCGTCGACAGTGACGTAGGCCTCGCCCGCGTTGGTGCCGGTAATCTGCAGGATGCCAGGCTTCGGGTCCGATGGGTTTCCGCCGAGCGAGATAGGCAGGCCGAACATGACATCACGGCTGCCGATGCGGGTGGTGCTCGAGTCCTTGAGGATGAGCATCTCCTGGTCACCCAACAGCGGGTGCACCACCAGCTCCACGTTGTTGAAACGGTTGGTGGTATACTCGATTTCCTGGTTGCCGATTTTCTGCTTCGTCGGCGAGTAGCTCGAGTCCACGTACCGCATGCCCTGCACTTCCTCGAAGACCTGCCGCCACACCGCCTCAGGCATGTACGCGGTGAGCTTGCCTTCCTGGTCTCGGTTGCGCAGCTCGCCGAGGTAGCCCTCGAGGACGTCGGACGTCATCGGCCCGCCGACGCTGTCGGTGTTGCCGCCCCAGTTGGGGTAGGTGGCCGCCGAGAGGCCCAGCGAGTCGCCGGTGACGTTGGCGGCCTGGGTGACGAGGCCCGGCATCTGGTTGAAGGCGGAGCCAGTCCAGCTGCCTTCCAGCCAGATGGTGTCGCCGGCCGCGATTTCGGAGCCGAGGGTGCCGCCGCAGGTGATGTTGATGGTGCGGTCGACGGTGCGCGACACGCCCACCAGGACAATCGCCTCGGTGGCGTTGTTCTTGGTGGTGCTGGTGAAGGCGTCCATGGTGGCGCCCGGCCCCAGCGCCCAAAACAGGCCGCTGCGGTAGGTGGCCGCGGTGAAGGTGATGGTGCCGGCCGAGGCCGAGCCACCCACTGACTCGACAGTCCCGAGCGCCTGCTGCCCGAAGAGGATGTCGATTTCGTGGCGGGTTTTGCCCACCCTCATCATCGCCGTCTCGAGCAGGAGAAAGTAGTCCTCAATCGCCGCCTCGCCCTCGAGTCGCGAGATGACGACCCAGGGCGTCTCCTCGTGCACGTCGACTTCGTACGAGGCCGCCGAGGCCTGGCCGATGATCATCGGCCGCACGGTGGGGAGCGACGTCTTGACGGGGCTGCTGCCCGCGTACAGGACGCTGTTGGGCGGCTGCAGTAGCACGCCGAGCTGGTAGCTCTCGGAGATGCGCTTGAAGCTGCCGTCCAAGGGGTTGCGACTCTGGAGAATGCTGCAGGCGGGCTGCGCATTCTTGACTGACGTTTCGTACACCCGCTCGGCAGCGCCGGCGGCCTGTGCCCATGAAGCCATGTGGAAAACCTCGCGGCCGACGTGCGGCCAAATCGAAAAGGAGAAAGGAAACTGGAGCGTCTCGTTTTCGAGGTGGCGGGCGCCGTGAGGTGGCCTGCGTCTCGTCTGCTGCTCGCGCGCCCTAGGCGGGTGGCGCTTTCATCGTCGGGCGCCCGAAGGTGGCCCGTGTTGCGAATGCTGCCGTAGTACGGCGGGCAGCGTCAAGTCACCACTTCTTGCGGTGCGCGTACGGGTCGAGGCCCGGCGCCGGCTGGTTGGGCGGGCGCTGCTGGTTGGCGTAGCTGGGTGCAGCGGCCTGGGTGCCGCCCACCACCACGCCGCCGCGCTGGCCGAGCTGCTGCGTCTGGGCGGTGATGAGGGCACGGATGAGCTTCGGCCCCATGACTTCGAGTAGCGCCTGGCCCTCGAGGCCCTCCGTCATCGTCTGGAGTAGTTGCCCCAGCACGGGCGCGTGCGCCTTGCGGAACTCGGGGTTGGTGGACACCATCTTCGCGGTGCGGCCGACGCCTTCGAGGTACCGACGCTGCACCGCCGCGCCCAGCTGCTGCGCGTCCATCTCGATGCCGGTGTGCTGAATGCTGGCCCGCTGCATCTTGGCCGCCATCTTCAGGGCCTGCCCGCGAAAGTGGGCATTCTCGGGGCCGTCGATGGCAAAGCC
>Ga0193696_1000443_pt1 | contig 14545 bp, 15 predicted proteins | sample L3m1metaG_FD_145074 | JGI IMG/M metagenome (GOLD analysis project Ga0193696, IMG submission 145074) | Soil microbial communities from a riparian zone of the East river system, Colorado, United States - L3m1 | ecosystem: Environmental > Terrestrial > Soil > Riparian zone | place: USA: East River... | reverse complement strand
AGACCCATAACGTCTGAACGCACAAGCGGCGAAACCCGCAACGAGTATGTGGGGTCGCCCGCCTTGCGCGCTGTGCGATTCGGGACATCACGCGACCCGGCGCAGCGCGTCGACAATCTTGAGCCGCGACGCCATGGTGGCCGGAATCAGCCCCGCCAGCAGGCCAATGCCGACGCTCAGCGCGAGGGCCACCAGCACGTTGGTGTTGTTCACGCCGATTTCAGGAATGAATCCGCCGGCGTTGAGGAAACGCGGATTCACAATCGTACGCGCCGCGGCGATGCCCAGGATTCCTCCCACCGTCGCCATCAGCAGGCCTTCCCCGGCAACGAGCAGGAAAATCGTCGCCGACGGGAAGCCAAGCGTCCGCATGACCGCGATTTCGGTCGTCCGCTCGCGCACCGACATCGCCATTGTATTGGCGGCCACGAACAGCGTCGTGATGACCACGGCCAGCGCGATGCTGCCGAGCAGCAGGTTCAGGTTGCCGAACATCGACACGAATGACGTCTGGAACGCGCGCTCGGTGTCGGTCTTGGTCTCGTACGGCGAATTCGCGAACTTCTCGTCGATCGCGTGCATGATTTGCGGCGCCTGATCCGGATTGGCGATCTGCGTGACGTACCAGCCGATCTGACCTTTCAGCATCGATCGCTCGTCGACGTACTTCCAGTGGAACATCATCGACTGGTTGTCAACCGCGGCGCCGCCAGACCGATAGATGGCACGAACGGTGAAATCGTAGTCGCGCTGGCCGTAGAGCGGAATGCCAACCTGCAGTGTGATCTTATCGCCGACCTTGAACCCGTAAATCCTGGCCAGCCCGTCGCCGATGATGCAGCCCGTGCGATCGTCGAGGAAGGCCTTGCGCTCCTCCGGCGTCAGCAGGATCTCCGGATACACGCGCAGGTAGCCTTCGGGATCCACGGCGATCTGGCCGAAGAAGTTCTTCGGATCTTTGTAGATGCCGCCGAACCAGCTCGCATAGGTGACGTCCTGCACGCCCGGAACGCCCTTGATCGTCTCGAGGTGACTGATCGGCATCTGGAACATCAGCGACGTCGACCGAATCGTCACGACGCGGGTCGACGACGCCGCTTCGGCGCCGGCGTTGAAGCCGTCGAGCACAGCGCGCAGCGCGGCGAACAGAAACACGGCAATCGCGACGCTCATCACGGTGAGCAGCGTCCGGCGCTTGCTGCGCTTGGCGCTCTTCAGCACGAGGCCCACAAACTTCACATCGACCTCCTATCCGACCTGCTGCGCTTCGACCAGCGTGCCCTTTTCGAGATGGAGCACGCGTTTGGCGCGCTCCGCGGCGTGCGGGTCGTGCGTCACCATGACGATCGTTTTCTTGTATTCGTCGTTCAGCCGCTGCAGCAGCGTGAGCACTTCGCCAGCCGACTTGGCGTCGAGGTCGCCGGTCGGCTCGTCGGCGAGGAGCAACGTCGGATCGGTGACGATGGCGCGCGCGATCGCGACGCGCTGTTCCTGTCCGCCCGACAACTGACGCGGGTAGTGCTTCTCCCGATCGCCCAGTCCGACGATGCCGAGCGCGGTCAACACGTGATCGCGGCGCTGTTTCTTCGACAGATTCGTCAGGAGCAGCGGCAGTTCCACGTTTTCGAACGCCGTGAGCACGGGAATCAGGTTGTACAGCTGGAAGATGAAGCCGATGTGACGGGCGCGCCAGGCGGCCAGCGCGCGCTCCGACAGGGTGCTGATTTCCGTATCGCCGATGCGGATCGCGCCGCGCGACGGCCGATCGATGCCGGCGAGGAGGTTCAGCAGCGTCGATTTGCCCGAGCCGGACGGGCCCATCAATCCCAGGAAGTCGCCCTCGGGGACGCTGATCGAGACGCGATCGAGCACCGGGATTTCGATCGCGTCGCGTTTGTAGGCTTTCGTCACGTCCCGCAATTCGATGAGGGCCATCTCAGCTTCCCTTCACGCGCACGATGCCGCGATCGGTCAGGCCGGCCGGCGGGTTCAGCACGACCACCTCGCCCGGTACGACGCCGCTCTTGATTTCGATCTGATCGATCCGTTCGGACCCGAGCGCCACCACGCGGCGCACGGACGACCCGTTGCTGACAACCCAGACCACCGACGCGCCGCCCTGCTGGATGATGGCGCGCTTGGGCGCGAGCACCACCGGCGGCGCGGCTGCGGACGGACCTGACTCCGTCGCTGTACCACTCCGTCCCCGTGCCGCGCCCGGCTCCTGAAAGGTGACGCTCGCGGTCATCTCCGGCTTCACGTGCGCGTCGGGATTGAGAATACTGACACGGACTTCGACGATGGCCTTCGCACGATCGGCGGACGGAAAAATCTGCCGCAGCCGGCCCTTGTAGGGCTGATCCTGGTAGGCCTGCAGCGTGACTTCGGCCGGCATCGCGGCGCTCAGCTTCGCCACGCTGTTTTCGCTGACCTCGGTCTGCACCTCGAGCTCGGCGAGGTCCGCGATGGTCGCAATCGCGCCGCCCTCGCGCGACGCCTGGCCCTGCACGCCGAACGGCGAGACCGTTTCACCGACCTCCGCGCGCTTCTTGATCACCACGCCGTCGAACGGCGCCCGCACGTTCGCGTTCTCGATCGCTTCTTCGGTGACGCGTACGCGCGCGCGGGCGGACGCGATGGCGGCCTCCGCCGACTTCACGCGGGCAGCGGACACGGCCGCCGAGGATTCGGCGGCGGTCAGCGTCGCGGTGGTGGTGATGCCATCCTTCATCAGCGCGCGCTGCCGCTCCAGGTTGCGGAGGTCCTCGTCGCGCGCCGCGATCGCCTGACCGTACTGCGCCTCGCCTTCTGCGACCATGCGCCGCGACGCCTCGAGCTGCGCGTCGACATCCGCGTGCTCGATCTCGGCAATCACCTCGCCCTTGCGCACGCGGGTCCCCTCTTCGAACCTGAGGCGCGCCAGGCGGCCGCCCATCTTGACGCCGACGTCGCTGCTGCGACGCGCGACCACGTAGCCGCTCGCCACGAGCACCGGCAACGCCGTCGAACCGCCCGGCGTCGTCACCACTTGCGTCACACGGGCGGTCTCGACCTCCGGCGCGCGCCGCTCGGCGACGTAGGCGCGGGCGTTCGGGTACAAAGCGGCCCCGACGGCCGCCAGCACGAGGAGGACGGCCCACGGCACCCAGCGCCGGCGCGCGCCGGTGTCCCGGTCGATGCGCAGGCGCGACAAGTCGCCGGCAGGAGATTCAGTGTGAATTGTCACGGGAGAGTGGTCGCGAGTCCGTCGTCAGTCATCAGCCTCAGTCGTACGACAACTGGCGACTGATCGCGTGTCTAACCTTCTTCTTCGAATTCCTCTTCCTCGGGCGGGCCGAGACGCGTGGACGGCCGCAGCGCTTCGCGGTAGTCGAACACCGGCAGATTGCGCACGTGCAGCGGCAGCGTACACGCCGACGACTTCTCCTCGACCACGACGGTGACGGGACTGCCCTCGACGCCTTCGCGGAACGCGATCCGGCAGCCGCAGGCCAGCCGCGCGTGAGTGAATCCCTTCAGCATCGCTGAATCATACCACGCGGCCGAGGCGACGGGGCCGCAAAGCGCGCGTTACAGCAGGGCCTTGATCTCGCTCTCGAACTTGTCTTTCGACGACAGGCCGACGTGCTTGCTGCAGATCTTGCCGTCGCGGGAAATCACGATGGTCACCGGCAACCCAAACATCGGACCGTAGGCGTCGTCCACATCGTCGCGGTCGATGCCCGAGAGGAGCGTGTAGTTCATCTTCCACTCGGCGGCAAACGGCTTGGCCTTCGCCACAGTGTCCTCGGTCAGGATACCGATGATGTTCAGGCCGCTCTTGCCGTACTTTTCCTGGAATTCGATGAACCACGGGATTTCGATCTTGCACGGGCCGCACCACGTCGCCCAGAAATCGAGCAGCACCACCTTGCCTTTGAACGCGGCGAGCTTCACGTCCTTGTTGTTCAGATCCTTGAAGGTGAAGTTCATGTTCGCCGGCTTGGCGTTCGCCGGACAGGCAGGGCCGGCGGCGCCGGCGTGGCTGTCGGGCCACGGCGCCGGCACGGTGACGAAGGCCAGCGCCAGCGCGCCGAATGCCGCTATCGCCCATCGAAGGTTCATCGCAAACTCCTCACAAGCTCTCAGCTCTCAGCTTTCGGCTTTCGGCTCTGCCTCGTTAGCTGAAGGCTGATAGCCGATAGCTGATAGCTGGTCTCTTCAATGTAACGAACTCTTCACGAACGCCGCGAGCCGCTCGACATCCTGCTTCGGTTCGCGCGAGACCAGCACGAACGTCCGGTCGTTGACGCACCAGATGGCAGCTTCGTGCCCGAGCACTTCGACCAGGCCCTGCGCGCGCGCGGTGTCCGGCAGCATGAACAGCGACACCGGGCGCCCTTGATGACGATACATGATGTGCGCGATTTTCCCCTCGCCGTAGAGACAGGGTCGGGCGCCAATCAGCTCGAGTCCGGCGCGCGACGGATCGGCCGGCAGATGCATGCGCCAGTCGAAGCTCGATAGCATCGTGCTCTCGACGGCGGATGGCGCCTGCCGGGTGCCGAGCGCGGCGTTCATCGCGAAACACTTGACGTGATCCGCGGCGAGCTCGGCGGCCATGACGCGCGTCGACCTCTTCGTCGCCTGATAGAGAAACGCGCCGCCAACGACGGTCACGAGCGACGCCGCGAGGGCGAACGGCGCGAGGCGCGTGGTCCATGCCGGTCGGCCTGAAAGAGGAACGCCCGAGCGCTGGCCGGCTTTCGCCGGGAGCGGAAGAGGCACGCCCTGCGCGATGACAGCCGGCTTCACGACGTCACGAGGGGCGGTGAGGCCGGCTGTCAGTGCCGCACACCTGGCGTGCAACGACGGCGGCGCTTCTTTCTTGTTCAGCTCGGGTTGTCTTGCGTGGACCAGATCGCGGACGGCCTGTTCCGCGACGACGCGCGAATGGCACGGCGGGCAGGCGCGGAGATGCTGGTCGACCGCCTGGCGATCGACGTCCGGCAGCTCCCTGTCGATGTACGGCGTGACGAGCGGGTCGATGGATTCGCAGCTACGCATGTTCTTTGGTAAGCCCGACAGGACGTAAATGATTCAACTTCTGGAACAACAGGCGGCGGCCGCGCGAGATGCGCGACATGACGGTGCCAAGGGGAATCGAGAGCGTCGCGGCAATTTCGGCGTAGGAAAACTCTTCCACGTCGCGTAACCAGACCGCCTCGCGAAACGCGTCCGGCAACTCGTCGAGGGCCGCCTGGAGGTCGGGCGCCAGCGTCTCGCGTATCAACCGCGTTTCGGGCGTTTCGACGATGCCGCCCGGTGGCGGCAACTCTGCCGCGCGATCCACGACGTCGCTGTCGACGGCGACGGTGTCGCGGGCGCGGTCACGGAAGCGGTTACGGGCGGTATTGTGGAGAATCGTGAACAACCACGCCCTCATGTTGGTGCCAGGTTCGAAGCTTTCTGCCGCGCGGAACGCCTTCAGATAGGTCTCCTGCACGAGGTCCTCGGCATCGGCCGGCACACGGGTCAGCCGCATCGCCGCGCGGTACAGGCTGTCGAGCGACGCCAGCGCCTCCGCCTCGAAGGCTGGCGACACCTCACGTAAACCCTTGTAGGGCGGCATCTATTCCAGCCTTCGCGCTGCTGGCTTCCTTCGCGCTTCGGCTAGGCAGGCCACCTTTCGCGCAATTTGCCGCCCTCGCCCTTCGGCTTGGCAGGTCAGGCTTCGCGCGCCCGGGCTCGACCGCGCTACGGCCGGCAGGCCCCGAGGCTGTCCGCCGAAGCGTGCCTCATGAAACGCACGCATAGGCGGACCAGTATAAGGGCTTGTCGCCGAAAGGGGTCGCGGCCCGCCGTCGGCAGAGGACAAGTCGCACGCGCTGCACGAGAAATTGCCGAGCACGGTGTTTGCAGGCGGCGTGCCGTAACAGTAAGATCGCAGCCGGTTTCCGACCGACTTTTCCGAGGTACCTGCCTATGCGTACCCGAGTGCCCCGCCCAATCCGCTATTCGTCCGTCGCGCTGCTCGTGGCCTGGCTCGTCTCCGGCTTCGCCACCACCGTCGCGGCGCAAACGCAGATGGTGCCGTACTTCGGCAAGAACAACATTCATTACGACAAGTTCGAGTGGTACATCTATACGACCGACCACTTCGAGATTTACTACTATCCGGCGCTACAGCAGCACCTCGAGCGGATCGCCGGCTACGCCGAAAGCGCGTATCAGCAAATCAGCGCGGATCTGAAGCACGACCTGCCGTACAAAGTGCCGATGATCCTGTTCAAGACCCACAGCGAGTTCGAGCAGCAGAACGTCGCGCCCGGCGGCGCCCAGGAAGGCGTCGGCGCGTTCGCCGAGCCCATGCAGCACCGCATGCTCCTGCCGATCGACGATCCACCGGACCAGCTGTACGGCCTCATCACGCACGAACTGACGCACCAGTTCGAATTCGACATCATTCCGACCACCCTCATCCGCCGCAGCGTGCCGCTGTGGGTCAACGAAGGACTGTCGGACTACGAGCGCGGGCAGTGGAGCTCGAGCGACCTGATGCAGGTCCGCGATGCCGCCATCGCCGACATCGTACCGAAGATGTCGGAGATGGAAGGCTACGGCAACTCCGGCAACGTGCTGCTGGTGTACAACCTGGGTCACGCGGTCTTCGAGTTCATCGAAGCGAAATTCGGCAAGGAAGGCGTGCGGCAGTTCCTGTTCTCGCTGCGCAAGAGCGTCATCGGCGGCGGCGAAGACGCCTACGAAGAAGCGCTGCGGATGAAGAGAGAAGAGTTCGACGAAGCGTTCGACCGCTACTTGAAGGACCGGTTCAAGCCGTTCCGCGACAAGGAACGGCCGGCGGACTATGGGCGCGATCTGTCGCCGAACCAGGAGAAGACGCATTTCGCCGAAGCGCTCTCCATCGCCCCCTCGCCGTCAGGCGATCTGATTGCGGCGGTCACCATCAACCGGAAAGACCGGGAGATCGACATCGTTCTGGTGTCGTCGAAAGACGGGTCGATCGTCCGCAACCTCACGGGCGGGTTCGACAAGGACATGGGCTTCGACCACATCGTCCTGCGCGGCGAGCGAACCAACATCATGCCGTACATGTCGTGGTCGCCGAAGGGCGATCGCCTCGCGTACTTCGTCCGCACCGAGAAGGAGCGGACGCTGGTCATTCAGAACGTGCTGACGCGGAAGATCGAAGAGCGCATTCCCTTGAGGTCGGTCGATGAACCCGAATCGCCGAACTTCTCACCCGACGGGAAGTCGATCGCGTTCGCGGCGCTGCGCGGTGGCGTCGGCGACATCTTCACCGTGGATCTCGCGACCAAGCAGATCACGAACCTCACCGACGACGCCTTCGCCGACTACGGGCCGGTCTATTCGCCGGACGGGGCGTTCATCGTCTACAACGCGCGCGTCAGCGGCAACCAGAAGCTGTTCCGGTTCGATCTCGACACCAAGAAGAAGACGCAGCTGACCTTCGGCACTCAGGATGAGACGGCGGCGTCGTTCATCGACATGGACACCCTGACGTTTGCGTCGACGGCGACCGATCCCGCGGTGCCGCTAGAGCCGGAAGTCGCGAAGAACGGCAACATCTACAACATCTGGACGCTGGATCTGAAGAATGGCGAACTGCGGCAGTACACGGACGCCGTCGGCGGCAACTGGTCGCCGGTCGTGCTCAGCGAAGGCGGCGTGAAGAGCAACAAGCTCGCGTTCATCAGCTACTACAAGAACGAGTACAGCATCCGGACGCTCGAGCGCAAAGAGCCGCTGCACACCGCCGCGTCGTCGGACTTCGGCGCGCCCGGCCCGGTCATCGATTTCCAGGCACCGCTGCAGCACACGCTCGTGAAGGAGAACAACCGCAAGAAAGGGACCTGGGAAAAGATGTTCCTCGAGGGGCGGCCGCCGGTCAACGTCGGCGTCACCAACAACGGGGACCTCTTCGGCGGCACGCAGGTCAGCTTCGGCGACGTGCTCGGCGACAAGCAGATCAACTTCTTTGCGGCGTCGATCTCGCAGTACCGCACGCTGGCGCTGTCGTATGTGAATCTGGCGCGGCGCTTTCAGTACGCGCTCCAGGGCTTCTCGCAGACGCAGTTCTTCTACGGACAGCTCGGTGGTGTGTTCTACGATCCGGTCTACAGCGGCCTGATCGATCGCGACCTGGCGATTGCGACCCGCACCGTCCGCGGCGGATCGGCCATCGGCATCTATCCGCTCGATCGCTACCGCCGCCTGGAGTTCTCCGGCGGCGTGATGCAGCTGAACGAGGAGTACAACGATCCCTCCGTGGAGCAGGCGGCGCAGGACTACCAGCAACAGCTGTACGGCGCGTCGGTCTTCCGGAACGGGACCCTCGTGCCCATCGGTGTGTCGTTCATCCAGGAGACGACCGTCTTCCGTGAATTCGGTCCGCTCGCCGGCAGCACGTTGCGCGCGGCGTACGACATTGCGCCGAAAATCGGCAATACGCTGTCGCGCCAGACGTTCGACCTCGAGGCGCGGCATTACCTGCGCCTGGGTGGATCCGGACTGCTGGCGACGCGGATCAAGGGGTTCAAGAGCACCGGGGATTTCCCGGACTTCTGGTACTTCGGCGGCAACTACGACCTGCGCGGCTACGACTACCTCGAGTTCGCCGGGCAGAACGCCGTCGTCGCCAATGCGGAACTGCGCTTCCCGCTCATCGAGGCGGCGCTGACGCCGATTGGTGTCATCGGCGGGATTCGCGGCGTGTTCTTCGCCGGCATCGGCGGCGCGTGGTTCAACAATCAGCCGTCGGCCGATACCGGGTGTTCCGGGTCGGGCGGCTACAAGTTCGCGACCAGCGCCACGGAAACCTGCCGCCTCGTGACCGGCGCGGTCATCAACTCGACGAATACCGACTTCGTGCGCGACCCGAGCGGCAATGCGGTACTCACCTACGGTCCGCCGCGGACGATCGACGGGTTCCGGCTGAAGGACGGACGCGCCTCGTACGGCGTTGGCCTCGAGACGTTCGCGCTCGGCTTCCCGATTCACTTCGACTGGTCGTGGCGCACGACCTTCAACAAGTCGTGGGAGGACGTGGTGTACGCGGGTCAGAACGGCTGCAACATCAACGGCGACGGCTGCAGCGCGGCGTGGCGCAAGCCGCGGTTCGCGGTGTGGATCGGCTACGACTTCTAGGGTCAAAGAACGAGTAGGGGCTAGGGGCTAGGGACTAGCCCCAGTCCCCAGTCCCCACCTCTGACAGCTAGCCCCAAGCCCCTAGCCCCTAGCTCCGACTCGTTTTTTGCGGTACGATATTTTGGTTTGACAAAGCAAAGTAAAGTACGCGATCTTCACGTCCGCCAGGTCCTCGACGCCTACCCGCGGATCTACTTCGCCTGCCACACGCGGCACGTGCGGGATCCGCAGACCGGCGAGGACGTCAGCGCCCACCAGGCGAGCATCCTCGACCATCTCGACGAGGTCGATGCGATGTCGATGACCGATCTCGCCGGCCACATGGGCGTCACGGTCGCGACGATGTCGCTCGCAATCGACCGGCTGGAGCGCAAGGGGTATGCGCGGCGCGAACGCGACCCGCAGGACGGGCGGCGCGTCCTCCTGCGGGCGACCGCCGCCGGCATGCGCCTGCGCGAGGCGAAGTCGGTGCTGGATCCGGTCAGGGTCGAGCAGGTGCTCGCGCAGCTCTCGCCGGGCGATCGGGCGGCAGCGCTGAAGGGATTGCATCTGCTCGCGAGGGCTTCGCAGGCACGGATGCGGGTGCATCGGCGCGGGGTTCGCGGAGAGGAGGACGCATGAAGTGGATCCTGATTGTGCTCGTGGTGGTGGCAGCCGTGGTTGCGGTGATTGCGGCAATCGGCGCGACGCTGCCCCGCAATCACGTCGCCACGCGCTCGCTCGCGCTGCGGCGGCCGGCGGAGGAGGTCTGGCCGGCGATCATGCAGGCGACGGCCGCGTCAGGGGTCCCGATCGACGTGGTGGAGAGCGATCCGCCGCGGCGTCACGTGACGCGTGTCAAGGACACGGAGAAGATGTTCGGCGGCACCTGGACGATCACGATCGCGCCGTCGCCGACCGGCAGCACCGTCACGATCACCGAGGACGGCTGGGTCGGCAACCCGATCTTCCGCTTCGTGTCGCGCTACGTCATGGGTCACCACGCGACGATGGACGGGATGCTGAAAGAGGTGGCCAAGAAGCTCGGGGAGCAACCAGAGTTGCCAGGCACGTAACCGCCCGGCCTGGCGAGGGATGCGACGCCGCGCCTGACGCCGATCCCGGCACCGATCCCGGCACTGATCCCGGCACCGATCCCGGCACCGGATACCATACCCGGATGGACCTGACACCCAAGCGCGCCGCCGATTCAGCCACGGAAATGGTGCAGGTCGTGCTGCCGAACGACGCCAACCCCCTCGGGTTCATCCTCGGCGGCACGGTGATGCACCTCATCGACATCGCCGGCGCCATCGCCTGTCACCGCCACACGCGCACGAGACTCGTCACCGCCGCCGTCGACGACCTGCAGTTCCTTCACCCGATCAAGGTCGGCGACCTCATCATCCTCAAATCGCGCGTCACCTGCGTCTTCACGACCTCGCTCGAAGTGCAGGTCGACGTCTTCTCCGAAGAGACGCTGACGGGACGGCGCCGCCGCACCAGCCGCGCCTTCTTGACGTTCGTGGCGATCGACAGCGACGGCAGTCGCGTGCAGGTTCCGCCGTTATTGGTGGAAACCGAGGAAGAGCGCCGCGTGTGCGAGGAAGCGCAGGCGCGTCGGGAGCAGCGCCTGCGCCGTCGGATCGTCGCCGAGGACTGACCTCAGGAAACGGCTTTGAGCCGCAGGACCGAGCGTTCCATGTCGATGACGACCCGGTATTTGCTCAGGAACTTGTGGCCGACAATCCCGCCAAGCTGGAACCCGAGCAGCGCGCTCGGCGCATCCAGGTTCAGGACGACGACAGGGAAATTCTTGTACTGAATCCCTTCGAACAGCAGATCGACGCCCGGCATCAGGAACGCATCGGGATCCCATCCCGACGTGCCGTATACCTTCAGCGCGATGCGGCGGCCGGTCTCGGGCTTCGCCAGCGCGGTCGCCGTCGCCTGACTGATCGAGATGACCTCGCCACCGGTGTCGACGACGAAGTTCGCCTGGTGCGTGGTATCGACGACGCCGCGGACCGTCGCCAGGCGGTGCAGGCGAAGCGGCAGCTCGAAGTCTCTGGGCTCCTCCGGCAGGTGTTTCCCGAAGGTGAGCTTGTGGGTCTTGTAGTCGATGACCATCGAATAGCCGAGCGCCAGCGGCGACAGACCTTCCGTTTCCTTGACGGGAATGTCGCGTAGCGGCGGATTCTTGATGAGGCACGGGATGTTGCGCAGCTTCAGCGACCCGAGCTCGAGCGAATCGATGCGCGCGAGCTGCAGACCGCGCAGACCGACGCGCCCGACGCCCGCGCTGAGCGTGTAGGTGACCGGCGTGACGCCGAGCCGCTGCGCCGTCGTGCGCGTGATGACCGTGTTCTCCGATCCGGTGTCGACGACGAAATCCTGCGCCGCGGCGTCGTTGATCTTCGCGCGCACCACGACCTTGTCGTTCACCAGCCGGAAGTCCACGGTGTACAGCTTGTCGTCGGTGCCCGGTTCGCTCTCGAACGGCGTGCGCTGACCGAACGACCGCAGGAAGCGGATTTCGGCCCGCGACCAGTCGGCCTTCTCGCTCCGGTCCTTGTTCGGCAGCAGGTTGACGTAGTTGGAGAAGGCGGCCGCCGCCTCCTCGTACTTGTGCATGCGCTCGAAAATCGTGCCGACGGTGTGGTGGATTTCCAGATCGCGCGGCGACAGGCGCAGCGCCGCCTGTGCTTCGCCCAGCGCCTCTTCGAGATGGGACCGTGCCGCCAGCGACCGCGCCACACCGTGACGGCCGCGCGCAAGCTCCGGAGCCGCCGCAAGGGCGTCCCGGTATCCGGACTCGGCTTCCTGAAACAACCCTGACGACCACAACGCGTCCGCATACAGGGCGGTCGCGTCCGGTCCCTTCGGATCGCTCAGATGCAGCTTCTCGGCTTCCAGGCGGGCCAGCCCGAACTCGGCCACCCGCAGCGCCGACGCGATGACCCCCATGCGCGGCCGGCGCGTACCGTCAGGCGGCGCGGTCTTCAGAGAATTGCGATACGCATCCAGCGAGTCGCTGAAGCGACCCTCCGCAAACAGGAGATCTCCGATTCTCAACTGGACTTCTGAAGCTTCCGAGGCAGGTGTCGAGTCGGCGGAAATGAGGAACGTGGCCGTCGCGACGATGGCCGACGCGACGGCGACACGGATGGCGCTGTGCATGACCCCCCCAGGCTTTACAAGAATCGGGCCGCGGCGAGAACGCCGCGTGGACGCGATTGTCTCTGGTTTGGGGCCTTTCGAGAAGCGAAAAATGTTTCAGTGCGTGTATTGCTCGATCGGCACGCCGTCGTACATCTCGTCCACGCGCAGTATCTGCGTGTCCCGGCTGTAGCTACCAAGTTCGTAATCCTCGCTCATGATGAGCGCTTTGATCGGCTTGGTCGGGCAGACTTCCGCGCAAAGGCCGCAGAAACTGCACCGCGACAGGTTGAAATCGAAGTAATCCAGCACTTTGATCTTCTGGCCGGGCTCGCGATGGCCGCCGAGCGCGATCAAGTCGTCGGGGCACGCCTTCGCGCACTGGTCGCAGACAATGCAGGTCTGTGCACCGGTCCCCGGCTCGGTCTGCAGCCGGAGCACGCCGCGGAACCGCGGAGCCGTCGGCCGCCGCTCCGCCGGGTACTGGAACGTAAAGGCCGGCTGAGGGGTGTACTTCAGCGTCAGCCACAGACCCTTCAGCAGGTCGACCAGGAAGATGGTCTTCAGGAATCTGATGACGGTCTGCATGGAGGCGTTACGCCCTTTCGCCGTCGGCGTCGAACCGCTTGGTGTTCAGCGTCGGTTCGGTGTCGCCCGACATGATCGTCCGCTCTTTGCGGAGCACGGTGCCTTCCTTACGAATCTTGTCCTGAAGCCGCATCAAACCGTACAGCAAGGCTTCGGGACGCGGCGGGCAGCCGGACACGTACACGTCGACCGGAACCACCTTGTCCACGCCTTGCAGCACGCTGTAAGTCGGGAACGGGCCGCCCGCGTTCGAGCAGCTGCCCATCGAGATCACCCACTTCGGTTCCGGCATCTGATCGTAGAGCCGCCTCAGCACCGGCGCCATTTTCTTGGTCACGGTCCCGGCGACAATCATCAGGTCCGACTGCCGCGGCGAGGCGCGGAACACTTCGGCGCCGAAGCGCGCGATGTCGTAGCGCGACGCCGACGCCGCCATCATCTCGATGGCGCAGCACGCAAGCCCGAAGCCCATCGGCCAAATCGACGACTCGCGCGCCCAGTTCAACACGCGATCGATGCTGGTCGTGATGAAGTTGTCTTCGAAACGGTGGTCGATGAGTCCCATATCGTAAAAGCCCTGTCTAATCCCTAATCCCTAATCCCTCGTAGAAGTCCCGGTTCTTCGCGATGAACCCTGCCCACTTCTGCGGCGTCTCGTCCAGCGTGAAAATCGCGTCGACGGGACACGCCGGCACGCACGCGCCACAGTCGATGCACTCGTCGGGATGGATATAGAGCATGTCCACCGCGTCGAACTCCGGCTCGTCTTTACGCGGGTGAATGCAGTCCACGGGACACACGTCCACGCACGCGGTATCCTTCGTTCCAACGCAGGGCTCACAGATGATATACGCCATCGCCATCTCAATGATATGCGATCCCCTGCTGGGAGCGCTGTTTACGCCGCCGCGGCCGCAGCTGGGGCGTTACGAGGTGTGCACCACATCGGCGGGGCTCGAGTCGGCCGCCGCCGAGATAGGAACCCGCGGCCAGGAGGTCCGGATCGAGCCCCTGGAGGCGCTCGATGCGTTCGGCGCCGCCGGTCCATACAATCGAGCGGCCCTCGCGCGGCTCTACGGCGGCACGCGGGTCCGGGTCGTGCGGCGATGGCAGCAGCGCGGCAACCAGTTCATGTCGGAAACGCTGCTCTCTCCTTATCCCGACGCCACGCTCACCCGCCTGAATTCAGGCACGATGGTCATCCGATTCACGCTCGATCGCGAACTTCGCGAAGGCCGCTGAGGCCGCCTGCCAGCCGAAGCTCCCGCCTTCGCGCGTTGCGCTACGGTGGGCAAGCGCTTGTCAAGCGAGCGAAGGCTGGGGGCTTATAATCCGAGCATCCGATGAGAGTTCGAGTCATCACCCTGCGCCTGGCGTCGATGCTCGTCGTCGCGAGCGCAGCGGCCGTCCGTGCGCAGGGGCTGCCGTCGGAGCCGATTGCCCTGGCCGACGGCCGCGTGACCGTTGGCGGCGACGTGTCGGCGACGTTCGGGTCGCCCGACCCCGGGTTTTTCAACTACACCGATTACGAACACTCAGCGCTGCGGCTGGTCCGGATCGATGTAGCGGCCGCGGCGAAGGTCGGACCGCATTTCTCGCTGCTGGGCGAGGTACGCTCGGAAAACCTCGACACCCTCCAGGCCTACGCGCT
>Ga0193696_1000442_pt1 | contig 14546 bp, 16 predicted proteins | sample L3m1metaG_FD_145074 | JGI IMG/M metagenome (GOLD analysis project Ga0193696, IMG submission 145074) | Soil microbial communities from a riparian zone of the East river system, Colorado, United States - L3m1 | ecosystem: Environmental > Terrestrial > Soil > Riparian zone | place: USA: East River... | reverse complement strand
TGCTGAACGTGCCGATTTCGCGGAAAGACTGGCTGGGATACCGTTACCAGGTCGAGCCACACTGCGATCTGGCGGACCAATTCACCTTTTACGGCGGAGGCGGACGCGATGGCGCGACACGGCGATTTAACCTTGATTTTTACTGCAAAGCGTTTGGGATAGAATCGCCGAAGAGCCACGGTATTACGGGATATGACGTGACGCGGCTGGTCGGCGAGGGGCGGTATCGGGAAATTGCCGAATACTGCCTTCGGGATGTGCAGGCGACAGTGCTGCTTTATCATGTTTGGCGAGAGCGGCTCTCTGGTATAAAATAAGGCATGCCACCTTTTGACGAAGAAGAAAGCGATTTGGAGCGCGTCCTGTTCTGTTTCGCGGTGGAGCAGGAGGCGAAATTCTTTTCCCAACCGGGGATGGAGGTGCTGATTACCGGGATCGGCCGCGAAAACGCCGAGCGGAGTCTCCACGACGCGCTGAAGAAGGATTCGTATCAGATGGTGTTGAGCTGCGGTTTCGCAGGTGGCCTGAACCCATACCTGAGCACCGGCATGGTGGTTTTCTCCACGGACGAGGATGCAGGTTTAACGGGGCCTTTGTTGAAGGCCGGCGCCTGTCCGGTGAAATTCCATTGTCACGATCGCGTCGCGATCACGGTCGCAGAAAAGCGCGCGTTGTGGGAAGCGACCGGCGCTGACGCAGTGGAGATGGAGTCGCAGATCATCCGGGCGATCTGTCGCGCCCACGAAATCCCGAGCGCCACGATCCGCGTAATCTCGGACGCAGCGCACGAGAACCTGCCTGTGGATTTCAACGTTTTCATGACCAAGAAGGAATTGAATTATGGGCGGTTGATCCTCGCGCTGCTCGGGTCCCCGAGCAAAATTCCGGCGATGCTGAGATTGCAACGACAGACACAACTGGCGGCGCGCAACCTTGCGCACGTCTTGAGCCGATTATTCCTTGCTGACGCTTGAGGCGGGCGGACCTGGCGCGAGCGCTTTCAGTTTCTCGCTGTAACCGACAAGGACCGCGCCGAGCACAATCAGAATCACGCCGGTCCACCGCATCGTATTGATCTCTTCGTGACGGATGTACTTGGCGGCGAGTGTCGTCAGCACGAAGCCAAGCGACGTGAGCGGCCAGACAAGGCTGACATCCCAGAATTTCAGCAGGACAAGAAGCGTAATAAAAAAGAGCGTCTCCATGAGAACGCCCAGCAGGATATTGCCGTTGGTGACGCCGCTGACAATGAGCCGGCGGATTTCGGGCACGCTGAGTTGCGCCGGCTCGCCAATTTGCTTGAGACCTTTGCTAAGGTAAACCACACCGAAGGCTTCGAGCATCAGGCCGATTATCAGAATGACGAGGAGCCTGGTCATTTCAAAGGTCCTGATAGCGCACCAACTCGATGCCTGATTCTGCAATGAGGCTTTTCACTTTAGGACTAAGAAGCGCATCCAGCTCGTGTTTAAATTGAGTAAGGGAGGGATGGGAGTAAAGCTCGGAATCGCCGGAGGGCAGTTGCGGGAGCAATCGGAGAATGAACTTCTCGTCCACGCGCGAATCCTGGAGCAGGCCGAACACGCGTTGCGTGTGACGAATGCCGGACTGTCGAAAAAGCTTCTGAGATCGGCTGGCGAGGAATTTGAAAATCACCACGTGCAAAAGGCGGAAGGCCCAGCGTCCGCCTGCGATCCGCGCGTTGAGGCGGAACGGGTCGCTCGTGAGGCGAATCGTGCGCACGCCTGCGCAAGCGGCATTGTTCAGCACGAATGGCAGAATCGTTGGGTGCAGGTGGAAGTGAAGATGGCCATTGATGTGATCGCAGGGCAATTCGGTCGCACGAAATCTATCGAACTGCGCGTCGATTTCCGCCTTGAGCTGATCCCGAAGCGAAGGGCGGAAAAAGTATTTTGCTCCGGCAGTGACCGGGCAATTCGTGAACCGCTGTTGAGCATCGACCAGACCTGGGACCCGGGCCGGCGGCAGTGCCGCACGCCCACAGCAAAGCGTAAGATGCAGGCCAACACCGAGCGTCGGGTGTTTACGTGCCATCGCGACGGCTTCTTCGAAGCCATCCTCGTTCACCATCAGGCTGGCGCTTGTGAGCACCCCTTCGGCATGAGCGCGAATGACTGCGGTGTTGATTTCGGTGGAGCGGCCGAAGTCGTCGGCATTGATGATGAGGCGACGCTTCGTTGTGCGCGCGGTTGACGGCATAACCGCATCGGCCGCCGCTTCAAGGTGCGCCATAGTTGGGAACGACGGCGCCGGAAATCAGCCGATACCAGGTGCGAATAATGAGCAGGATTTTTTGCGTGTTCGTGAGGCGAGTCGGATTAGGACCGAAGACGTCGAATTGCTGAAGTTCGAGCTTGCGAAGCAGCCGCCAATAGACCGAACCCATCAGCTCGGCGGCAGCCATCGAGCGCCGATCTTCATCGGGCAGAGTCCTTCGCGCGAGATCATAATAATGCCGGGCGCGTGCCGCGATGCTTTGCGCCAGTTTGCGGAACCGTTCCGAATAGCGGAGCGAGAGAATATCGGATTCAGCAATGCCGTGGCGCTGGAGCTCGGTTAGCGGCAGATAAATTCTGCCGCGCTCCGCGTCGTTGCGGACGTCGCGCAAGATGTTCGTGAGTTGAAGGGCCTTGCCGAGGTAATTCGCGTAGTCGCGGCAAGCCGGATTTCGATAGCCGAAGATTTCGATCGAGAGCAAACCGACGACCGAGGCAACGCGATAGCAATATTGCTCGAGGTCGTCCATCGTCTGGTAGCGCTTGATTTCCAGGTCCATCTCAACCCCCCGGATCAATTCGTCGAACAACGAAAACGGGAGTTGATGCTTGAGGATGAACGGTTGCAATTCGCGGACCACGTCGAATTGCGGCGTCTCGCCAGCACAGGCGCGTGCGGCGTCCACCCGCCAGGCAGCCAACTCGCGGCGGCGTGCTTCCACTGGCACGGATTCGTTGTCAGCGATGTCGTCAACTTTGCGGCAGAACGCGTAAAGGGCCGACATGCCATGGCGTTTGGCGCGTGGGAGCAGAACAAACGCGAGCGCGAGATTGGAAGCGCTGCGGCGCGTAATGCTCTGGCTTGCCTCCATTGGCTAAGCGGCGGGATGTGCTGGTTCGTCGGGACGCAGGGGCGGCAAACCGCCGGTTTCGCCAAGTGTCGGATTGCGCGGCAGATTATCCGGGTGCTCTCGGCGGCGTTTGCGCACGCGCGTGCGGTCCTGGCCCGAGTCCCGAGAAGGCCGCTCGATACGGTCAACGCTGTGGGGCGAGCGCGCGAGGTGGCGGCGGCGGTCGCGGCGCGAGAGATATGCCCAGAGGAAAAGAGCCGATCCGATGAAAGCGGCGACGGCGACGAGCAACATGATGTCGCGAACATTCAGTCCGAAGAGCCTGCTGGTTTCCCGCCCGGTGAGTTCCGGCGCGATGGGATCGATGGTTTGGGCAGCCAGAAACAAGGCACGTGTTAACATGGTGCAGCCTCCTTACCCTGGGATGGATTCAGTTCATCCTCGTTCTCAGTTTCAGCCTGGATATTCAAGCGTTGCATGCGATAACGCAAGGCATGCCGACTGATCTTCAGATGTTCGGCTGTGCGCGTCAAATTATACCGGTTCTGTTCGAGCGTGTGAATGATAAGTTCTTTTTCGAAATTGGACATGATTTCGTCAATCGACTGGCCCGCGGCAACGAGCGGCAGTTCGCCTTTTCGCAAACGGGTCTCGAGATGAAAATCGGGCAGACTGCGCGATTGAATTTCGTCGCTGGTCTCAAGAATGACGGCCCGCTCGATCGCGTTGCGCAATTCGCGGACATTGCCCGGCCAATGATGCGTCAGCAGCTTCTGCTGCGCGGCGGGCGCGATGCGTCGCAGGGGTTTGTTCATTCCCGCGCAGAACATTTTCAGGAAATGATCGGCCAGTGCAAGGACGTCCGTTCCCCGTTCCCGCAAGGGAGGCGGATGGAATTGCACGACGTTGAGCCGGTGAAACAAATCCTCGCGGAACTGATTCTGGCGAATGGCATCGACGATGTCTCGATTGGTCGCTGCGATCAGCCGCACATCGACACGCAATTCTTCCGTCCCGCCGACACGACTGAAGCTGCCATCTTCGAGGAAACGCAGAAGCTTGGCCTGGAGCGGGCGGCTCATGTCGCCGATCTCGTCGAGGAAGATCGTACCGCCGTCGCCTTCTTCCACGCGACCCAGTTTTTGTTTGATCGCGCCGGTGAAGGCGCCTTTCTCGTGTCCAAACAGCTCGCTCTCGAGGAGAGTCTCCGGGATGGCCGCGCAATTGATGCGAATGTAACTGGCCTGCCGACGGGGGCTGAGGCTGTGCAACGCGCCGGCGATCAATTCCTTTCCGGTGCCGCTCTCGCCGAGGATCAGGACAGTGGCGTTCGAGACAGCAACCGTTTGAATGAGGCGCCGAAGTTCCTGCATGCGCGGACAATCGCCGATGATCTGCGAGATGTCGGCAGCCTCGGTGCTGCGAGCGCGCAAGGCGGCGTTTTCGCGCAATAAGCGATACCGCTCCGCGCACCGATCTACGGCGTGGAGCAGTTCCTCGGGTTCGAAGGGTTTTGCCAGGTAATCAATGGCGCCCGCTTTAATCGCTTCGACGGCGAGCTTTGGCGTCGCATAGGCGGTGATCATCAGCACCGGGAGCTCGGGCCATTTCGCGCGGACCTGCGAGAGGAGTTGATATCCACTCATGCCCGTCAGATGCGCATCGCAAATCAGGAGCAGAAACTTCTCTCGTTCGAGCAACGGCAGGGCCTGCTCGGCGCTTTCCACCGCTTTGGCGGCGTGGCCTTCGTCGCTGAGAACGGTCTGCAGCGAGAGCCGCATGTTCTTCTCATCGTCGACGATAAGAACCGGGGGCAAGGCGGCGCTCATGACTGTAATTTCATAAAGGTTCTAGTAGGCAAGTGTATCGTAAAGGTGGCGCCTTTTCCAAGCTTAGAATCAACCTTGATTGAGCCGCCATAAATGTCCGCGTTGTGCCTCGCGATGGCCAATCCGAGGCCCGTTCCCTTCTCTTTGGTGGAGAAATAGGGTTGAAAAATCTTCTCGACCTGATCGGCGGGAACGCCAGGACCCGAATCGGTAATGGTCACCACCAGAGAGCCATCAGGCCCGTGGCGGGCAGCAATCCTCACGTGACCCTTGGGGCCTGCGGCGTCGCGCGCGTTCTGGAGGATATTCACCAGGATTTCGGACAAGTGACCGCGCTGCATGAGCAACGGGGGCAAATGGAGGGAATAATCCCGATCCAAAGTGACGTCGTATTCGGCGCGAGCGGGGAAGACCTCCGTAATGGCGCGCTCTATTTCGTCGACGATCTGGAGCTTCTCCACTTTCCCCTCCGCGAGCTGCGCGTAGCCCATCAACTTGGTAATGATGCGGTCGGACCGCTCGACCTCCTCGCGAATAATGCCAAGTTGCTGCAGGCTGGTGGTCTTCCCATCACGCAACCCCTTCTCCAGCGAATAGGCGGCGTTGTTGATGATGGCGAGCGGGTTCTTGATCTGATGGGCGATTTGGGCTGCAAGTCTGCCGGCGGAGCGCAACTGTTGTTGCCGCGAATTGAACTCGTGCGCCTCCTCCTCGGCCTGGCGATATTTCTCGAACAAGACTTGCACGCCATAGCAGCAGAGGGTCATCAACCACAGGACGATCAGTCGAAGAAGGAACGGTTCGGCTGGATTTTCGGGCGCAGCGCGGCCTGACTCAAACTCCGCCATTTCGGCGCTCACAATCATGTCGAGCACGCCGGCCAGCAGGTAACAAAAGCTCAGCGAAAAATTGAGGATGATTTGCGGAACGGCCAGCGGGCAACTCACGGCGTTGCGCACAATCAGGCCGAGAAAAACCCAATACAGAATGCTATCGAATCCACCCGTGACCAGGGTCAGCGCCGCGACGAGAAGGCCATCCACGAAATTTGAAGTGAAGATTACGCGCTGGATGAAAAGCGAACCCACTCGTCGTGAAAAAATGAGGATCGCGGCGACGACCGCATTGATCGCGAGGTAAATCAGGAAAAACCGCTCGACGGTGTATTGCGCGACCGACCAGGGCACGGAGACTTCTTCGAACCAATGGGTAAAATACAGGTTGTAAAGCAGCACCCCAATCAAAACGGCTTTGACTGGCAGGATGATATCGCGCTCGACGGATTGCAGGCGGAACGCCATCTCTTCCTGGGAGGGCGCCGTTTCCCTGAGCAGCTCGCGCAGTTGCTTCAGCCTGTGAAGGATCTTCATGACGGTAAGGCTAACCTAAAATACCGCGTCAAAGCGTATTGCGCGAGAGCATTGTGAGTAGCGATGCTAATCCTATGGAAAATCCGCAGTTTCTAAAAAAGAGGCTCATTGCAATTGCCAAAGCGGCGCTGTTGGGTGCTGTCGTAGGCATTGGGCTAATCCTTCTCGACCTCGCGACGTCGTGGATGTGGAAGCATGGGTATCTGAGTAAATTCTGGTACGATTTTTTTGCCGACCTTGCAATGGTTCAAGCTATTGCCGCGGCCTTTTTCATCGGAACCCCCGAGGGTGGTGTCGCGCTGGGCTGTTTGATTAACGCTATCCAGTGGGGGTTGGTCTTCGCTGTTGTCGCGGGGTTCTGGCAATTTGCGATCAAAAATTATGAAAAATAGCGATTTAGCAATTCTTCGACAGTGGCTGATAATTGGTTTGGCAATGAGACAACTCACTGGTTCGATGCCTGGCGGTAATTCTGCACAGATTTTGCCAATCGTTCGACTTGGCGCAAAGCATGATTTTTCTGGTCACGCGGCACGAAACCAGCTTAGAAATCGGGCCGGAGCACTTGCGACTATGAAAAGCACTCGAACTCTCACTTATAAATCATGCCTGCTGGTTTGCGCGTTCAGCGGTTGGCTGGCCGGCTGCGCCTCGACGGAACACTCGTCAACGTCCTCGGGAAATGGCACCAACGCGAGATACAAAGCTGACGATGGCCGGACGATTGATATCGGCGCCGCCAGCACTACCGAAGGCGGCCGGCAATTCAAAAACCGGCACATGGAAAAATGCTGGGTCGCAGACAATTTCGATTTCAACGGCTACGACACGCTCTATATCGCGCCGACGCAGTCGACCGCGAAATTCCAGAAGGATGAAGAACGCCCGCACGAGCTTGCGAAGGAAAGTCTCCCCTTCGAACTGGCGCGTTCGCTCGGCCACAAGGGTATATTCGCAAACGTTGTCACGCGAGATTCGGACATTAAGCCGGGTGCACGCGTTTTGAAACTGGAGAACACCATCACTGAATACTCCAAAGGCGGCGGCGCGGCCCGTTACTTCGTCGGTCTGTACGGCGGAGGTCAACCCATGCTGCGTGTGCAGGGAAAAATGATCGATAGCGACAAACCTGTCTTTAGTTACGAGGCGCGGCGCAGCGGCGTTTCAGCGGGGGCAAGAATGGGCGGCGCCTTCATGAAGGATGAGGATATTCAAATCGAAGACATTCGCAGCATGGTGCTCGACCTCACGGATTTCATTGCCGCCCTCGCCGGGAAGTACCAGGCAAAGAATTGATAGCAGAACAGTCGGACAGCTCAAGGGGGTGTTGGAAGTGCCGGTCCCCAGGCAGATTGTTTATTAAGATGGAGCGCGGGCAGCCTTGCCCGCCATGAGGATACAATCTTTACACCCTTGGCGGCCAAAGCTGCCCGCGCTCCTGTCGATTCGGATGGTTATCCCTGCCGCTTTGGCGTATTGTTTTGTCCCATCAGCATGTTGTGGCGTCGTTTTTTCTTTGCGCTGGTTGTACTCGTGCCGTTTTTCAGCGCGCCAGTCGGCTCCGCCCAAATCAGCAAAGGTCAATCGATTCTCATCAACCGCGGGCTCCAGCTACAGGGGATGGTGACGCGGGATGATGTGTTCCATCTGAACACCTATTCCAACGCGAATTACACATCGATCAACTGGCTGTGGGATTCCAATCCGTCGCTCATGACCGCGCATTTTTTCGACTGCGTCAGCCGTAGCTGGTTCGGTGTCCCGCTGCTTCACGCCTCAGATTTTTTTCGCGCCCTGAGTTGCTCCTTTACTTCATCGACCGGCATCCCTCCCCCGACCCACGAGGCAAACACGCACTGATAATAACCCCATTGATCGGCGTTGTCGTCATAGAGGACCACCCAGCGCCATTTGTCTTTCACTTTCAGGGGCACTTTTTCGCCAGCAGCCGGATAGACGTAAGGTTTGCCCGTGAGAACCGATGTCAACTTGACTGCGGGTTTGAGATATCCTTTCTCAAAAAGAACATCGGTGCTGGCCGGATAAGTATTACCGTGGGCAGCGGCGTAACTGTGCATCGCGCAATTGATTTCCATCATCCGGCCAATGTTGCGATTCGACGGATCACCTGCTCCGTTGTCCCACAGCGCGCACATCGCCTCTTCACTGGCCGCGGCCGCTGCGAAAACCTCTGGCCTTGCACGTAGAAGTTTTTCAACGTCGGTCTCAAACGGCACGATCTGGCGACCGTCCGCGTCGCGTTTCGTCAGCGGTATGCCCTTCAAGTACGGAGCCATAATCCGGTCTGTGTCCGTGAGCACGGTCTCGATGAGCGCTTTGCCACTCTCGATGAATTTCGCTCTCGCTCGCTCCAATGCCGCTTTGCGCTCGTCCGATACCTTGAGGTGCGATTCGCCCAGGTAGCGAATTTCCTCCGGGTCCGCCGCCGCGAAAGCTCTGTGGATTCTGTCCGGTAAAAACTGCGCCAGTAGCCGGCGCTTGTGTGGCTCGCCCGGGTCTTCGCTGAGATTCGGGCCTGGCCAGCGCAGCATCGTCCCGATCAGCCCTTGCCTGGCGCTGCCGCCTGCCGTCGCGGGGAATTTCTCTGCCGCGGGCACAGCGGCGTTGAGCCCGAAAATCGCGTGGTCCAGCGCCTGTCGAGCGGCCCAGCGATTGTAAAAGTTCGTCGCAAAGAGATGTCCACCCAGAACCAACAGCAACTCAGATAATTCGTGGCGTGCCGCGATCTCAGGGCACCGGCTCCAATCCGAGAGCGGAGTGCTCAGGAACTGCATTACGCCGCCGTTGAAATTCGACCACCGGCATGCCATCCAACTCAACGCGCACAGTCGGTCGCGGCCCTGGACGGTCAATGCGTCCAGCGCCTTGAAGATCGCCTCGCCTGTGACCGGTTCGTACAACCGCAGTTCCGAACAATGCGCGCCCTTCCTGAACGCCTCGAGCGCCTGGTCATCTCTGTCGCGGTCATACAACAGATAGCCGTGAAGATAATACCCAAGCGCGTTGTCCGGATCGACCCGGATCAACTCGTTAACCGCGGTCGGGTCGATTCCATCCAGGATGAGCGGAAGTAACGCTCCCACCGGCCGGTACTCCTGTCTGCCTCGCACAGCCATTTCCAACAATTCCTGCCGAACCGGACTCGCTGGCGCGGCCAGACAAGCGAGACCGAGAACAGTTTCAGGATCGCTTAGCGTCGACGCGATAGTCCTGAGATTCTCCGGAGCGAAAATTCTATCGAGCGCTTTGGAAAACGTGCGCAGATGAAAGCATTTTTGTGGATCGAAATTCGGACCCATGCTCCTAGAATACGCGCACCGCCGACTCGCGCAACTAATCAGCCCTCGGACTTCCGTCGACGGCGCGTAAGTAAGGCGAGAGCAGGGCAACCAGATCTTCAGGAATACGCCGGGGTTTGTCGTCAAGGCCGGTGCAGGCGTGGACGGTGGTGGCCGTGACCAACTCGCGGCCGTCCGGCGCAAGGACGCGGTGGTGGAAAGACAGGCGGACGCGAGCGAGCTCGGTCGGCCAAAGTTCAATCGTCAGGAAGTCATCGTAGCGGGCCGCACCCCTGTAATGGAGGTGGCATTCGATCACGGGAAAGATGACTCCCTGATGCTGCAGTTCGCGGAGGTTCTTTCCGATGTGCCGAACGAATTCGCCGCGGGCCGCCTCGAGGATATTGAGATAACGCGCATAATATATATGGTCGCCTATGGTGCAATCGGAGTAGGTGACGCGGTGCTGGCAGCGGAAAGTTGAATTAGAAGGGGCCATGTGCGAGAGTTATGCCAGTAACGAACCCAAACGAAAGGCCTAATTCGTATCCCATCCAACCTGGGATATGGGCGTGACAAAACGCTTGCGAATTGGGGTGAGGGGAGTATCTTTGCGGCATGGGCTGGCAGGACATGGCAGCTTTGGGAACAGTAGCTGCGACGGCATCGCTTTTTGTGTGGAAGGCAATGCGACCGCGGCGGCTGAACCTCCAAAGTGCCGGGCCTTGTGGCTGTTCGGCCCCAACCACGCCGCCTCGGCAGTCAATTCTTTTTCGCGCTCGCAAGGGCGAGCGGCCACAAATTGTGGTGCGAAACACCTAAGGAGCTTGCGAAAGGACACCGTGTGCGATACGCTTCGAGCTCGATAACCCATGTGCAAAGTTAATTCATCGTTGTACACGTACCGCGAAGCTGTGGACCGGCCCTCAGCCTCGGGTCAAACCCACTGGATCCCTAACACCGATGTTTTTGTAGCAGATGGGAATCTCGTCATAAAGGTCGAGCTCGCCGGCATGCGCCGCGATGACCTGGAACTGACCATCGATGGCAACCGCCTCATGATCAGCGGCCAGAGGCCGGATGGCCCGCGCACGAGCAAATGCAAATTCCTCGTCGTCGAGATCAATTACGGGCCCTTTGAATGTGTGATTGAAATACCGCCGGGTTACGAACTCGCAAAAGCCAGGGCGGCATATCAAAACGGTTTTTTGAATGTGGAGGTGCCGCAAACTGCGGCTCGGTCACACCCTAAAACAATCCTGATTTCCGACGAGAAGTAACTTCCCTGAACTTTTTGGGCTACCGGGGCATCTAATGTCAAAGGGACGCATCGATGACCCCTCCTGACACAGAGATTATCCGAATCATGGGCGCCGCGCCGGACGGCGGCGACACGCGAGTGCTTCGCGCCACCGCCAAGGCGCCACCTACAGTTCTGCCGATCCTCGGCCTTTCCGACATCGTCATTTTTCCAGGCATGGTCGCGCCGCTGCTGGTCGATACCGTCCAGAGCACGCGATTGATCGACGACGTCGTGGAAGGCGACCGGTTGCTCGGCCTGGTTCTGCAACGTAAAGCGGACGTCGACAACCCGGCACCGGAAGACTTGTACGAGTTCGGTTGCGGTGCGCGGGTGTTGAAGATGCTCAAGTTCCCGGACAACACCGTGCGGGTGCTGGTGGAGGGACTTTGGCGAATTCGAATCAAAGAATACGAAACGCAAACGCCGTACCTGCGCGCGAAAATCGAAGTGCTCAAAGACGTGGTGCAGGAGGATGTCGAGATGGAAGCCCTGGCCCGCAACGCTCACCAGCAGTTTCAGGACATCATCAAGCTCACACCGGCGCTCTCGGACCAGGTGAAGATCGCTGCGCTGAATACGCAGGCGCCGGGCAACCTGAGTGACCTCATCGGGGGAAATCTCAATCTGAATCTCGAAGAGCGGCAGACGTTGCTCGAAACCGCCGATGTCAAGGAGCGGTTGCGGCGACTGCGCCCGCTGATGGACCGCGAACTGGAAGTCCTGACGCTCAGCACCAAGATTCAAAATGAGGTCACGAGCAGCATGGCGAAAAGCCAGCGTGATTTCTTCCTCCGCGAACAGATGCGAGCGATCCAGCGCGAGCTTGGCGAAGGCGATCCGACCACCATGGAGGTGAATGCACTCCGGGAGCAGATCGAAAAGAATGGCGTTCCTGAAGAAGTTAAAAAAGTTGCCTTCAAGGAATTGGAGCGGCTTGGGCAGATGTCACCCGCGGTCGCCGAGTACGCGATCACGCGAAACTATCTTGATTGGCTGATCAATCTTCCGTGGAGCAAATCGACGCTCGATACCCTCGATATCGCGACCGCGACCAAAATTCTCGATGAGCAGCATTACGGGCTGGAGAAGGTGAAAGACCGACTGCTTGAGTTCATCGCCGTCATAAAGCTGAAGCAGGACTTGAAAGGCCCGATTCTCTGTCTCGTCGGTCCGCCAGGTGTTGGCAAAACGTCGCTTGGCAAGAGCGTCGCCGATGCGTTGGGGCGAAAATTTGTGCGCATGTCGCTGGGCGGCGTTCGTGACGAAGCGGAGATTCGCGGGCACAGGCGAACGTACGTTGGGGCGCTCCCCGGACGTATCATTCAGAGCATTCGCCGGGCAGAAAGTCGCAATCCGGTAATTCTGCTGGACGAGATCGACAAGATCGGAGCCGATTTTCGTGGCGATCCGGCCTCGGCATTGCTGGAAGTGCTCGACCCGCAGCAGAATAATACCTTTTCAGATCATTACCTCGACGTGCCGTTTGACCTCTCGCACGTGCTGTTCATCACGACGGCGAACTGGCTTGATCCGATTCACCCCGCACTGCGTGACCGCCTGGAAGTGATCAGCTTGCCGAGCTACACCGCGTCCGAGAAGCTGCAGATTGCCAAACGGTACCTGGTGCCACGCCAGTTGGACGAGCATGGGTTGCAGCGCGGACAGGTAAAGTTTCCCGACGCCGCGTTGCGGCGGCTGATTACGGATTACACGCATGAAGCCGGTGTGCGGCAACTGGAGCGCGAGATCGCGTCGCTGAGTCGCAAGGCGGCGCGCAAGATTGTCAGCGCCAACGGCCAACCGGTCGACCCGTTGGTGATTTCGCCGCAAGCGCTGACAGATTTTCTGGGACATCCGAAATTCATTTCTGAGACGGCGGAGAAGATCAGTGAACTGGGAATTGCGATGGGGCTGGCATGGACGCCGGTCGGAGGCGAAATCCTCTTCATCGAAGCGACACGGATGCTCGGCAAAGGCCGGCTGATGCTCACGGGCTCGCTGGGCGATGTGATGAAAGAGAGCGCACAAACGGCGCTCAGCTACTTGCGCAGCCAGGCAAAGACTTTGGGCATTGAGCCAAGGGACTTTGATCGGTTTGACATCCACGTTCACGTGCCGGCGGGGGCCACTCCCAAAGACGGTCCGAGTGCGGGGGCGACCATAGTGGTTGCGCTGGGCTCTCTGTTCATTCGGCGACTTGTGAGATCGGATGTCGCGATGACCGGCGAAATCAGCTTGCGCGGAAGACTTCTTCGCGTCGGCGGCATCAAGGAAAAAGTGATGGCGGCGGCGCGGTCGGGATTGAAGCAAGTGATTCTGCCCGAACAGAACCGCAATGACTGGCTCGAAGTGCCAAAAGAAGTGCGCGATAAAATGCATGCCCATTTTGCAAAGAACATTTCTGAACTGATCAAACTGGCATTGCGATCCAAGTGAAGCGGCTATTCGTCATCCTGGCAGTGCTCGCTCTGGCGGTTCATTCGCGGGCTGAACCGACGTTGCCCGCCGGTGCCGACCCGGAAAAAGTCGCGCAGGAACTGGCGCAAAAGCTCCGCTCCTCCTCTCCGCAGGAAAACAGCATGATCACCGGCAAGCTCAGGATTCGACCCAGGAACGGAGAAGAACGCTCGGTGCCAATCGAATGCACGATTCGCATTCGTTCCGATGGTTGGGAGTCAGGTTACCAGACTTATGGCGGCAATGGCGTGCCCGAGAAGGTGCTCATTATCCATCGCCCCAATGCGCCCAATGAATATCTATTTGCGAACGGCACCAACGCGCCGAAGCCCCTCCCGCGAACGCAAGCCGCGCGACCGCTGGGAGGTTCGGACTTCTGGCTGACCGATCTGGGGATGGATTTCCTGCACTGGCCTTCGCAGCGCATCATCAAAACGCAAATGATCAAAAGCCGGTGGTGTAATGTGCTGGAGAGCATCAATCCAAGCCCTGCGCCGGGGCAATACGCTCGGATCATCTCCTGGCTCGACAAAGAATCAGGCGGGCCGCTGAAGGCGGAAGCCTACGACGCGGCCGGAAAAACGATTAAAGAATTCGAAATCGGCCGGGTGAAGAAGGTCGAGGGCGAGTGGCAGCTTAAAGATATGGCGATCCGCAATGTCGCGACCGGCTCGCGCACGACTCTCGAATTCGAACTGAGCGGCAAGGTTGCCGAACAGGCGCGCGATTCGTCCCCGTAAGTCACGCGTTCGCGAGTTTTGCTTCCACATCGGCGAGGGCCATCCCTTGAACCAGGATTTGTTTGTGCGATGAGCTCTGTCCGCGCGCGAGGTGGAGGCGATTGCGTCCGCAGCCCAGCACGCCGGCAAGCAATTCAAGAACCGCTTCGTTGGCAGCCGAATCGACCGGTGGCGCGGTCACTTTGATTTTCAATTCGTTCCCGAGCACGTCGCCGATTTCGTTGCGCGCCGCCCGCGGTTGGACTTTCACCAGCAGGCAAACGCCCTCTTTACGCTGCTGGAGGCAGGGGAGCATTGGCAGTTGGCGGCGCCGGCGCGGGCGCCAGGTTCACATTGACCGGCGCGCGCTCGAAGTCGTTCGCCGCCATGAGCATTTGGGGTTGCATGCGGGCCAGTTGCGCGACGAATTTTTCCGGGAGCTGTTCGAGCCGTGTGTTGTAATGGGTCACGATTTCGTTGA
>Ga0193696_1000441_pt1 | contig 14584 bp, 15 predicted proteins | sample L3m1metaG_FD_145074 | JGI IMG/M metagenome (GOLD analysis project Ga0193696, IMG submission 145074) | Soil microbial communities from a riparian zone of the East river system, Colorado, United States - L3m1 | ecosystem: Environmental > Terrestrial > Soil > Riparian zone | place: USA: East River... | reverse complement strand
CACGATCGGCGACTTCTGATAAATGACTGGCTCTGGTTGCGGCATATGCGTGTCACTTCTTGCTTTCTGATTGGACTGCGGCGGCGACCTTCAGACGCAGTGCATTCAACCGAATGAAACCTGTTGCGTCATCCTGGTTGTAGGCCTTCGTTGGATCGGCTTCCATTGTCGCGACGTGCGGGTTGTATAAGCTTACCGGCGACTTGCGACCAGCGGTAATGATGTTCCCCTTGTAGAGTTTCACTTTCACGGTGCCGGTCACGTTCTTCTGGCTTTCGGTCGCGAGCGCCTGCAGCGCATAGCGCTCTGGCGAAAACCAAAAACCGTAATACACCAACTCGGAATATTTCGGGATCAGCGAATCGCGCAAATGCATCACCTCACGGTCCATCGTCAGACTTTCCATCTGCCGATGTGCAAAATGCAAGATGCTCCCGCCGGGCGTCTCGTAGACTCCACGCGACTTCATGCCGACGAACCGATTTTCGACCAGATCCACGCGTCCTACACCGTGTTTGCCGCCGAGCTTATTGAGAGTTTTCATCACCTGAAGCGGCGACGTCGATTTGCCGTTGACGGCCACGCAGTTTCCGCGTTCGAAGTCCAGCGTCGCATACTCGGGTTCATCGGGCGCATCTTCCGGAGAGACGCTCAGCTTAAACATTCCTTTATGCTCCGCCGCGGAGGCATCAAGCCATGGGTCTTCGAGGATTCCCGCTTCGTAGGAGATGTGCAGAAGGTTGCGATCCATCGAGTACGGTTTCTTTGCGCTCGCTTCGACGGGGATTTTCTTCTCCTCGCAATATCTGATCATCTCGGCGCGGCCGGGGAACTGACTTCGAAACGAGGCGTCGCGCCACGGTGCGATCACCTGCAATTGCGGCGCAAGCGCCGCGGCGGTCAGTTCAAAACGCACCTGATCGTTGCCTTTGCCCGTTGCGCCGTGCGCGATGTAATCCGCTCCTTCTTTTTTGGCGATTTCTACCATGCGTTTGGCAATCAGGGGCCGGGCAATGCTCGTGCCAAGGAAGTATTGGTTCTCGTAAATCGCCCCCGCCTGGATCATCGGGAAAATGAAATCGCGCGCGAACTCCTCCTGCAAATCGTCGATGTAAATCTTCGAGGCGCCGGTCGCCATCGCCTTTTTGTCGAGGCCCTGCAATTCCTCTTCCTGGCCGATGTCGGCGCAGAAAGCGATCATCTCGGCGCTGTATTTTTCTTTGATCCAGGAGAGCAGGACCGATGTGTCGAGCCCTCCTGAATACGCCAAAACTATCTTCATCATGCCGCAAAGGTCGGGCAACCTGTGGCGCACGCCAAGTGGAAAATGAATGCCGTTCACGGCCATTTCGTGATCAGCAACGGAAGGTCTGTTGCCAAAGGCTCACGGGAACGACATCTTACCGAAAAGATGGCAATGTCAGCACATGTCCTGCGGTTTCGGCGTAACGAGTTAGTCTGCTTGTGACTTCCCTTCCCGAACCTGTCGCTCAACTCCTCGCCGCCCTCAACAGCCTGCCGGGCATTGGCCCGCGCTCGGCCGAGCGGCTCGCGCTTCATCTCGTCCAGGCCGATCCGGGTGCAGTGCGCGAACTCGCGCAGGCCATTCTCCAGGCGCGCGAGCGCATCAAGCCATGCGCGATTTGCGGCGCGCTCGCGGAACAATCGCCCTGCTCGATTTGCACTGATCACCAGCGCGATGCGAATCTCATCTGTGTCGTGGAACGGCCGGTGGACATCATTATCATCGATAAGGCCGGACGCTTTCGCGGCAAGTATCACGTGCTTGGCGGAAAGATCTCGCCCATCAACGGCGTGGGTCCGGAGGACTTGCGCATCGACATGCTCGAACAGCGCATAAAGTCCGAATCGATCCGCGAACTCATTCTGGCGCTCGCGACCGATGTGGAAGGCGATGCAACCAGTTTCTATCTCGCCAAACGCTTCGCTTCTCCAGGTTTGATGGTGAGCCGCATCGCGTATGGTTTGCCCGCCGGGAGCGGACTTGAATTCGCCGATGAACTGACCGTCAACATGGCCCTCGAAGGCCGCCGCGAAATGACATGATACCGAAAGCAGTTGTTTTTGACCTCGGCAAAGTGCTCGTCGATTTCGATTACGCGATCGCCGCGCGCGCTGTTGCCGCACGTGCTCGCGTTTCCGCGCCGGAAGTCGCCAAACTCATCGCCGAAACGTCCTTGCTCATTACGTACGAAACCGGCGGCCTCGCCACGGACGCGTTCTATGCGCAAGTGTGCGATGCAACCGGTTTTTGCGGGGACCTGAATGAATTTGGCCGCTGCTTCGGCGACATCTTCACGCCCATAAAACCGATGATCGATCTCCACGCGCGAATTCGTGACGCCGGCGTGCCCACTTACATCTTCTCCAATACCAACGAGCTCGCCATTGCTCACATCAAGCGCACCTTTCCGTTTTTCTCGACCTTCAAGGATTACGTGTATTCCTTTGAAGAGGGCGCGCTGAAACCGGATGCAAAGATCTACGGGGCGGTCGAGCGCCGCACTCGTCTGTCCGGCCCGGAGATTCTCTACATCGACGATCGCCCTGAAAACATCGAGGCCGGCAAACAGCGCGCCTGGCAACCGATCCTTCATAACGACCCTTCAATTACCCGCCGCGCCGTTGCTGCTACCGGGCTGCCCGTCCAGGTATAGGCAAGTGCCGGTGGAAGCTTGCCATGCGGGGGAGCATCGGATAGAATTGGTGCAACCAGTGATACCCAACGGTCAGCCAATCATTCTGTTGGCCGAAGACAATCAGGCTGATGTGGTGCTGCTTGAGCGCGCTTTCCAGCACATAGGCGTCGATGTGCTGCTGCACGTGGTGCAAAATGGCGAGCAGGCGATCGCTTACCTGCAGGGCGAAGGGAAGTACGAACGTCGCGAAGAGTTTCCGCTGCCGGACCTGCTGCTGCTCGACCTGAAAATGCCGCTGGCCAATGGCTTCGAGGTCATCGAATGGGTCCGCGCGCAGCCGAGGCTGGCCGGGTTACGAATCGTCGTGCTGACGACTTCGGAACAGTTGCGCGACGTCGATCGGGCGCACCGGCTCGGGGCCAATTCGTTTCTCGTCAAGCCGGTTTCGTTCGATGAATTCAAGGAGACTGTGCGCACACTCTGCGATTACTGGCTGGGGCTCAGCCGCACGCCGCACAGTTCCCGCCCCGCGCGCAAGCACGAACACGAGTAGCCGGATGGTTCCGTTGCGAGTTCCCCGTAAATGAGGCGAATTGGGGTTTGTTCCTCACTTGGCCGAGAGCCATGGCCCACAGAGGTTAGCGTGATATGCGTAAAGAATTGCTCTTTATCGGATGCGCCGCGGCGCTATCCCTTGTCACGATTATTGGCATAGCGGCTGACTCTTCCACGCAAACGAAGCCGGCCAAGCCGCTGACACCCGAATTGGCCAAAGAAATTCGAAGAAATCCATACGTCGACGAATCGGTGCAAACGACGAACGGCAACATGGTGGGAATCTTTACCGACGCAATCTATGACAAACAGGAGCAGCCGATCCTTGCCGTGATTCAGGCTTACGAGAATGTGGGGCGGCCGAAGGACTTTGTCGCTCTGCCGTGGCCCATCCTTCGGTTCGACAAACAAAATCGGCGCATCGAAGTGGCAAGCGCGGCGAGCCAAATCCGCAGCGCGCCCAAGTTCACGCAGGAACAACTTCGACGAGTGGCTAACGACCCAGCCGAAGTGAACAGGATTTACCAGCACTTCGGGGCAGCGATGGGCGGAGGATCCGTGACCGCAACAATGGGCACGCAATCCGGCCAGGGCTCGTCTTTGCCCGCGCCACCTACGAATGAGGCGCAGCCGACGCGCGGCAGCGTCGGGGTCATGTACATTTTGGGTATCCTGGCCGTCGTTGCACTTGGCCTAGGCTATTTTGTGCGACGACGCGCCTGATGCCCGCCTGAGCGCCGGTAGTTTGCCGGCCATTTTCACTTCGAGCGGAGCAGTTTGACGGCGACGTATCGCGTTTGCGGAATGATGAATTTGCGGACCTCGATTTGCACACGCGCCGCACCGAAGTCGTTGAGAATCATGGTGGCGATGTCTTCGGCCAGCGTTTCGATCAACTTCCATTCTTTGCCTTCGCCAAAGGAGAGCAGACGCTGGGAAACGGAATAGTAGTCGATAGTTGCGGCCAGATCGTCGCTCGCGGCCGCGTGCGAAATATCGGACCCGATTTCAACGTTCAAGAGCAGACGCTGCGGCTTCGCTCGCTCGCTGTCCGGCACGCCAACGCGATAAAAAACCTCGAGTTCGGAAATGATGATGAACGAGTTCACGGCGCGACCTTTCCCAGCACCGCTTCGAGGAGAATGCGCGTGGGAGTATTGAGGTCCATTTTAAGGGCGGCTTCCGGAGTGGCCCAGCAATAATCATTGGCTTCTTCGTTGAGCCGGACGTCCTCGGGGCCGGTGCAATCACAGGTGTAGTTGAGAAGGACGAAGTGGGCGTCGCGATAAAATTCCTTCGAGTGCAGGCAATCCTGAGCGAGCACGAAGCGAATGTTGGAGATGTCGAGATTGGTTTCCTCTTTCACTTCGCGGTGAAGGGCATCGATCGAACTCTCGCCGTATCTGATTTTACCGCCGGGAATGCCCCAAAGATTGGACCATTTGTGGGTGCGAATCATCAGCACTTGTCTTGAAGAATTGAAGATCAGCGCGCCGACGGTGACGACGGGATGTTCGGCGGGAGCGCTGCCGCAAATCTCCAGATTCGTTCGCTCAAGAATCTGCCGCAACTCGCCCAGGTGCTCGACGATCAGATCCGGTTCGCTCGCCCGGAGTTGCGCCGCGGAATTGTAGCCGGTGAGCACGGCGCAGGAGTGGACACCGCCATGTTTGGCAGTTTCGATGTCATGCTGCATGTCTCCGACAAAGAGAGTTTCGCCGGGATGCAGTTTGTGATCGGAGAGAATCTCGTGGATTTTCGCGCGCTTGTCCCAGACGCCGAGATACGCCTGCTTGATGAACGCGGTGAAACCGACGGTGGTTTCCTGGACGGCAAAATGGTCGCGGTGCACGGCGCTGAGGACAAAGCACCGCAGATCGCGGTTGCGGCAAAATTCCAGAAATTCGCGCGCATGCGGCAGCGGGACAATCGAATCCTGCACGGTTTTGAAGCGGGCGTGAAACCAGGTTTCGAGTTGCTCGATTTTGACGTGGGGCAGATGGCGATCGTAAAAGCCCTTGAAAGGGAGAGAGAATTCGCTCCGAAACTGATCGAGCGTCAACTCGGCAAGGCCAGCCATAACAAGGACATGGTTGGTGGCCTGCCAGACGGCGGGCAAATCGTCGACGAGAGTGCCCGACCAATCAAAGATAATGTTGCGAATCACCTGGGTCATATCGTGCCATGTTCGGGCACGCTCTTAAAGCGCGGGTTTACGGGATTGCGATAAACGGGTATTGCAGATGACAATTTCGGGGCGTGCGACACGAATTGCACTAGTTGGCACGAATTTCTTATAAGGAAGTGAGGAAAGCAGGAAACCAGAGATGCAGCCGACGCCAAATGTGACACGAGCAGATGTTGAACGTGTTGTGCGACGGGATTTCCCGCCCGAGCGTGTCGCGGAGGTCGTTGCCATGCTCGATGAGTACGGGCCGGATGAGTGGCATAGTGAGCCTGAGCGCGTCCGCCTGGCGGTGCTGAAGCTTGCAGCGGGCAATCTTGAGCGTTTGCGGTACGAGCTTGAGGGTGCCAAATGCGATTATCGGGACGTGCTCTCGCCAGCCGAGTATCCCGGTTACTGCAAGCGAGTGTGGGGTCGCAAACAGGTGTCGCCCGAGGAGGAACAGCGCGTCATTGACGCGGACTGGAAGCATTACCAGGATTGGTTGACACGATGAGTGAGTTGGCCGGTGAGCGGGTGATAGCATGAAGGTTCAAGGATTACGCAGTTCTTACGAGAAAGTTGGAGGCATCGTGTTCTTCGGACGGATGCTCGACAAGATTCGGCTGAATGCACGGCGCTTAGACTTAACCAGGTGAGTACGGTCAAGAAGATCGGGTTGGGATTTCGCAGCCATCGTAATGACATCGCGCGCTTCACTGCCACGGGTGTTGTTGCGAATCCGGACACCCGGACTCAGGAGTGACGACTGGATTTTGGATCTTAGATTGATCGGAAATTCGAGAGCGGCGCCGTGAGGACACGTCGCCCTACCGTCTTGATGCGTAAAGATATCTGACCGGCTAAAGCCGGGACTACAAACGAGGGGACCGCGAGATCAGTTCGTTAGTTCGCCCTTTTCCAGATGAATTGTGCGTGAACCGAACGCTGCGGCTTTTGGGTCGTGGGTCACGAGAATGACTGTTTTGGCCATGGTGCGGCTGAAGGACTGGAGGATCCTCAAGACATCATGCGCGGACTGGGAATCGAGGTTGCCGGTCGGTTCGTCGGCGACGATGAGTGCAGGGTCGGTCACGAGCGCGCGCGCAATCGCGACGCGTTGTTCCTGTCCTCCGGAGAGTTGACGTGGCAGGTGCGTGGCGCGATCGCTCAAGCCGACAAGTTCGAGCGCGGTCTCTACCTGACGCCGGCGTTGGCCGCGACTCAAGCCGGTGAGCAAGAGCGGCAGTTCCACATTTTCATAGGCAGTAAGGACGGGAATTAAATTGAAAGTTTGGAAAACGAAACCGACGTTCTGATTGCGCCAGTTTGCCAATTCCGATTCGCCGAGCTGGCCAACATCGACCCCCTGCACGAGGCAGGTCCCGCTCGTAGGCCGATCGATTCCTGCGATGATGTGGAGCAATGTGGATTTACCAGAGCCGCTCGGGCCCATAAGGGAGAGGAATTCGCCGGTTTTAATGTCGAGGGAAATACGGTTCAAGGCGACGACCTGGATGTCGCCCTGGGCGTAGATTTTCGACAATTCGCGGACCTGCACGATGTCAGTCACAACAAGAGGATAATACGGGCGAAAAAATCAGCGACCGAAATTCATCTGTGTGCGTATAACCGATGGGGTTATGAAAATTATTATCGCTGGATCTTTGGCGTTGAACTTCGTCCTGCTGAGCGCCGTGGCGTATTTCTCGGCCTACAAACCGGCGCCTGCGGCGCCCGAACCGGCGCGGTCAGCACTACGGCCCGAACGCCACCCGCGCGCGGTGGTGGCGACGACGACGGACGAAGGCGCATTCAATTGGAGTGAGTTGGAATCGGCGGATTTCAAGCAGTACATGGCGAATTTGCGCGCGATCGGGTGCCCGGAAGAAACGATCCGAGATTTGATTGTGGCGGATGTGAACAAGATGTACGTGCCGCGGTTCGCGGCGCTGGCGGCGGAGACGCAGAAGTTCGACTTCTGGCGTAAGCGCTCCAAATCCAAAGAAGGGCTCACGACGCAATTGCGCGCTTTACAGGAGGAGAAGAAGGCTTTGTTGCGGGAACTGCTTGGGATCGACAACGATCCGTATGAGAAATGGGCAAACGCGGACGTCAACCGTTTGCGTGAGGAAGGGAAGTACAGCTTTCTCTCTGCGGAGAAGCAGGCACAGGTGCGCGCGATTATGGAGAAATACGAGACCCTGCCCGAAGCATTGAAAGGCAGCGGTCGCGACGGGTTGCTTATCAGCAGCGGCAACGATTCGAAACGATTGCGCGAGCAGCGGCAGCAGGAATTGGCGCAAGTGCTCTCCCCGGAGGAACTCAAGGAGCTTTCGTTACGCGACTCCAATACGGCTGACGCGGTTCGCAGCCGTTTTGGGAACATGGATTTGACAGAAGCGGAGTACCGCAAATTGTACGACTTACGCAAAGCGTACGAAGATACGCAGGGGGCGATTGCCGATATGTCGGACCCGGAAAAGGTGCGACAGCGGAGTGAAGCGCGGCAGCAATTGAATGAGGCTTACAAAACGGCTTTTGGCGAGGAGCGCTGGAATGAATTACAACGGCAACAAGACCCGACGTGGCGCAATCTTAGCCAACTCGCGCAGCAGAACAACATCAGCCAGGCGGTTATCAGCGAAGCATGGCAGCAACAGCGCCAGGTGGGCGAACAGATCATGCGCACGCTGCAGGACCAGTCGATGAGTCATGAACAGCGGGACGGCATCGTCCGGCAACTGACGGCCGAGTACGACCAGAGTCTCAGGAACCTGCTCGGTGAGACAGCTTACCAGCAATACAAACAAAGGACGCCGGAGTTCGCCTACAGTTCGCCTGCGGGAGATGCTTTTACGTTTGTGGCGCCTTCAGGGGCGAATGGTCCTTTCAGCCTGCGAACGGTCACTACTTCCGACGGAACAAAGGACGTGCGCAAACGGATCGAGGCGCCCGTAAACGCGGTGCGCTAAAAGCAGATTTCGCAGTGAGCATGCCCACTACTTGCTTCGGTCCATAGTTTCTCCCTGCTTGCCATAGCTTCCGGCGATGCGGTTAAATCAACAGCCGTGTCACAGCAACAGACCCTGCGTCAAAGCGTGAGCTATTCGGGGGTGGGCCTTCACAGCGGTAATCGGGTTACGATGACGCTGTTGTCGGCGCCGCCGAACAACGGTATTCGCTTTCGTCGCGTCGATTTGGATGGCAAACCGGAAATCGAGGCGCGCATCGAGAACGTGAGCCAGACGAATCGCTCGACGACGCTGGCGAAGGGGAACGCGAAGATCCAGACCGTCGAGCACGTGCTGGCGGCATTTTCAGGTTTCGAAATCGATAACGCGGTGATTGAACTGGATGCGAACGAGCCGCCAATTGGCGACGGGAGCGCGCGTGAATATTGCAAGATGCTGGAGGCGGCGGGGAGCGTGCCACAGGGCGAAAAGCGAGAACCTTACCGCGTGACGACGCCGCTGGAATTGCAGACCCAGGACACGTTGATGTCGGTTTTTCCGAATGATCGGCTGAAGATTTCGTGCACGAGTTCGGACAAGGCGGGGAGGTTTTCGCAATTTTTTACGGTGGAGTTGTCGCCCGACACGTGGAAACACGATATCTCACACGCGCGGACGTTTTGTTTTTTCGAGGAGATCGAATTCCTGATCAAGAACGGGTTGATTCGCGGCGGCAGCCTGGAAAACGCAGTGGTCATTCGCGATGACGCCGTGCTGACGACGGAACCGCTGCGTTATGCGGATGAATTCGTGCGGCACAAGGTGCTGGATATTCTCGGGGACCTGGCGCTGCTTGGCCGTCCGTTACACGGGCATGTTGTCGCGGTGCGGCCGAGCCACACAGCGAATTGCGAGCTGGCGCGGCTCATTCAAAATCAGATGCGAAAACCAATGGTAGCTATGCAAGCGTTCACCCCGCCTCCGGAGCAGGAAAAATCAGCGGCGAAGATCACACCGCAGCAAGCGACGGAAATGATCGAGCAAGGCAGTCTGGATATCGGCCAGATCATGAAAATAATTCCGCACCGGTATCCCTTCCTGATGGTGGACAGAATCACGAAGATCGATGGCAACAAGATTACCGGGGTGAAAAATGTCTCGGCCAATGAACCGTATTTCCAGGGTCACTTCCCGAATCACCCAATCATGCCCGGTGTTTTACAACTGGAAGCGATCGCGCAGGTGGCCGGCATCCTGATGCTGCGGCAGGTCGAGAATTTCGGAAAGCTCGCTTACTTCATGTCGGCCGAGAACGTGAAATGGCGGAAGCCGGTGCGGCCCGGCGATACGGTGACGATTTCGGTCGAGTTAGTGAAGGCGCGCAGCAAGATCGGCAAAGCGAAGGGTGTTTGCTCGGTAGATGGCGAGTCAGTCAGCGAAGCGGAAGTGACGTTTATGCTCGTGGACGCATGAGCGGCGACACGCAAATTCACCCCACTGCAATCGTCCATTCAAAGGCGCAGATCGGATACGGCTGCTACATCGGGCCGTACTGCATTGTTGGACCGGAGGTGGTGCTTGGGGCAAACTGCCGTCTGCACTCGCACGTCGTGATCGATGGGAATACGGTGCTCGGGGAAAGCAATGAGGTTTATCCGTTTGCGACGATCGGCCTGAAGACACAGGACCTGAAATGGAAAGGGGGCACGACGTGCACGCGGATCGGCGATTTCAATACGTTTCGCGAGCACGTGACAATTCACAGCGCGACCCGAGACGGCGAATGCACGACGGTGGGTTCACACAGCAACCTGCTGGCCGGCGCGCACGTGGCTCATAATGTGACGCTGGGCAATCATATCATTATGTCCAACGTGGCGATGCTGGCGGGCCACATCACCGTGGAGGATTATGCGGTCATCGGCGGAGTGGCTGCGGTTCACCAATTCTGCCGGATCGGGAAAATGTCGATCATAGGGGGCTGTTCGAAGGTGGTGCAGGACGTGCCGCCGTTCATGATGGCGGATGGCAACCCGGCGACGACACGCACCGTCAACAAGGTCGGGATGACGCGCAACGGGGTTTCCGAAGAGGCGCAGACCGCGTTGAAGCAAGCTTACAAGCTCGCGTTCCGATCGGGCTTGACGATTCCCAATGCGCTGGAGCGAATGGAAGCCGAACTTCCGCCGTTGCCGGAGGTCCAGCACTTGATCCAGTTCATCCGCACTTCGGAGCGGGGCATCGGGAAATAAGAACCTAAAACTTAAAGGTAAAAGAAAACACGATCGCGTGGGTCTTGATTTTGCCGATGCGCAGCTCCTCGTCGGCCCCGAAAATGTCTTCGGCTCTCCAGTGGGGTGATTCCGCTTGAAGATACTTATAACCCAAACCCACCGCCATCTGATCGTTGATACTGAACTTCAAGCCGCCGTAGGCCTGCCAGGCAAAGACGGCGTCTGAATCGCTCCCGTCCAGAAAGAATGTATTTCCAGGGTCGTTGTTCACGAGGTCGGCATCGATGAACGCAAATGAAACACCGGCTCCTGCGCCCACGTAAGGAACCAAACCCGTTCTGTTCGGCAGCTTGAAGGTAATGTTGGCCATGATCGGCACGTTGCCGATGACCGAGTCGCCCTCGGAGATCGGGCCATTGATGTGATCGATGTAGTTGTAGGAGATGCCGGTTTCACCGCCAATGGCGACGACATCCGAAAAGTTATATCCGCCTCCAATCGCGAAGCGAAACCCGGGATCGAACTCGATTTTTGTGCCCGGCGCTATTCCAAGAAATTCTTTGATTTTGACATCTTCGGTGATCGTCGGCCCGATTTCGGCCTTCACGTAAGGGCCGGAATGCTGCGCGTGAGCCGGAGTGACTGAATAAATTATACAGCCAAACCAAGCGGCGCTGAAACTACACACCATTCTTTTCATATTCCTCCTGAACTGTTGGTTAACCTTCGGTCTTCGCCCTCTTGCCTAGACGGTCGAAAATATTCTGTCAACCGTTTTCGGCGGCTCCAAGTGGGAGAGTTGGCGAAGAATTGATGGTGGCGCTGCGCGGGCGTGGAAAAGCTATTTGCCGCGACGGGGTTTTAGCTTAAAATAATGCACCTCGGTTGGAGAGATGGCTGAGTGGTTTAAAGCGCGCGCCTGGAAAGCGCGTGTACCTAAACAGTACCGGGGGTTCGAATCCCCCTCTCTCCGCCACCATAACTGATGAATGCAACTTCTCTCGCGCCCCCTCCACTGACTCGCGCCGCGCCCGATGTGGTCGCGTCGGTGCGTCCCGTTACCGAACGGCTTCAATCACTCGACGCATATCGTGGACTGATTATGCTCACGCTTCTGGCGGGTGGAATCTTTCATTCCCTCAAGGGGCATCCAATGTGGAATTGGCTTTACGTGCAAAACGAACATGTCCCGTGGGCTGGGTGCGTCTATTGGGACCTGATCCAGCCATCGTTCATGTTCATGGTGGGAGTAGCGATGCCGTTTGCGCTGGTGCGGCGGGTAGTGCTGGGTGACTCGTGGACGGCGCGCTTCAGGCATGTGCTGATTCGCGCCTTCAACCTGTTTGCCATTGGCGTGCTGTTGGACAATTTCGGCGCCGAAAAGTGGAGCATTGGATACATGCGGGTGCTGCAGCAGATCGCGATCGGCTATGTGTTCGCATTCTTCGTCGTGGGGAAAAGCTTTCGAATACAGGGCCTTGTCGCCCTCGCCATTCTTGTCGGCTATAACCTGCTTTGGATGTTCAATCCGTGGAACGGTCCGGGAGGACCATGGGTGCGCGGCAACACGAACATTGGCAGCGCGTTCGATATGTGGCTGCTGGGACGGAATTACACCGGCTATTACGTTGGCATGAATGCGATTCCGTCCACCGCGACGATCATATTCGGAGTGATGGCCGGCGAAGTGATCGTCAAGCGATTGCCGGCGCGTAAGACGATGCTGATCCTGCTGATCGCGGGGCTCAGCGGAATGGCAGCAGGTCTGGCCGTGAGTCCGTGGCTGCCGCTGATCAAACGCATTTGGACGCCGAGCTTCGCGGTTTTTGCGGCGGGTTGCACCACACTCATCTTGCTGTTCTTTTATTGGAGCATTGAAGTGATGGGTTGGAGAAAATGGGCGTTTCCGCTCGTTGTGGTTGGGATGAACTCGATTGCAGCTTACGTGCTGGGCAATGCGTTCGGCGGGTGGTTTCGCAGCGCGAGCAATGGGTGGATTTCGTGGTTGAAGGGGCCTATGGGCGTTTGGTACGCCGTTTTCCAGCATGCACTGTTCGCAGCCGCAGCGTGGGGAGTGCTTTATTGGCTGTACCGCCGAAAAATATTCTTCAAGGCGTGAGGCTGCTTACGCGGTTAGCGCCTTCACCGTTGCTTCGAGACTCGGAACGTCTGCGACGTTGAGCATCTGCGCATTTTTGTCGATGCGCTTCATGAAGCCGCTCAAGGCAGTACCCGGACCGAGTTCGATGAAGCGCGTGAAGCCTTGAGCAAGCAGATAGCGCATCGAATCTTCCCAACGAACAGAAGCCGTGACCTGCTCGACGAGTCGTTGAGCGATTTGTGCAGGCGGTCCGTGGGGTTCAGCAGTCACATTCGAAACGACGGTCACTTTCGGCTGGGAAATACGAACTGATCTCAGGGCCTGCTCGAGTTTGGTCCGGACGGAGGACATCAACGGAGAGTGATATGCGCCGGCGACGATCAGCGGGAGCGCGCGCTTCGCGCCGCGGGTTTTCGCGAGTTCGCACGCTTGTTGAAGCTTATCGGAAGCTCCGGAGATCACAATCTGTCCGGGACAATTCAGGTTCGCGAGATAAACGCCCTCTTCGGAGCAAACCTGGCGAGTGGCCGCTTCATCGAGGCCGATGATTGCGGCCATGCCGCCCTGCGTCGTTTCGCAGGCTTCCTGCATGAAGCGGCCGCGCTCGCGCACGATGCGCAAACCATCTTCAAAACTCATCGCCCCCGCCGCAGCGAGCGCGGTGAATTCGCCCAGCGACAGACCGGCTGTCGCGTGAAATTCAAGGCCAGGAACCTTTTCACGCAACAGTTCGAAGGCGAGCCAGCCGACGAGAAAAATTCCGGGTTGCGCGTGTTCGGTTTTGGTCAACTCGGCTTCGGGTCCTTCGAAGCAGATACGCGCCAGATCGTAGCCGAGAGTCGCATTCGCGCGGTCGAACCAGGATTTTACGGTCGGAATTTGCGCGGCCAAATCCTTACCCATGCCGACGGTTTGCGCGCCCTGGCCGGCGAATAACAAAACAGTTTTGCCCATATAAAAGCGCCCGACTAAACACAAATTGCGCGGAGGGTGAAAGAGACAAATTCGGACTATGGATCTTGCAGCACGCGATAAAAGCGCACGTTCACGCCAGTCGTCAGGTCGGGGATTGTAACGACGCCGCCCGTACCGTCGATAGGCGCCGGTGTATCGATACTGATCCACTGGATCGGCGGATTGAGGCTGTTCGCGCGCTGCAGGTGATAAGTGTGATTGATGATCGTGGTGAAGCTCACCTCCGTAAAGGCGCTCATGTAGCGAATCGAGGTTATGCGTATGCCGCCCATCACAGCGCTGAACTCACTGGTATCGCCGGTAGTGCGGTCCGTCGCGGTCGCCGTGAAGAACTGGTTTGAGTAAGTCGCGCTGGTGACACATGCAAATTCTGTGAATCCATTTCCATCCGTATTGACGTCCACCTTACCGGCGTAGAATTGTCCTTCGCCGTAACCGTTGTTTTCGATGGCGACATTCGCATAGACGTCGATCGAAAAATTGCGATTGGTTGCGCTCTGCAAATAACCCTGAATGATGGTGCTGCTCGTCAGATAGACCACGTTGGTGATCGCCGGAAAGTTCTGCAAATTGTTCGGGCCGGTGTCGATATCGCCAATGTCATTGAGACTGACCGCACCGTCAGTTTCATTCGTGGCTTTCAAATTGATGCCGAGCCGCCCATTGGAATATACGGAATTGCCCCGGATCGCATTGCCAAAGGCATTACTCACGACAAGTACGCCGTCACCCGTATTGTACGCGACGACATTCGCCTCAGTCCGGTTTGTTCCTCCGACAACATTGTTGCGAGCAAATGAAGTCAGAAAAACGCCCGGCCCGGCATTCGGGATCCCAAAGGCGCCTGAACGGTCAGTCCCAATGAAGTTACCGCGAAGAACATTTGTGGTAGCGTTCAAGCTAGCACTTCCGCCGATACCGATGCCGCCGGCACGATTGCC
>Ga0193696_1000440_pt1 | contig 14610 bp, 13 predicted proteins | sample L3m1metaG_FD_145074 | JGI IMG/M metagenome (GOLD analysis project Ga0193696, IMG submission 145074) | Soil microbial communities from a riparian zone of the East river system, Colorado, United States - L3m1 | ecosystem: Environmental > Terrestrial > Soil > Riparian zone | place: USA: East River... | reverse complement strand
CTGACCAGATCCGCGAGATGTTTTGCGATGATTTCCTCGACGCGCGACTCGCCGACGCCGGTTGTCTTTAACGTGCGGCAAACGAACGGTTCGTTTGACGGGAATACTCGCTTGAGCAGCGGCACGACATGCTCGGCCCACATCGGGCGGAGTTCGCGCGGCGGGCCGGGCAGCATGATGAGCCACGAGGGCGCACCGCGGAAAACATGCGCCGGCACCTCCATCGCCAGACCGGGCGCAGTGCCATGGGAATTCGGCAATACAATCGCGCCTTCGGGCACGAGCGCCTGCACTTCGGTGCGCGCGGGTTGCGGACGATTGCGCGAGACAAAGAATTGGCGGATGGCATCACGAATCGTTTCGTCCATGACGAGTTTGCGCCCGAGCATTTCGGCGATCAGATCGCGCGTGATGTCGTCGCTGGTTGGCCCGAGCCCGCCGGTTGCGATCACGAGATCAGCGCGCCCCAGCGCCTCGCGGACACCATCGCGGATGTCGCGTCCGGTATCGGGCACTGCCACTTGACGCTCGACCACCCAACCGAGGTCAGCGAGTTGGCGGCAAATCCACTGCTGATGCGTGTTGAGGACGCGTCCGAGCAGCAGCTCGGTGCCGGTGTTGACCAACTCCGCAATCACTCGCCCTCCCCTGCCCTGCCCCGGTTCCATTCTCTTCGTGGCGGTTCCGGCAAACCCTGGGCGCGGAGCGCGGTCCGGAAATGCATCTTGGCGACCTTCGTTAGATTTTCAGCGCCGTGTTTGGCGACGAACTCCTTTGCCGCGGCGTCAACTGCGGCCGACGCCCCTTTTGGAAAGGCCATTTGATACTGTTTTTCCAGCCGCTTGAGCCGCGACACGAACTCATCGCGCGCGAGAATCGAAGCGGCGGCGACGGCGAGGTCTTCTTCAGCTTTGTGGCGCTGGACCAGTTCGATCTTGCGGCCCTGGCCCATGAGGGCTTTAGCGACGACATCCTTGCTCGAGGCAAACTGGTCGCTGATGGCGCGGCTTGGCGGCGGATTCATCCGGTTCTGCTGACTCATGAGGTTTTCGATCACGCGCGCATGGCCCCATGCGAGCAAGGTGTTGACGCTCCGTATTTTTTCATAGAGCCGGTTGTAGGCCTCGTTGCCGATCGGCACGACGGTGGTGACGCAACCCTGTGTCTTGCGAATCAACTCGGCCAGCTCACCAATTTTTTTGTCGCTCGAAATATTTTTCGAATCGCGGATGCCGCTTTCCTGCCAGGCCTTGACGACCTGCTCGTTGACGTAAACGCCGGCGACGCAAAGCGGTCCGAAGAAATCGCCCTTGCCGCTTTCGTCGACGCCGAGCCGGGGTAGAAGCAAATCGGGGTTGAGGACCGTCTCGTAACCGAGGCGCGCCTGTTTGAGCACTTCGGGTTCGAGAACGAACTCGATGAAGTCGCGCGTGCCTTTGCCTTGAATGACCAGCTTACCGCTTTCGTAGAATACGAGATTCACCTTGTCATTCGCCGCGGCAAAGCGCGCATACGGCACGTCGCGAAACTCAAATGAGTTCTTCTGCAAATACGACAGCAGCGCCGAGGCCTGCGCATCGGAGAGTTTAACCGTGTGGGACGCGAGTGGTTTCACAAATATCCTGCCAAGCGTAAGCCGTTTGCGTATCGTCGGCAATCGCGACTATGAGTTGGTTCAAGAAAAAACCGGACCCTGCCAAACCTTCAACAAACCGTATTGAAGAGTTGGCAAACAAGCTCCATCAAGAACGACGCGGAAACGAAATAGAATCCTCTCTTCAGAGGTTTGATTACGAGAGTTTGACTGAGCGTGAAAAGGAATCGTGGCACCACCTCATGGGAATTGAGGCGATGCGGCGTGGCGATTCCAATCTCGCTTTGAATCGATTTCAGGAAGCCACTGAACTCTTTCCGGAATCTCAGAGGATTAGGTTTTCGCTGGCGCAAGAGCAACTGAACCAAGGCGACATCGAAGGAGCGTTCCGAAATTTTGACCTTTGTTCCTTTCCAAGCATCCCGGCGGCATGGGCTTTGGCACAGGCCCGATATGCTTACCTCTGGAGTTTTCCAGAGCGCGGAATGAAATGCATCCGCCCAATTTTCAAAGCCTATTTTGATTTGGGAATTACGGACGACCACTTTTTGTACGTTCGGGGGTTGCCTTTTTTTGGGCAAACATGGAACTACTTGGTTTGCTTTGCGTGGATGCAGCGAGATTATTCAGAAGCGCAGCAAATCACAAGTGCCGCGGTTGCAAAATTGAAAGATTATGATTTTGAAAGTCAAAAAGGCTTTTTGAACTGTCTTCTCAGCGCTGACTTTACGCCCTTTGCTGACAATCTTCGGCGCTCAATCCAGGAATGGTCAGAGCAGAATATTCCGGCGGGTTTTCAAAGGATGCAGTTGGCAGGATTGTTTGCGGATTTGGAGCCGGATTTTTCCACAGCAGAACAATCAATTACTGCAGTTCAGCTAGAGGCGAACGATTTTCCTTGGCTGGAAGATGTCCGCACTATTCTTTTTGCGAAGTTGAACCACAAGCACGGACGCCCTGACGAAGACAAATACAAGCGACAATTCCTGCAAAAGCAGAAACTTTTGTTTGAGCCGGATCATGCCGTTTCATTCTTCCTTCTGGAATACCAAGAGTTGTTGAAGCGCGAATATCAGACCAAAAACCCCGGTTGAGCTCACGGTAAAGAAATCCGATGCCGCTTTTCAATACAGCCAACGGGCCAATGGTCATCGCAAAGGCCCTGCTTGCGTGGTTCCGCGCCAACGCGCGCGATCTGCCGTGGCGCCGGACGCGCGATCCGTATGCGATCTGGATCTCCGAAGTGATGCTCCAACAAACGCAAGTGAAGACGGTCATCCCGTACTGGGGGCGCTGGATGAAACATTTGCCAACTGTGCACTCGCTTGCTCGCGCATCCGAAGAACGCGTGGTGAAACTGTGGGAAGGACTCGGCTACTATTCGCGCGCGAGGAATTTGCACAAGGCTGCAAGGCTTATCGTCAACGAGCATCGCGCGGAGTTTCCACGAACGTTTGACGCCATTCTCGCACTGCCCGGCATTGGACGTTATACGGCGGGTGCGATTTGCAGCATCGCTTTCGATCAACCACTTCCGGTGCTCGACGGAAACGTTGTACGAGTACTGACGCGCTTGTTTGGCATTTCTGGAAATCCCAAGGAACGCCGGACCAACGAGCGCCTGTGGCAGCTTGCAAGCATGTTGGTATCCGCGGCGGCCAGCGAGCAATCCGGCTGTTCGCACCTGAACCAGGCGCTGATGGAATTGGGCGCCGTAATTTGCCTGCCGCAAATGCCCAAGTGCGAGTCGTGTCCGCTACGGCGATGTTGCGCGGCCCTTGCCACTGATCGAGTTAATCGCCTGCCGAATCTGCCGGCGCGAGCACCGGCAACGCATCGCCATTTCATCGCGTTTGTTATAAACAGCAACGATCGCTTTCTTGTGCGTCAGCGGCCGGATGGAATCGTGAATCAACGGCTTTGGGAATTCCCAAACGTCGAGATCACTAACGGCGGAGCCGCCCATCCGAAGAGCATTGCTGAAAAGCTGCTCGGTATGCGGTTTGCGTCCATAGAGAACCTGGGCGCCATTCATCATTCGATCACGCGCTACCGCATTGCCGTTGACGTGTTTCGCTGCACGGCGCAACACAAATCGAAAACGGGGCAGTGGCTGACGCTCGAAGAAGTCGATCAGCGCGCTTTAACAAGCGCTCACCGAAAAATTCTTGCGAAGATTCGTAACGGCAGCAATTAACAATGCCGTTCCGGCGTCACTATTTGGAGTCGTGCTGCTGCTTTTCAAGAATCTTGTCGATGGTCTTGTCGAGCAGGGCGCGATAGGCGTGTACATCCAGGCAAGTCGGATCGGGCTGGCCTTTGATGCGATACAACCAGCCTGCGCCATAAGGTTCTTTGCTGATCAAGGTGATCTTCTCGCGCAAGGCCGGATTGCTGCCGGCAAACGCGCCGGAGCCGATGCAATAGAGATCGGAGATAGCCTTAAACCCTTCCACCCAGCCGATGATCTGGCCGAGTTCGACGGCAGCGCCTTCTTCGATTTCAAGGCCGTGATCGACCATTTCGCCGAGCATGCGCGTGGCGAATTTCGTCAGGCCAACCCGCCAGTAATTGGTCTCCTGGTCCCGCGCGATCCAGGAATGCGAGGGGCTGTAGAGATAATCCACCGGCAGATGGGTGACGAAATGCGAGCGCTTGTAGAATAAGGTTTTCGACTGATCGGCCACGGTTCGCCCTTTAGCAGAGCAGACGCCCTGTATGTTGTCAAAGAGCGGAGGCTCGGCGTATTGACGAACAGGCAACGCGCCGCCGTCTCACGGCTGGGGCAGAACGAAATGGTCTGCCGCGTAACGTAGCCCGCGCAGTTGATGTTCATAGATGCCCGTCCCCGGCGCGCCGAAATCGTGGCCTACCCCTCCGACAATTTCCAACTCGTGCGAGATCTTCAGTTTCACCATGCTGGTGTGCAGTTGCTCGGTCCACTTGAGCAAGCCATCCTCGCTGCCGATGACGATTTTAATGGCTAATCTTCCACGAATATTGTCGGCATTAGTGACGAGCATTGCCGCCGGGCTGTCTTTAGTGAAAAGCGCTTTGTCACCGTTGAAGAGAGCAGGAATCAGTGTTGGATTTCTCTCCATATTCGCGTCAGCATCGAGCAGCGCCGGGCAGAAGGCCACCGCCGAACTGAACAGTTCGGGGTACTTAAAGGCAAACTTCAGACTACCCATGCCCCCCATCGACCCTCCCTGAACAGCGCGTCCATCCCGGGTGGCCACGGTACGGTACGTGGCATCGACGTGCGGGATGAGTTCCCGGATGACCGTCGTCTCCATCATGATGCTGCGATCCAGCGAATCGTAATAGCGTGTGTATCGCCCGCCGTTCACGACGACGAATATCAGCGGTGGGAGCTTTGCTTTCCTGATGGCCGCGTCAATCCCACTCAGCAGGCCTTGAGCAATCGAGAGGCTGTCGGGATCCTCATTGCAGCCCCCTCCGGGCAACCAATATATGACGGGATAGCGCATAGAGGCGGTCGCATAGTTCGGCGGCAGGTAGATGGTGTACCCGACGTCGCAATTCATCGCGGCGCTGCGATAAGTATGGTGCGCAGCCAGTGGGTTAACTTTTTTTGGGGGATTAGACCACCGCCCGACCTCCAGGATATCAAAGGCACTGCGCGCGGCGGGTTGCGCGGCGGCAGACAGACTCAGCATGGTCACCACCGTCGCCAATCCGGACAGCAGCCCTTTTCTAAACAACAAGAATATCTTCGCCATGGAATCGTCTCGTGGATGTTTTAGGTTTCGACAAACGCAAAAACAAGGGCTGAAAAAGGGTCCCAGAGAAACGACGGTCAAATGGAGCGTGCGAATGGAACCGACCATTCACCCCTTCCTATGAGAATTGTCGTCGGGAGGGTAGACCAGAACACCATGGCCCTGACGAAAGCCTTACGCCAATGGGTCGATGATCTCCACCCCTGTCGGCTCAAAGTGTCGCTTGTTGCGGGTAGCGACGGTGTGGCCGTGAAAAAGTGCGGTAGCCGCAATCAAGGAATCCTCGCAGGTTATTGTTCGGCGTCTGCCCTTAAGCTCGGCCAGCAATTCTTTCCATCGCACCAACACCTGCTCAGTCAGTGCTTCCGTTGCGCTGGCAAATTTCTGCCGTGTTTCCGCCAGCCAGGCGGCGAGACTGGCTTGATGAGTGGCGGGTGCCTGACGAAGTCCAAACTCCAACTCTGCGAATGAAACAACGCTGAGGAAAATCTCAGCCTCATTCTGCTGCACCCAGGCCGCGAGTTTTGGCGGCACTCGCTTTCGTTCGAGCTGCGAGAGCAGGTCCGTGTCTATCAGGAAACTCACTTGAAGGGCAAGTGATGACGAGCGGGCGGACGGATTGGACTGGGACAACGCGCGAATTGTCGGAGCAACCCGACGGCCCCCCGCCGCTTAGCATTTTTCGGCGTGAGAATGATGCTGTTTTTGCTGTCACGCAGCGGACGGACTTCGACTACGCCCCCTTCCGACAAGCCTGAAGCATCGCGCCACCATTTGGGAAGCGTACTCTGGCCGACCTTGGAAACCGTCATCGTATCCCAGTCTTTCATCCTCTTAAGGATTCCTTAAACAGAGGGCGGTGTCAACATTCAGCCGCAGTATTATTGGATTGGATCTATTTCCTCCCCACAAAGGACTCACGGAACTCTTTCCACATGAGATCGCAGAAGCGCACGTACGAGCTGTCTTCCTCCAGAAACGGCGGATTCTCCAGTAACCACTTAGTTCGTGCAGCCGTGCACTCGCGGCAGACCCAAATCCGCGCATACTGTTCGTTGCTCGGCATGCAAAAAGAAGTATCATAAATCTCGTCTGCGTGAGGAAAGACGCATTCGCGAGCATTCCGCAGCTTCAATATCCATCCCGAGCGCTTCATCCCAAATGTCTGAGGCACGAGTTTGTTATTCATTACTGAGCCGTGCACCTCGCAACTGCTTGAGCGAGCAACCGTGTAGTCCTGGATACGCCTGCTGGAAATGCAGCCGCTGCTTAGCAACCCAATCAGCAAAACAAATGAGAATCTCGGCAAAGCCACACTATGAGTGCGAACGGTGTTCATTCTATACTCCAAACAGAATCCCAACGCTTCAACTTTTCGCGCGCCAAAACCAGACGCGCTCTTGCCACTTTGCTGGTGGGAACGTAGACACGCCACCACCATGGAATCACAAAATGAAGGAATACCGTGACGTGCAAGATCATTCCTAATGCGGCTCATGCTTGCTTCACTTGTTCCATCACCGCTGCCTACCCATGCCCACCCGGGAACGGTTTCGCTGCGGGACGGTCGGCTCGCCCAAACCCAAGTACTGAGACCGATCACGGTCACAAAGATCAAAAGAATTGCCGCGTACCCGAGAAGATGTTTCATGGGACGCACCGGTGCTGTCGCATCTCCTCGATCCGACACGTTCGCTGCACAAGATGTTCAACAGCAGCGATGACTAAACCGACCCCGGCCGTTTCCGGAGCGACGAAAGTGCGCCTGACCTAACCCACCTCCGAGGCGGAGGGTTAGATTTCGTCGTGTCACTGCGTTTTATCGCCGCAAGCGGAAGAATTGAGCGGAATTGGTGGGGCGGAAAGTGAGTTACCAGCGATCGTCGAGGAGGGCGGGTGTTTGCGCAACCGTTCCCCATGCCGCGACAGCGCCCAGTGCGATTCTGGGCTGCGCCTCGTGTTGAAGCTTCGTCGGATTTGACGCAACATGGAGCGCGGCATGCTGCCCCAGAACTCCATGCGCAAGTTTAGGCGAGGATATTTGATGCGTGCGGGCTTTCTCATGGCTGCGCTGTTGGCGGCGCCGGTTTGCGCCCAAACGCCGGCGCCCGCTGAGTTTGATGCGTTCGCAAGGGAGGTGGAGGCCTGGATGCGCGACAACCTCGATGAAGACGTGCTGCACATTCTTAGCCAGGTGGATCGCGAACGTGTTCGCGATTTGTTCAGAGAACTGAATAAATCGTTGGCAAACGATAACGTGTATGATTTAGCCTCACTCAGGGAAGGAGCGTCGTATCTGCAGCCGCTGCTGGAACGATTTGAAGAGACGCGCCCCTACGCTTCATGGCTCAAAACACATTTGGACTACCTGGATGTGGCCGATGAGTTAGAGCGAAAGGCGCCGCCATCCCCAAGACCCAACCCCACGCCCGAATCGCAACGCGCCGCATGGGACAAGCGGCTCGAGAAGCGACCACTTCCAGCCCGCGCAGAGAAATACATCTCGCGGCTAAAGCCGCTTTTCATCGCGCAAGGTGCCCCGGCAGCCCTGGTGTGGATGGCCGAGGTGGAGTCGTCGTTCGATCCGGCGGCGCGAAGTCCGGCGGGCGCGGTGGGAATGTTTCAGCTAATGCCTGCGACCGCACGCACGCTCGACATGACCATTGCGCCAACGGATGAACGACTCGATCCGGAGAAGAGCGCGCGCGCCGCGGCCAGGTATGTTCGCTATCTCCACGGGCGTTTCAAGGACTGGCGTCTGGCGCTCGCTGCTTACAATTGCGGGGAAACGCGCATTCAGAATCTCCTGAGCCGGCACAAGACCCAATCGTTTGCCGCTATCGCCAATCGGCTCCCCGCCGAAACGCAAATGTACATTCCGAAGCTCGAAGCCACGCTTCGGAAAAGGGAAGGGATTACTTTGGCTGGGTTGCGCCTGCCAAAGGATTAGCCTTTATCTGCTGCTGAAGGAAGGTTCAACGCTTTCAGGGTTGAACGAGACAGGTGGCGATCTGTTTCCCAGGGTAGCTCGTGCCTCGCAACCCTGGGCTGATTTCTTGCACCCCTTCGGGGTGCCGACGACAAGGTGGATGGATGTTGGACAGTTGGATGATTAGATAATGCGAGGGAAGCGGCCGGCGGCGGCGCGACGGCCCTACCAGAGAATTGCAACTTCATGCCGGTGATCTCTCCCCACGCGACGGCCCTACCACTTCACGGAGCGAGAGTCGCGCGATAGAAGCGGAAGCGGAGACTGGCGGCGCCGGGATCGTTGAACTCCTGTGCGCCGGTGACAGGCGTAATCGATGTGACCGAGGTCCAATTCACGAGGTTGGTGGAGCCCTCGACCAGGTAGGTGCGGGCCGGATCCCCGGTCAACTGCCAGCGGATGGCGCCCAGCCCGTCGTGTCCCAGGTATCGCAGAACGGGAGCCAGCGCCTGGCAGTCCGGATAGAGCCGCACTTCCTGGCTCGTCGAAAGCCCGGCGGAGTCAGTCACCTTTAAGGCGATGCTGTAGTAGTACGTTTGTCCGTCGCAGCCGACCGGCGAAATCGTCACCGAGGAGGTGCAGTTGGTATCGGTGGGGTCCGAGTGGATGTGATTGTTGTGGTGCAGAGTTGTCGTCCACGCGCAACTGAGTTGGTCGGCACTCTGTTCCGCATCCGAGACGAGCGCGCTCAGGGTGTAGGTCGTGTCGGAGGCCAATGGATAACGCGCGCCGTCGGCCGGGCTCGTAATAGTGACGACCGGCGGAGTGTTGTTTGCCGAGATGAGCAGCGTGGCTTGTGCGGTGGCGTTGGAACGATCGCTGACCGTGAGAATCACGTTGAACGGCGTTGGGACGCCGGCAGGCGCGTCGAAAGTGTGAGAGGGATTTGCCTGGGTGCTGATGGGGGAACCATCGCCAAAGTTCCAACTGAAAGTGAGCGGGAATCCTTCCGGATCGGTCGACGCACTGGCGTTGAACTGGACCGTTAGCGGGCCTGGTCCGTACGTCCTGTCTGCACTGGCCACGGCCCTTGGAGGTTGATTGCCGCCGTAGCGAATCCGCTTTATGCCATTCGTCCACGTCACATAGTAGAGGCCGCCATCGACGGGGTGAGTCGCGATGCTGACCACGCCGCCGCCGTCGGTAAGAAAGTCGCGCACCGCGACCGGCCGATTGTTCGTGTCGAAGACAAAATTGCGAATCCACAACGTCTCGTAATCTGCGTGGAAGTAAGTGTTCTTGTACATCGCCGGGAAATCATCTCCCTGGTACCACGTGCCACCGATGGAGCTGGTGCCACCGAATTGCGACCCTGAAACCGGTGAACCAGGCCCACCGATGTTGGTGACGAGAGCCGTCCCATTCGCGGCGTAGATGCCGGTGCGGGCTGGACCGAGCTCGTGCTTCCAATCAATGGCCGGCCGTGTGTGCACGAATCGGGGAGAACTTGCGGGAATCTGCTGCGCCGTGTTGCACGGGTTAGGCCAACTCGGCGTGTTGAGCGTGTCCTGAACGAGCAGGTTGCGAAAATAGAAGTATTGCTGCGTGCAGCCGCCCGTCCCGAAGAGCGGATTGGGCGCGTCCTGATTGGCGACATTACTGGTGCGGAACGTCGGATGCGATTCCAATCCTTCGTAGATCGGCCAGCCAAAATTCAGGCCTGGCTTCGTCGCGACGTTCAGGTCTTCGAACCCGTGCAAGCCAACGTCACCAATGAAGGGAAAAGCGGAAGGGATTGCGCAAGCCCAGCGACCAGATGCGCGATTGCGCGGAACGCGCGCGAGACGGATCAAAGAAGGGATTGCTCTCAACGCCATCTCCGGTTTCCGGATCGATGCGAACAATCTTTCCGCTGAGCGAGCTGAGCATTTGGGCGCGGAACGATCCGACATTCTCTTTGGGCTGAATGATTCCGTCGGCGAGGGCCTGTGTGAAATACGTTTCGGAGGCGCTGCCGGTGTCGATGGTGGAATAACTCGCGCCATCACCGGCGGCGGCCAACAGGGTTCCATCGGTGCCAAAGACGAGCGAGCAGATGCCGTGGGATTGATAGAGGCTGGGAAAGCCGTTGGTGATGCTTTCGCCGAGGAGAACCTTGCGGCTCGATAAATCGACGCTGCGAAACCCGTCGGAAGCGCGTGCCGTATAGCGCGTGATCCGATGAATCGTCGCCATGAAATACTCGTTGGTGGCCGAATGGTAGTTCGTGGTTCCGAATTTGGTGAGGTAGTGGTGATCGACGGTGTAGGCCAGATAGATGTGTCCGTTCTGGCGGAAGTTCGGATGGAGCGCGAATCCCAAAAGACCAAAATCCCGCCATCCACCGACTTCCTCGCTGATGTCGATCAAGGGCGGCGTCTGCTTGACGCCGTTTTCAAGGATCCAAACTCGCCCGGCCCGCTCCCACACATAGGCGCGTCCACCGGAGGTCTGTTGGTCCGGCTCGAACATGAGGCCTACCGGTTCAGTCCATGGCCCGGGAATCAGCTCTTCGGTGAACCCCGCAGGCAGCGTTGTCGCTCCGCCTGAATGGCTGGCACTCGCAAACAGGAAGACGAGCAGCACGACGGGACCCGCCAGGGAGTGACGCAGTTCATCGAAGCGGGTCCGGGCCCGGGGCACAGTTTTCATGAAGGTGACCTTGCTTATTGAAGCACCATTCGGGATTGAACGCGAGCAACAAACATGGAACGAAACAACCCTTTAGTTATCAACCCGCGAGATGATTATGCCCCCTTTTCGATGCTTTTACGACCCCTTTACGGCAATCGTGAATCGCTTTGACGAAAGGCGGCAAATATTCCAAATTCCATTACCGTGGGCTCAGTTCTGAGGTGGCTGGTGGTGGGGTTTGGTGGGGTCGCTCTGTTTGGTTGCGCGTCTGATCCCTCTGGCGGCTTCGTCGCCTCCCAGTATCGCGCACCAGCACCGCAAAGCAGGGTCGAGCCATATCCTGTTTTTTCGCGCAACCAGGAATCGGAGTTCGTGCGTGTCAAAAAGGTGTTGGAGTTCAACAAGGCGATGATTCAGCGCGATAACGGGGAACTCTGGCAAATCGAAAGCGGTGTTGGCGCTTTACTGTCCTCGCATCATGAAGGCAAAAGAGTATTAATTCATTCACCGAGCGTATTTGCGGGTATCGGCTCAAAGCTGATCTTTCCAGGCGGCGATCAGTCCACGCCAATTTTGAATTCGAAACGCGTGGAACAAGCGAGCGCTCCCGCAGGCGTCCGCACCCCGCCGGTTCGGTCAAGTGGCCACTGGATTTCAGGCATGCACAACGACGGCGCAGTCATTGTCCTGGAGGACCGTACGGTCTGGGAGATTTCACCCGTGGATCGGATTAACAGCTCTCTTTGGATTCGCACATCAAGTATTACGATCACGGAGAGCAACAACCCGACTTATCCGTACAAATTGATCAATACCAATGATCGTGAAACTGTAGATGCGAAACCAATTCGCCGCGATTGAGCGGTTCATACGCAAATGCTACTGGCGCTGCGTCCAGGGATAGAAGGCGAAGCCAGTAAGAATAACCCCGCAGCCTACGCAAAGAGCGCCACAGATTCGGCATTGGGTCTTATTGAATTTATGAAGATAGACCGCATCGGCGATGGGATTTTTCCCCTGAGTATTTATAAGCGTTGTGAATTCTCGCGGGTAAAGCAGTCCCGAAACTCCGCCAGCGAGAAAAGCCATCGCGCCGGCCAGCAGGAATTTCTCATGTGAGGTGAGTCTGCGCACGGCTCCAGTATGTGCCCGCGTGAATCCTGAGCAAGGCCGATCGCTGGCCCGCACTTTAGACCACTTCGAGGGCTATTTGCCGGTGCGGATCGACGGGTCCGGCTGGTTAGCCGGAGTTACGAGTAACACCCAGTCATTGGTATCCGGGGCCTGAAAACTCTGCGAGTGATTCGTGATCGTCGCACTGATTCGCTCTCCTAATGTGCCCGAACGGGGATTGAACCAGCGATGAGATGCCTGGACGCCTGTGAAATCCAGGGTCGCGGCGCCGCCATGCGGGAAGTATACGACGCGTGTCCCGCCAGGCTCGGCCAAAGCGACGGCGTGTCCCTTAACGCTGGTCACCGGTTCCATGCGCCAGAACGGCAATGGGGTGAAGAATTTGTAGAGTGTGCTCAACTGAGCGGCAGCGCCTTCGTCCTTCACGGTAAACGTGTAACGATTCGGGCGATCAATCCGATTCCAAACGTCGCTGTGACCGATGGTGCCGTTGAACCCAGCGGCGAAATAACCACCGGAACAGACGATGCGCCACGCAGTGCGGCGGACCTTGTCGGTGTGATGGACCTGCTGCTTTTCCGTAGGGTGGCCGCGGAGATACTCGTAGCCGTTCTCCGAATTGAGCACCGGTTTCCGATAGCGCCGGTCCGCTCTCAGACTGGCGACGACCGTTGCTGAATCGCCGGTCCAACATTGCAGCGTTTCGTCCCATGCGGTGCCTTCGCCCTGCGCCCCGGTTTGTTGGGAAAGCACATCCAGGGCATTGTCATCGCCGTAGAATTCGCCGATGCGCCAGGGTGGATCAAAGGGTGCGCGAGGATTTTGGCCGCGGCGACTCGCGGAGATGACGGGATGGGTCGTTACCAGATGCCGATAGGGATCATTTGCCTTGATGAAACGGGCGGTCGATTTCGCCCAATCCACATCACTCGGAAAGTCGAGACGATATGCTCCGTCCGGGCGCGTCTCGTATTCGTTGGCAAGAGTCCAGAGGAAGACGTTGTCAAATGCGGCATAGCGGGCAATGACGTACCTGAGCCAAAGGCGTTCGCGCGCGGCGGTCCACGCATTGGTGTCAGTGAAAGGGCGGCGATAAAAATTCAACAGGAGCAACTCGACGTTCATCCCGCGTGCCTTCAGATCGCGGAACAATTCGTCAAGTCCACGAAAGAAGTCCGGGTTGAAGCGGTCCAGGTCCGGCTGACGGCTCGAGCCGCCCCATGCCCAATAAGCGTCATTCGTTGCTGCCCGTGCCTCGCTGTGCCCGACACTCATGCGCACGAAATTGAAATGCTGCGCACGCCTGGCCGCGAGATACTCGGCGCGCAACTCCGGCGTGATGGGACTGTCGTCGTAAAGACCGTAGCAAGTGTCGCCCATGGGGAAGAACGGCGTGCCGTCGGCATAAGCAAAGGCATAGGAGTTCTCGGGGTGAACGCGAATGAAGCCGTGCCCACGAGGCGCGGTGCAGAGGAGCTTGCCTTGCTGCAAAATCTCCACGCCGTTGCCGCGCAGCCGATAACTCCACGCGCCTTGCTCATCCGGCGCGAAACGCAGCCGCCACGTTTGATCGCCGTCGTAAAAGCCGTGGAGCAGATTGGTTCTACCTGAAGGCGATACAAATTCGCCAACCCATGCCGTGTCGCGGAAAGGATTGTTAACATGGCTTCGCCCTTTGGCGGCGAACTCGTGGATTTCCCAGCGCGGAACTTTGACCACAGGCAATTCACTGGCAGCCGCGAGACCAATACCCACAGCAACAAGAGCAACACCGCTCATCGCTATGATGGCTATCTTCTTCTTTGTGGTGTCATGGCGCTTCATTTTTGCGTTCCGGAACGACTGGCGCCGAAGCCTTTTGCCGACGGTAGCCGACGAGGTAGTGCGTCGAGCCCTTGCGGCTATTGAAATCTGTTGGGAACGCCTTTCCGGACAAATCGTAGCAAACGCGGAAGGTGTCGCCGCCTTCTGTCTGGCCCATTTGGTAGATGGCGAGGATCGTCTTGCCTTTGTTTGGCCCTTCTACGCCCTGGATGCTCATGCGCCCAGGAGTCACCGAGGTGTCGAGTGAGACGGTTCCTTTGTCAGCGTGCGGTTCGCCATCAACGATCACTTCGTAGGCCCCATCTTTGATGGTGAGCGTGATTTTATTCAATTCTTCGCGGTTTAACTTTTCACCACCAAGTAGTGCGCCAACCGGCTTCCAAGTACCATTCTGCCGTTTTGCGTCTTCAGCGGCATCAGCCGGCCTGGGCGGCGCCTTGTCATCGCTGCGGCGGTATTCCACCAGATAGTGACCAGTCTCGGTGGTGCTCTCAAACTTCGCCGGAAAAGCCGTGCCCGACAGGTCGTAGCAAACTCGCAGCGAGTTGGCGTCTTTGACCTCGTAAATGCCCAGGAACGTCTTGCCCTTGTTCGGGCCGTTGGTGCTCGTGATCGTGATGCGCCTGGGTGTCGTGCTCTCATCCAGCGCGTGCGTGCCCCTGTCCGGTTGCTTTTCGCCAACGACGGACACCTCGTAGTTCGCGAAAAGCAAC
>Ga0193696_1000439_pt1 | contig 14624 bp, 15 predicted proteins | sample L3m1metaG_FD_145074 | JGI IMG/M metagenome (GOLD analysis project Ga0193696, IMG submission 145074) | Soil microbial communities from a riparian zone of the East river system, Colorado, United States - L3m1 | ecosystem: Environmental > Terrestrial > Soil > Riparian zone | place: USA: East River... | reverse complement strand
CCGCCCAGGTGAAACAAGCGCTTCAACTGACTGGCATGCCCCAACAGGCCGGCCTGCATCCCGTCACCGAAAACATCGGACGATTCCCCAACGTCAAAGCCGCGATCGATAGCCTCTTTCCGCCCGTCATCGTCTACAGCCGCGACCGCAATACCGTCACCGTGACATGGAAATCCTGCTGCATTCTTCAGGTCGCCGATCACCTCGGTCCCCACGCTACCTGGACCAACGTCGAGACCACTGGAAACACCTACACCTACACTCACGGTCCCGGCCCCAACCCGCCGCCCAAATTCTTCCGCCTCTTCTGCCCCTGACGACCCGATTCAGGGTGAGAGGGGTTTGACCGCTTCGACGCGGAAGTAGGATTGCGGGCTTCCGGAATCAGGCAATTGCACGGCTGTTTCATTGTTCGGGCCGGGGGAAATCAGTCCCAGCAAGTCCTGCCAGGAAGTCGGCGTGCCGAGGGCTGAGGCGCCAGAGACGCGATAGAGTCGAGTGGGTTGGCTTTGCCACTTGAGGTCGAAACCGCCCCTCTCATTTCGCGACAAGTGAGTAATGCGCAATGCATCGCTGGGGTCGAACGGATTGGTGTTGGCGAGGGCTTCCTGATAATTGGAGAGGCCATCGCCGTCCGGGTCGCCCTTCGGGTCGAGAACGTCGAGAGTGCGTGCAAACCGCAATTCCCACGAATCGGGCAGGCCATCCTTGTCCATATCGGCGCCCCGCTGAATCACGGTCGTTTGAACGTAAGCGAATTCGTTGCTGAGACTGATCCAGCCGCAATTGGCGCTCCAGATGTAGCCACTGAACTTTCCAGTGAGAAGGTCAATTTTGGGCTGGCCGAAGGGATGGAAATTCAGCCAGCCAATGTTCGCGCCCCACGCAAACCCGCTGAGATTTCCGACGGGATCGAGATTGACGCCGTAATCAGTCGCGGAATTGTTTTGGTAATGTGGACCGCTGTCAGGTGAGCCGTCGCCAAGATTTATCCAGGCGCAATTGGCGCTCCAGACATGGCCGGCGAGGATATCCTCGGTGACTACGGCGCCGTTCGCCCCATCACCCTGGAAGTTGAGCCAGGCGATGTTGGCGCCATACGCGGACTTATGGTTGTTATCGATGGTTGTTGGGCAAGCCGAAACGCTCATCGTGTAGGTCGCGAGCGCGATACAGAGAAGGTTTTTCATATGCCCTCCAGAAAAGTAATGGCTGGTTAATGGCTGAAGTTGGCCCAGGGAGCGGAACTCACAAAGGCGCTACCCGGAGTAATGACGAGTGCGTCATGGTTCCCTGCTGCGATGTCGTAGTTTAATAGATTGTCGGAAGCGCTGTTCTTAACGACCAGGTTGGAGGGGCCCTCGACGTAAAAGCCTCGGCGGTTGTCGTCCGCTGCATTGCCTTCGAGGCGACTCTTGTGCCGAAGGACGTGGATGCCAGCACCGAAGAGGTGCCCGGAGACGGTGTTTCCGGTGATCACGCACTTGCTGTCGGCGTAAATTCCATCGACGGCATTGCTGCGAGCAGTGCAACCACTGATAGTACTAAAGTCACCCAGAGTGAAGCCGTTGCCGGAATTGGAACTGGAGCAGGAGGAGTTGAGGGTTGATCCGGCACCGACCTGGATGCCGTGGCTGTCATTGAACCCGGCAGTGCAGCCGATGACGGTGCTGCCTTTATCGGCGAAAATACCGGTGGCGTAATTACGCCAGACCTGGCAGTTGCGCACCAACGAGCGGGCAGGAGCCATGATGCCACCGACCTTGTTGTCGTTGGCGGCGCAATCCAGGACCGTGAGTGATTCAACGAAACCGCCTGTGATCCCGATACCGGAATTTCCGGCAGCATAGCAACCGCGGATGACTGAGCTGGTGCCGGCCGCGATTCCGTGTCCGCCGTTTCCGCCGCTAATACAATCGTATACTTGAACGCCATTACTGGTGGTGATGCCGGCCTTACCGTTGCCATAAACGATGCACCGGGTAACCTGGCTACCGGTGTTAATCGCGAGACCTTGCCCTGTGTTAAGGCGTATATTCATGTCTTCGACTTTGCAGGCGCCAGCTTGCGTGAAGTCGATGCCGTCGTCGCCCCAGGAACGAATCGTACCATTGCGGATAACAAGGTTATGATGATTGGTGCTGAAAATGCCGTCTACAGAATTGGGCACTCCTACCAGTGACCACCCGCCGAGATCGAGAGTCACGTCATCTGCCTCGATGGTGATTCCATTTTGGCCGGCAACGCCGACGAGATCTTTGGCGATATAATAGGAGCCCGGCTCGGTAATGGTATGGGGCAACGAAATAATCAAGTGGCGCGGCTCGATTTCCTGGAGCGTTTTCATCATCACCTGCGGAGCGCCGGGAGGATCCAACGGGCCACCGCCGCCCAGTGTGGCCGAAAGCCTGGTGATGGATGCGAGGAGCCCGATAATAACGGTGCCGGTCAGGAGATTTGGATGCTTCATAGTTTTGCCTTTTTGCAGTTCAGTAATGTTTGCCCTTCATGGGCCGTTGCTGGGTAAAGAAGAAAAGGCGGCGCAGGTATTACAAATCCGATGGTCTTTTTGAACAGGCGCACTCAGCCCCGCTGGAGGAAGCTGCCGATCAGACGACTGGCTGAGGAGTCAAGCAAGCGGGTGGAAGCCTTGAACTCCGGAGGTCCGGGAGGACCGATTGACCGGCGGTCACTGACCTGCTTCCCTCAGACAGTCAGTTATGAATTTGCCTGGCTCAGAGGCAGAACGAGTGGCGATTCTTCGCAGATTTCGTTGCGTGCTGGGGATATTCATCCTGGGTCTGACCCTGAGTGGCATCACGTCATTTCCACTTCAGCGGGAACTTGAAGCGCTCGCATCTGCTCGTGGCCTTGAGCGGATGACCCCTTCGGAGGCCGGCGGCGCCTTCAACCATTGGATCCTTACCGTGCGCGACGGACTTCGGGAGACCTATGCGCGACATCCCTGGCTGGCTTATGGCACGGACTGGCTTGCATTCGCACACATTGTCATCGCCCTGTTCTTCATCGGGCCACTTATTAACCCGGTGCGTAACATCTGGATCTTGCAAGCTGGCATCATCGCCTGCGTGCTGATCATTCCTTTGGCCCTTATTTGCGGCGGGATCCGCCAAGTACCTCTGGGCTGGCGTCTGATCGACTGCTCATTTGGCGTTTTGGGTGCGATCCCGCTTTGCTATTGCCTTCGATTGACCCGAGCTCTTGCAAAGTAGCCCAGCTCTCCGATCGATCAGGCGTGCACTGCCCCGCAGTAGGGTCAAGTCCGGCTTGTTTTGAGGGCAAAACGCCGTAGGGTGAGGTTGAATGGCCACGGCTCTTGCTCCGAAGCCCTCCGTTGTAACCGAGGACCAACCGGCATTTCGCTGGTTGCGCACCGGTGATGAGGCCCTGGAGTCGCTGCTCTCGGCCATCGACCAGGCACGCGAATCGATCCGCCTCGAGACCTATATTTATCGCACGGGACAAACCGGCGAGCGGTTTCGCGCCGCCTTAATCTCTGCCTGCGACCGCGGCGTGAAGGTGCGCGTGATGATCGATGCGCTTGGGTCATTCAGTTTGCCCGAGACGTTTTGGACCCCGCTCCGAGACGCCGGCGCGCAATGCACCTGGTTTAACCCGCTGGCGCTCGGCAGATGGAGTTATCGCGACCATCGGAAGATGTTGGTGTGCGATGACGCCGTTGCTTTCATCGGCGGCTTCAACATCGCCGACGAATATCACGGCGACGGCGTGACGCACGGATGGCGCGACCTCGGGCTGGAAATTCGCGGTAGCCGGCTCGTGCGCGCGCTGGCGCAAAGTTTCGATGCCTTTTTTGACCGGGCGGTGGTCAAGCACAAGCGGCTGCAACGGTTTCGCAAAGCGTCGCACGAAGTGAGCACTGGCGAGACGTGGCAATTGCTCATGAGCGGGCCCGGACGTTATCACGGGCCACTGCAGCGCGTGCTCAAACAGGACCTTGCCAATGCGCGCTCGGTGAAAATTATCTGCGCGTATTTTTTACCGACATGGCGGCTACGCAAAGTCCTCACCCGCATTTGCAAACGCGGCGGTCGAGTGCAGCTCATCCTGGCAGGGAAATCGGACGTGGCGATGTCACAACTCGCCAGCCGGCGGTTGTATGGGCAGTTCCTGCGCTCGGGTGTGGAGATTTACGAATACGAACCGCAGATTCTCCACGCGAAATTGTTCATCATGGATGACGTCGTCTATGCCGGATCGGCGAACCTCGATGTGCGCAGCTTGAAGATTAATTACGAACTGCTGGTGCGAATCTCTGATCGCGAAGTGGCGGAACGCGCACGCGACATCTTCGAGGACGACCTGAAGTACTGCCGGAAGATCGATCCGGCGACCTGGAGGAAATCGCGGAACCTGTGGAGCAAGCTCAAAGAGCGCTGGGCGTATTTCTTCCTCGCGCGAGTCGATCCGTATCTTGCGCGGCAGCAACTTCGGCTGTTGCGGTAGCGGGTTTGTAGTGCAGGCTTGAGCCTGTTCGAGAACACATAAAGGTTGGATGGTTCACTGACAGGCTAAAGCCTGCACTACGAACCAAATGCCCGCACTACAAACGAAGTGTGGCTAGAACGGCCAGTTGACGCCGATCAGGAACGAGAACGCCGCGCCGAGATTCAGCCGCGCTGAGCGTCCGTCTTTCTCGAAATCGCTGTCGGTCATCGACGTGAACTGCACACCCGCGTAGATGTCACCGTGCTCTTCCACGTGGAAGAGCACGAGCCCGTTGACGTAGCCGCCAAAAACGACGTCTGTCGTGTCGATTTTCCCGCGGACCGTCGTGCCCGTGCCTCCAAAGGGAGTTATGGTTTCCTTGAAGCGATAATCACCGGCGACGAGTCCCAGGACGCCGCCAGCACTTCCTTCGAGTGCCCAGCGCGGAGCGAACTCCCAGTGGATTGTCGGGCCAACGCGAAAGTTGTGAAGCCCGACGTCCAGCGTGCGCGGCCCAGTGATCGTTCCGTCAAATCCAGGCGTGTCGGATGAGATCGGATCCAGTCCGATTACTGCGGCTGTGCTGGGAGTGCCCTGGTAACCCTCGGGAGGCGGCTGAATCCCTAAAGTGTCATGAGCAGCGACGGTCTGTACGAGAGAGCCGGAGAGACTACGCTTGTCCGAGATGGCAATGGGCAGAAAACTGTAACCGACTTCCCATCCGAGAAAGGCATGACTCCAGTTGAGAATCGGGCCGCCATACGCGAGCTCCATTCCGATGTACGGATTGTCGTCGCGAGTCACCGAACTGGTATCGTTGACACTATAGGATTCAGTGCGATGAAAGGTCATGGTGCTAACACCATCAAACTGGCTGGCATGGTCATAGCCCCAATTCGAGGTCGTGTCATTTCCAGTACCGTCCGGTAACACGTAGCCGTCATCATAGACACCGGGCTTCGTCGCGAGGTTAACGGTAGCTGCCGTGGAGAACTCGGCTTTGACATTGAGCGCCAGTTGCAGGCCGATGCGGAAATGTTTGGTCCATTCCTGGGCCTCGGCGTGAGTGGCGCAGGCGGCCATGGCCGTGCCGGCCAGCAGAGCGGACCAGCGGTGGGTCTTCCGATCGATTAAATATTTCGCATGCATAATCAGGGAAGCTGGATCGCGCGATAAAAGCGCATGTTGGCGTTCGTGCTGATGTTCGTGATACTGCCGGAATTAGTACTGGTAATGATATTTGTGACCAGGGTTTCGCTAAAGACAGGGCGGCTGAGCGTTTTGGGTGGGCCGTAATCGATCCATTGCACCCAGTTTGCAGGCGCCTTGATCGACGGTTCTGCCCTGAATGCAGGAGAGAACGTCGAATTGGAACTGTAGAGGATCTGGTAGCGAGCGCCGTTCGTCGAGGGAAACTGGAGCATTATATGGTTGGTCATCACGCTGCGGGGAGGCCGCATGACAATGTTTGTAATCGAAGTTGGAGAACCGCCCGAAGGTGCGCTTAGATCGATCGTTCCCGCGCCGTAGGTGGTGAAACCCGGATCTTCTTTGGGCGTCCGGTCGGGTATGAGATATTCGAGAAGGAGTTCAACCGATTGAGTTGGCCCAAGACTTCCGCCATGCACAACGAAAGGGTGGCCATCGTTGGTGCCGACGGCATTGTAAACTCGAAACGGGAAATTGATTATGACGACGCGAGCGGAGGCGACAGTGCTCGTGCTGGTGGTGTTCTGAACAGTGACCAGTTGGTCAACAAGGCCGGTCTGCGGGTTGAATTGCTGATCCGAAGACCGGGCTGTGGTGAGTTGTCCCAGAACTGGATTGCTGACGGTGAAGGTGTTCGTCGCGGAGTTGTTGCTCGGGTTGGTGTCGCTGTTCGACGACACGGTAGCCCGAAGGACATAGTTTGTGGCGGTCCGCGGCTGGACGGTCACATGCAGTTGGGTGCTTTGCAGGCTGAGAGTGCCGAGATTGAATCGCAAGGTGGAGCCGCTCACGGAACCCCCCGCCGAAAATCGCCGAAATATGGCATCTGGACTTATGGTGTTCGTGACCACGACGCCGGACATCGAACCACTTCCCGGTTTCGAGACCGTAATCGAATAATTCACCCAGTCGTCCACAAAAATCGTAGGCGAGGTTGGCGGCGGTGTGATCGAAACAATGAGGTCGCCTCCTTCGGAACCGCCGCCGCCGGAACCGCTAATCGTCGTCGCTATAACGTCATTCGCGAGCACTTGTCCCGCAGTCGCGGCAACGACGAAATTGGTGAATCGCCCGGCAACCGTAGGACGAAGAGTGAGTGTGAATTGAGTCTGCTGGAGTGGTTGCAGCAGCGTAGAGAATACGACCATCCCTGAAGCACTCGAAGCCGGCGTAGGATTGCCGCTGATAAACGTCAGCTGAGGGCTTGGGAAAATATTCGTCACACTGACGTTGAATGCGTTCGGCGTCAAATTGGTGAGAGTGATCGTATATTGAATATTGGTGCCGACATTACCCGTGGCCGGACCACTGACGGTCATGCGAAGCGGATTGACTTGCGCAAACGCGAACGACGCGCAGAAGACGGCGAGCAGCACCCCCAGTTGAATTTTTACCGAGCGAGACAACATGCGGCAACAGACCGCACATGATGCCCGTTACTGGAGAGTGGTCAATGACGAAAGGGAATTCCTACGAGGAGGCCGCGAGGAATGCGATGCGAGGCCTTTTCCGGCAGGGTAAGAAAAGCAAAGCCGGGCGCGAGTGAGGTCGCGCGCGGCTTTGGCCGTTTGAAGCTTCGCCTGCGCTGACGGGCGAAGTCTGGCAACCCGTGACCGTGAGGGCGCGGGCAAGTTCGTTACATTTTAAATCCGCCGTTGCCCCATTCGGCCAGTCCCGGGCAACCATGATAAAGGGCATGGTCGATGACTTCGCCGATGGTTTTGCCATTCACGGCAGCCGCGTTGGCGAGATGGAACCATTGCCAATTATGCATCGGAATCGGCACGGTGACGGTGATCGGGCCGCCACTCGGGACAGACGGCACTGACCGGATCCATTTGTGAAACCTGTTATCCTTCGCTGCTTTCGAAGACCGTTGGGCTTTCTTCTTGCTCATACCGGCGGGCTACACAGCACAAGCCGCACCAGAGTTGCGAACAGGATTGTGACGGGAAAAAATTCTGGCGGAAGGGGTGGGATTTGAACCCACGGTACGGTTACCCGTACGCCTGATTTCGAGTCAGGTGCCTTCAACCACTCAGCCACCCTTCCAATCGGAGCCAGATTTGTAGCTCATATTCGAGGTGGTCGCAAATTGTAATTCGGCGCAAAAAGCCAACAGAAAAGGGGCGTTAAACCCTCGGTGAAGTTTTGCCGATAACTTCTGTAGGCACCCAGTGCCTGTTTGTAATGAATGCTAAGAATTGGATTCGTTTATTTGTGGCCGCAGGGATCATCGCCTGGCCTGCGGTCGAGTTGTACCGCCTTCATACCACGAAAAAGGAGCTGGCTGCCAGTGAACAGCGCCTCAAAAAGGTCATGATGGCTGCTGAAGCTGCCAAGCTCAAATACGCCCAGGCGAGCCCCAGCAAGAATTAAAGCGCTCCCTCGTGGATGTTGCGCTCCAGTGGCTTCCGCTGCTGGTCAAAAAGCCCGTCGCCTACGCTTTCCCTCATTTCAAAGCGACGGGCTTTCTCTTTGTCGCACGGGCAACACCCAAGACCTGGGATATGGCGGAAACCAATGCTGAGACGATGGTCTCGACCTGGGTCGGCGTGGTGCAATACGGGGGCATGATGACGATCACGTCGCCGATGGGCCTTGTGAGCACGCCCCGGCGAGCCATGGCTTCGCAGACGCGAGCGCCGACGCGATCACGCAACGGGAAGCGCTCACGCGTGCGCCAGTCTTTTACAAGCTCGATACCCGCGATGAGTCCGACCTGGCGAATGTCGCCGACATGCGGCAATTGCCAGAGACGGGCAAGGTTTTCGCTGAGGGCATGCTGCAAGGTAATCCGTGAAAGAACCGAAGCGGTGGATTGAAGCAATTCGAGGCTCGTCAGCGAAGCGGCGCTGCCGAGTTGGTTGGCTGTGTAGCTGTGACCATGAAAGAACGCTTTGAATTCGGAGTATTCGCCAAGGAATGCGTCAAAGATTTTTTGTGTTACGAGCGTTGCCGCCATCGGCAGATAGCCGCCTGTCATTCCTTTTGCGAGCGCCATGAGATCGGGCTGCACTTGTTCATGATGGCAGGCGAACAGTGACCGACCACGCGGAACACCGGTCCTGCCAAACCCGGTCAGCACTTCATCCGCGACCAGCAATGCGCCGTCCTGCCGCACAATCTGGTCTACACGCTTCAACCATCCCCCTGGTTGCGGGATCATTCCGGCAGCGCCCTGGATCAGCGGTTCGACCACCATCGCGGCATAAGGGTTGTCTTGGCGGCGACGCGCTTTGAAACGTTTCTCGACTTCATCGACGCATTCCCAATTGCATTTTCGATATTCGCGCGCGTCGGCGCGGTCAGGTTTGGCTCGGTTGTGCGGACAGCGATAGCAGTAAGGCGAGGGAACAGAGTCGGTTTTAAAAAGCAAACCGCGATAGCTTTTGTGAAAGAGGTCGATGTGGCCGAGGCTGACGGCACCGATGGTGTCACCGTGGTATGCGCCCTGGAGGGAGAGAAAGCGCGGAGTTTTGCTGCGGCCGCTACGCCATGTGAACTCATAAGCGAGTTTTAGAGCCACTTCCATGGCGGTCGAGCCATCATCGGAATAGAAGACCTTCCCGAGCCGCGGGAGATTTGGCCGGTTCGCTGCGTCGACTAATTCACGCGCGAGGAGTGATGCAGGTTCGTTCGCGAGCCCGAGTGCGGAGGAGTGCGCGATTTTTAGGAGTTGCGCGTTGATGGCAGCACTGAGCTTTGGGTGATTGTGGCCATGCAGATTCGTCCAAATTGAGGAGTTTGCGTCGAGGTATTTGCGACCATGAACGTCTTCGAGCACTGCTCCTTTGCCTTTTGTGATTACAATCGGCTCGGACTTAAGCCAATCACGCATCTGGGTGAACGGGTGCCAAACGTATTGGCGGTCGAGTTTGGCGAGAGAATGCACAGGGAGTGGTTAAAGGAGTTAAGTAGTTAAATGGGTTAAATGGTGAACGAGGGTTGTGACATCTTCCGGTGTGTGCGCAGCAGTGACGGTAAGACGCAAGCGCGCTTCGCCACGCGCGACCGTGGGAAAGCGAATTGCGGGAATGAACAGGCCGGCCTCGCGGAGAGCGGTCGCGATTTCCATGGCGGGCCGTTCGTCACCGATCATCAATGGAATGATAGCGCTGCGCACGACCGGCAGAGACCACGTCGAACCGATGAGGCCATTCTTGAGTTGATCGACTCGCGCCCAAAGCGTCGACTGAAGTTGCTCGCCGGTTTTGGATTCGACCAGACCAATCGCGGCAGTCGCAGCCGCAGCCTGCGCCGGGGGCGGCGCCGTGGAAAAAATGAACGAGCGCGCCCGGTTAATCAGCACGTCCACAAGGGCGCACGAGCCGCAGACGAACCCACCAGCGGAGCCGAGCGCTTTTCCAAGCGTGCCCATTGAGATATCAACTCGCTCGGACAATTCAAAGGCTTCAGCGAGACCGCGTCGGTTTTCGCCAAATAACCCGGTGGCATGCGCCTCGTCGAGCATGAGCCACGCACCATAGTGGTCTTTCAGTTCGACGATCTCTCGCAAGGGTGCCAAATCTCCGTCCATCGAGAAGACACTTTCGGTGGCGATAATCTTTCGGCAGGGACCGCGGGCATTTGCCCATTTGAGGATGGTCTCCAACTCGTTCACGTCATTGTGCGGAAAGACCCGCAGTTTGGCCCCGCACAAATGCGCCGCATCAACAATCGAGGCATGGACGAGCTTATCGATAATGATGACGTCGTCTTTCCCGAGCAACGCACCAAGCGTACCAAGCGCGGCCGCGTAACCTGAAGAAAACGCGATCGCGGCGGGCGTTTCCTTGAACCGCGCTAATGCCTCTTCCAACTCGTGGTGTACCTGCAGTGAACCGCAAATGAGTCGCGAAGCACCAGAGCCTGCGCCATATTTGTCGATGCCCCGTTTCGCCGCTTCCAGAACCGCCGGGTGATTTGCCAGGCCAAGATAATCGTTCGACGAAAAATTCAGCACTTCCCGCCCTTGAAAACGAATGTGGGGACCCTGCGCCGAATCGATGCGGCGCAATTCGCGAAAGAGATTCTGGTCGCGAATTGTCGCAAGCTGGCTCAGCAGTTCCTGCTCAAATGAGTTCACGAAGCGCCGGGAATCAAAGCACCGAACCGCTGGATGGAGCAAGTGTCACGTCCATGGGGCAATACGGCTGTCCAGTTGAAACAGCTGGCCGGAGATGTTTTGAGTGCCGGCGAGGAACACGGTGAACCGTGCGACCTCTTCCAGAGAATTGATGCGACCGAGCGCGTTCGCGGCGGCAAATCGGCCCAGTTCATCTGCGCTGAGCCCGGTAGTCATTTTTGTCGGCAAGACTCCCGGGAGGATTGCGTTTACACGTACATTACGGGAACCCAATTCGCGAGCCAGTGAGGTTGTCAGACCAAACAAACCGGCTTTGGCGGCAGCATAATTTGCCTGGCCGCGTTGTCCGGTGCGCCCGCTGAACGACGAGATATTGATAATGTGACCGGCGCGCTGCCTGATCATCGCGCGTGACACTTCTCGCGCGCAAAGGAAAGCGCCCTTGAGATTCACATCGAGCACGCGATTCCAGTCGTCATCGGCCATTTCCCATAAACCAGCATCCTTGACGATCCCCGCGTTGTTGATCAACGCGTCGATGCGGCCGAATTTCGCCAGAACGTGCTCGACACCGGCTGCGACTGAACTGGCACTTGTGACGTCGAGCTGAAAATTGAGCGTCGCTTCGTTTGCTGGTTTCGGAGGGTCTCGGTGAAAGCCAGCCGCCACACGCCATTGTTCCCGGGAAAACTCCGGCACGAGCACTTCTCCGAGGCCGCCGCCCGCGCCGGTGATAAGCACGACTCTGCTCGGCGATTCGCTCATCAATTCGGCCCAATCGCCCAATGTCCATCGACCATGGAGGCGCGGACCGCGCCTTGCCAGTAGAGGAGTGCTTCGGATGCTGTTTCCGCGTCTCCAGAAAATGGAATTGCGATCAGATCTGCGCGCGCGCCTTCGCGCAGCACGCCAAGTTCACCTTCGCGCTTGAGAGCTTTGGCAGCGTTCACAGTCGCCATCTCCAGAATTATTTGCGGCGCAAGCTCGGGCTCGATTTTGGCGAGGGTTGCCATTTCGGCGAACATATTCAGCTCCGGCAATTTGCCGCGAACTTTTGCGCCACTCGCCAGACTGTCCGTGCCGAGGCAGATGTTCACTCCTGCATCGGCTAATTCCCGTCGGGGAAAGAGCAGGTGGCGAAAGTATTCGTGACTGCGCGGACAATGAACAACGTTGACGCCATATTTGCCGAGCGTCGCCGCATCGTCGCGCCAGAGATAATTCACGTGCACCGCCAGGAGGTTATCGCCGAGATAATCGGCTTGCTCCAAATGGCGAATTGGCGAGCCGCGCCCGCAGTCGGTCATGTCGCGCTGGCTTTTGAGCCAATCGTAGAGCGGCCCGTGGCGGTAGAGGAACATCTCAAATTCCTGTTCGGATTCGGCGACGTGGGTCGTGAGCAGCCATTTGCGCTTGCGGGCTTCATGCGCGGTCACACTGAGCAGTTCGGCGCTCGTGGTGTAAGGCGCGTGCGGCGAAAGGCCAACGCGCTGCTCCGAATTGGGGAGCGCCGCCCATTGTGCCGCGGTTTCACGCACCAGTTCCTCCGCGGTGGTCCGCGCTTTGAGGCTGATCAACTCGCGGAATGAGATCACTCGCAATGGTGTCGCCTGCCACATGTCCGGAAGCAGTTCCGGAACCGCTTCCACATCGGCCACGGTGGTCGTGCCGGAGTGCAATAGCATCTCCGCGCCGCGCAGCCAGGACTCGGCGAATTCGGTGTAACTCCAGTCAGCTTTGAGAGCCACGATTGTTTTGATCCAGTCGGCGAAGCTTCGCGGCGGCGAAATTTTGCCTGCCATATTCGTATAATCGAGATGGCAATGGGCGTTGATGAGACCCGGCAGCACGACCACTTCACCCAGATCATCGACATGACCCGTTGCGTGAGGTCGCACATCATTCCACTTATCAACGGAAACAATGCGTTCGCCGGAAACGACGATGGCGGCGTCTTCGATGGCAGGAGCCGCCATGGGCAACACCAGTCGCGCCCTGAGAATCATGCAGAAGTTAGATCAGGGGAGCCGCTGTGAGTGAACTGCGCTTACAAGCCGGCTTCCTGCCGCTTGCGTTTGGTACGAGCGGCCTCGTTATGCCGGCGGGCCTTGTATTTGTTGTGGCGCTTGCGGATCTGTTGCTCGATTTTTTTCGCGACGAGATCGATGGCGGCATACAAATCGGTTTCCCAGTCCTCGGCGTACAGATCGGGTCCGGGCATCGCCAGGCGCAAGGAACACTTGAACTGTTTGTCGGTCGCTTTCGACGTGTCATGTTCAAGAATCACACGAGCGTCAATGGCGAAACGGTCGAGGTGTTCGAGTTGATTGATCCGCGACTCAATGTGGTCTTCAATCGCCTTGGTCAGCGTCACATTGTGCGTCGAAAGGATCAACTTCATGGGATTAGCTTGTAGTCGTCGCTTCATAAAATCTAGTGAAAGAAAATTACATCTCGCATTCTATTTAACTCTTTTAGCCTCTTTTAACCAATTCAACTTCTCTTCAAACGTGGGCCTTTGGGCGTATCCTCGATCACCCAGCCTTTGCTCTTCAACTCGTCTCTCAACGCGTCAGCCCTTTTGAAATCTTTTGCCTTGCGCGCAGCCTGGCGTTGTTCGAGCAACGTCTGGATGTCCGCCGGCGCATCCGCCTCTCGCTGCCGTCCCAACCCGAACACCTTATCAATTTCGCGCCATGCCGCCAGCGCGGAGGCCGCCTGATTCTTCGCAAGGTCATTCGCAGCCAGACGCCGGTTCATCTCACGCACCCAATCGAAGACCACACCCCAGGCTGCCGAGACATTGAGATCGTCATCCAGTGCGGCGGTGAATTTCGCGATCAAATCGCGATCGGCTTCCGCGGGCTCGACGGAGTTCGCCCCTCCGGAAATCTCGCCGAGCTTCGAAAGGCATTCGTCGAGTCTGGCCAGCGCAGAACGTGCTTCCTCCAGGCCATCGAGTGTGAAATTAAAAGTCTCTCGATAATGTCCCTTGAGAAGCAGGTAACGGATTTCACGTCCGCGGTACCCCTTCTGCAACAAATCGCGCACGGTGAAAAAGTTCCCGAGCGATTTGCTCATTTTTTTACCTTCGACGAGCAGATGAGCGCAATGGACCCAGTACTTCACAAATGGCCGGCCCGACGGCTGCAGCGCCGCTCCCTCGCTTTGCGCAATCTCATCTTCGTGATGCGGAAAGGCGAGGTCCTCGCCGCCAAGATGCATGTCAAAGCTCGGTCCGAGAATCTTCATGCTCATCGCGCTGCACTCGATATGCCAGCCAGGACGCCCTTCGCCCCAGGGACTGTCCCAGAATACCGCGCCGTCCTCGGGCACACGCGCCTTCCAGAGAGCGAAATCGGCGAGCGATTCTTTCGTGTACTCATCCGATTGCACGCGCTCACCGCGGCGCATTTCCTCGAAGTTTAAGTTCACCAGCCGTCCGTAACGGCAACCGCACGCCTGATATTTGTCGATGCTGAAATACACCGAACGGTCCGCCGCCTGATACGCGATGCCGCGGTCCATCAGCTTCTGAATGAGCGCGATAATCTCCGGGATATGTTCGGTCGCTCGCGGCATGTGGTGCGGCATCACGCAATTGAGGGCGCGCAAGTCTTCGAGGAACGCATTCTCGAACTTCGATGTGTAATCGCGCAGCGTCGTTCCGGCTTCGCGCACGCGATTAATGATCTTGTCCTCCACGTCCGTAATATTCATCACGTGCGTCACCGCGTACGCGCGAAATTCGAGGTATCGGCGGATCAGGTCGCACGACACGAACGTCCGGAAATTTCCAATATGCCCAAAATCATAAACGGTGGGTCCGCAGCAATACATTCCGACCCTGCTAGCC
>Ga0193696_1000437_pt1 | contig 14661 bp, 12 predicted proteins | sample L3m1metaG_FD_145074 | JGI IMG/M metagenome (GOLD analysis project Ga0193696, IMG submission 145074) | Soil microbial communities from a riparian zone of the East river system, Colorado, United States - L3m1 | ecosystem: Environmental > Terrestrial > Soil > Riparian zone | place: USA: East River... | reverse complement strand
CGATTTGAGTTTAGATTGATCACCGAATTAGTTTCTGTAGAAACACCACTGCTGATCCCTGCTGGAAATGAAATAGAAACTGGTTTACTCCCGATCAAGATCGGTGGAAAAATATTTTTATGGGAAGAAAAAGGATTATTACCAAAGACAAGCTTTATTTTTCACATATCTCCTTCAAATATTGGTAGCAAAAAATTCTACACCAGCCAATGGGCTCCCAACTGTGTGTTTACCTTTCAACATACGCTATCAGAAAATATTGGCTTGGGTTATAATCTTGGTTTGGAATTCGATGGTGAAAGCGGCAGCCCCTCCTGGGTATACACAATAGCTCCGGGATTTAATATTGGGAAAAACTGGTACAGTTATATTGAAATGTTCGGAGCAGTAAAAAAGAATGAAGAACCACATCACGCAGTCGACGGAGGTTTAGCCTATTTTTTTTCTGACAACACAAAGATCGATATCTCTTCAGGCTTTAGCTTATCAGATGATTATTGGTACAGTGCCATAGGCTTCTCGTTCCGATTTAATACAAGCAAGAAAAAATAATTTTATTTCAACTCACCTCGCAGCAACTGTGCATTTATTGCTACAACAATTGTACTTAAACTCATAAAAACTGCGCCAATAGCAGGATCTAGCACAAATCCAGTTGAATATAAAACACCGGCTGCTAAAGGAATTGCAATTGCATTGTAACCGGTAGCCCAGATCAGATTCTGCACCATTTTTCTATAGGTAGCTTTCCCAAACAGGATCAGATTCAAAATGTCTTTTGGATTACTGTTTACTAAAATAATATCAGCTGTTTCTGCTGCTACATCTGTTCCTGAGCCAACAGCAATACCAACATCTGCTTGTGCTAATGCTGGTGCATCATTTACTCCGTCACCTGTCATTGCAACAAATTCATTTTTATTCTGGAGGTCTTTTACAATTTCTACTTTCTGATGTGGCAATACTTCTGAATAATATCCATCAAGACCTAATTCATCTGCAACAGCTTTTGCTACTTTTTCGTTATCACCTGTTGCCATCATTACTTTAATTCCGTTCTTCTTAAAAGCTTCTATCGCAGATTTTGACTCGGGACGGATCTCATCTGCCAATGCAATAAAACCTACTAGTTGATCTTCGATCAAAATAAAAACAATGGTTTCTGCTTCACTTGAAGTGCTATTTGCCGGAATTGAAATTTGTTTTTCCTTTAAATATCCCGGACTTACCACTTTTACATTTTTTCCTTTCACATATGCTTCAACACCTTTTCCGGTAATAGCATTAAAATTTTCTGTCTTAAATATTTCCAATTTTTCCTCTTTCGCTTTTTGCATTACACCAATGGCAATCGGATGCTCAGATGATTGCTCTAATGAAGCAGCGTATTGAAGTAATTCATTTCTAGAAATAGTTCCAAGTGATTCTATTCTTATAACCCCAAATTCACCTTTAGTCAATGTGCCTGTTTTATCAAAAACAATTGTGGTTATTTTTCTTGAATTTTCGAAAGCTGTCCTATTGCGGATCAGTAAACCATGTTGAGCAGATACTGCCGTTGAAATTGCAACCACCAATGGTATTGCTAATCCCAATGCATGCGGGCAGGAAATAACCATCACAGTCACCATTCGTTCGATTGCATAATTAGTTCCTTGTCCCAAGGCCAACCATACAATGAGTGTGACAAGACCAACACCCAATGCAATATAGGTAAGCCATTTTGCAGCCCGGTCAGCCAGGTGCTGTGTTCTTGATTTGGTTTTCTGCGCTTCCCGCACCAACGTGATTACCTTATTCAGGTAACTATCCTTCCCTGTATGTAAAACTCTTACTTTGAGTGAGCCATTGCCATTGATCGAACCACCAATAACTCTATCATTTTTTTCTTTCTTTACTGGTTTGCTCTCCCCTGTCAGCATACTTTCATTCAGATAACTTTCCCCTTCTGTCACAGTTCCATCAGCAGGTATCTTTTCACCTGGCTTAATAAGAATGATATCATCTTTTTGCAACTCTTCCAATTTTACATCCATTATATGATCGCCATGAACCTTGTGAGCTTCCGCAGGCATCATGCTCACTAATAATTGTAATGCGTTCGAGGCAACTAATACGGATTTCATTTCCACCCAATGACCAAGTAGCATAATAACAATCAATGTCGCCAGTTCCCAAAAGAAATCCATTCCGCGGAAACCAAATATGACTGCAACACTGAAAACATAAGCCACGGTGATGGCCAAGGCGATCAGTGTCATCATGCCGGGTGACTTTGATTTTATTTCATCAACGAAGCCTTTTAAAAAAGGCCAGCCTCCATAAAAGAAAATAAAACTGGATAAACTCAACAGCACATATTTATCACCGGGAAATTTTATTTCAAATCCCAACCAGTGCTGTATCATTTCTGATAGCAATAAAATGGGCACTGTAAGAATCAATGAGATCCAAAATCGTTTTTTGAAATCGTTGATCATCATGGCGTGATGATCGTGCCCTTCATGACCCATTGGAGGGTTCATGTCATGATGTGAATGCGAAATAGCAGCTGTTTGCTTCTTTACAGGTGCTGCTTCAGTATTTTGATGGTGATGGTGCGAATGATCCATGTAATAAGTTTAGTACAGATGTTTTTTAACAAATAGTATTTAATAAGTAATAGTTATCCCCGCGCCTAATCCCATGTCACTATCATAATGTGTTGAAAGAGCAAACCATTTAGAAACGATGTACCTGAATCCAACTGTATATTCTTTATCCGTATTTCCCATAATATTAAATCGCAAACGTTTGGTGATAGGAACATCTTCACGACTTAATTGAAATCTTAGCTTCCCATCTCCATCTATTCTTGCGTCTGCTATAACTAACGATGGCAATGTATATTCAACACCCACTACAAATGTTTGGCGATCATTTTTGTTACTGACCTGTCCAAACATGTTTTTATAATCGGATGATTTCGTTATGTCTCCTTCCACTTTTTTGTAGTGATAATCGAATCCGATGTAAGGAAACCACCACTGGTTGACGCCCAAATATCTTCCCAGGATTGTTTCGCTTTCGTAACCGTGCATATCATGATAACCAAGATGCCACATTTCTTTTAGTGCTGAACGATTTGTGGAGACCATAGCTTCACCATCACTGCCATTGTATTCAATGCCTGCACGGACCATCAGGTGATACATGTTTTGATCTTTATGCTTCCTGAACATTTTATAAGCTTTTTCAGCATCTGGTAACTCAGGATTAACAGGTGAATCAGTATAAGTAAACACTCTGCCCATTCCAGCCATCATATGAAAGAGGATATGGCAATGGAAAAACCAATTTCCACTTTGATTCGCCGCAAACTCAATAGTATCTGTTTCCATAGGCATTATGTCTATCACATTTTTCAATGGCGAGTATTCACCCTGGCTGTTTAGAACTCTGAAATCATGGCCATGCAAATGCATGGGATGCCTCATCATTGAATTATTAGTAATAACAACTCGTAATACTTCCCCTTTATTAATTAAGATCCTGTCAGCTTCCTTTACTGTCTTATTGTCCAATGTCCATACATACCGATTCATATTTCCTGTAAGAGAGAAATTCAAGGCTCTAACAGGACCATCCGGAAGTGTTGTTTTAACGGGTGAACGAAGCATATCATAACTAAGAGTTACAATGTCTGAGCTGGCTTTCATACTCATATTCTGTGAATGATCCATCTGCATTGTATCAGTTTCAGCAGGCTCGCCGGTAATCTCAGGATACATTACTGAATTCATATCCATCATTTGATTACTCATCTTCATCCCCATGTCATTCATTGTCCCATTCATATTCATCATGTCGTTCATCATCTTCATGCCTTCAAAATATTTTAACCTTGGAAGAGTGGGTGCAGGCATTTTATGACCCACACCTAACCATAGAGATGAATAGCCTGTTCTGTCTTCCGCAGTGGCTCTGAATTCATAGCTCATATTTTCAGGAATAGTTACAATAAGATCATAAGTTTCTGATGGTGCTATGATCAGCCTGTCTACTTCAACAGGAACCATGACATTTCCATCATTTCCTATGACGGTTATTTTTCCGCCGGCATAACCAAGCCAGAAATAACTTGAAGCTCCGGCATTAACTACTTTTAGTTTTATTTTATCACCAGCTTTAAATTCTGTTATTGTATTTTCTGACTTACCATTGGTGAGAAAGCGGTTATAATAAACATCGCTTACGTCCATTGCTTTCATTCGTTTCCATTCGTTGGTTAGTTTTGTTGTAAAATGTCCTTCCTTTATTGCTTCCGCATAGCTCTGTACACTTCCTTTCTTAATAGCAAACCAGTCGTTAGCTGTACGAAGACGGCGCTGTACTTGCATGGGATTATCATCTGTCCACTCGCTTAATACAACAGTATATTCCTTATTAAACAATTTATTCTTTGGCTTGGAAGAATGGCTCACTGTGGTAAGTTCCATTTGAGCTTCTTCCCTTGTCTTAAATATCAATGCACCGTACATACCTGACTGTTCCTGTAAGCCACTGTGAGAGTGATACCAATATGTTCCGTTTTGAACAATTTTGAATTTATATAAGTGAGTTTCGCCTGGCCTAATTTTGGCTGTAGTTAAATAAGGAACACCATCAGCCTGGTTTAGTAAGATCACACCATGCCAGTGCAAAGAGGTTTCCTCTTTAAGCATATTGTGCAGATAAATTTCTGCAGTATCTCCTTCTGTAAAAATTAAAGCAGGCCCTGGAATGGATCCATTAATTGCAATTGCTCTCTTTGATTTACCTGTAAAATTTACAATGGTGTCTTTCACATACAGGTCATACCGAATTATTTTTCCCGGAAGAACATACACCTTGCTTTGAATTTGATCAGCCATATCGGTTTCAACGCTGTCCATTATCATTTTGTCATTATCCATCGGTTTATCCATCTTCTTCGTGGTATCCTTCTTCATGTCTATATCCTTCACCTCATTTTGCTCCTGCTTTTTCTCTGGTTCTTTAGGAATTACTTTAGATGGAGCAACCTTTACTGTTTTTTTCACCAGTGTCATTCCGCAAATAGGACATGTACCAGGCTTATCCTTTTTTATTTGCGCATGCATCGGACAAGTCCATATCACTTTCGTCGTTTGAGCAATCACAAAGGAGCATGCACTTATAAATAACAAGCCGAGAAATATCTTTTTCATTTTTCTCCTTTTTAGCCATTCAACCAAAGACAGTCTTTTATTCTTGCGGCCCAATTAATGAGCAACGCCTTACCTTTCCTGACAATATGAGCAAAGCCGAAATTATTCCTGTACTTCGCTCTTATTTATGATTATTGATTTATTGTTTCTACAACTTTACCACAAGTAAGCATTGCACTTCCGTAATAAGGATTTTTGATCGCCTTATCATTGCTAAGCCAGTTTGCTTTCTTCATAGGGCAATATGCCTGGTAAATTGGCTCTGTGGTTAGCTTAACAGATTTAGCTAATGACGCCATGTTGTTTGAGAGATTAGAGAAATGCTCCCGCTGAACTTTATTGTCCTTAGTTTCCGAAATTGGAGTGGCATCCTTTAAAAGGGCATTGATGTTGCCTTCGGAGATCACCTTATAGTCAATACTGTTGGCTGTTTTAATAAACTCCTCAGCTTTAATCGAAGCAAGATATCCATTTCCTGCTACTAAGGCATCTTTTATATTATAGTATTGAGTGAGTAGTTGCGATAACTGATGTTGTTGAGTACTATCCTGGGCAAAAGTCCTTTGAACAAATATTGTTGCTAACAATGCGATCACTAAGATTGATTTTTTCATTTTTAATTTAATTTGATTTATAGAATTTTGCAGCTATAATTCAACGATGGCTCTATGGATCTGCTTGCCGTCCTCCCACACGCAGAGAATATGTTCATTATTGACAGCTTTTATTACCGGTAGATGCCCTTTGCCTAAATTTTTTTTCATGCCCTGCGGTTTTAAAATAATTATTTCTCCATTTTCTACCCACGCATAAACATTTTTACCATTTACAGATTCGATCGTACAATTTTTGCCCTTTCCTAACTCTTCTTCTTCTTTACCAGGCTCACAAACATAAATTACACCTTTTCTATTCCAAACCGTTTCAGGATTTCCTCTATTGCTGATAGCAATTCCACCGCCATCCATTGGACATCCATTCAATGCCCAGCTACCTCTACCTAACTTCTTCGCTTGCCCAAAAGTATCTCCACTGTCAGAAGATTGAATTAAATACAAATCCCTGTTTCCATTCAGCCAGTTCCGGAACATTACATAAACATTGTTTTCTTTCACTGCAACAGATGGTTTACAGCATTCACATACTGTTGTATCGGGTGAAGCATAGATCATAATGTTTTTTGACCAGGACTTACCGCCATCTGTTGACTTTGCGCCAAATATTTTATTGTGTTTATCACGAAGATCAAGCCATACAGCAAAAGCATTATCACCATCAGCAGCTAAAGCCATCAGGTTTTCTTTGGCTACTGTATCCATATCATTAACTCTTGCTCCTTGCGACCATTTACCTGATCCATCTTTTGCGAACGAGAAAATATCACCCATCTCATTACACGCTGTAACTGTCAAGCCTTTTGAAGTTGATGCGATCTGAGGTCCTCTTGTATGTGAAGCCGCTAGTTTGGGAAGAATGGAAATTAATGAAGGTGCGGAGAATGTACTCCCACGATCAGAAGAATAAGAATATAATATGCTATCACCATTTCCATATACAAGATGAATATTATCGGAATAATCTTTTACAAGATTTGGCATTTGCCCTACAGCAATAACAGAGTTGCCATTTTCATTTTTACAACTATATAAGAAAATGAATGCAATAGAAATTATTATGATTGATGATCTCATATTCCAAATATTATCTAATGACTTACCAGAATTTTCTCCAAGCTACAAGAATTCTGCCGGAGTTCTTTTCCTGATCCTGTATGATTATTTCAATTTATACCTCAACCCTGTATAAATTAATCTTCCACTCACCGGCCCCCAAACCAATGAAGCATCAAAGTATTGGCTAAAAGGCTGGTCAGCTGCAATAATTGGATCCTTTTGAAAATAATTGGATAAATTCTCCCCACCAAGATAAACTTCAAATGAATGCATTTTTCCAAACGTTTTGCTAACCTGTGCATTCATTAGCACATAAGATGGTGAACTTGTGTTACGCTGATATTGTTCAGGATTAGCCTTTGTACCTGGGATCCTTTTTGATCCATTGTAATTAAAAGTATAATCAAACTTCCACCCACTAATTTCGTAAGCCAGGTTTGTAAATGCCCGGTGTTTTGCAGTGAATGGCTTTTGTAAAAGCATATTACTATAGGTTGTTTTCACATCAAAGAAGCGATAAGCTAACCTGATCTCGAATTTACGAACGGGTTCAAAATTCATTTCTGCCTGAAAACTATTTGAGAAAGATCTTCCAGCCAGATCATAAAACTTAACTTGTCTTGCATCCTCAAGGTCCACCACTACCTGTTTATCAAAATCATTTCTGAAATAATCAACACTTACTAATGCATCACGACTGAACAATTTAAATTTCTGATCAACACTGATCCCTTTATTCCATGCAACTTCTGGATCAAGTCCATAAGCATTGTTAGTCGAACCTGATAAAATATTTATTTCTCTTGAACTTACAAACACACTCATGTTCTCCGCAAAGATGTTCGCTGTTCGCTGTCCACGACCTGCACTAAAACGAATAGTAGTGCCCTTTACAGGTTCATATCGTACATGCAAGCGTGGTGTTACAAACATGCCAAACAAGTTATTATGATCTGCACGCAATCCTGCAACGATATTAAATTTTTCCACCGGTGTAAATGTATATTCGAAAAATGCACCTGAAACAGTTTCTGTCCTTTTAAAATTTATGGATTTAATATCCTCATTGTATTTGTCTGAAACAAAACTTAAACCTGTCCTGAATTTATGAGCGGTAGTTCCAATAATAGATTGATAGATCAGGTTAGCATAGAAATTATTTTGTCTTGCATCGTAAGCTGTAAGTCCAAAATAAGAATCCTGCTGATGTTCAAATGCTGAAAGTTGTAAGCCGATACTTTGATACTTTTTCTCTGGAAATACATAACCGATCTTTGCAAAACCTTCATACCTTTTAATATTAATTCCAAGTCCATAATGATTAGTTGTGAACTTATCATCATCCGCGTTATAAGCCGTTTCTCCGCCTGTTCTCGTATCATTTAAATATTTAAACCCAAACTGTGTTATAAAACCTTTGCCGTCTTCATACTTCCACCGATTAATCGCATTAAACTGATTACCCGTTGGGAGATCACGAAAGCCATCATTGTTAAAGTCGATCGACTTGTTATTTAAGAGATCATCATGCAGTAATAATGCTGTGCTCCATTTTTTGCCAAGCTTCTGTGTAAGGACAAGATTCAGATCTGTTTTACCCATATCATTTATGTAGGCATTTGCATAAAGACGTTCCGCTTTCTCCGGCTTCTTTAATTCAATGTTTATCTGCCCGGCAATACTTTCAAAACCATTGGCCACAGAACCAACACCCTTATTTAGTTGAATAGATTCAACCCATGGACCTGCAATAGAATTTAAACCTAGTGGAGTTGCAATTCCACGTGGACCAGGAAGATTTTCAACTGTAAGCTGCGTATAATTTCCACTTAAACCCAACAATTGAATTTGCTTACTACCAGTTACCGCATCGTTATATGAAACATCAACTGAGGGATTGGTTTCAAAACTTTCACTAAGATTACAGCAGGCTGCTTTAAATAATTCCTTTTCTGTCATCACCTGTGTACGTATAGGGCTTAATGCAGCTAAATAAGTAGATCGTTGCTTCGCATATACTTTTACTTCACTTAACTGTTTGCCTGATGCAAGAATGATTTTTAATTCCTTTGTATCACTTATAGTTATAGTATCAGCTGTATACCCTGTATAGCTTATGATAAGGCGAGCGAGGTTATCATCATGCTGAATAAAGAAAATGCCTGAACTATCAGTAAATGTTCCTTTGTTTGTTCCGAGCCAAATAACCGAAGCGCCTGGTAAAGGTTTGAATGAGCCTTTTTTATCTTCTTCGAGCACAACTCCTTTTATTTTACCGGAATGATCTACAGCATCAGCCGTTTGCAGGCTGTTTTCAATCACCTCTTTTTTTCTATAGTGACAACATTCAGGTAATTCATTATAGACAGCATCTTTAGCTTTTTCTAATTCTGTATCATGTCCCACTCCGACAATTATCTTATTCACTTTCAGCAAGGAAATAATAGTAGGACTGTAAACTAAAGTCAGCATTTTACTATCAACATTCCAATTTGCAGATCTTACACCTCTTATCTTCAATGCTTTTTCAATACGGTCTTTACAGATTTCACAAGCGCCACTCACTCTAAAAGAAACTGTGCTGTCTTTACTTTTATTAACCTGCGCTGTTAGATCAAGCGATGCGAATACGGTGACAATGAATAAAAAATATTTAAATGATTTCATAACATTACTATTAAAAGTTTGTGAAGGGAGGAACTCAATTGAGTTGCTCCCTTTACTAACCTATCATTTATTTTTTTCAGCTCCTGCTTTTTTCACTATTAAATCCATTCCGCATTTTGAACATTTGCCGGGCTTGTCACTGATCATATCTGGATGCATACTGCAGCAATATGTTTTCATTACTTCAGATTTCATTTGTTCTTTATTTGAAAGAGACAATTTTTTTCCGCACTGAGGGCATTTGCCAGATTTATCACTAACTACATCAGCATGAACAGGGCAGGTATAGTTCTTTGTCACAGCAATCTTCATTTCTTCTTTTTTGCTTAATGATAATTCCATACCGCATTTAGGACATTTCCCCGCCTTATCCATCTTGACATCCGGATGCATTGGACATGTATATAGAACAGTATTTTGAGTGGTGTCTTTTTTTCCTGCTTTTTCTTGCGCAAATACAGAAACTGAACTGATAGTTAAAGCTGCTATCATCAGCATCATAATCTTTTTCATATAAATAATTTTGAAAATTAAAAATGTAATACAAACGCCAATAGGCCGGCCCCGATAATTATCGGAACACAGCCAATAACTAACTGAAATCTAAAGACGGAAAACGCTGTTAAGAATATAAATCCCGACGCTTTTACTTCGCGGTGGTGCGTGGTCGAAGGAATTTTCCTGAGTTATAGAAGTTACATAATATTCAGTAGTATGTATAAAAGCAGCTGGTGAAGCAACTGCTGCCATCTGCATAAGTTGGAAAGAAGACTCAGCTACTTTCTGATCAATATTGTTTTTTACAAACTTATTTTCATCCTTACAACAACCTCCATCTTTTTCCATCCCACATTTACTGCATTTATCTCCACCTTTCAATAAGCTCCAATTAATGAACTTATCCATGCAATAATGTAAATGAACCGTAGCACCCACTGTGGAAGCGAGATAGAAAACAGCTAATATGGATACCAGTATTTTTTTCATTTCGGGGTAAAATTAGAAATAGAGACTCTTTATTAAAATGACTGAGGTCATCCTGGCAAATCATTTTTCATGACTTATCTCACTTTGTAGGCTTTTTTTGCAGCGCATTCAGGAAAATATATTCGTAGCTTATCATCCAGCTACTTTTCATATTCCTGTAAATATCACTCTTCAACTGAAAGCGATAGCCAAGATTTAATTTGCTTGTGCTTTTAAAGATCAACTGTAATGATGGAGCAAGGTCCAGGTAATACTTTTCGTATTCCCAATCAAGATTTTGCCCGCCTAATAACTCCGCGTAGATATTAAGGTTTGTCTGATTATAATCTTTATACTCAAATGGTAAAACAAGGTAACCGGCAGATAAAGAATAATTCAAACTTTGAAAAGCATACTGCTGTGGCTTCTCCTTTCTTTTTTCATCCAATACTTCAATGATGCTTGCGGTACCAGACAAAGCGAGTTTATTCCAAAGCTGTGTAGCTATTAAGCCTGCTTGCACGCCACTATGATCCCCCATTAAGTTTAATTCATTATGCTGAAGATGATTCCTGCTGTAAGCTGCTGTTGCAAATGCAGCCATGCGAAAATGCTTATGCACATCATCATTTGAAAGAAAACGATACTTGGCATATACTCTTGCTGACTCGTAATAAAAAAAATTTTCATACATGTTGGAGAAAGTAAGACCTGCATGTAACATCCATTTTTTACTTAGCCCAAACATAACTTCAGGACTATACCGCTGATCTATCTTGTCTCCATGCACACCATTGCCAAACATAGCGTTCAACTTCAGGCTCATTGATTTTGCCGGCATGTTAGAGGCCGGTTCTGTATATGGAAAAAGTTCCTGCGCAGTAGTATTGAATCCTATTAATACCAGGAATGCAGGTAAAAATCTTTTCATTTTAAATTTTATAACCCCAGGAGTTCTTTAATTTTCTTTTCCAGGTCATCTTTTTCAAGATTGATCGCAACCACATCTCCATTTTTGTTTATTAGAAATGACGCTGGTATTGCATCCACCTGCCATTTTGTTGCAGCCATTGCATCCCACCCACCAGGATCAATTGCTGACATCCACGTGATCTTATCTTTAGCAGCTGCTTTTTTCCAGTCATTCTTTTGATCATCCAATGAAACACTTAGTATTTCAAATCCTTTATCCTTATACTTATTGTACATTTTTACCAAGTGCTTATTTGAGTACCGGCATGGTCCGCACCAGCTTGCCCAGAAATCAAGGATAAAGACTTTGCCCTTTAAAGATGAAAGTTTTATCGAATCACCTTTTATGCCTACAACTGTAAAATCAAGACGATAATCAGTGATGTTAGGGATCGGTCCTTGTGCTTTAATTGCTGATGCAGAAAAAGCAAGAGCCAAACTAAGGGTAAGAATGCGAAGGTTCTTCATTTCGTTTTTATTAAGAAAGTTTCTCTCCCGTTGTTAGTGGGAGAGAAACTTTTGATCAAATGATAACATGATAGACTCTTTCTTCTGAATGCATACCATCTTTAACACAACAATTGCCGGTTTTGCCTGTCTTAATACATTCCATTTTTGTAGCAGCGCTGAACTTTTTAAAATCCTTTGCTGAAAGAAAATCCTTATCAACAATGGTCAAGGTCTGTTCACCGTTCAATACTTTATCACTACTGCTTACAAAATGAAAGTTCTTACCATCAAGCTCCAGGTGCTTATCTTTTTGAACACTCACATCGGAGAAATTCCCTGTTACTTTAAATGATGCAACAGAAAACCCTGCATCTTCCACCGCTTTCTTCAACGCATCAAAATCAGCATTATTGTTTTCTTTGAAGATGATAGTATATTCCTGGTTTTTGATATTCACTTTTACTTCCTTTACAAATGGAACTTTCTCTAATGCCACTTTAACTGCCTTGGAACACATGGAGCAAGTGAGTCCACTTGCCTGTAAGGAAGCTTTAGAAAACTGCGAGAAGCAGCCTATGTATATGAATGCTGCAATTAGCAACAATAAACTCTTTTTCATGTTAATTCAATTTAAAAATAAATCATGATTTTTTACAGCAACCTTTCTCTGCGCAGACTGTCATATCACATTTGCCGTCTTTGCAACAACCCGCGTCTTTACATGCCTGCATGGTGCATTTACCATCTTTACAGCAATCCATACCTGCACAATCTTCTTTAGTGCATTTTTCAGTATCGCAACAAGCTTTTGCCTGGTTTGATTCTGTTCTATCATATTTGCAGCAGGCATGAAGTTTATCATATGCTTCGGTTGTAGTTTTTACTCCTACATTATCATATCCTGCATCAGCAATGCTTTTTTGAATTTTGGCAAGATTGGATGATGTAGAACTATATTTAACAGTAATGACCTTCGTGTCTTTATTCCAATCAGCATAAGTGGCGCCAGCTGCTTTTGCTGCTTTTTCAATTTTGGCTTCACACATGCCACAATTTCCAGAAACCTGGAATGTTTCTGTTTTTGTCTTTTGAGAAAAAGAAGTTGTTGCAATTGCGCAACAAAGAAGAAGAGTTGAAAATATTTTTATCGTTTTCATGATCTTAAATTTAGAATTTTAATTCGATTAATTTTTTATTCATAGAACATACTATTCATTTTAATGCTGAATAGCGATATGAACGTACAAGAGTGCGACGCAACAGCAGCTACATAGTAGTACTGTCGGTAGGCTCATAATAATCTCAAATCCTGAAAACGCAATTTTGCAAGTAGGTGTCCTGCTTACTTAACGGGGGGGAATGTGTTTGTAAGTAAAGTTGATGAGTTGATCTAACAAGGAATGTTTCATTCCAAATCGGTAAGTCAGCAATAACTGCATCAGGTGAAGAAAATTTAAAATTGATAGCAGATGTCTGTTGATCATCCTGGATCTTAAAGATCCTTACTTCATCCTTGCAACACTCATTGCCTTCTGATTTATGCATACCGCATACACCACAATAATCAGATTTGTTAGCGCCGAATTGTACTGAATCAAAACTGTCCATGCAGTAGTGTAAATTAATTACCACACCGCTGCTGAAAGCAACATATAAGATCAGCAATATGGATGCAATGGACTTTTTCATTGTAGAAGTACACAAAGATAACACGAGTTTCTATTAAAATCCTATGACTTTGAAAAGAAATCTATGTGTGCTAAGGTTTTGTTAATCAGTTAAGAAAGGTCCAATAAATACTTAACCGCAGGTTCAGACCCGGGTAAGGATAGTCAGGGGCGGCAAAATTATTATGACGAAAACCAAAACCATTCTCAACAGTTAAAGTATTCAGGTTCTCCGCCCGGATAAAGGCACGGAAATTTCGGATCCGGAAGTGTAGGTATGCTGCGATATCGGGACGGTTATTAATGCGAACACTATCCTGGTAAAAGAATTGTCCGGTCGCTGGTGAATATCCATCTGCGTCGTAGGGTGTATGATACTTTATTTCAAAACCTGTTGCAATATTCAGTTTCTTAAATCCTAGCGTTCCTTCATAACCAAAACGGTTGCGTGTAAAGAAGGTTGGCAGATTGAGATCAACATCTCCAGTTTTTTGTTGAAAATAAACATCAGTGTGCCATAGCCACCTCTTACCAATTCTAAATACTTTTCCCAGTGAAATTTGTATCACATTAAACAGTGCATTTTCTTGTTGTGCTTTGTAATAATCTGTGTAATAAGTGTAGTTGGCTGCTAGAAAATAGTTACCAGAAATTTCAAGGGCGGGCTTTGCCAAATAAAATGATCCGTTGATCAGTGTAATATTTTCCTTGTTGAGATCTTTTGGCGTATCAAAGTAAAAACTGCTACGCTGATCAAAAGAAAACGAAGGAGTTCGATTCACATTTCTAAAACTAAGATCAATATAATCTCCTTTCCTCGACACGATCCTTTTCAGGTTCATAAAAGCTTCATAATCGCCGGAATTAAGCCCGGTAAAATAAAGTTTGCCTGCGATTGTAACATCCCATTTTTTGTCACGTGTCATATTCCTGTACTCACCTTGCCCAATCAGGTTGTAAAACGAACCGCTAAACGAATCTGTAACTGCTTTCAGATTTTGGACAACTATGCCGAGCTTAAGAAACTGTAATTGATTTTTTGCATCAGGAAAAGTGTAG
>Ga0193696_1000436_pt1 | contig 14662 bp, 12 predicted proteins | sample L3m1metaG_FD_145074 | JGI IMG/M metagenome (GOLD analysis project Ga0193696, IMG submission 145074) | Soil microbial communities from a riparian zone of the East river system, Colorado, United States - L3m1 | ecosystem: Environmental > Terrestrial > Soil > Riparian zone | place: USA: East River... | reverse complement strand
CCACGAGTGTGCCGGAATCAGTTCCCGACTACAGCGCCGCCCTTGATGGGAATATTAAGGGCCTCAAGCTCGGCTTGCCGAAGGAATACTTCATCGGTGGCGTCGATCCCCAGGTGACCCAGGCCGTCCAGTCCGCCGTCAAACAGTTTGAAGGGCTTGGCGCTGAAATTGTCGAAATCTCTCTGCCGCACACGGAGTATGCCGTTGCGACCTACTACATTGTGGCGACGGCCGAAGCCAGTGCCAATCTCGCGCGCTTCGACGGGATCCGTTACGGACTGCGAATGGAAGGCGCCGATCCAATCGAGCTTTACAGCAAGACGCGCGGAGCAGGGTTTGGCGCCGAGGTCAAGCGCCGCATTATTCTTGGCACCTACGTCCTGAGCAGTGGCTATTACGACGCATATTATTTGCGCGCGCAAAAGGTCCGTACACTGATTCGCGAGGACTTCCTCAAGGCATTCAAGACCGTAGATGCGATTGTCACTCCGACTACTCCCACCGCTGCGTTCAAAGTAGGCGAGAAATCGGATGACCCGATGCAAATGTATCTCTCGGACATCTTTACGATCTCGTGCAACCTCGCCGGCGTCTGCGGCGTAAGCCTGCCCTGCGGGTTCACGACAAACCCGAAACTGCCCATCGGTTTGCAACTCCTGGGGAAGCCGTTCGGTGAGGCGACTCTTCTCAAAATCGCCCACGCTTACGAGCAATCAACGGCCTGGCATAAAGAGAAGCCGTCGCTGTAAAGAGGCTCGTTTTTCGGGAATGGCTGTTGCAAGTGTAATCGTATCGGTTACATTTGATCGTGGCCGAAAGTTGCCGCTTCGCTTTCGCGGTTCATGTGATGGCCGTGCTGGGCCTCCGTCGCTCCGAACTATGCTCCTCCAGCATGCTTGCCCGCACGGTGAATACAAATCCTGTCGTGATACGGCGGCTTCTCCTCGATTTGCACGCTGCGGGCCTGATTCTCACCAAACTGGGTCCGAGCGGCGGTGCGACCTTGAGCCGAGATCCCGGACGAATCAGTCTGGGTGATATTTACCGCGCCACAGAGGACCGTCGCATCTTTGCGGCGCATCCCAATAAGCCCTCCAAAGTATGCCCTGTCGGTTGCCGCATCGAGAAGGTCCTGAACGACGTCCTGGAAAAAACCACCGCCGCCATCCTGTGCCAATTGAGCGCCATTACGCTCGCGGCGGTTCTCCGGAATTTGCGCCGTCGCGCTTGAAATTTTAGAAACGTATGTAACCGTATTAGTTACTAAAGTGAAAGATCAGATGAAAACAATGAAACTTCCGCCAACTCGCTGGACTCCCGTGCTCCACGCTGAAGCAGGCCCGGAATTGACCCCGGCGGAGGCGCTGCTTGCTCCGCGAGACCCCGAGCTTCTCGACGCGTATTCAAGCACTGTGACTGCCGCCGTGGACAAGGTTGCGCCCGCGGTCGTTAACATTCGCATCGAGAATGAAACGCGACGCGGTCCTGGTCATGGCGGCGGCTCGGGCTTTGTCATCGCCCCTGATGGCTTCATTCTCACGAACAGCCACGTCGTTCATGGCGCGCGTAAACTCGACGTTACGCTCGCCGACTCGCGGACTTTTTCCGCGCACCTGGTCGGCGACGATCCGGATAGCGATCTTGCTGTCATTCGTATCGGCGCGCCGAAGCTGCCGCACTTGAGATTTGCCGATTCAGGCAGACTGCGTGTCGGCCAGATCGCGATTGCAATCGGCAGCCCATATGGTTTTCAGCAGACCGTCACTGCCGGTGTCGTCAGCGCTCTCGGCCGGTCGATGCGCGCGCAATCCGGACGTTTGCTCGACGAGATCATTCAAACCGATGCGGCGCTCAATCCGGGTAACTCCGGAGGCCCGCTCGTGAATTCGAACGGTGACGTTATCGGCGTGAACACAGCGATTATTCTGGCCGCGCAAGGGATCTGCTTCGCGATTGCAAGTAACACCGCTGAGTTTGTTACCGCATGGCTCATTAAAGATGGTCGGATTCGCCGGAGTTGGATCGGTGTCGCCGGCCAGAATGTCCCTATCCACCAGCGTGTTGTCCGCTTCCATCGTCTGCCGGTCGAGCGGGGTGTGCTCGTCGTCGGTGTCGAGGCGAACAGTCCGGGTCATCGGGCGGGCCTTCGCGAAGGTGATGTTATTGTCGGGTTCAAAGGCGAGCCCGTGGCGACCATCGACGAATTGCATCGCCGACTCGTCGCGAAGGAAATCGGCGTCGGCTCGCCCCTGACGATCATTCGGCTCACCGAAAGGCTCGAATTGTTCATCGTGCCCGAAGAACTGCCAAGGCCGGCATTGAACTAAGCTAATTGGCTTTTGGCGACCAGCTTAGCCGGGCCACGCGGATGCCTTTCAGGCTCGGCAGCAGAGACGCGATGTACCAGTGCGCGCCAGACTTGATAAGTTCTGGCGCCGCGACGGGCAGGCTGCAAACCAGATACTCACCATCGTTGTCGATGCCGAAATCCAGCGGGTTGTGAGAGTGGTAGACACGCGAAATCGCATTTTCGCCGTAACGTTGCGTGCGGAACAAATAGAACTCGCCTGTGCTCAACTCGACCACAAAAGGACACTCGGCGGAGTACGCGTTCGTGCCGGTTTTGCCTCCGAAAGCGACGATTTTCGATTCGCTCCAGTCGCGCGTGTCTTTGCTCGTGCGGACATACACTGCTCCGCGTTTATTTGGGTAAGCAGTGTAGTAACAATGCCACGCGTCTTTGATTCGAATCACCATCGGGTCGCGCGTGTTGTTTCCCAGGCCTTCGCTGAACATCCCGGTTTTTCCGTTCAAGTTCAGACATCGAGCGAATGTTTTTCCATCTTCGCTGGTTGCGACGCAGATGTTTTCCCAATCACCGTAAAACATGTGGTATAGACTGCCGATCTTCACCACGTGGGGCGCCTGGAGGCCGCCCGCAGTTTCGCCTGCATCGGGCCTGGCTTCCATGGTGATGCCCATTGGCTTCCAATTTGGGTCTGTGAGATTTTTTCCTTCCCATCGGTGAAAGAGACGCGTTTTTCCACCGCACTTTGTTCCTCGAATGCATGACCAAAGTTGCCAGGTTCCGTCGGCCGCCTGCCAGATTGCAAAATCGACCGGCTGCTGCTTTGGATCAGTATACGATCCAAGATCCGGATCGCCTGCGACCGTCCACCAGTCCCCCTGAATCACAGGCGTCAGCGGCGGACCAGCGGTTGATTTCGCGGTGGCGAAACATAGAAGGAGAGTGGCGAAGAAACTTCGTGTCATGAGTCAGACGCTAGCGACTTCTACAGAATCCCGCGATACGAGAGTTGGCCGCCCACAATTTGTGCGGCGGACGTGTAGGGATGCTCCTCCGTTTTGCCGGGTCCGAGAATGTGCCAGACTTTCACGCCTTCGACCTTCGCATAATCGGCAATGAGCGCCCGATGGCACTGCCACCAAAGTGACTCGGCGCACATCACTGCCGTAGGGCGCCTGGCGGCCAAACCGAGCAGACGTGTCATGGCCGCCGGAAACTCGGGTGTCATCATGTAATCGGCGTAACCGCGGAATGCCTCGTTGCGCCATGCTGTGTTCGGTGAATCCTTGCGCGGGGTTCGCCGGCCGCCCAGGTCTTCAAAATGGACGTAATTGATTCCGTGGGTTTTCAGAAATCGTTCGAGGTTTTCACTATTAAAGTGCGGGTAGCGTCGCGATCCGGGAAACCGTCGCACGTCTGCCAGCACCTTAATCTCGTTCTCTTCCAGGAGAGCGACGAAGTCTTCTGCGCTGCGTGTGGAATGTCCGATGGTCCACAATTCTGTCGTGTCCGAATCCACTGATTGCCAAGGTGCTGCGCGATCACGGTACCGCAACACAGTACTTCCCCGGTCTTGCGCATGCGGTTTAACCCCCTGTGACAATAGTAGCACTCCCCGTTGTGATGGCGGTCGCTTTGAGGCAGTTTTTCTCCAGAGCGGCGTGAGGCTGCTACGTCCTAGTGACGTGTTAAACAGGCCCGGCAGTTGTTATTGGCCGGGCCTGTTCTTTTTGACGCTCAATACAGCTCAGAGCGTCCAGCCCGTGCGATACTGAGGTTTAATGAGCGCGTCCGCTTCCGGGCAGCCTTTGGCTTTCAACCCCTTGGCGTCCCACTCGATTCGCTTGCCACAACGCAGGGCCACGTTGCCGAGCAACATCGTTTCGGTAAGTGAGGCCGCATACTCGAAATTCGACATCGCGGGCGGGCCGCCTTTGCAAGCGGCAATCCACTCTTTGTAGTGACTCTCTGCGCGCGGGATGGTCGGTTCAGGGCCCTTGAAGTCGACGAACTTGTCCTGCGGGAGCAGTTGAAAGTTGTTTGCGTTCCAATCCGGCAGGAGGATTTTGCCTTTATCGCCAACCATGATCGAGCCGTTCTTCGGCACCTGGTCATTGCGGAGTTGGGCGCCACTGAATAGATCACGCTCAGGCATCTTGCCGCCGTCATACCACGTCAGCTTCACTGGGGGAAGAGAGCCGCGCGCCGCAAACTCGAACCGAACGATGCTCCACTTGGGGAACGTCTCGCGGTTCCCACCCGACGATTCCGCTTCGACACTGGTAGGCACTCCGAGTTTCAAAGCCCAATAAGCTGTATCCGTGTTGTGGCAACCCATGTCGCCGATGGCGCCCGTCCCAAAATCCCACCAGCCTCGCCAGTTGAAGGGCACGTAAGCCGTATGGAACGGCCGCTTTGGCGCGGGTCCGAGCCACAAATCCCAATCGAGCGTTGGCGGGACCTCGACCGTTTCGGTGGGCCGATCAATTCCCTGGGGCCAGATCGGGCGGTCGGTCCAAACGTGCACTTCGCGGACACTCCCGATCGCGCCGCTCTGGACGATTTCGACGACCCGCCGCGTGCTGTCATAGGAGTGCCCCTGGTTGCCCATCTGCGTAGCGATTTTTTGCCGAGCTGCCGTGTCGCGCATCACGCGGGCTTCGTAAATCGTGCGAGTGAGGGGCTTCTCGCAATAGACGTGAAGACCCAGCTTCATTGCCATGACCGCTGCGGGGGCATGGAGGTGGTCTGGAGTCGTGACAATCACCGCGTCCAGAGTCTTTTCGGTCTCCAGCATTTTCCGAAAGTCCTTGTAGCGTTTGGCATCAGGCAGCTTTTTGAACGATTCGGCGGCGCGATTCTCATCCACATCGCAGAGCGCTATGATATTTTCGCTGCTGACGCCATTGAGATTCTCCGCAGCTTTACCGCCGGCGCCGATCATTCCGATATTGAGTTTTTCGCTGGGTGAGATGCGCCGTGGCCCGGCTGCGCGGGCCAACGGACCTGAAATAACGACTCCCGAAGCGGCCAGGGTAGTGGTGGCGACAAAACGGCGACGAGAAAAAGGTCTTTGAAGCATGAGGTGATTTCAAAGGGCCATTGATCGCGCGTCAAGCGGCAACTCTGGCACGGAGCAAGCTAGGAGAAGGCAAGAATAGCCGACTATGACAGAACGTGAGCGACAAGCCGAGTTTTTGAAGCGACTGCTCAAAGATGGGACAGAGGACTGCAAGCGCCTCAAGACGCGCTTGATTCAGGCCCAGCACGACGAGCACTGCATTCGCCGCGCCCTCATCCTTATGGTCCTTGTCGCCATCTTTTCGATAGTGGGCCTGGGCTATTGCGCCGTATTGCTGCCTGCGTTCTTTGATAATGCCACCCCATTGCTGGTAAAGGTTTTCTGCGCGCTCGGGCTTGGCTCCGTCATTTGCATGCTGATCTTCGGCTCCTGCTGGTTGTGGTATCGCAAAGCGTCGAACCACGTAAATGAAGAGTGCCGCTATTTCGTCTCGAAGCGTTTGAAGCCAACCGATATGACGGTCGCTTTTCAACAAGAGTCGACTGTCAACCGAGACACCGAGGTGTATCAAATCGAGACACCGGCAGACGATGCCGAGTCCCGGATCATTCGTTTCCCGCGGGCGTCGTAGCGCGCACGCCGTCCGACCTACCTTGCCAGAGAGCGCCGCGGTGTGTTTAATTCGGGTGCATGCCGCAGTCTGTTCCGAGCCAAAGTGCGGAAGATTACCTCGAAAGAATTCACGAGCTGATCGAGGAGAAGGGTTACGCCCGCGTGGTGGATATCGCTTCTTCGCTGGGCCTGAAACAGGCATCGGTGACGAGCATGGTGCAGAAGCTCGACGAATTGGGTTACCTCAATTACGAGAAATATCGCGGCCTTGTGTTGACCGAAAAGGGCAAGGCGGTGGCGACCCGGATTCAAAGACGGCACGAAACGCTCTCGCGATTTTTCTCGTTATTTGGGCTCGACGAGCAGACGCAACGCCAGGACATCGAAGGCATCGAACATCATCTAAGTCCCGCTACGGTGGACATTCTGGCCGATCTGGCCAGTTTCTTTGAGAGCAATCCTGAAACCCTGAAACAGTTTTTAAAAACACGGAAGAGTCGCAAGTCAGACGAGCCTTGACGGCCGCCGCTATGCTTCCGGTCGCGGCGTTTTGCGTGGCTGCGCCTTCGCCGACGGCGGGTAAATGTGGGCCGAGCATTCCGGGCAAAGACACGGGCTGACCTGGCCCCGCGAATGTCTCTGGATGTAAATCTCGATGCGATGCCAGCGCCCTTTCGCGTCGAGGATGCGCTTGCAACTCAAGCAGATTGGCAGCAGTCCATTCAGGCGCTGCACCTCCTCGGCGGCATCCTGAAGTTTGGCGATCAATTTTTCCTTTTCCATTGCGACCTGGCGCCGTTCGCACAGTAACCGTTGTTCGCGCAACACACGGCGCACAGCCAATGGCAACCGACCAAGGCGGTCCTTAAGAACGTAATCATCCGCTCCCCTGGTCACGACTTCCAGCGCTGTCTCTTCGAAAACATGGCTGGTGACCAGAATGAAGGGGACTTCTTTACCGCGTTCGTGGAGGAATTCGAGCGCTTTCACTCCGGTCCAAGTGGGCAACTGATAATCTGCCAGAACCAGGTCGTAGTCGCTCTTGTCGAGACGTTCCGCGAAGTCGTCATAAGTCGAGACCACATCGGAATGCACCTTGAAGCCGGCTCGCTCCAGGACCCGCAAACACAGTTCGGCGTCCTCGGCCGAGTCTTCGAGCATCAAAAGCCGGAGCGGTTGTCCCTCGTGAAAGGTGGTTTCGTAGCCGTGTCTTTTCATAATGCGTTGCCATTGCGAACGCGGTGGGGATCCATCTCAACCGCCATAAGGGGGCGATTTCTACAATGCAGGACGGGTGCCAACCGCCTGGCTAAGAGATCAAGCGGGCATCAAATGCAGCCGTGTCCCAAATCGAGAATCGCTGGCTGGCAGTTGAGCACGTTACCGCGCCGCGCTGCCGACGGCATCCTCAAGCCGCTCAAAGCCGTGCTCCTCCAGCCGGGCGATGACGCCGCTCACAATCGCTTTCACCACCGCGGGACCTTCATAGACGAGCGCGGTGTAGATTTGGAACAAGGTGGCTCCGGCAGTGATTTTTTCCCAGGCGTCGTCGGCGGTGAAGATGCCGCCAACACCGATGATCGGCAGGCTCCCCCTGGTTTGGCGATAAAGATGCCGAACGACTTCTGTGCTGCGCGACCGCAGGGGGCGCCCGCTGAGCCCGCCGGACTCACCATAAATGCGCTTCAGGTCTGGACGGCTGGTTTCGGGGCGGGTGATTGTAGTGTTCGTGGCGACAATGCCCGCAATCTTGCGTGGCTGAATAAGTTCGACGATCTCATTGAGCGCCTCGAACGAAAGATCGGGGGCGACTTTCACGAGAACCGGTCGCGGCTGCGCCGCGATTTGCTGCTCCTGTAATGCAGCCAAAATTTCATCGAGCGCGGCTTTGTCCTGTAGTTGGCGCAAGTTTGGCGTGTTTGGTGAGCTTACATTCACGACAAAGAAATCGGCGAGCTCGCGCAAAACTCGAAACGAGTTCGCGTAGTCTTCGGCAGCTCGTTCAAGAGGTGCGGCTTTTGATTTGCCCAGGTTGATGCCGACTGGATGTTTTGGCCAGCGACCACGGGCTTTCCATTCACGTAATTTTTCTGCGATGGCGTCGGCGCCGGGATTGTTGAATCCCATGCGGTTGATGAGCGCGCCATCCGGGATGGCGCGAAACATCCGCGGCGCGGGATTACCGGGCTGCGGATGCCAGGTGACGCCACCGAGTTCGACAAAACCAAACCCGAGAGCTTCCCAGGCGGGGACGGCGGCGGCGTGTTTGTCCATGCCGGCCGCCAGGCCGAGCGGGTTCGGGAAATCGAGTCCCCACAGCCGGACGGGCAACTTTGGAGCATCAAAGAAATCGTTGAGAAACTCGCAGCAAAGGGCCGATCGGCTCACCGCGCCGAGGGATTTGATGGTGAAATTGTGGATTTGCTCGGAATCGAGGGAGAACAACAGCGGCCGAATGATGTTGCGATAAATCAAACGATTTATGGTTTACGATTTATCATCGATAATTGATGCTGCGAACAGAAATCGTAAATCTTAAATCATCAATCAAAAACCCTCAGCCGACTTTCGCCGAAGCGTTTCGGTTTTGGCTCAAGCTCGGTTTCATCAGTTTCGGCGGGCCGGCAGGACAAATTGCGATCATGCACACCGAGTTGGTCGAGCGGCGCAAATGGATCGATGAGAGCCGGTTTTTGCACGCGCTGAATTATTGCATGCTGCTGCCCGGGCCGGAAGCGACACAGCTCGCAACTTACATTGGCTGGTTGCTGCACCGTACGTGGGGCGGGATCGTCGCAGGCGCGTTGTTTGTCATCCCGTCGATTTTCATTTTGTGGGCCCTGAGCATTGTTTACGTGACGTTTGGAAGCGTGCCGTGGGTCGCGGCAATTTTTTACGGGCTGAAACCTGCTGTGCTCGCGATCGTCGCTGCAGCGGTAATTCGGATCGGGCGGAAAGCGCTCAAAAACGAAGTCATGTGGGCCATCGCAGCGCTGGCATTTGTGGCGATTTGCTTTTTTCACGTCCCATTCCCGATCATTATTTTTTCCGCGGGAGCGATCGGCTTTTTGGGCGGCAAGTTCTCGCGCGCGAGATTCCCCGCCACGCAGCATCCTGTTGAAACACAGTTTCCGAGGCCCGAACACACGAAACCATCCTGGCGCCGGGCCGTGAAAGTCCTCGCGATCTGTCTGGCACTTTGGTTTGGTCCGCTGCTGCTCGTCGGATCGTGGCTCGGTTGGCAGCACACGATTGCGCGCGAAGGACTGTTTTTCAGCAAAGCCGCAATGGTCACGTTCGGCGGCGCATACGCTGTTCTGCCGTACGTATCCCAGCAGGCAGTCGAACAGTATCACTGGCTTGGTCCTGGCGAAATGCTTGACGGGCTCGGTCTTGCTGAGACCACGCCTGGGCCGTTGATCATGGTTCTGCAATTCGTCGGGTTCCTCGGCGCGTGGCATCATCCCAACGGTTTGCCTGCGCTGCTTGCGGGCACGTTGGGTGCGCTGATGACGACCTGGACGACCTTCGTCCCGTGTTTCCTCTGGATTTTCCTCGGAGCGCCGCACATCGAGCAACTGCACGGTAATCAGGCCCTCACAACGACTCTCTCGGCTGTTACGGCGGCTGTCGTGGGAGTGATTCTGAATCTGGCGATCTGGTTCGGCTGGCATGTCCTGTTCCCTGGGCGAGTCGATTGGTTTGCAGTCGTGCTCAGCGGTGCGCTTTTCGCCGGACTCGTCAAATGGCAATGGAACGTCGTTCCGGTTGTCATCGGGTCCGGTGTATTGGGCCTGCTCTATAAAACCTTCATTTAGGGGTCGCGCGGTAACCTGCGGTGCGATAGCCGGGATTGCGAGGGTTGAACGCCGTATCGAAATCAGGATCAGGCGCTTTGAAGGCGTTCGAAGAATTCTTCAGTAGCAGCCGTTTTGGATCGATAACAACTCCGTTGAAAAAGCATGCGCTCACTTCAGGATCGCCTTCGGCGAAAAACTCGAATCGATTTGTCGTGTAAAAGCCGCCTGCCAATGTGTTGTTCCAGAAAACACAGTTGCGATAAATGCTGCCGGTGTCACTCAGGTCATGCACCGCGTTGCGATTACCGGTAAATGTACAATTCAGAACAAGAGCGAAAGCGGCCTGGAAAACGCAAAGCGGCGCGGCATTGGTGAACTCCGGTTGTGGGCGATCATCAATGTAATTGCGCCCAAGATTTCCACCGTTTCCGACAAACAGGCAATTGGTGAGCGTGGCGACGCTGCCAGGCAGCAAATCCACCGCGGCGGCATTTACTTCGGCGGTGTTGTTACGAAAAATGCAATTCTCCACGAGCACGGCCTGGGGACTGGTTTGGTTGCCATGGCCTTCATGCTGGATCGAAAGTCCGCCCGCGCAGGGGCTGGCGTAATTGTCATAGCACTCAACATTACGAATAATTGGATACGAACGACCGAACACTTTCATCGCGCCGCCGTCGCCATAAAAAAACAGTCCACGCTCAAGTAAAAGATTTGGTTCGATCTGTTCGGTCGCGTTCGTTGTGAAATACCCTTTTGCGCCGGTCAGTTTGAAGCCGTCGAACACCGTGCGCCGAGTGATGCCGTCACCGAAATAAACGATGTGATTCACGATGGCCGGAAACCCCCGGGCTCCAGCCCTGGCGATCTCGGCATTCGCCGCGGTGAGGACCACGTTGCCCCTTGCCTTCAACTGCACGCCATCATGCCTCCGATTGAGAAAGATAAAGGCCTGGCCGTGCGCACCTGGTCGGTAGGTGCCGGCCTGGACATTGACGGTCTTGTTGGTTTTGTTGGCGGCGGCGAGTTCGATCGCTTCCTGAATCGAATCACCGGGCTGCACGTGATAGCCGTCCTCTCTGAGAACAATCGTGCCACTCGCCAGCAACTTGCCAAAGACGATAATGAGGAGGGCGCTGCAAAACTTCACCGCTATCAGATAACCGGTTGGACCGTTTATCGCAATTCGAAAGCTTTCTATTCGGGAGCTGACAGTTGGGCAAGTTCAGCCGGCATCGACATTCCTGGTGATTCTTTGTAGCGTCGTGCTGATATGTCACTGGCGCGGAGTTCGATTCTGCTTTCGCTTTTGTTTTCGATCTCCTGCATCAGCGCGCCGACAAAGGGAAATCGCCTCGCGTATCTCGATGAATCCGATCCGTTTTATGTCGGCCTTCAGTTTCCGAAATTAACCACTCCGCAGTGGGTCGCTGACTCTAATGTTGAAGCCGTGGTAATCCTCGCGATCGATGACATGCGCGATCCGGCGAAGTACGAGACGTTTCTGCGACCCATGCTCGAGCGACTCAAGAAAATCGACGGGCGCGCGCCACTAAGTATTTTTTGTAATGCGCTCGATCCAACCAATCCCCAACTGCAAGCGTGGCTCAAGGAAGGGCTCTCGCTGGAAATCCATACGCTGTCGCATCCCTGTCCGCTGTTGCGGAAGGGCGATTTCACTGCGGCTGAGAACACATATCACGGCTGCGTAGACCTTCTGAATCGCTTGCCTGGCAACAAGCCGGTGGCGTTTCGGATGCCGTGCTGTGATTCGATGAATAGCCCAAGTCCCCGTTTCTACGCCGAGATGTTCAATTCCACAAATGCCGCAGGACAATTCCTCACCATCGACTCTTCTGTCATGAACATTCCCACGGCAGACGATTCCTCGGTGCCTCGCGACCTTGTAGTCGACAAAAGTGGCGCGCCGCGGTTTCAAAAATATTTGGTCACACAGACAAATGCGATTAGCCGGGTCAGCATGAAATCGTTCGTCACCACGATTCGCGATTACCCATATCCTTATGTCATCGGGAATCGCTGTTGGGAGTTTCCGGCGATGGTCCCAAGCGATTGGGAAGCGAACAATCTGCACGGCCCGACAAATCCGGTGACGGTCGCTGATTGGAAAGCCGCCCTCGACATCACCGTGCTGAAGCAAGGCACGTTCACGTTTATCTTTCATCCACATGGCTGGATACGGAGCGATCAGATGGTGGAATTCATTGACTATGCCGTGCAGCGGTACGGGAACAAAGTGAAGTTCGTCACTTTTCGCGAAGCGCAAGATCAACTCGACAAACATCTGCTTGCCGGCCAGGCACTCCGCGGTGTCCGCGGCGAGGACAATGGCGTACGCCTGATTGATCTGAATGGCGATGGTTACATCGATGTAGTAAGCACCGCCAAAACGCGGCTATGGAGTCCACAGAAGCGGCTTTGGAAGGAAAGTGCTTCCCCCACGCCGATCGATGCCGCTTCGCGCTTCGGAACCGTGGATCAGCGAGCAATCCTCATTCGGCGCGCTGAGGCCGATGGCAAGGCGACGCAAGGCGCCTGGCGGTTTCAAGACGGAGAATGGATTGCGGACGATTCGTTGCTGGCCGGGTTCACTGCGCGAACGGCAATTGAGGGTCGAGACAATGGAGTTCGGTTGCGCGACATCAACAATGACGGCGATTGCGAGTTGATTGTCGCGAACAGCAACGAAAGCGCGATTTACTCATGGTCTCAACAAAAGAAAAGCTGGCAGAAACTTGCGTACGCGCTTCCTCAAGGAGCTCAATTCGTGGACAAAGTCGGAAAGGACTTCGGTTTGCGTTTCGTCGATCTCAACGAGGATGGATATGACGACGTAATCTTCTCCAATCCCGAGGCGTATGGTGTCTTTTTGTTTATGCCGAAGCCGGTGCAGAACTGGGATTTCGAAGCAGGCTGGACGCGAAAAGTCCGGCGTGGCGAGCGCGCTGGCAGTGATCCATATGCGGTGCCGATAATCGCGCGCAGCGGCCCGCATGCGAATAATGGCGCGTGGTTTCATTCCAGTCACCTTTGGATTCAGAACGAAGACACCGCGCACCTGCCGGACAAAGTCGATCGACGCTCGTTCGACCAATTACTTGCCTTTGACTCGCCTTCGCCGAAATCGCCGGAGGAATCGCTGGCTTGCCTGAAATTGCGCCCGGGCTTTCGCGCGGAACTGGTCGCCGCGGAACCGCTGACGACCGATCCCGTGGCATTTGATTGGGGCGCAGATGGGAAGCTTTGGGTCGTGGATATGATCGACTATCCGCTTGGCCTCGATGGCAAGGGAAAGCCCGGCGGCGTTGTGCGATGTCTCGAAGATACCGACAACGATGGCAACTACGACAAATCCACAGTCTTCCTTTCCGATCTTAACTTCCCAAACGGGATTATGCCGTGGCGCAAAGGAGTGATCGTCAGTGCCGCGCCGGAAATTTTTTACGCTGAAGATCGCGATGGCGACGGCAAAGCCGACTTTCGTGTGACACTGTTGGAAGGGTTTGGCCAGGGGAATCAGCAGCACCGTGTGAACGGGTTTGAGTACGGTCTGGACAATTGGGTTTACGCTGCAAACGGCGACAGCAGTGGCATGATTCGCGCCGTCGGCACTTTCATGGGCAAGTCCGAGCGCAGCGAAGAAGTCAATCTGCGCGGACACGACCTGCGCTTTCGGCCGGACGACGGCTCGTTCGAGATGATTGAAGGGCAGACGCAGTTTGGCCGGCACCGCGATGATTGGGGCAATTGGTTCGGAAACAACAACCCATCCTGGGGATGGCATTATTGGATCGCTGAGCGCTATGCGACACGCAACCGCTATGTGCCGATTCGATCGATGCGGCAATATCTGGCGAACTATCCAAAGAGCACGCACGTCTTCGCGGTGAGCGAACCACTGCAGCGATTTAACTGGCCGAACCTTGTAAATACGCTTACTTCGGGTAATAGCCTCACCCCGTACCGGGACGAATTATTTGGAGCAGCGTTCGAGAACAGCTTTTTCGTCAGTGAACCTGCGCACAATGTGGTTCATCGCGAAGAATTTTTTCCACAGGGCCCAACCTTCGACAGCAGGCGTCCGGCCGATGAAAAAGAAATTGAGTTCGTCGCGTCGACTGACAATTGGTTCCGCCCAACCATGCTCAAGACCGGACCCGATGGCGCCCTTTACATCGCGGATATGTATCGACTCGTCATCGAGCATACCGAATACGCCCTGCCCGGAATGGAGAAGCAGATTGATGTGCGCGCGGGCGATGACCGGGGCCGAATATATCGCGTGTCCCCAGAGAACACGCGTCCACGGAAAATTCCACGGCTGGACAAACTCAACACCGCTGGACTGGTCGGGGCGTTGGACAGCCCAAGCGGCTGGCAACGTGACACCGCACAACGGCTTCTCGTCCAGGCTCGAGATAAGTCCGCACCTGAGCTTTTGCGGAAGCTTTTCGTCGCGAGTCAGAATGCGAAGGCGCGACTGCACGCGTTGTGCACACTCGATGGTTTGGGCGCGTTACAAACGAAGGATTTGCAGGAAGGGTGGGTTGATTCCCATCCAATGGTGCGGGCGCATGCAGTGCGGCTGAGTGAGACGATCAAAGCGAAAGGGGATTTTGCGAAGCTCTTCGGATTGGCAGGGGACCCGGATATTCGGGTGCGATATCAATTGGCTTTGACCCTTGGGGAGCCGCAATGGCCTGACCAGGAAGCAGGAGCTGCGCTGGCGAGAATTGCTGCGAAGGATCCGGAAAATCCGCAGATGCAGGCGGCAATCATGTCCTCGGCGCCGGCGTGCCTGGAAAGCCTTGTCGCCGAGTTGCAGAAGAGCGGGAACAAAGTTGCCTTGCCGTTACGTGACCAGTTGCTGCAGCTCGCAACCGCAGAGGATCGGCAGAG
>Ga0193696_1000434_pt1 | contig 14705 bp, 11 predicted proteins | sample L3m1metaG_FD_145074 | JGI IMG/M metagenome (GOLD analysis project Ga0193696, IMG submission 145074) | Soil microbial communities from a riparian zone of the East river system, Colorado, United States - L3m1 | ecosystem: Environmental > Terrestrial > Soil > Riparian zone | place: USA: East River... | reverse complement strand
TGATTTGTCCCGAGCCAAGCCACGCGACCGAACCGGGACCGTGCTGGTCCTGGATGGCTTTGAGTCGCAGTGTGAACACCTGCATGGCGGTGTCCCAATCGACCGGTTGCATCGCGCCTGAGACGTCGCGCAGGAGTGGTGTCGTGGCGCGATCGGAAGCGGCGAGCGGCGCCAGAGCTTCCCAACCTTTGGGGCAAGCCATGCCAAGGTTCACAGGATACCCCGTCGTGGGTGTAATGTTGATCGCCTGGCCGTTTCGGAGATGCACGTTGAGCGCGCAACCGGTCGAACAGAATCCGCACACCGTCGAAGTGACATCATCGGGCATGAGGCGCGCGGGCACTTTGCCGAGTCCGAACCGCGCGGGCTGGAGCACGAGTTCCTGAGTCAGCGGACCGTCGGCCTGACGAAGGAGTGGACGGAGCGATTTCATGAGCCCGGCAAAGAACAAATGGCGCTCAGCAAGCTCACCACAAAAGCACAAAAGAAAACCGCCCACGACGACTTCTGCGCTGCGCCAACCTGCAATTGCCAACAACGGCCCGATCACTCCTCCGGCGACACCGAACGCGAAACGGGCGAAGGAAAGCCATTTCAACTCGCCGAACATGACTGCCCGCGACCTGGTCAGAGCCGGATTGCGCATAAGCCCGAATTCCCACGCCAGCTTTGTTGCTGCAATCAACACGACGAGCGCGGCCGCGACCGGGCTCGCATCGAGGATCCACATAATCACCGCGGCAAGCAAAAGCGTGGTGCCGAAGAATTTGCCCGCGGTTTTGAGACCGGTCCAAAATGGCCGCTGCGTGTCATGGTAAATCATGGTGGAACAGATCACGGCCACAAATCCCGAAACGATTGTCAACCAACCCATGAGGTCCGAATGTGGAAATGGCAACTGCAGGACGACGAAGGCGGCAAACACGCTGAACGCGAGAACTTCGCGGCTCAACCAGGAGTGTCGCCAGCCGATGATCGCGCGGAATGCGTAGAGAGGACGGCCGAGATGGAAAACGCTTGCTATAAGTCCAAAAACGAGAGCTGCGGTGGCGAAGTTTGCGACGAGCGTGTGCTGCGAAGCTGCACCGTTCATGCGCTCCAACTCCGCCGCGCAAAATGCTGCCAGCGCGAGTTGCGTCAGGACCAACATCCATGCGAGAGCCGGATGAGCGTGCTCGACGCGAGGAACTGAGGTGACAATGTGCTCGCGTTTGGGGCCGGTTTTTCGGCTGATGTATTTGGTACTTGGCAGTGCGAGTTGCGATGGCGGCGCGCCGGGCAGAAAGTCATCGGTGCTGGCGTAATGAGCGCGAATCACCGCCGAGTTGACGACTGTGATTGAAATCGCTTCGTTGGGACAGGCTTGGACACACGCAGGCGCTTCGCCAACAGTGAGGCGCTCGCTGCACATATCACATTTGCGCACGATCCCGCGCTGCGCATTGTAACGCGGCACGTCGTATGGACATTTCAAAATGCAGTACTGGCACCCGATGCATTGATCGTCCAAATGCTTGACGATCCCGGTCGCAGGATTTTTTTCGTAAGCATCGACCGGACATCCGTTGAGACATGCCGGATCAACGCAATGATGGCAGGCGGCGGTGAGTGATTGAGCCCAAACCTCTCCCCGGCTTTCGAGGTGGACCAGTCCGACCGATCGCCAGGTTTCGTCCTCGGCAAGCCCATTGAGATTGTGACAGGCGACAACACATGCCTTGCATCCCGAACACAAATCGAGGTCGACTTCGAACGCATATTGTTCGCCGGGTCCGGGTGCACTTAACGGTATCAGGTCACGATAAAAGTGCGCCTGCTCAGGCTCGACAGCATGCCGGTGGCTTCGTGCAAACCGAGCGACGGGCGTGAGCAGTTGTTGCTCATGCAAAAGCTCATCGATAATCGTGTGTGCTGGTTCGATGCCGCGCATCCAGCGTCTTTGAGCAGACGACGCACCGTGCGAGACGCGATTTGCCTATGGATTCCATGAAACGCCTTCATGCGACTCGATGCGATGCGACGGTGAAGCGCGGATGGCCAAGCTGATTGACGTGCGGTATTAGTTAATATGGGCGGCCAGGACTGGCCGCGCTCCGTGGCGTTTTAGCCAGTGTGCGCAAAGTCTTGAAATTTGGCTCGTTTTGGCGATAACCGCATTAGATGAGCGGGGTCAACATCCAACCTGGCGGCGGAGGCTCGCGCAGCGTTCCTGGGCGCGTCTTCCTGAGCCTGTTCTTTCTCGTGTTTTTCGGGATGGGACTGCTGTTTACAGCGTTCATTGTGCGGCAGACTTACATCGACGCTCGCACTTATCATTGGCCAAAAGCTGAATGCGTGATTCTTGAAAGCGGCGTCCACGACAAAGGAGGCAACTCGCCCTACGAATTCCAGGTGAACTACCAGTACGAGTGGAAAGGCAACACTTACACTTCGCATCGTTTCAAGACGCAGAACCGATCCTTTTCCGATTACAGCGCCGCACAGCGCCTCGTAGAAAAATTTCGGAACGACACAAAGGCTGTGTGTTATGTCGATCCGCGAAATCCCAGCCAGGCGATCCTGGAGCGTTCGTCACTCTGGCTGGGCTTGATGATTTTTTTGCCGTTAATCTTCGTAGCGGTCGGCGGAGGGGGCATATACCTCGTTTGGAAGCCGGCGCGTGCTCCTGGCGGCCCCGCGCCGATCTCGCTTAAGCCCAAAGCGCTCAAGACTCAAAAGCCGCTAGTAGCTTTTTCCTCATTGTTCATCCTGGTCGGCCTCCTTGTCTTGTACGCCATTTTCATTCGACCAGCCATAAAAACCATGGACGCGCGACAATGGCCGGCTGTGCCATGCACCGTCGCTTCCAGCCGTGTGCAAAGCCATGATAGCGACGACGGCACGACCTATAGCGTTGATATCCTTTACAGTTACGAAATCGATGGGCGCGAGTACAAGGCTAATCGATATCATTTCCTGGGCGGCTCATCGAGCGGTTACAGCGGCAAAGCGCGTATCGTGCGCGAGTATCCACCCGGCCGGAAAATGATTTGCTACGTGAATCCGAAAGACCCGACCGATGCCGTGCTTCAGCGCGGCTTTTCGCGGGTGATGTGGTTTGGACTTCTGCCACTTCTCTTTGTCCTGGCCGGAGCCGCTGGCATTGCCGGCGCGTTGCGTCAGAGCAAGGCGACCGAAAAACGCGCGGCTGGCACCACATCTTCGCCTGCTGTCTTGAAGGCGCGCTATTCGCCCGCGATGAAATTCATCGGGGGGTTGTGCATATCGACTTTTTGGAACGGGATCGTTTCGGTTTTCATCTGGCTTGATGTCGAAATATGGATGGGCCGCGAGCGTGGCCCGAAGTGGTTTCTGACGATTTTCCTGATTCCATTTGTGCTCATCGGCATCGGGTTTATTTGGATGACGATCCACGCGCTTTTCGGCTTGTTTAGTCCGCGGGCGCAGTTGCGCATCGAATCGGACACGGTCGCGCTGGGGGATTCCGTAGAGGTGCACTGGCAGTTCTCCGGGTGTGTGGAAAAGATTCGAGAATTTCGGCTGCTGCTCGAAGGGCGTCAAGAGACCGACGAACGCTCCGGGAAAAACTACCGCACGAACACGGATGTTTTCTATTCGGGCGAGATCGTCCATCTCACGGAACCGAAAAGCGTTCAGTCTGGGAGCGCGCTATGCACAGTTCCCCCAGACAAAATGTCATCGGACTCCGAAGGTGATCGTCGGGTCGTGTGGGTAATCCGCCTCAAAGCGAGCATTGAGCGGGGTGCCGACTTAAACGACGAATACCCGCTGACCGTAACCCCGAGCGCTACCACGCAAGCTGGCCTCGCGGCTTTGGGCCTTGCCTGAATGGGTTTAGCGCGATGCCAAACGGTCTGGCGGGCATTTCTCCGCGGGACGGGGGCGAATCGCTCTTGCCCCGGCTGCGCTTTTTGCAGTAATTTTTGGCGTGGCCAAAATCCTGGTGGTGGACGATGAACTGACCATGGTCCAAATGGTCACCGAAACGCTCCGCGCGCAAAACCACGAAGTTCTTCCATTTACGAACGCCGCTGCCGCGCTCGAGGCCCTGGGACCGCAGTCCGCCGATCTGGTGTTGACCGATTTGCTCCTGGACAAATCCGCCAAGCAAGGGTGGGACATCCTGCAAAAGGCGCTCGCGCTCGATCCGCCCGCGCAAGTCATTGTCATGACCGCCTATGGCAACAAGGCGGATATCCGAAAGGCCTGGCAATCAGGCGCGCGCGATTTCCTGGAAAAGCCCTTTACGCTGGACGATCTCAAATTGTGCGTGGAGAAAGCCCTTTCGTTCCACAAGGTCATTTCGGAAAACAGTTTCCTGCGCAAACAGCTCGACGAGAAATATCAGCTCAACAAAATCATCGGCACCTCGCCGCAAATGCAGGAGATCTTCAAACTGATGGACCGCGTCGCGAATACCGACAGCACCGTCCTCGTGCTTGGAGAAAGCGGCACCGGCAAAGAGTTGGTCGCCCGCGCGTTGCATTTCAAGAGCAAGCGGCGGATGGCGCCATTTATTCCAATCAATTGTGCCGCGTTGCCCGAAAATCTGCTCGAGTCCGAGTTGTTCGGGCATCGCAAAGGCTCTTTCACGGGGGCGATGATGGACAAGAAGGGATTGTTCCAGGAAGCCGAGGGCGGCACGATTTTCCTGGATGAAATTGGTTCGATGCCCGCGCTGCTCCAGAGCCGCCTCTTGCGCGTATTGCAGGACGGTGAAGTCCGGCGTGTGGGCGATAACACGCCCGCGTACGTGAACGTGCGCGTTGTGGCAGCGACCAACGAACCGCTGCAGAAAAAAATCGCTCACGGAACATTTCGTGAAGATTTGTTCTACCGGTTGAACGTGATTCCGATCAATGTGCCGCCGCTGCGCGAACGGCGCGAAGACATTCCGCTCATCGCGACGAATTACCTGCGCTACAAACTCGGGCAGCGGCTCGGACATCCCGTCGACATCACGACGGCGGCGATGGAAGCGCTCGGCAATTATGATTGGCCCGGCAATGTGCGTGAATTGGAGAACGTGCTCGAACGCGCTTCGGTAATGTGCGAGAAGAATACGATTACCGTGCAGAATCTGCCCTCCAACCTCCAACCCAGCGCGAGTGCTGTCGAGAAGCGGGGCGAGGCTGGCGGGCAGAGCACCAATGAGGACTCGCTTTACCCGATGGGAGGCAATACGGAATTTTTTACCAAAGCGGCGGTCTCCGCAGGCACGCCGGCCAGAATTGAACCGCTCAAGGATTTTCTTCGAGAGCAGGAAGTCAGTTATCTCAATCGCATTCTTAGCCAAACCGGGGGCGACAAGGAAAAAGCGGCCAATCTGCTGGGCATTAGTTTGGCGACGCTGTATCGCAAACTCGCCGGTGAGGAAGCGGTTTAGCCGAATATGCTGATCGGCGCGTCTAGCTGTCCGTATTTGGCACAAATGATGGTGCGCAACCCCGCTGAGCCGGTCGAGTTGTCTGGACCGTGACGCGAAATAACGAATGAACAAAAAGCCTGCCGTCATGCCCGCACCGGCATGACCTGTTGATTTTATGGCTTCGACGGCGAAAGCATCAACGAACAGCGCATCGGCTGTTCCAGAGCCTCAGCTCCTGAAACCAACGCTTCTCGTGGTTGACGACGAGGAAGGTCCACGCACTTCCCTTCGCGTGGTATTCAAGGACGAGTACAACGTGTTGCTGGCCTCCGATGGCGACGACGCGGTCGAGGTGGCGCTTAAACACCCCGTCGATGTAGCCGTGCTGGACATTCGGATGGCAGGTATGTCCGGGATCGAATTGCTGGAGAAACTCAAGGAAGCGGACCCGGCCATCGAGGTCGTTATGATGACCGCTTTCGAAACGACGGACACCATGCGTCAGGCGTTGCGGTTGAGCGCGTGCGACTACATCAATAAGCCCTTCGATCTCACGACGATGCGGCAGGCAGTCGCCAAAGCGATGAGGCGGCGCTCGCTGTCGGCTGAAATCAAGACGAATGCCGAGCGATTGCAAGCGCTCCAGGGGGAGTTGCAGAAGCAGAAGCTCGAAGGGGAGATCGTTCGGACCCGCGGCGAAATCTACGCCAGCATCATCCACGACATTAACAGCCCTCTCACGATTATTTCCGGCCTGATTCAGATGATCAACCAGCGGATCGACGACGAAACGGAAATCGCGGGCGAAGACCTTGAGTTGATCAAAGACCGGCTGAAACGAATTACGCGGCAGGTCACGGCGTGTATTGAGATCTCGAGGCGTTATTTGGGTTTCCTGCGCAAAAACGCACCCGAGAGCTCGCATGTTTGCGTCAATCAGATCCTCGCTGACCTCCAGGATCTCCTGCGCGCCCACCCCCATGTGCGGGGAAACCAAATGATCATTCAGCAACTGCCTGAAGATGTGGCGCTGAATATTAATGGCACCGACCTCATCCAGATCCTGCTGAACCTGACGACGAACGCATTACTATGCTCTTCTCAAGCGCACCGCGTTGAGGTTGTCGGGGAGGTCGTTAGCGTTCCGCTCGACATGGAACGGTTTGAAGACGGCCCGAACGATCGGATAATCAACCGCGACTCATTCAACAATTCTGCGCCGTTGCTGGCGTTATCGGTGAAGGATAATGGGCCGGGAATTCCCGTCGAAGTGATGCCGAAACTCTTCGAGGCCTATTTCACGACTCGGCCGTCCAGTGGCGGAACCGGACTTGGGCTTTGCATCGTGCAGCGACTTGTTAAAGAGGCGCATGGCGCCTTGCACGTGCACTCGCATCCAGGCAATGGCACCGTGTTCACGGTCTATCTGCCAGCCGTGGTGTCGAATTAGGGACAAGCGCTTTCCACTGATTTCTTTCCTGTTTCCAACGAGGCGCATACCGTCTCGTGTGGTCGAGCGGGACCGGACTGCGACAACATTTCGTTTCGAGCTGTGGCGCGCTGCCGCGGCGGGCATCATCGAAACGGCGGGCAGCACCTTTCTGCTGCTCATCGCATTGCGCTGGTTTCATGCGGGTGCGCTGGCCAAGGGCATCGTGGCGGCTTCGGGCAGTGTTGGATTGCTTTGCTCGCCACTAGTCGTTTCCTTTGTCAACGGTCGCGGATGGCTCGTCAGCAAGGCCGCGGCGCGGATCCTTGGTGTTGGAGCCCTAGCGTTCTTTACTGCCGCCCTACTGCCGTGGCAAGGAGTGTTTGTCGCCGCAAGTGTAATAGGGATGGCATCCTCAGCAGCGATCATCCCGCTGCTGACACAGATGTACCAGGAGAACTATCCTGAGGCCGAACGCGGCCGCCGCTTTTCACGCACTCTGATGGTGCGTATCGCGACGGCAGCTGTTTTCGCAAAATTCGCCGGCGACCTGCTTACGTCCTATATTGGCCGCTTTCGCTGGCTGTTGCTCATCTTCGCCGGGGCCTTTGCCGCGGCGAGCTTTTGCTTACAGCACTGTCCCACTCGGCCGCTAGTCTCCGAGCGCGGCGCTCACCCTCTCCATGCCCTGCGCTTCGTAAAGGAGGACGTCCTTTTTCGTCGCACACTGATCTGCTGGATGTTCATGGGCTTTGCCAATCTGATGATGATGCCGCTGCGAGTCGAATACCTTGGGCATCGGCGTTATGGCCTCGAATTGTCTGCCGGCATGATCGCCCTCCTCACGAGCGTCATTCCGAATATCGCCCGGCTCTGTCTCAGCCCGATTTGGGGCCATCTCTTCGATCGGATGAATTTCTTCGCGCTTCGTGTGACACTCAACGTCGGGTTTGCCATCGGTATCCTGTCGTTTTTCACCACCCACAGTTTTGTTGGCATGATCGTCGGCGCGATTGTCTATGGGATTTCGAACGCCGGCGGGGATGTGGCGTGGAGCTTGTGGGTCACGAAATTCGCGCCTCCGGATCGTGTTGCCGATTATATGTCCGTGCACACGTTTCTGACGGGAGTGCGCGGCGTGCTCGCGCCGATGTGCGCATTTTATATTGTCACCGTCCTGCCACTGACGGCAGTCGCAGCGATCTGCAGCGGATTAATTATTATCGGTACGTTGATTCTTGTGCCGGAGATTGGGGAAGCCTCGAGAGCGAAACGTGCCCCGGCGCTGGTCGAAGAAGTCTCGGATTAAGAACGGATTCCTCGGTCATTAAGGCGACTGTTTCTTGTCACCTTCGCCGGATTCCGGCTTGGGGGCGTTGGCTGCGGCCTGCTTGTTCTTTTGAATGACTTCGTGAATTTCCTCGCGGTGGACCGGCAGTTCGGCCGGGGCCTGGATGCCCAGCTTAACGGTGTCCTTATCGATGCGCAGCACTTTCACGATGATGCGACCATCTATGATGATACTTTCGTTTAGCTTGCGCGAGAGAATGAGCATGGGATCAGGCTATTGCATCATAGACAGGGGCGGTGGTATCGACGCTCAAAATGTTCGAGGCCTGGAGATGCCGCGTTTCTTCAGCACTCAAAGTCGAGATGAACCGCTGCATGAAATCCAGTGAGCGGCGCAGCAGAGCCTGATTCTGCTGAGCCCGTTCGCGGACCCGGACCAGCAGTTCATTGTTCTCGTGAACGAGGGCCCCCAAAAGCGGTTGATAATGCTGCGGGAGCATCGGAATGAGTCGCGCAAAACCTGATTCATGCGGCTGGTTCAGTGTTTGTGCCAATTGACGCTGGCAAGTCTGCCGCAATTCGCGCGCGCTATGGATTGAGGTGCCCTGCGTGTTGATCGCGGAGATGGCGTGGATCACATCCTCCGCGCCGAGGCCGGCCGCTTCCTGCTGCTGTTCGAGCAAAGCGAGCATCTCTCCGTATTGCTCCAATTCGTTGCGAAGGGCCTCGATTAATTTTTGCAGTATAACAGTCATCGCAATCCAGAACGCCGGAATCGCTCGGAGGTGCGCCGCCGCATCCCCGGGCCTTCGGGTGCAACGCTCTCTATTACTCCCCTGCCATTCATCGCGGTTTTCCAAGCAATGGTTATGCCAGAGAGTTTCGCTTCATTTTTACCGTGCACACGTCGGAGAATATTGCACGGTAAAAGGTTCCCAGCCTGTGAAGGTTCGTTGCGCCGCGGAGGGTTGCGCTGCGGCTGAAAAGCTAAACAAAGTACGGATCGTACTTCTGCAAGTGCGATTTAATAGCAAGGATCGCCTGAGCGTGTATCTGGCAGATTCGCGATTCGGTCAGGCCGAACACCTCGGCAATTTCCCTCAACCGCATGTCCTCGAAATAGTAGAGAGCCAGCACCTTGCGCTGCATTTCCGGCAGCTGATTGAGGCGTTCGGCGATCATGCGTGAAATTTCCCGGCGAAACGTGCCGTCCATCGGATTTTCCTGGCGTTGATCGGGCAAGCTTTCGTATTGCGAAACGCCGTCTTCATGGTCGTTTTGGAAGGCGGCGTCCAAACAGACGAACGTCGCTGGGCGAATCTCATCCAGCCAGTGACTGTATTCGTCGACCGAAATTTTCAGCGCCTTGGCCATTTCCTCCTCAGTCGCCACGCGTCCCTTGCTCTGCTCGATCTGCTGCATCACCGCCTGGACTCTGCGCGCTTTGGTATGGACGGACCGGGGCACCCAATCCATCCGCCGCAATTCATCAAAGACTGCGCCGCGAATCCGCAAACGAGCGTATGTCTCGAAGGCAGTCCCTGCAGTAGGATTGTATTGCCTAACCGCGCTGAGCAATCCGCCAAGGCCGGCACTGTAAAGGTCCTCTCCATCCACGTGGGGCGGCAGCGTCATTGCCAGCCGTCCGACAACGGTGCGCACCAACGGAAGATATTTCTCCACGAGCTGCTCTTCGGTCACACTGCCCGGCTTGATGCGGCGCCGAGTAGGCCACTGGCCATTGGATTTAGGTTCCGATACTCGTTGTGTGTGAGGCGCGAGGCGAACGGGGCATTTTCGGATCTTCCTGGTCATAAGGTGCCTCCGCATTCTGGGATTCCCGCCGCCTTTGGAAATTTCTCGGCAGACGCGGTGCAACACACTGCACCTAATTGCCTGCTCGTTTGTTGCTCGTTACTCATCAGGATTTTCCGCGTGCAGGCTTTTTAGCAGTTGGTTTGCCAGCAGACCGACCTGGCCTCGAAGGCGCGAAGAGCGCGCAGGTTGAAGGCGGTTTTACTGGGCTTTTGGGTTGTCCCGTTGTCGCAAATCGCAACAGCGTTTCACAAATTCTTGACGTGCCCTGCGCGCTGATGTCTTGAAACCAGACACTTCGTCCCATTCGCGGACGACCTCGTTGAGCCTCTGTCTCATGCGAGACTCGGACGATCAAAATCCCCCTCGATCACTGCGCCGGAGAATTGTGCCTGGCAGTGGCATGAATTGCCGTGGCGAAAGCGGCGGCTCCTTCGAGTGTTGCAGTGCTGATTTGCGCTCAGTACAAGGGAGAGCGTGAAACGGCAGCAGGTTCTTGAAAATCCAGAGTCAATTTCCGGTGCGCTGCGGCGGTACCTTTATTTTACCGCTGCCGTCACGGGTGGCGCGATCATGATCGTCGAAATCCTCGGCGCGAAAATGCTCGCTCCATATGTTGGCACTTCTCACTTCGTTTGGACCGCACAAATCGCCATCACCCTGCTCGCATTAGCCGCCGGTTATTATGCAGGCGGGAAACTCGTCGATCGCTCGACGGACCTCAAGCGGCTATACTGGGCAATCCTGGTCGCGGCGCTCTATCTCTGCTTCGCCGTGCTCGTGATCGAACCTGTCGCCTACGGGTGCCTTCAATTTCGCCTTGCGATGGGATCGTTCCTCGCTGCCGGCTTTCTGTTCTTCGTGCCGCTGGCCCTCCTCGCGATGGCGGGTCCATTCATTGTGCGGGTGCTGAGCGCGTCTGTCGCGGGCATAGGCGGCAATATGGGGCGGCTCACGGCGATCAGCACTCTTGGCAGCTTCATCGGCACGGTGCTGATCGGCTACGTTCTCATCCCGCTCTTTCACAATTCGATCACCATGTTCGCCACGGCGGCGCTCCAGGTCATCGTGGCAATTGGATACTTCCTGAGCTGGCGTCGCCGCGCTTTGGCGCCGGCGGCGATTGTCGGTTGTGTGGCGCTCGGCATAGGTGGCTGGTCGGTCCATCACGATCTGCATCGCCTTCGCTTCTCGCAGGTCAAGGAACTGACGCGCCGGAATTCCGCATTCGGATTACTTCAGGTAATCGAACACAAAGGCGCTCCGCGCCGCTTCTATTTGAACGATTATCTCACTCAAAACACCTACGACACCGAAGAGAAGAAAAGCGTTTCCATGTTCACCTACATGTTGCACGGCCTCGCAAGGGCTTACGTGTCGAACACCAGCAACGTCCTGTGTATCGGTCTTGGCGTCGGCATTGTGCCGATGGAATTTGCCCGCGAGGGCGCGCGTGTCGATGTCGTGGAAATCAACCCGGCAGTGGTTCCGGTGGCCGCGCAGTACTTCGACCTCCAACCCGAGAAGCTCCACATCATCTTCGGCGACGGGCGCTACTATCTCAATGAATGCAACCGCAAATACGACGCGATCATTCTCGACGCGTTTCTAGGCGATTCCAGCCCATCTCATTTGATGACCAGGCAGGCGTTCGCCGCGATGCGTCGCGCCCTCAGTCCCGACGGGGCGCTGGTCATAAACACCTTCGCAGATCTGGAATTCGGACATGACTTCTTCGCCGCGTCCCTCTCCAAGACTTTGGCGAGCGTATTTCGAAGCGTGCGCATCCACAGCGGCGGCGAAGGAAACACGATGTTTGTTGCGTCGGACCGCGCCGAGTTGAAGCCAGTGCGCGAATTTGACTTCACCGGTGTTCATCCATCTCAGCTTCGCAACGTGCAGGAGGCCTATGCCGGCATTCGCGAGACAGACCCCGCGCATGGAATCATTTTGACGGACGATTTCAACCCGGTGGAATTCTACGACGCGGAAAACCGTGAAGCTCTTCGCCGCGACCGCGCCCTGGCCGTGCGCCGTTTGTAGCTAGACGTTTGCGAGCGTGCGTTCGATGACGGTTTTGACGCCGTTCACATCCAGCGGCTTGGCGATATAAGCAAACCCGCCGATCATTCCGCCTTTGGTGTCGAGTTCCTCTTTCTTCACCGCGGCCGTGAGAAAAACAATCGGCACGCTGCGCAACAGGCCATCCGCCTGCAAGTGGGCCGCGACATCCCCCCCATCGATATCCGGCATCATCACATCAAGCAGGATCAGGTCGGGCTTGAACTCGCGCGCGACCTCGACGGTTTTAGTGCCTTCGTTTTCGGTGCGCACGACGTAGGCACCAGTCTTTTCGAGATTGAGCTTAAGCAGCCGGGTGATGCTCGCTTCATCATCCACGACTAAAATCTTCTTCTTTACCATATCTACCCCTTTGCCGCTTTGAAAACGATCGTGAACTGAGTCGCTTCGCGACATTGTTCACTGTGAATCACTCCGCCGTATAATTCGATGATTTTCTTCAGCACCGTCAGTCCCAAACCAGTTGCCTCTTTTCGCGCGTCGGATGCCCCGGCGGGAGCCGGTATCAGTTCGACCGGCAGGTCCGGAGCATATTCGACCTCAGCAAGAACGATCGTCTCACCAACCTTGAAATGAGCAAGCTTCCTGCCATTGAATTCCAATGGTTCCGCCAACCGGCGCGACGCCGTGCGGACAGCGAGCGTGCCACCGCCGGGCATGCTCCGCACGCAATACATCAATAGATTGATGAAGACGTGCTTGATCGTTCTAAGGTCCAGCCGCAAAGGCGGCACACTTTCGGCCGGATCGGTCTTCACGCGAATCGGATGGTTGGCCAACTCGTGTTGGATTGCCTGCAACGCCTGTTCAAGGATTATATTGAGGTTCTCCTCCCTGACGCTGCCTTTGTTGTACGACGAAAACTCCATCAGGCCCCGTATAATTGCGTCGGCGCGCTGCACTGCCTCCGCCATGTCGTTCAATACACTTTCAGACGTCTTGTCTCCGCTTCCCAGGTGACGCGAGAGATAGTCGACTCCAAGAATAATCGTTTGGAGCGGATTCTTGACCTCGTGCGCCACGCCTGCCGCAAAGGTGCTCACCGCCTCGAGCTTTTCAGACTGCACAAGTTGGAGTTGCGCGCGCTTCAGATCGTCATGCGATCGTTTCAGATCAGCGAGCGCCTGGTGCAAGGCTTCAACCCCCTTTTTGCGCTCGATGGCGTAATGAATCACCCGGCCGAGCATGCGGCGATTCACCTCTGCCTTGACGATGAAGTCTTGCGCCCCTTCCCGCACCGCTTCCACGGCCACCGATTCATCGTCAATGCTCGTCAGAACGACTACCGGGCTCCCACCGGCGCGCGCGAGCACTCGCGAAACGGTCGCCTTGCCGGAACTGTCCGGAACGTTCAAGTCCACCAGAATGACATCGAAATGTGTGCTCTCAAGCGCGGCCCTGGCTTCGCTGAACCGCGTCACGTGCCGAAGATCCGTCGCGCGATTGACTGCGGCGGGAAGAAGATCGCGCAGCAGGTTGACGAAAGCCGGATCGTCTTCCAAAAGCAGAATCTTTATTATGGAGTCCGTATTCAATCTCAACGCCTGCGCGCCTTACGGTACATCGGCCAGAATCGCGGGAATTCAACCCGGGAATTGCACTACTTCGCGCGACGGTCGTGCTTGTCGCTGCGCATCTTCAAGGTCGGAAGCTGCGGCGGAATCGGTATCTTCGGCACATGGCGCTGCAGAAAAGAGGAAAGCTGCTTCCACTCTTTGTAGCCGACCTTTTGAGCCAGCGCAGTCAACGCGATTCGCCCTTCGTCCAGCCATTCCTCGAGCTGCTTCGCCGTAACCGGGCCGTAAATTTTGCGGTCCTCGCCGACGATCTTGAAAATTGCCGATGGATCGAACCGCGTGGCTGGTTGCGGTTCCTCGTGCACCGGCGCCGCCGCAGGCTGCCAGTCGCTCGCAGGCGGAGTGGGTGTAGTCTTCGAGGGTTGGGCCTGCGCAGGCGACGAAACCGTCTCTCCTATTCTCTGTTCGGGAAACTTCATCTCTCCAATTTTGAATTCGCCGAGATTCTCGAATCCTCGGATCGGCTTCAGTGCGTCAGATATCGGTTGCTGCGCCGGCGCGCCGACGGTTTCCAACGCCTGGTAGCCGTTGACGACCCATTCGAGTCTGCCATTCTGAATATCCACCATCAACCCGTGCACAGGAATCTTCGGACCGATCACTGGACTTTGCCGGGCGAAATCGACTCCGCGCATGACGTTTTGTCGTTCACTGGCAAACATCCCGAAAAACTCCTGCAAATTGTCGGGCAATTTCGAACGCGGCACCCCAAGCGCGCTGAAGCGGTCCGTTAGTTGGAGCGCGGAAGTCTTGCCCACCAAACAATCCGTGTGACCGATGATCGCAATCTCCTTGCCGCCCTTGACCACGCACGCGAGCGCCAGAGATCGCATCGTGCTGCTCATCGGGCCAGTGAGGATGTTCCCCGCATTGCGCAGCCAAATGAATTTGTCTTCGGGCACGCCGAGCACTTCCGGCATCAGGGGATTCAGCCGCGCATCAATGCACGTCAATGCCACGATGGGCAACGAATCGGCAAACTCCTCTGGATGCAACCCGGCCTTCGCGTCACCGGCTGTTGCCCGATGATTCGCATCCACGATGGCTTCAAACAGGCGCATGACACGGCTTCCCTTTAGGAGCGGTCAGGGACTCGCTTCCCGTCCTTTTCCATCGCATTCCG
>Ga0193696_1000432_pt1 | contig 14775 bp, 26 predicted proteins | sample L3m1metaG_FD_145074 | JGI IMG/M metagenome (GOLD analysis project Ga0193696, IMG submission 145074) | Soil microbial communities from a riparian zone of the East river system, Colorado, United States - L3m1 | ecosystem: Environmental > Terrestrial > Soil > Riparian zone | place: USA: East River... | reverse complement strand
CAAAGGCGGGTTTGATCTTGCGGCGGCGCAGGCCGGCAAAGTGTTCCCCGGGTCCGGTCTTGGCAATCTTCATCGAGATCAGCTCGCCGGAAGCGCGCGGCACCGCGAACAGGGATTGCAGGTAGCGCACCAAGGTCGGCATCTCGTCGAGCTCGAGCGTCAGGTGCAGCACTCGCTTATGGCCCTGCAGGCCGCGCCGTCCGACGTTGATGGCAAACCAAGTCTTGCCGAAGCCGCTGGGAGCTAGGAACAACATCACGGTGCCGCGCGCCGGAACCACGCCACCGCGGTCGAGTGGGGGAATGCCGGTGACGAACTCTTCCTTCCGAGTCTCCAGGTACTTGAGCGCACGGCCGTAGTCCCGCAACCGTATCCCCGGCTCGAATAGGAACTCCCGGCTCTTTAGAATGTCGGTATAGATTTGTTCGACCTCGCCGATGGCCAAATGCCGCTTGGCCTCCAGCAGCTCGGCAGCCTTGAAGGTCTCACGCCGGAGCTGCGCCTCGCGCGCCATCGTCTTCAACTGGTCGAGGATGTAGGCCGCATTCATGCCGGCATGTTCGAGCGCCAGCATGCCGTGGATCACCGCGCGATAGCTTTGATTGCGCGGGTTGTCGCGGGCTAGGAACTCGTCCACGATGTCGGCCACGTGCGCCTTGCCAGGCGGGCGCTTGTGCTTCTTCCAATACTCGATGGCGCGCGTCGCAATAGTAACGTGGACTTGATTGTCGAACTGATTAGGCTGGACGATTTGGCTTACGAGCCTGCCGTGCTCTGGGCTTAGGCACAGGAGCGTGAGAACGTTTTCGGATAGGGCTTGCGGCAGCTTCGGCGACTCGAGCAGGCTGCTCTCCGGCATTTACCACCTTCCCCAATATCCCAAGCCGTGCATACCCAGGATACTCCCGATCAAGGACTGCCGGCACCGTCATCAGCTGGGTAGCAAGCAAGGCCGGATTAACCGCCAGGCCTTGCGCCACCATCCGCTCGTACAGTAATCGTATTCCTACCGCGAGCACCAAGCGCTTGTGCACCAACGGGCTCCCAGGACAGGCCCGCTCGAAGAAGTCCGTCAGTTCCTCCGAGGCCTTATTGACGGCGCGACGAGCGCGCTCGCTGGTAATCAGGCGGCCGATCGCAAGGCCTTGGCATTCCATTTCCAGCACCTGCAGGATCCACGAGGCCTTGCCCTCGACGGAGGTACGGCCTGAAGCCGGGATAAGCAGCAGGCCGTCGATGTACTTTCTGAGCTCGTGCAGCTGCGCCGGGTTTAGCTTACGCAGCTTGGCCTTGATGTCCTGCATCACTCTTCGTCGTCGCCGTCAGGAGCCGGCAAAGCCCTCCTAGAATGCTTGTTGGTCTCGTAAGCCAGTTCTTTTAGTTTTCTGATGTGCGGATTATTTGGCGTAGTAGCGCGCTCGAAGCTGGCGATGGTTTTGTTGGTAGTACCCTTGTTATGATTTCGCCGCAACTCAACCCAACGCAATAACAACTGACACTGAAAGCCGGAAGGCAGCACCACAAGAGCAGCTGTCCCACTCTTCCTGCCTCCCCAAGACACAGCCTTATCAATGACATTCTTAGGCGCATCCAACAAATCAACCAAGCCAATACCATCTCTACCAATCTGAGTGAGGCCGAAGTTAGAGATAGGAACAACCTGATTGCTGGTTTCCTTCTCGTAAAGTTTGTAGCCATTCTTGAAGGGCGAGTTAAAGTTCTTGCTTTCAAGCTGCCTCAGATATTCATTTTTCAGAATAATCTTATGACCGTGCGGCATAGCCGTGGACCGCTGCTCGGACATCTTCACCAGTCGGTCTGCAATATGCTCGTAAGTAAAACAGCCCGGCAGAGATAAGGCCCGACGAGTAAGGTTGGCAAGCGCAGCGGCAACATCCTCCGCTAAGATATGGCCACGATGCGATAATGGCTTAGGAGTACGTCTACGATTGCGAGGCATCAGAAAGTCTCCCTGGTTCAGCATTAGGTTGACGGCGACGACCACTAGCAAGACGCTGAGAGTAGGCGCGGAAGCGCTTAATCACAGCGTCAAGCTCAGTTTGAAGTTCTTGGCGCGCAGTAGGCTCCAGCTCGGCACGGTTCTGCATCACCGCATCAAGCTTTTCCTTCATCCCTTTGGACGGAACCTGACGCAACGTATTAGCCAGCTTCTCGGCGAACTTGTCGAAGGAAGGTAGAGCCTCCGCCTCTTCCTCTTCCCCTGTCGGATTTTCCGACAGGGGGAGTTCCGGCTTAACCTCGTCCTTCCAAATCACTTCTGGTGAAACTGATCCCGGCGATCGAAGCACGCGGGCTGCTATTTTCTTGTTCTCGGCAATTTTAATGTAACAACTACGATCATCTTTACCCAGATCGTTATAAGGCGAGGTCTGGAGCCAGCGCCCAAACTCCACATCGCCGGGATACTCGCGCCGCGCTGCCAACAATCCGAGCGAAACCGGCATGATCTGCTGACGAGCGTTGGTCACGTTGGTGAGAAGTTTTCTGAGCGCATCTTCACCAGCGCGGATTAGCTGCGCATTGTTAGTGGTCACAGCTCGAGGCATTTCTCTCTAATCCTCTAGGTCATTGTCCTCTGGCGCAACGGGAGCTGCCCCAGCAGCGCGCCGGATTGCGGTTAGGGCTTTCGTTGATGCGGCCTTGGTTCACGAACGCGGTGGATGTCAATGGGAGCGCTGCCCCTTTCCTGTGTTAGAGCTACGTTCCGTCCGTCTCGGCGGGATCGCCCTCGCCGTATGGATTGCGACTTTCCTCCGGCACCCCGGCGGCGCGCCGGATCGCAGTTAAGGCTTCGTTTATGCGGCCTTGGTTCACGCCAAACACATCGGCCAGCACTTGCTGGGCCACGCCTCGGCATTCGTACAGATAGGCGGCGCGGATTTTCTCTTCCGGGGTGAGATCGGTCTTGGGCACAAAGCCGCGACGATGTGTCATGGTTCCTCCTTCTTGCCGGGCAGCGTGACCTTGATCCGCTTAGCGCGCAAGGCCAGACCACCGCGATCGGCCGAGCGGATAATGCCTCGGGATTGCGGATGGGCGTCAAGTATATGCTGGCGCAGTAGCCGACGGTTCCGCTCCTTCCGGCCGCAGATCGGGCACTCATATTCATGGAGGCGAGTGGGCCGACGTCCGAAGGTATCGAGGATCACGACGTTTCCTCCAGGGGAACAGCCTCGCCTAGGCGCAGGCGAGGCCCGGGGTGCGTTTATTCGGCGGGGCCGTCACTCTCCAGCCGGTCTAGCTCGCGCTCGTCCTTGAGCTTCCTAGCGGCCCGGGCGGCCTCCCGCTCCTTGGCCTCGGCCTCTAGGATGGTCCTAAAATGCTTGCAGACTGGGCACAACTCCTGGGAGCTGAACCCGTGATCGCAGTCCTTCTCTTTCATTTGTCCTTCTCGGCTAGTTCCTCGAGCTCGAACTCAAGCTCGGCTATGCGGTCCAGATCGTTGGCGGCTCGGGCAGCGGCTAGCTCTTCCTCCAGCCATTGCCGGCGGGTAGCATCGTCCCAAGTCCTGTTCATTGGCTAGTCCCTCCAAAGAAAAAAGGCGGGCATTGGCGCCCGCCAGTTGGTCGTCGTTACGTTTCTCTCGGAGCGCAAGACTTAATGCGACGCGCCGGGGCCAGCAAGCAGACGGCCTCGGCCTTCGAGCACTTCCTTGATCTCGGCGTACTCGCCGCGGACGGCGTAGCCGCGACCATCGCTCAGTTTGATGATGACCACTCCGGGCGTCTCGGTGCTCGGGGTAACCGCCGCCACGAACTGGGGATTGATCGAGATCGGCAATGGCGCCGACTCGGGTAGTCCGTCATCTTCGCCGACGCCCAAATGCGGGGCATGGGCCACTTCAACGACGCGCTGAAATTCGACTAACATTATAGCTCTCCTGTCTAGTCGAACCGGATTGTGTCCGGGGCACCTCGTCACTTGGCCGCAGACGAGCGCGGTAGATCACCTTAGCCTGCTTTCGAAACCAACTCAAGTTCTTTGTCGTGCAGGTTAAAATCCGAAAGCCAACCGGTGCAGTGCCACCTGACCACGATCGTGTTGCCCCACTTGATCTGCTCGACACGGCCAGTATGCCGGCCGCCTTTCTCGCGGACTACATCGCCGCAGTTGAACTTCATCCAGTCGCCGGCATTCGGCCGGTAGCTGCCTGCGCTCGGCCGGTGGCCGAACAGCGCTTCGAGCTGGCGCTTGGGGGAAAGCGTGACGGTGTTCATTTCGCCTTTCATGGCACTCTTCCTTTTTTACGCTGCCAAGCCCAGGCCGTCCAAGGCCGAGGTGCCGCGTGCGTTGCTTTGATCCATAAAAACCTTCAGTGCCTTGCGCTGCTGCAGGTAGGAGCCGCCGGCGAAGAGCACCTTGGAGACCAGCTCCGGGTAGGTCGCAACCGCGGCCAGCGCGAAATGCTTGTAGGTCTCGCCGCCGACCACCAGCACGAAATCGTAACCCTCGCAGATCGCGTCGAAGGTATCGAGCGCGCCGTCGTTCAGCAACTCCACGAGGCGGTCCTCGTCCATCACGCGATCGTAAGTCTCAATCTCGGTGCCGGGCTCCAGCAGGCCATGCTCGGCCGAAAGGACCATCACGTGCTCCGCATCCCAGTTATTCCGCACCTGCTTCCAAAGCGGCCCATCGTACAAGTCGATGAAGGGCACCTGACCTTGGACCGGCTTCTTGGTGGCCGAGCAGGGCATGATGATGAGGTTGCGCATTTCCGTCTCCGTTCGTTACTTGAGTAAGATAGACGATTTGACGGATAAGTCAACAGACCTAGGGAGAATGATTGACTTATTTTAGCCCGGGGGAATGATTGACTTAAGTGCCTGCCACGCCAGCAAACGGAGACTTAGGACTGGCCGCAGGCTCTCGGCTGTTGTTGCGGACACCCGCCGAGTGGTCCGAGCCTGGAACATCCAGGCTAATCCTCTTTTTCAAAGGCCCGGTCATGGCTTTACCCGCATTCATTCGTCGGAAGCGCTGGGCCGCCGCTCTCTAAGAAAAAGATCATGTCGGCAATCTCGTCACCCACAATCCCGTGCTTTGGTTCGGAGAAGCGGTCAGCCCCCAAACGTTCAGCCATCTTCCAGAGGATGGAAACGACGTGCTGGTTGAATTCAAACTGGGTCATTTGTTTATTTCCTTGTCGAGAGCGCCGATTGCCTTGCGGCTGCGACCAAGTTATTCCAGAGGTTGCAGATCGCATCGAATTAGGATATCCATTTCAGTGCCTCCTGATTTGCAGATTAGCGAGGAAGGTCCCCAGCAACAAGCCGAACGGGATTGCGAACACCAACCCGGCCACGAGGAAAGCGAGCGGGGCGCTCATTGTCCCCCTCCCTTATCGTCCACCTGCGCCACGGCCCGGCGGCGGCGCGGACGCGCTACCGGAGTTGCAGCGAACTCAACCGGGCGATCGCCCCACGGCAGGCCGAAATGGTCGGCACAGACCGGGCCGTAGCCGACCGAAGTGGAGCGCTCGTCCTCGAGCGGGATGTTGCAGAAGCAGCAGCGCCCGGTCAGACGGCCGTGCTCGGCGGCGGTCCTGGCCGGGTCGCTGGCGAGCAGGCGCAGCGCCTCGGTAATCTTTTCCACCTGCTCGGCCGGGAGGTCATCGATCGGATGGAAAGCGCCGTTGGGCTTCATCTGCCCGTAGTACGGGCGCTTGCCGTTAAGCATCTTCTCAAATCGGGTGATGTAAAGACTGCCCGGGTTGCGGGAGTTGGCGGGAGCCGGGGTGATGCGAATCATCTTGTCGAGCGCAACGACCTCGCGGTCGGTCAGCAGGACGATGGCCGGTCGCTTGAGATGCTCGCTGGCCCGGTCGAAGAGGGCCTTGATGCCGGTGTAGTTGCCGACCGTATGCGCCGGGGCGGCCGGGGCCGAGGCCGGGGTGATCTGCGGGCGATTGGCCCGCTCCAGCAGAATGTCCACCCACTCAACCTGCTTGGGGGAAAGCCGGCGACGGCTCCAGAATTGCTGGCACAGGGAGGAGGCAAAGCGAATATCGCCTTCCCGGCGAAGGGCCGAGAACTTCGTTTGCAGCAATTCGATCTTGGCTTGCAGTTCCATTGGTCGTTCTCCGTTTGGGTTAGGGGTTAAGTCCGGTGCCCGTAGTTTCGCGGTGTCCCCTCGAGGGCGGGAGGGCCGCTCCGTTCCTTCCTACTTAAGTCAGACGGGAAGCTAAGTCAACAGCTAAAAAAAGGCCCGGGTTTTGGGCCCGGGCCTGACTCGTTTGCTTCGCTCTGTAGTTCTGGCACACTCATGCACTAACGGCTCACTCGCACTAAGTGGTACTCTCGATTGTCCTGGCTCGCTCCCGGATATTGGCACGCACGAGGGATTGTGGCTCACTCGAACTAAGTGGTACTCTCGATCCGGATGGTTCACTCATTGGATGTGGTGCACTCCAATCGGGTGGTTATTCCGGGGCCTCGATCATATGCGCATGCGAGCCGCCTTTAGTGTCTGGCCAATGCGACATGATGTAAGGCTTCGGAGGCTTCTCGCCTTTGTCCAGCTCCCACCACTTGTCGTGCATGTGAGAGAGGAACAACTTGACGGCCCACCGCCGGGCGCGGGCGTCGATCTGCGCCGGAGGCAGCTTGCCGTCCTTGAGGTGGCCGTAGGCTTCGGTGGACTTGTTGAACTTTGGCAGCAGCTCGGCCGCGCGAGCCGCATTGCCGCCGCTGTCGTTGCGATCGACCTCGTACTGCTTGCGCTTGACGTACAGCTTGCCGTAGAAGCATTCGTCGCGGCCAGAGAACTTCATAAACGACTGGCCGATCTTCCAGCATAGAGTTTTGAGCTCGGCGTTCCACGGCCGCTTCTTTCCTTTCTCCCAGATGCTAGTCGGATCCAGTCCGGCAAAGCGCCAGATGTGTCCAGTAGTCGGGGCCTTGTTGATGTTGATGTGGGCAATCAGGCCGGCCGCAATCACCGGACCGATACCGTACTGCCTTCGCATCCACTGACCGATCGGCTTGGCTTCGGAGTACTTATCGAGCGCGCCCTTGAGCTGGTCCTCAAGGATCGCGTTCTGGTCGTGGAACCACTGCAGCAAGGAATGCGGCTCGGCTCCCATCGCCTTCACTTGATTGCCGCTGCGCTTGCGGTCTTCTTGGATGATGTAGTAGGCATCGACGAGGAAGCGGGCCTCTTCGTCCGATAGCGTTGCCGCCGCGGCGCGGAGGTCCCGCGTTAATCTTTCAACGTGGGAATCAGTCACATAGCTCTCCGGTTTGTTGGTACTCTCTGCACATTTGGATCACTCGCGCGTTCTGGTACGCTTGCCGCGGATGGTTCGCTTTCCTCACTTGGTACTCACAACGGGCTTGGCTCACTCGGGTTCGTCGGTACTCTCGCTCGTCTTGGTTCGCTTGGAGACGTAGTAGGTTGGTGGGACGGCTTGCGGGGTCCTACCGCTCTCCCGGCTATCTCGGTTAAACCGAGCCTTACGGAGCCGTCCCATAACTCAATGAATGGCTGACCGGCGGAAGACCCGCACCTTGCTATACGGCTCGGCGCAACCCTTCTCACCGGGGAAACGGCCGCGCTGGTCGGGCACGACCAACTGGATAACATCGTAATGGCGGCAAAGATATTCACCCGCCTGGATGGTAAACCGCTCCTTCACCAGCGGACTAGCATGCACCGCGAGGATCGGATATTTGCCGCCGAGGTCGATCTTCTCGCCGTCCGGCGGCGTCCATTTGTTTTCGATCATCCGCTTGGACACCATGTTGATGAGCCAGCCGTTGTCGTGGAAACCGATGACCAGCAGCTCGGGATATCCCTTGAGCGTGTTGCCGATGCTGTACTGGAACCAGCCATTGGGCGGGTTGCGGTCGGGCTCGTCCTCGGTCGGGAAGACGCCAATGACACTGCGTCCGGTGCGGGCGATGTTTTCCTCCAGGTTATCGAAGAAGGACTTCATTGCCGTTCCTCCTTCCCCTTCCAGTTGATGACGCCGTCGATGGGCAGCACCGAACGGCCGTAGCCGCGCTCGGTTCCCAGGCCTCTATCGTGCCAGAACTCGACCATGCCGACATAGGCGAGGACGGCCAGGGGGTTGCCCTCGTCGGTAATCACATCGATCGGCAGCCGCTTGTACATTCTGCCTTCGCTCTCGAGTTGGTCGAGGCGGTGTATCTGGCTCCGGGTGACTCTGTAAACCTCGCCGCGCACCCGGCCGGTTGGCCGGCCGTCGCCGTTGGCGGCCATCAGGACCGGGAAGCCAACGTGATACATCTTGAACTGCGAGCAGGTGGTGGCCTCGCCGAAGTACTCGGCGTCGGCCAGCAGGCGGTGGTTGCGCTCGCCCTGCTTGAGCGTGCCATACACGAAAACAAAGTAGTTGGGCTGGGACTTGACCGGCTGGTAGTCGCCGGTTCGACGATGCTTAGGCATTTTGGTACTCCGTTTGAGTAAAGTGGCCCGGAATATAGCGGCGCTCCCTACTTAAGTCAAGGGGAAGAAAAGGCCCCTTTCGGGGCCTCTCCTTTTCTAAGGCTCGCTCATCAAGTTGGGCACACTCTTCATGCCACGGCTCGCTCTCTCAGTTTGGTACGTTTCGTTAGGCTCACTCATTTCCTAGGGTGCACTCGTTCGACTAGGCTCGCTTACGTCATCTGGCACTCACGCTCTACTTGGCTAGGGCTAGAGGCGGGCTCGCTTCCCATCTTTGGTGCTCTCAATGGCGGCGGCTCGCTCGTTATCTTTGGTGCTCTCGTCATGTGTGGCTCACTCGTTTACAATGGTACACTCTTGCAACATGGTTCGCTCAATCCATCTGGTACGCTCGCCCTCACTCAGGCTTATTCCACTTGCCCTGCCATATCCACATCTGCGCGGGCTCATTGAACTTGTACTCACCCTGCCGGAAGCTAACCGGATCGCGGTTCCTGCGGAACAGGACTTCACGCGGCGGCGCCAGCGGGATTATAATGCGCGGCGAGCTGGCCTGCAGCTTCTTGCCGTCATGCGGCCCACCGGCGCATAATCCGGCGTAGAGCTTCATTGCATATTGTCCAAGTCCAGCAGGCGCTCACCGCGCGCGTCCGGGGTCTTGCAGCGCTCCGGGTGCTTTGCGCGCCATTCCCGCGCCCGTTCCATCATGCGGACGACGGCGTCGATCTGCTCCTGGTCGGCGCCGAGGCGGATGCACTCTTCGAGGTAGTTCGGCAGGATGGCGCAGAAGGCGTTATCCTTGGCGAGAAAGACGATGTACTCGTCGTCCGGTACTACCGAGTTGTCCTTGACCTTGCGGACTTCGCCGTAGAACTTTGAGTCCAGCTTGACCACAGTCATTTTCTTTTCCCTTTCCTTTTCGCCTGGAAGCGCCGCACTGGCGGCGTCCAATTATCGGTTGTCATTTCTCAGTCGCCACCACTCACGCCACCACCGCCACTGTCGCTGCTGCCGGGGCTATAGTCGGTGGTAGTCCCACCGCCGCCAAAGTCGCCGCCGCCGCCAGTTGGCTTAGTCACTTCGGCGGCGGCGCTGTTATCCGGCATCGCCAAGATTGCGCCGGTCGTGGCGAGGGCGACAAACAAGGTGTTGCCGTCATCGTCGTGGGTTCGCCGACAGTTCGGGCACTCGCCCGAAAACCGGGTCTCATGGCCGCATTGCCGGCAGCGATATCTCTTCCTTGGATCCGTGCTCACAGTTTCTCTCCTCTTCGCATGGTGCAGATTACGCAAGATCATACTCATGCCGGCACCAGTTTGAGTCCGCGCTCGATCTGAATATTGAGCTCGGCCAGCGCTTCGATGCCTTCCGCCCGCGCCATGTTTTCCAGCGCCGGCAATCCGGTATTGATCGAGTGCATGATTTCCGCGTGCGTAGCCGGACGCCCGCGCGCCCACCACTGAGTCTCGACCGGCTCGCCGATCTTAATCAGCATGCCGCCGCCAGCCTTGAAGATGCGATAGCTCTCGGTGACCCAAAGCAACGTGACGCCGGGGTTGCGCGCGATCATGTATCCGGCCGGGTCTTGGGCGTTGGCCGGGAGCTTGTCGGTGTTGCGCGCCCGGTTGGGGTTGACCATGAACGGACACGCCTTGACCGCAAACTCGGCGCACTCTTTGTGCGAGGGCGGTTCTGAGCTTACCCGGTTGATGGCGCACATCGGGCCGATCACGAAGCACTGGAAGCGGCCGAGCGGCTCGCCGCACAGCCAACATAGTTTGTGGCGGATAGCGAGCGAAAGGAACGTCGTATTGACGACGCGGAAGTCGGGCTTGCCGTTTACGTCTCGCACAAACTTCGGAACCGGAAAGCCCTGCTCGTTGACTCGCAGCTTGGCAAAGCGCGCCGGCATCGGCAAGCGCTGGATGGCGATGTTGTATTTCTCCGTCATTTCTTTTCCTCCAGTGCCTCACGGGCCACAACGATCAACTCCGCCAGTTCGAAGCTGACGGCTTGGCGAATGGCGATCTCGTCGTAGGTGCCTTCCGAAGCGGTGGTGTGGATAGCAAAACCGCAGGCGTGGATAAACTTCACGGCACCGGCCAGCTTTTCCCGCAGCTGCTTGATTTCGGCGGCGGCCGCTCTGCGCACATCGTGGTATTCATCCATATCGTCTGGATCGCTCAGACGATCCATGATGTCGGTCATGGCCATTTTCCTAAGTAGCCGTAGCGCTCCTGCCGGCATTCCGCGAGCTCGGCCTTTACCGCCGCCAGATTGGCCTGCAGCTGCGCGATCTCGGCCCGCGCCGCAGTTAGCTCGCGGCAAACCGCATCATAGATTTGCTTCGGGCTATCGGCTGGGGGAAGGGTCATGGCTTAGTTCCCGCCGCTCGTTGCTGGCAATACGGACATTCGAGAGCGTTGTGATGGTTGTCGCCAAGCGGCGCGTAGACCAGCAGCTTTAGCCGCTCGATCTGAAATTCTAATTCCGAGATACGAAGACGCAAATCAATCCGTTCTGATTTCAACGCATCACGCTCCGCTTTAAGCTGCTCGACCTCGGCCTCTGCCGCTTTGAGCTTCTTGCGAAAATGGGTTGCTGTAGCTGCCCAGTCATCCTTCGAGGCCCGCAGCCGCTCGACCTCGGCGCGCAGCCGCTCGACTTCTTTTTTCAGCAGGACGATGGCGTAGTCAGGAGTTGCACAGTCGTCCCAAGGACCATCACTACTTATTGGCTCACTCATTTGTTTGGTACTCTCCCTCGGCTGGCTCACTCGGTCATCATGGCACTCTCGTTTATCGTGGCTCGCTCGCCGGTAAAGGTACGCTCGCTTCGTTAGGCTCGCTCCCTTTCCTGGGTACGCTCTGCACAAGTGGCTCGCTCGTTATCTTTGGTGCGCGGGATTCCGTTTGGAGGGAGCCCCGCTCCCACGTGAACCGCCGCGATCGGGTAGAGGCGCACGGCGGTCCGCATTCGGCTTCACTCTCTCTTTGCACTGACCGCGAGACACACATTCCGGCGCTACCCAATCGGCAATTTGACAGGAGCAACGAAACAGTTCCTCGACGGTGTCAGTCATCGCATTTACTTCCCGTCCTCCGGCATGGGGCGGGTCGCGGCGCTGAGTTCCCCTGACATCTCGACGCCCGAACATTTTCATAATCCCCACTGGGGCGTCGAGCGACTCATGCGTGGCTCGCTCGCGGGATTTGGTACTCGTTCCGGCTATGGCTCACTCAAAGGTGCTCTCAAACTTGTCGGCTCACTCAACTGGGTTGGTACACTCTTGCTTGTCGGTTCGCTCGTCCATGAAGGTACTCTCCGGGCTCCTGGCTCGCTCTCAAGCTTGGGTACGCTTTCGTCCATTGGCTCAAACGCGCAAAAGAAGTTTAGCTCAAACTAAACTTCCACTCAACGGAAATAATCTATGCCGGAAGGTTGTAGGCTGCTTCATAGGACAGCCTAGCTAGGCCATCCTATGACTCACCATGCACGGATAGGCGTTAGGTGAACACAGGGGAAGCGTAGAGGCCAACCAGCTTAGCTGGTGCAGCGGTAGGTCAGGCTCTCCGTTTTGACCTTAGCCTCCAACAGACTGAGAGCGGCAGTCCAGGCTCCCATCGGCTTCCTGAACGGGAGCGGACCTTGCCGGGATTGCGAATGTCCCGCATCGCAACTGTCCCCGGCGTCTTGCTGGCAAATCACTTTACTAGCTTGTCGCTGTTTGCCCTCTGGACAGCACTTGCGTGCTCCGGTGACCGACCGACTGACGGGGTAGGGCTATGTGCGGCGAGCCTAGGCCGAGCTCCCGGCCATAGGCAAGTCGCGTGGTGGAAAAACAAAAAAGCCCCTAGACTAGGCCTAGCGGGAGCGGCCGCGGCCTTAGTAAGGTCGCCACTCCCAGGGGGGGGGGGCGGCCGGGAACCCAGCCTAAAGTCTAACTCAACTTTTTTGCCTGCCCCCGCATTTCGCTGTTGACTTAGCCGCCCGTTGACTTAAGTAAGGGGGGCCGGCAGCAAGACCGGCCAGAACGGAGTTCGCCGAAATGCCCACTATTCGCCAATGGATGATTGAGTATAACCGGCTCGCCCAGATCGCGACTGCCCGCGGTCTCGGCGTCCGGGAATATCGCAATCTTCGCGTTTCCAACGACGAAGCCCGCGCCCGGGTTGAGAGCCTCGCGGCTCGCCTCGGCACTCCCCTTCTCATCGGCTTCAACGCAGGTCAGGTCCCGGACCCGGCCACGGTGCAGGCCCCGACCTTCACTCCGCGCATCCGCACCTTGCGCCCGCGTCGCAGCCGTCGGGTTCGCCACTCCTGGATCTCTAACTTCGGCGCGCCGGCCCCGGCTCCGGCCCTCGCGATTGAGTATCCGGTCGAGCTCACGTTTGCCGACATGACCTACGGCGTCGAGATCGAATGCCTGCCGCCGGCCAACATAGACAACATCACGATCGCCCGTAAGCTCACCGAGGCCGGCCTGCCCTGCCAAGCCGAGCACTACAACCACGGTCTTCGCTCGCACTGGAAGATCGTCTCGGACATGTCGGTCCAGGTCCAGGTCCGCAACCTTCCGCGCCATCGCGGCCAGTTTGAGCTCGTCTCGCCTCCGATGCGCGGCTCGGATGTCGCCCGGCAGATTGAGATCGCAACTCGCGTCCTCGCCGAGATCGACGCCAAGGTGAATAACACCTGCGGCCTGCACGTCCACGTCGGCGTTGCGCCCTCGATCGACAACGCGCCTTTCTTCCAGCGCCTCGTCAATATCATGTACGTCCACGATCGCCACTTCAACTCGATCGTGGCTCCGTCCCGGCGCGCCAACATGTTCTGCCGCGCGGTCCCGGCCGATCGCAAGATGCGAGTCGACCAACTCACCACGGTCGGCCAGATCATCAACACGATGGCCACCACCTCGAATGATCGCTTCTGGAAACTGAACCTCGCCTCCTACTCTCGCCACCACACCGTCGAGGTTCGCCAGCACCAGGGCACCGTCGAGGCCGAAAAGATTATGAACTGGGTCCGGCTTTGCGCCGCGGTTGTTATCGCAGCGGCTAAGGGCAAGACCATCACCACCGTCGAAAACCTCGAGGGCTTCCTAGCCCAGATCGAGACCGGCGAGACCGAGACCGCCTTCTTAATCGCAAGGCGGGATCGGTTCGCCTCCACCAACGCAGCCTTCTAAACCGGAGAATGAAAATGACTAAGACCGAAACGAAAGTCTTCACCGTGCTCGACGAGAACGGGCACGAGTACACCGGAACGGCCAAGGAGATCGTGACCGAACTCCACGGCCTTTCCTTCTCCCCGGCGACGAGCGATACCGCCTGGATGCGGGATGTCTCTGACCGGGCCTTTACCCAGACCGGCCACGACATCGACACGAGCTCGCCCGACGCGTTCATTGCCGGGATGGTGGAAGCCGGACTGTTGAAACCTTCGAAGGCTTGAGTTATATCTAGGCCTGCAACCCAACCTTAATCGAGTAAAGCAAATGTCACGCCTCAAAGCCAAGCCCAAGAAGGAGGACAGGAACAGGTTCACCGGTGGTCGCAAGCCGGTGATCCTGCATCCGGTCCCGGCGCGCCGATTTTATTTTAGCTATGGCTCCAACCTAAACGAGAAGCATATGTTGGCCCGTGCCACGAGCGCGCGCAAGGTCGGAGCCTTCAAGCTGCCCGGCTGGAAGCTGGTCTTTCGCCACGTTGCCGACATCGAGCAAGGTGACGAGACCGATCTTGTGGTCGGCGGCATTTGGGAAATCACGCCCGACGATGAGATCGTCCTCGATCGCTACGAGGGTGTCCGCTACGGCAAGTATGGCCGGGACGGGGGCGGGAGCTATCGCAAGCTCTCCTTTCCCATTCTGACCAAGCGCGACAATGCGGTGCACGATGTCCTCGTGTACCAGATGAACCGGCAGGAAGGTGTGATGCCGCCCGGCAAGTGGTACTTGAATACGATCCGGCGCGGCTACGAGGACTTCGGCCTGGACGAGACCTACTTGGACGAGGCCGTCCGCTCCGCCTGGGAGCACAAGGAAGTGACCGAGGCCTTGCACGCGCGCTGGCTGCGGGCCGGGCGGCAGGAGCTGGCGAGGATGCCCGAGCCGGTGCAGTCCGTGATCGAGTTGCCGTTCCTAGACGTAGATAAAGGCGAGGGGCTCCCGGCCGACGCCGAGCCGGTCGAGGTGCCGCAAGCCGAGCCTGCAAAGCTGGAGCAAAGCGAGGATAACAGCGAAAAGGATTTGCCTGCCCCGGCCGATGCCGGTAAGTGATCTGTCCCTAGTCCCAAACGGAGAGCGCTATGCCTGAGACTAAAATCACCGAACTGACGGCCGAG
>Ga0193696_1000431_pt1 | contig 14778 bp, 18 predicted proteins | sample L3m1metaG_FD_145074 | JGI IMG/M metagenome (GOLD analysis project Ga0193696, IMG submission 145074) | Soil microbial communities from a riparian zone of the East river system, Colorado, United States - L3m1 | ecosystem: Environmental > Terrestrial > Soil > Riparian zone | place: USA: East River... | reverse complement strand
TCATGGTCGGGCGGCGGGCGACGGCGCTGGAGCATCTCGACGACGGCGAGGGTCCGCTCCTGCTGGAGTGGAGCGCGCCGCCGCTCGCCGAGCTCGACGACCGGAGCGCGTGGCGGATGGCGTCGCCGCACTGGACCCCGAAACGCGAGCGAATGATCGCGAAACGTCTGGAGGGCGCCCTCGCCGGCGAGTCCGACGACGTCGACGAACCGGACCCGGTCTCCAGCTTCCGGACCCAGTGGCTCAACCAATGGCCGGCGAAACGTCTCGCCCTCGTCAAAGGCGACCGCCTCGTCGAGCTCGAGGACTGGCGGGCGTGCGCCGGCGACGTCGTCGACGACCCGGCACGTCTCTACGTCGCCGTCGAAGACCACGCCGGTCTCGGCGCCGCCATCGCCGCCGTCGCCGTCCAGGCGGACGGGCGTCTCGGGCTCGACGGGTGGACCGTGGCCACCTGGACGGACGCCCTCGCCGACATCCGCCGCCTCCAGCGCACACACGAGCTCGTCAAGCTCTACGCCGGCGCCTCGCTCCTCGTGCGTCTCCCGCCGGGGATGCGGGCGACGCCGGCGACCGCCACCCTCACCCGTTCGACGCTCCCGCTCATGCGCGAGCTCGTCGCCGCCGCCGAGCTCGTCCACGACTCCGCCGAGCTCGACGAACAGGTCGACGAGGTCCGGGTGACGGCCGCCATCGGCGGACTGTCCGTCGTCGCCGGCGCCCGCTCCGACCTGTTACGGGCGGCGTCGTGGGTCCTCGCCGCCGCCCATCGGCCGAGGCGGACGCCGAGCATCCACTAGACGCCCGCCGTCGACCGCTCCAGGGCTCCAGGAGCCGCGGGCGAGCTCCCTCCGCGCCTAGAGGACCTTGATCGCGAGCAGGACCGCACACACGGCCGTCACGATGTTGGCGACCGTGTTGATCACCGAGTGATGTTCCACAGGCGCGACGCTACTGACTCACCGGTCAGTTAGGAGTAACGTCGTCACCCGATGGCAGGACCGACGCCTCGTGACGCGTCGGGACGTTTCGTCTCCCGGAACCTCGAGGAGCGGTCGCTCCGTCCGTCCGACGACGCCGACGTCCCGAACGCGAACCCTCCAGGCGTCCCGCCGGCGTCGGTCGGCGTCCCCGACTACACGCCGGGCGACCCGGACGGTCTCGTCCTCGTCGACGAAGGACCCGGCGCGCCACGCCCTCGGGCGCTCCTCCACGCGTCACCGTGGGACGGGTGGCCGGCGGACTGGAACCTGCCGACGTTCGGCGGCGCCGCCGACGACCTGACCGACGTCGCGTGGATGGCCCTCGACCTCAACGCGTCCGTGTTCTCGACGATGCCCCCGTACCTCGTCGGCGCCTCCGAGTCGCTCCCGGACGAGTGGATCGACAACCCGGACCCGGCGCAATACACGTCATGGGCGACGTTCGCTCATTCGCTCATGTGGGACTTTCAACTCGGCGAGGCGTTCGTCCTGTGCACGGCGCGGTTCGCCAACGGGTGGCCGGCGCGGTTCCATGTGGCGCCGCCGTGGACCGTGAACGTGGAGCTCCGCGGCGGCGGGCGCGACTACAGCATCGGCGGACTCCCGCTCGACCCGGCCGACGTCCTCCACATCCGCTACCGGACGACCGTCGACGCGGCGCGTGGCGTCGGACCGCTCGACGCCGGACGGACCCGTCTCGTCGCCGCCCGCATCCTGCTGCGGTATCTGACGAACTTCGTCGCCGGCGGCGCCGTCCCGTCGTCGGTCCTCGAGTCGGTCGAGGACGTCACGGCGTCACAGGCGAACGACCTCCACGCCCAGTGGATCAATGCCCGCATGTCGAAGCTCGGGCTCCCCGCCGTCCTCGGCGGCGGCGTCACGTGGAAAGCGACACAGGCGAACGCCCTCGACTCCGCCCTCGCCGAGCTCGCCGCGTACACGGACGCCAAACTCGCCGTCCTCCTCGGCGTGCCGCCGTTCCTCCTCGGGCTCCCGTCCGGCGGCGACTCCATGACGTACAGCAACGTGTCGTCGATCTTCGACTATCACTGGCGGGCGGGACTCAAGCCGAAGGCGTCGCGTCTCATGCTGGCGCTGTCTCAGTGGCTCGTCCCGCGCGGGACCACCGTCGAAGTAAACCGCGACGAGTATGTGTCCCCTGGACCGTACGAGCGGGCACAGACGTACGCGATTCATCACGCCATCGGGTCGATGACGGTCGAGGAGATCCGCGAGTCCGAACGGTTCGGCGTCGCCTCGCGTTCCGCCGGCACGACCCTGTCAGGAGTCCTCAAGTGATCGACGAGCTCCAGTACCGCAAGGCGGGGACGACCCTCGAGGTCCGCCACCCGGAGCGGGTGATCGACCTCATCGCCGTCCCCTACGACGAGGAGGCGGTCGTCGTCATCGGCGGGCGGACCGTGCGCGAGCGGGTCGCCGCCGGCGCGTTCACCGGCGTCACGGGTGACGTCGTCGTCAACCGGGCTCATGACCGGGAGCGTCCGCTCGGGCGGGTCGTCAAGTTCCACCCGGGCGACCCGCGCGGGTTGCGGACCGAGCTCCGCATCGTGCGCACGACGGAGGGCGACGACGTCCTCGCCCTCGCCGACGACGGATTGCTGTCGGCGTCGATCGGGTTCGCGCCGCTCCCCGGCGGCGAGCGATGGTCGGTCGATCGGAGCTCGGTCACCGTCACCCGCGCCCGTCTCGGACACATCGCCCTGACCGGCGACCCGGCGTATCCGGGCGCCCGCGTCCTCGCCGTCCGCTCGTCTGGACTCGGCGAGGGCGCGGCGCGCGTCCCGACACCCGTCCTCGACCGCATCCTCCTCGAGCGGCGCCTGGAGGCGGTCGGCATGACTCTCGACGCGCCACCCGCGGAGGGCTAACATCCCGCACTGACGCGAGGACGCCTCCGCGCGGAGATCCGTAACGGGTCCCGGAGTGGACGAAGCGATGCGACCGGCGGAACCCGATCCCGTTTCGTTTCACGAAGGAGGTCGCCGTGTCTGCGACCGATGCCATGCTCGCCCGTCTCCAAGCGGAGCTCGAGGAGCGCCGCACGTTTATGGACGGTCTCGTCGAGGCCGCACAGGACGCCGGCCGCGACATGACCCCGGAGGAGTCCGAGCTCTACACGCGGGCTCGGGACCGGATGCGTGTCGTCGCCGGACAGATGGAGCCGCTCGCCGAGGGCGCCCGCATCGCCATCGACTCCAGCCGCCGCACCGAGGAGCTCCGCACGGCGTACGCCGGCGCCCGCAACCCGCAAGCGGTCGCCGTCGAGTACCGCACGGCGGGCGCGTACATCGCTGACCTCTACCTGTCCCGTCTCGGCGACGCCGACGCCGCACAGCGACAGGACCTCTACCACCGCGTCGCCGCCCATCAGACGACCGCCGACAACCCCGGACTCCTCCCGGAGACGATCGTCTCGCCGCTCGTCAACTTCGTGGACGTCTCCCGTCCCATCGTCGGCGTCCTCGCGCCGCAGGACCTCGGGTCCGGGTCATGGGCGTACGCCCGTGTCACGCAGCACACTCAGGTCGGCAGGCAGTCGGCCGAGAAGACGGAGCTCCCGTCGCGCAAGATGACGATCACGAAGACGCCGCTCGGCGCCGACACGTACGGCGGCTACGTCAACGTGTCGAAGCAGGACATCAACCGCACGTCGCCAGCGATCCTCGACATGGTCGTCAACGACCTCGCCGGACAGTACGCGATTGAGACGGAGGCGGAGGCGGCGACCGTGCTGACCGCCGCCGCACAGACCGGTCCGGTCATCCCGGCGACGCCGACGGGGCTGAACATCGCCGCCGCGATTTGGGGCGCCGCCGGGTCCGTGTTCGCCGCCACGAAGGGACAGGGGCGCACGGTCGTCGCCGTGTCGCCGGATCAACTCGGGATCATCGGGCCGATTTTCCCCGGCATCAACCCGACGAACGCCTACTCGTCGGGGTTCAACGTGCCGACCGAACAGGGCGCACAGGGCGCCATCTCGGGACTAACCATCGTGATGTCGGCCGGTCTCGCCGCCGACACCATCCTCGTGTTCTCGACCGCCGCCGCCAAGGCGTTCGAGTACCGGTACGGGAATCTCCAGGTCGTGGAGCCGTCCGTGTGGGGCGTCCAGGTCGGCTACGCCGGCGACTTCGACGTCGTCGTCATCGAGCCGACCGGCATCGTGCGGGTGACGACGGCGTGACGACGTTCGACGACCCGAACCGCGAGTCCCTCGGACTGTCGCCCATCTGGACCGGCGCCGGCGACGAGCCGGCGCCGCCCGAGGAGGACGCGCCCGACGAGCCGGCGGAGGAGGACGCGTCGTGACGATGTTCGACGACCCGAACCGCGAGGCGGTCGGACTTGCGCCCATCTGGAGCGGGACCGACGACAACACGCCGAAAGCGACCGGCGCCACCGCCGGGACGCCGGGTACGTGGACGCCGGCGGGGACCGACCCGCCGCCGACCGCCGCCGAGGCGAACCAGTGGGGCGTCACGGCGTCGCCGGCGACGTCGTGGACGATCGGACAGTTCGTCCGGGGCGAGACGCCCGGAGCTCCCGGCGAGATGACCTGGACCGGTTCGGCGTGGGTCGGCGGGCGTGCGCCGCTCGCCGACGAGCCGACGACCTCCACCCGCAAGGCGACGACGTCCAAGTGACGTACACGCCGCCGACCGTCGCGCCGCCGGCGCCGATCCCGTTCGACGTCGCCGCCATCGCGTCCGCCGCGCTCGACGTCCTCCGTCTCGACCCGACCGACGACGACGCCGAGCGGATCGCGACGGAGGCCGAGCGGGCGTGTCGCGCCGTGTCGCTCCTCCAGGACTACGCGGTCGACCCGCTCGCGGTCGACCCGCTCGAGGAGTCCGCCGCCGTGACGCTCACCGTCGAGGGGTACCGCCGCAAGGACGCGCCGTTCGGCGTGACCGACGCATGGTCCGTCGACGGCGCGTCGATCCGTCTCTCGTCGGACCCGTACCGGGGCGTCCGGTCCCAACTCGCCCGTGTCCGCTCCCGTTGGGCGGTCGGGTGATGGCGGACGCAACCGCGGTCTCCGAGGCGCGTACGAAGCTCTACGACGCGTTGCGTGCCGACTCGTCGCTCGCCCCGTGGCGGGTGCATCGCGTGACGCCGCGCCAGATCGCGGCGCCGACGATCTACCTCGATTCCGCCGAGCTCGGGCTCGACGCCGTGAACGGCGTCGGGTTCGTCTCCGTCATGTTCCCCGTCGTACTCGTCCACGACGGATCAGTACGGGCACAAGTCGAGGCGCTCGACGACATGCTCGCCCACGTCTGGACCGCCGCCCTCAATGCGGGCGCCGATCCAGTCGACTCCCGCCCCGTCAACCTCGACGCCGGCGGTCCCACCCTCCGCTCGCACATGGTGCGGGTCGGAACCCTTGTCCAGGCGTACACGATGTGTCCGCCCTCCCTCATCTCCGCTGGAGGAACCGCGCATGGCTAGCAACGTGTTCAAGATCGAGAACGGCGTTCTCGCGCTGTCGCTCGTCGATACCGCCGCCGTCGGCTACCTGGAGTCGTGGCAGACGCCGGGAGGAATCCCCGTCAACACGGTCACGCTCGCCGACTACACGGGCGCCGCGCTCGACGGGTCGGACCTGTCGTGCCAGACGACGTCCGCCGCCCTGACGGCGTCGCCGAATACGACGACCGACACGACGCCGGCGACGTTCTGCGGACCGGAGGTGACGACGACGGCGGTCGGCGTCACCTCGTACGCGCTAGATAGCACCGTCCTCCAGGACCCGCACTTCGACGCCGTGACGGCGTACCTGTTCGAACACGACACGAAAGAGGCGTACTTCTACCTCGGGCTCGCCGGGGACGCCGCGCCGCCCGCCGCTGTCGGACGGGCGCGCATCGTGGCTGGCGCGTTCGGCGGCGACGCCCGTGTCACGCTCACTGCGACGCTGTCGCTCCCCGTCACCCGTAAGCCGGACTTGTGGGTCGGCAGCGGGACCGGTCGGGTCATCATGGGCGACGGGTCCACGCCGCCGCCGCTCGCCGACCGGGACATCTCGTCGACGGAGGACGAGCGCGAGCTCGAGGACGCGAACGCGTGACGTGTTCACCCTCACGAAGAACGGCGACCTCTCCGGAGTCGCCCGAGAGATAGAACGCGCCGCCCTCCAGGGACAGAAGGACGCCGGACGCGCCGTCGCGAAAGAGGGCCGCAAATTCATCCTCGACGACGTCCGGGGAGCTCGCGGTTCGCTCCGCATGATGGGCGGACGTCTCGGCGTGAAGCAACGGGTCACCGCGACGACGGCGTCGTCGATCGTCGAGCTCTACGCCGCGCCGGCGGGACCGTGGACGATCGTGACCAAGGGTCACCGGTCCTACGACATCCGCCCGCGTCGCCGCGAGGTCCTCGCCGCCGGGCGCGGTGACATCATCGGTCCCCGCGCCCATCGCCGCGCCACGACCGGCCGCGACTACTGGGGGTCGGCGACCGACCGTCTCGACGGCGAGCTCGGACCGCTCGTCGAACGCGCCGTCGACGCCCAGATGGGTCGTGTCTGATGGCGTCGAAGGATCTCACCTATACCGTCGGCGTCGACGCCTCCGACGCCGTCTCCGGTCTCCGCAAGCTGGAGTCCGCTGTCCGTTCGACGATGCGCGACGTCGAGTCCGAGCTCGACGAAGGCGCCACCGCCGGCGACAAGCTCGCCGCGTCGCTCGACCGGGTCGCCGCCCAGACGAAAGAGGACCTCAACTCCGCCGCCATCGCCGCCGAGGAGCTGCAGCGGGCATTGAAGGACGCCGGGTCCGGACTGAACGTCGGCGACGCCCTCACGTCGCTGTCGCGGATGGGTCTGTCGTTCGACGAGATCACACAGGACGCCGACAAGCTCGCCGTGAGCCTGAAGCAACTCGACGACGTCCGCGTCGCCGGCGTGAAGGACCTCGACGGGATCGCCCCGGGTCTGGCGACGAAACTCGACGACGTGTCCAAGTCGGCGGACTCGTCCAAGTCCGCGCTCGCCAACATGGTCGGCAACTCGACCCAGTCGATGGGTCAACTCGTCGGCATCTCCGGCGACCTCGGCGTCGGCATCGGACAGATCGGCGAATACTTCGCCGACGCCGCGTTCTCGGGTGAGGGTCTCGCCTCCGTCTTCAAGAGCATGGCCGGCGTCGTCGGCCCGATGGCGGCGCTCGGTCTGGCGACATCCTTTCTGTCCTCGGCGATGGAGGCGAACGCCAAGTCCGCGGAGGCGTCGACGAAACGCGTCGAGATGATGTCGGACGCCATGCGCGAAGGCGGCGACGCGACGAAGAACTACGCGAAGGCCCTCGCCGAATCCGAGGACGCGATGGTGGCGACCGGCGACGCCGGCGTCGAGGCGGCGGGCGGACTCGGCAAGTTCGCCGATTGGATCCCGATTCTCGGCGACGGACTCGACGGGCTCGGACAGACACTCGGCGTGTTCGGCGAAGAGCAGGAGAAGCTCACCGACGTTCTCCACGGGTCCGGGATCCAACTCGAGCAATGGTCGCGGATCGTCACGGCGCAAGACCCACAAACCGCGCTCCAGAACCTGGAGACGTTCCTCCACAACTCGAACCTCAAGTTCGGCGAGCAGCGCGACATCCTCCACGCCGCACAGAGCGCACAAGAGGAGTGGGCGAACGCCAAGGACAACGCGTCGCTCGCCGAAGAGTTCTTCGGGACCAAGACCGAGGACACGACCAAGACACTGGAGGAGCAGCGCAAGGAGCTCGAGGACAACATCCGGGCGTCCCGCGAGCACGCGGTCGCCCTCGCCGACGCAACCGGTCAGCTCCTCGAGATGTCCTCGACGTTCGCCGAGATCGGCCGACGCGGCGACGCCATCTCCGCCGTGTTCGACCTCGGGAACGCTCCGCTCGACGCGGCGTCGGCGACCCGTGACATCGCCGAGGCCATCGGCGGACTCGGCGAGGCGGCGAAGGGCGTCAAGGTCGGCGACATCCTCGCCGGCAACATGAAGGGCGACGCCGTCCTCGACGCCCTCGACGGTCTCCGTCCGCAGATCCAGGCGAAGGTCGCCGAAGCGTTCTCCGCCGGCGGACCCGAGGCGGCCCAGTCGGTCGCCGACGACTATGTCGCTCAGATCGTCGCCGGTCTCGGAGGCAAGCTGACCGCCGAACAGGTGACGGAGCTCCTCGGGCTCTCCGACCTGTCGGCAACCATCGCCGTCGCCCTCGACATGTCCACGGCGGCGCGGGTCAAATCGCAACTCGACGTCCTGACCGGACTAAACGGGACGACGCCGTTCACCGCCGCCGTCCAACTCGCCCTCGACGCCGGGACCATCTCACCCGAGGCGGCCGAGGTCCTCGTCCGCCAGCAGCTCGCAACCCTGTCGATCCCGCTCCCGACCGACGTCACACCGCCGACCCCGGAGCAACTCGCCGAGGCCGGCGCGTTCGCGACCTCGTTCTTCGCCGCCCAACCACCCAAGATCCCGACCTCCGCCGACCCGCAAGGATTCGCCTCCGACGTCGGCGCCGCGAAGGACGACGCCGAGGCGAAACCGGCGACCATCCCGCTTGAGGCGGACCCGAAGAGGGCCGACACGGAGGCGCAAGGGGTCAAGTCGAAAGCCGAGGCGCTCAAGCCGGTGGTCCCGATCGACTCCGACACGAAGGCGGCGATCGCGACGATGATGTACCTGAGGATCCTCGCCGCGCTCCTCGCCCCAGAGGTCCGCGTGACCGCCGACATCTCCTCGGCGATGGCGTCCCTCGCCATCGTCGCCTCGCAACGCCCGCGGGTCCCGGTCGAGGCGTACCTCTCCGACTACCCGACCTCGTCGGAGATCGCGGCGCGCATCGGACGCCCGCGCATCCCCGTCGACATCGTCGTCGGACAATCCATCCGCATCACAGGGGTCCGCGAGTGAGCCTCGCTGCGTTCACCTGGACCACACGAGTGCGCCCCGTCGTCGAGCTCGGGATCGGCGACTCGAGGTCGTTCGTCGGCGCCGTGTGGGACCTGTCCAAGTGGGACACGGTCCCGGCGTACTGGTCCGGGACCGAGCCGTCGTGGCTGGACATCTCGTGCGACACCCGTACGGCGCGCCTCGAGTACGGGCGACAGGCGACGACGGACCGTTTCGTCGCCGGGACCGCGACGATCGTCGTCGACAACGTGACCGGGTGGGCCGACCCGAACACGGACGACGTCCCCGGCGTCCTGTCGGTCCGACCGGGACGCCCGATCCGGGTGTCCGTCGAACACGCCGTGTACGGGCGGCGGATCCTGTTCCGCGGGTTCGTCGACGGGATGGTCCCGACGTACACGCCGACCGGCGCCGACGCCGTCGAGCTCTCGTGTCTCGACGCGCTCGGCGAGGTCAACCGCGCCAAGATGCAACCGCTGTCGGCGCCGGTCGGCGACGGCGAGACGGCGAGCGCCCGCGTGGACCGCATCCTCGACGCCATCCAGTGGCTCCCGCGCGACGTGCGTGCGAGCTCGGAGACGCTCCTCCCGACCGACCTCGGCGGACAGGTCGCCGACCTCCTCGGACAGACCGCCGACTCCGCCGGCGGATCCGTGTGGGGCGACTACGACGGGCGGGTCGCGTTCCGCGGCCGAGACTGGCAGTCGTACCTTCCGGACACGCCGCCGGACGCCACGATCGGCAACGTCGAACCGGGACACACGATCCCCGGCACGCCCGCCGTCCCCGGCTACCTCACCCCGACCGTCGGCACCGTCACCACCCCCGACCCCGGGCCACTCCCCGCCCAGTGCGTCTTCGTGTTCAAGGTGCGTGGCCCCTCCGCTAACGGCGTCCTGAACACGCTCGCCGCACAGTGGAACAGGCCGAACGACGTGTCATGGTTCGTCTACCGTGACAGCGCGACCGGCGACGTGATGCTCGGTACCAGCACCGACGGCACCGAAGCCACGTATGCGCCGGCGACCGTCGCGACGCAACCCGTCAGCACTAACGACGAAACGCTGGCCCTGGCGGTGCGTCTCAACAGTGGCGGCAATCAGATCGTCGATTCGTTCCGGTGGACTGGGACCGCATGGGTGCCGCTGGCGTCGGCGTCGATCCCGACCCGCCCCGTGTTCGACGCTGCCGGACCGATGGTGATCGGCACGACAGCGCCGAGCGACATTTGGAACGGCCGCATCTACTCGGTCGAGCTACGTACCGGGCTCGACCCGACGGCCGGGACCGTCGTGTGGCGGTTCGACGCCGACGACTACCCCGGTACCGGCACGTCCTACGTCGACCCGCGGGGCCGCACCTGGACGCTGTCCGCCGCCGGGGCGATCACGCCGAAGATCCCCGCCGAACCCGACGTCGTCGTCCCGCCCGACGTCTGTCCGGTCGGATGGGAACGGCCGTTCAACCGTGCCGACATCACCACCCGCGCCATCGTCGGACGCGACCTCGAGACGGCCGTCGTCCTCGACGACGCCGAAGGGATCAACCGCTACGGGATCGAACCGTTCGAACGGACCGACCTCCTCACGCTCCGCGACCCGTCGCTCCAGTTGCTCGCCGAGCGGATCCTCGCAACGCGCGCCGTCGACACGGCGCCCCGTGTCCGCTCCGTCGCCCTCGACGCCCGCACGTCCGTCGAGGCGCTCGACCTCATGTCATCCGTGGACGTGTACCTCCCATCCCGCTACCGCTGTCGGCTGCAGTACCCGCCGCCGCGCGGGCTCGTCTTCGACGAGGAGTACTTCGCGACCGGCGTCGCTCACGAGCTCACGCCGAGCTCGTGGACGCTTGCGCTCAACCTCGACGTTGCCGCCCCCTACGCCATCGCCGGCGGAAGGTGGGACGGCGCCTACTGGGACCTCGCGTCGTGGACTGACGCCGTCGCCCTCCTCGCCGAGGCGCGCACATTGATCGGAGCTCTCACGTGACACTCACACAGGACGCACAGGACGCCGCCCTCGCCCGTCTGGAGTCGGTGCTCGACCGCCTCGAGCGTCTCGGGCTCGCCGCGCCGCCCGAGGTCGAGCCGCTCGCGGCCGGGACGGTCCCGCCGCACGTCGCCGCCGGCGAGCTCATCCAATCCTCGTGGGGTAACGCCGTTGTCGACATGTTGGCGTGGCTCAACACCCGACGCGGCATCACTGCCCTGTCGTCACCGTCGGTCCCCGGCGGAACCCTCCAGACCGTCTCATGGGTAACCCTGTCTAATCAGGATTGGGGGACAGGGCCGACACTCATCGCGCCCGCCGACACCATCGGTCTCTACATGATGTCGTGCACCGTGTCCGGTCCGGCGATCGTCGCCGGCGCGTTCGGCGATGCCGTCATCAACGTCAACTCGAACTCGTTCAAGAACTACATCCCGTCGGGCAAGGCCGCCGTCACCGTCTCTGCACTGACTTCACTGTCGCCCGCTGACCAGGTGTCGGTACAGGTGTACAACCCGAACGGCACGGCGGCGTACTTCAACACGACGCTCGTTGTCTACGCCGTCGCCCCATGAAAGGACGTTTCCATGTCATACAACTCGCTCACTGCGGCGTCCCGTGACCCCGGACTTGAGTCCCGCGTCATCGCCGCCGTTCAGAAAGAGGCGCGGGCGAACCCGACGTTCACGGACACCGACTACGGCCGTCTCGTCATCGACAACCCCGCGGAAGGTGTCCAGCTCGTGTGGCCGGTCGTGATCGACTACGAGGAGGAGTACGAGTCGGCGCTCGCCGCCGGTATCCCGAATCCCGGCGGCGACGAATCCGTGATCACCGACACCAACATCGGGTCCGCCGTCCAGGCGCACTGGCCGCCGGACGAGGCGGCGACGTGACCGACACGTTCGGCGACTTCGACGACGACGACGCCGCCGACACGGAACCGGCCGACCCGGAACAGGTCGCCCGCAAACTCCACGACCTCCGCCGCCGCGACGGATTCGAAGTCCAGGCATGGGACGACCTCACCGCCGGCGACCGCCTCGCCCTCGTCGCCATCGTCGCGGCGGTCCTGTCGTGGCTCCGCCGACAAGGGTCCCACCCGTGACCGGCATCTACTACGACGACATCGACGAGACGCTCCGCGCCGCCGGACTCACCGTCCGCGAGTGCGAATACAACGCCGGATGGCAGACCCGCGCCCGGAGCTCGGGCGGGTTCCCGTCGCCGCCGCTCGCCGTGTTCTGGCATCACACGGCGAGCTCGACGTCGATCGAGAACGACCTCGCATGGCAGTGCCACGGATGCGACGACGCGCCGGTCGGGAACATGACCATCGACCGCGAGGGCTCCGTGTGGATCGTGGCCGCCGGCGCGTCGAACTGTGCGGGCAAGGGCGGACCGGCGACGTTCTCGCGTGGCACCATCCCGGCGGACTCCGGGAACACCCGCGGATGGAACGTGGAATGTGCTTGCGACGGAGTCGGCGGCGCCTACAGCGCGGCGACCGTCGAGGCGTACTTCCTCGCGTCGAACGCCCTGAACGCCCGGTTCGGGAACCTCCCGACCGATGTCATCTCGCACGCCCTCGGCGCCGGCGACGGGTGGACGGACCGCAAGATCGACCCGGCGACCGCCGACGCCGTCGAAGGTCCGTGGCAACCGGGCGCGGTCAACTCGTCCGGGACCTGGAGCCTCGCCGACCTCCGCGCCGAATGCGAACGGCGCTCCTCGAGCTCGCCCATCCCCCCGCCGAACGGAGACGACGACATGCCATGCCAACTCATCAAAGGCGGAGATAACCCGACCGTCTACGCGTGGAACGGGGTGACGCTCGGCGCCCTCCCGCCGGGATGGGACGAGGCGGGTATCCGGTTCGGGCTCATCTCCGGGGCGCCCGTCGAGGTCTACGCACAGTCCGACATCGACGCCCTCCTCGCCCAACAGGCACCGCGCTAGGGGCGTGAACGCCGAGGTCCAGTGGGAGAACCTCGGCTATACGGGCGCGTTCCTCCTCGGCGCCATCCTCGCGACCATCGCCGTCCTCCGGGTCGTCCGCGCCGTGTCCGGGATGTTCGAGGACGTCGACCGCCGACGCCGACGCCGCCCGCCCGTCGACGACGACGAGGACGACGCCTAGCGCGGCTGGCACGGACAGTCCGGGTCGGTGCAGTGTCGACGATGGCGCCACCGCTCGGCGTCGTCGTCCGTGTACGGCGGCGCGTCGGCGACGACATGACGCCGCCACCATCGCCGCCACCGTGCGACGAGACGGGAAACGAACGGCGGTTCGTCAGCCATCGGCCAACCTCACTCGAACCTCGGTACGCGCTGGCAACGTGTCGGCGGCGATGTGGCTGCCCGGGACGAGGGCGACAGGGGCCGTCGCCTCCCACACGTGGATGCCATCATCGAGCCCGCGGTAGACGAGTTCGAGCGGGGTGACGGTCCCGTCGGGAGCGATGGCACGGACATTGCGCGGACTATCGGACGGCGGTCCGATGGCATCACTCCGGTCGGTCATTCAACCCTCACCTTAGCCGCGCAACCTAGCGCACCTGAGCGTACGGAGCCGCAGGTAAGCTCATCCGGACTCACTGTCGCTCACAATCGGGCTTGCCAAGGTGAGGGTCGCGGGTTCGAATCCCGTCGTCCGCTCTTTCCCCTGCTAGATGGGGGAATCCGACCTCCGAGGAGGTCGGCGGAGGACTCGGGATTCGCGCTTCAACCCTCACCCTGCGAGGCGGCTGGAGCACACACACGAAAGAGATCCCGATGCCTCGTCCCGCACGTCAACGCCCCAACCACCCGCTCACCCGCGCCTACCTCGCCGCCCACCGCAACGCCTGGAGCGAGCACCACGCCGAGGACCGCACGTCGATCCTCAACCGCTACGTCGTGTGGCTGCGGGCCCGCGACCTCGAGCTCGTCGACGTCGACCCCGTCACCGTGTCGGACTACCTCGCCGAGCGCCGCTCGCAAGTCGCCAAGGCGACCCTCGTCAAGTGCCAACAGGCGCTCGTCGGGCTCTACCGGTGGCTGGACGCCGAAGAGGAGCTCCCCGGACGCGACCCGTGTCGCTCGCTGGCATCGCTCGGCGAGGCCAAACCGGACCCGCAACGCACGCCCGTGCTCACCCTCGCCGAGTACGAACGCCTCCTCGCCTCGTTCGGGCGCCGCTCCGTGATCGAGTGCCGCGACGCCGCCATCTGCTCGCTCATGTTCCGTTGCGGGTTCCGCCGCTCCGAGGTCGTGCGGACCGACCGCAACCGCCTCGACCTGGACCGCCAGGTCCTCCAAGTGTGGAACGCGAAATCGGAGCGATGGGACGACGCGTTCCTCGCCGCCGAGACGTGCGTCCTGTTGGAGCGGTACCTGCGCCGGCGCGGCGACGACGCCCTCGCCGCGCTGTTCGTCGGCACCCGCGGCACCGTCGCGCCGGACGGGCGCATGACGGTCGACGCGGTGGCATCGATGCTCGACCGGCGAGCTCGCGACCTCGCCATGCCGATCGTCGCCGCCGCCCACTCGTTCCGGCGCGGGATGGTCGTCGCCGGCAAGGCGAACGGGTACTCCGACACGGCGCTCCAGGAGATGGGGCGGTGGGACGACCCGCGGATGGTCGGGCGCTACATGGCGTCGGCGCGCCGCGACCTCGCCCGCGCCGAGTTCCACCGCCTCGACCCGACCGCCCGTGGTGGCCGCGTCCGACGCCGGCGGGCGTCGTGACGACCGCTCACCCACGCTCACCAGACGCTAGGGTTTCGCTCCGTTGGGGACGCCGTGAGCGCGGGCGATGGAACGGGAGGGACCATGTCGGGCGACGGCACACAAGGCCACGACTGGACAGCCGGCTACGACGTCGACCCGGACGGGCGCATCGTGATGG
>Ga0193696_1000430_pt1 | contig 14778 bp, 38 predicted proteins | sample L3m1metaG_FD_145074 | JGI IMG/M metagenome (GOLD analysis project Ga0193696, IMG submission 145074) | Soil microbial communities from a riparian zone of the East river system, Colorado, United States - L3m1 | ecosystem: Environmental > Terrestrial > Soil > Riparian zone | place: USA: East River... | reverse complement strand
CTATAGCTCTGAGATTGACGATAGCCTAATTGCTGTATCAATTCCTGATTTGCCTCTAGTTCCTAATCGCGCATTGATTACAATTGCTGGCAGAAGTGGGCATGGTAAGACGTTTTTCGCAATCTACTTGCTTAATCAGCTCATGGAGGCTTTCCCGGATAAGGATTCAATTTACTTTAACCTTGAGATGCATAATCGGGTCATGATGGATAGAATCGCTACGCTGTTGGGCTCTACGGGTAAAGATTCTTATGAGCGCGTAAAGGCTTATGCTGCTCAGATTCTAGCTAAGCGCGGGAAAATTGTCTCAATCCCCATGATCACAATTGACCAGATAGAATCAATTTCAAGGATTCAGGCCCTAGAGAAACCTCTTGGTGTCATAGTGGTAGATTATCTTGGCTTGGTAACTAGTAAATCCAGATTCGATCGAAAAGATTTAGAGCAAAATAATATTGCTAAGCGCCTAGCAGCTTTGTCTATCGAGCTAGATTGCATAGTAATCGCATTGATTCAGGTAAATAGAGAATTTAAAACTCGCCCAGTAGGTCAAAGGTGTCCAGTCCCGAGTGATGCAGCCGAAGCAATGGGCTCTGTACATTCATCCTCATGGTGGATCGGGATTGATCAACCCTATCAAGATAATCATGACGCTGAATTTCAGCATGTATTCCAAGTCAAATGCAGGAAGAATCGCCTAGAATCTGGACAATTTGAGCTCAACCTTGAATTTCGCAATGGGATGTTTGCTAAGTACAGAGCACCTTTCGGGGCAAGATATAAGCCTAAAGATGAAATTGATCCGCTGATACGCTGAGATATATACGATATTCGCCACACAGTTTACTCAGGTGGCGAGATCTCTAAGAAGTAGTACATTGACTAGGGTTTGTATTGAAAGTTCCCTGTAGCGAGAAATTGGGGCTCTTGAAATTCTGTATAATGTCGATCAGTAGCACTGTCAATGATATCGAGTAACTCTTGGTTCACTTTTTGCTCCTTAGGTTTGGGAATACAGTTTCTTGCAAAGACTTCACATAGCGCCTCAGCTATATAACCTAATTCTTGCTCACTTTCAGAAGGAAGGGCATCCCTGAGAATCAATATAAGCAAATTTTTAGCAAACTCATTCATGGCCCACCATTTCATCTATGAATTCATTAAATTTGCGCTGAATTTCTCTCAAGTCTCCTCTAGAGTCTAGGACTCCATCTTCAACCCCATTGGTAATAACTTCATCACTGATAGCGATTAGATTACTTGCTAGAATTACAATCAGGCTTCCAATAGCCCATAAGTCAATATTCTGGCTATTATCTGGATTAAGCAGAGACTTCTTAATCGTATTCAGTTTCGCGATCGCGTATTCACAGCCGCTCATTATTCCCCGTCTTTCGTTCATTGTACTGTTGCTCCCTTTTTGATGAATTGCTTGCACTTACCTAAATCCATGATGCAATCACTTAGGATTTCAATTTCTAAGTCGATTAGCTCTAGCTCGGTTATAAAGCCTTCAATGCGCTTGATTTTCCCAAGTTTATTGACCATTGTGCCGTAGAATTGCGCCATTATCGATTTAACAGAGTTAGCTATTGTATCGGTATGGTCTGCTGTTTCATTAAGAAAGTGTTGTAAAGCGTCATGACAATGTTGCCGGTGTTCTTCTTTGCTCATAGTCCCTCAGATTCTAAAAGTTTTGATTGAATTTTTATGCTTACAGCGCCTCTCAGGCACCAGTTTTCTACTAGATTTTGCAGGTTTAGCCTGAGTTCTTCGCCTTCATAGGTTGCAAGCACGTGGTCAATTTGCAGCTCGATTTGCCTTGATATATCACGGTCTATCAGCATTAAATCACCCCTCCAAGCCTAGCTAGTGAAGCGGCTAAGATTAACCCATAAATGCCTAGAATGTAATTCGTAAAATTGCCATATTGACTTTTTATGTTAGATTCTATCGAGTCAAGCCTAACCTCTATGCGATTTAAGGTTTGACTCTGTGAATCAGACTTGGACTGCAAAAGTGCTATATCGAGTTGCTCTTGTGTATAAGTTCGCATAGTGTCCTCACTGTATTGTAAATCTTGCGTCACTTTTAATTCCCCGCTGGGTTAATATGTATTCTATCATTGACCACATGTCTTGTAGATTCTCAGTGGGGACTTGAAGCAAGGCGTCATAGACACATTGTCCGCATTCTGCTGATTCTAGAGCTAGTAGTATAAGTTTTGTTCCTTCGCTTGTTTCTTGTGTCATGTTATGCCCTCAATTACTTCATACTCTTGTCCCCATTCCTCTGAATCCATATCATTTTCATGAAAGAATTCTAATAGGAAATCCCATGCATCCTCAAATGTAGGGAATTCTTTGTCTTTGAATAGGTGTATTCCGGCCCAGTCCTGGATAATGTAGGTCATTAGTCGTCCTCATAACATTCTTCACACGCATTGCAAGAAAAGCATCTCAGACAACTTTGAAAATAATCTTCACGTTGGCCACAATTGCAGCAATCGTATCTTTCAAAGCAATCTAATCCGTCATAGAATTGTGTACAGTCGCTCATGTTTACCCCTGTTGCACTAGCACGCTACAAGGCAATGTAGCTATGATGAATTCCTCGCGATCTGCTTCATCGCCTACGTACTGCTTGTATTCTTCTTCGTCTTCTTCAATTTCCATGAATTCGCAGCATAGGGCTATGACGTCTAATTCCATTTCTTGTCCTGAATCAGCCTCAATTTCCTCAAGGTAATCGAATAGTGCTCTCAAGGCTTCATAGCTGAATTGATTTGAACGGCCCATACTTCTGAAAGCGTCTTGGAACATGCTGAAGTTTACGTTAATAATCATTTTGTCCTCTCGAAGTTAAAAATCTAAGTTATTTAAGTCATGAATTTGAGGGCAATTTCTTAATTCTTGAATTCTAGAAGAATTCTCTTTTTCCCAGATATTATTTCTTAACTTAGCTTGTTTCATAAATTCTTTATGCTGTTTCTTGGCAGCAGCACGCCTGAAACTATTGCTCATTAGTTGCTTTTCTTGCCTTATGAAGCTCATGCTAATGCCGCCTGTAAAATTATTAATCCAGTTACGCCTATAATTCCGATTGAGAGTACTAGCTTTGCTAAGATTCGCTCAGCTCTCATGCCTTCAAGGTATCTGTTGTAATTTTTGCGTGTCATGCTGCAACCCCTTTAGCAAAGCGCTCGTCTCTTGCCAATTCTTGCATAACCCATTGACCGAATGCGGTGTCATAATCTACTCCTGGATTCTCTTGTGATATCACAGAGTCAAATATTATATCGAATATTGTTTGGGCTTCGCCTATGGTTAATGTGCTGAATGGTTTAAACATCTTGATTGTCCTCTCTAAGTTAAATTTATGCTGCAATTAGGTCTAAGTTAGGCCGTAAATGGTAAATCATAGTATGTACTTTATCGGGTATACCATGACCGCCTTTACAAATTCGATTAATGGTTACTACCCAGTGACAAGAATCATGAGTAATAGTCGTTTCATTTGCTTTAGGCCAATCAATATGTGAGCCAGTTGCTTGGCCATTATTTGATGGATGGTAAGTTAAGAGTTTCAATCCTACTGTATTCTTGCTATTAACTTTTCTCCAAGCTGATTGAAAGTCTGGAACTGATTCGTACCATGAATTATGAACTAATGCCCATTCGTATAATTCAGCTGTTTGCTTTAACTTTGATAATGTCATGTTCATTGTGATTGTCCTCTTGGTTAATATGCAGCCATTATATTAAACTAAAGTTTAATAGTCAACAGGTAATTGCAATTAATTTTAATTATTTTAGGAATGGTGTATAGTTAGGCTAATTGATAGAGTTTAAGGGATTAAGATATGTCTGAAGATTTGATTAGGTGCCCTAGCTGTAGGGGTTCAAAGAAGGTTGCTAAGCTTGGGGGTATGATCGGGGAATGCAATTCTTGCAATGGCGACGGTAAGATTAAGCAGGGTGATAAGCCTGTATATACGGTGCCTGAAGTAGTAATCCCAGTTGCTGATATTATGAATGCTGTATCTCAGGTTCAACCTGTTGCTAAGATTGAAGCTACTCCAGTTGTAAAGGTTGACCCAAAACGGGCTATATATAAGCGTAAGAAGGCTTGATAAGGAAATCATCATGGCTATGTCAAATGAACACCAACCTACTGAACTTCTTAGAATCAGGGTCAAGGATTTAGCAGTCGCTGGGATTCCTAAGCATATAATCGCTAAGATTATTAAGATTGATATTACTACGCTTAATAATCACTATGAGTATGAGTTAGATACTGGGCTAGCTAACACAGTCGGTGATATTAGTAAGCTGGTTGCTAGGCAAGCCCTTGAAGGCTGCCAGAAGTCACAGCAATTATTACTTAAGACTCAAGGTGCTAAGTATGGTTGGGTTGAGAAGCAGGTTGTAGAAAACGTGAACAGTGAGGAAACTCAAGAGATGAAAGAAAAACTTGCAGCTCTTGAGGGTAAGTATTGTAAGGATTACTAGTGTAAGCCAAACCTATTGGTTGCATCGCTTACACCAGTGTTTATATATAAAGAGAGATACTCTCTATTATCTTAGTAGCTTGTATATACTTGAACGCGATAATTTCATTATCTTTGCTATTTGACTAATATTGTTACCTAGCTTGCACAGGTCAATTGCTTCAGGCCTACGGCTCATATCTAGTGGTTGTTTTCCGAATGGTTTACCCGACTTGGTTCCGTGTATCTTAGTCATTGCTATTCCCTCAGTTACTCTTTCTAACATGTTGGTTCTTTCGAACTGAGCTACTGCGCCTATTACTTGTAAGAGTAACATTGATATAGGCGAGTCACCTTGGCCGTTGAATATAAGGCTCTCCTTGTGGAAGTGTACTGTTATCTCTCGGCTTAGTAGATCCTCTAAGAGCTCTAGTAAGTGACGCTGGCTTCGCGCTAGTCGGTCTATACTATGTACGTGTAGGGTGTCGCCTTTACGTAGCACTTGTAAGCATAGATTGAGTTGTGGTCTATCCTTTGTTGCTCCGCTTATCTTGTCTTCGTACTTCATATCTAAGTGAATATTGTCTAGTTGACGGGTGCTTGACTGCTCAAGCGTAGATACTCTAATGTAACCGATGTTCATATGATTGTCCTCATGCTATTAATTGGAGCACGATGATAATAGGTTATGCGACACCTGTCCATAGAACATATTAAATTAAATTAAATACACTAAGTCATCACTGTCTTTAATACGTGTCTATGTAACTATGGTTACACTACACCATGCTATACCTACGCTAGCCCAGTGCTGGTGCGGGCTGCGTCCCTGGTGGCCTACCATGTCAAGGCTCGGCATGGGGGTACACCCCAGAGAATCGACCCCCTTCGCAGTGAGTGGGGCCCTCCCAATCCCATTAATAACCCAATTTCAATATCCCTGTATAAATTTTCAGCAATTACAGCCCTTCTAATCAAGCTCAACTCCACCTAAAATATTTTAAAAAATTCTCATTTACGGCTACAATATTTTTTAAAAGCACCTTGGTTAAATTCACTCCCAATCAACCAGCCAGACCATTTTTCAGAAGCCTGGCAAATTTTTAACCACATATAGATTAATCATCAACCCCATACAATTTTCTAAAATTCACGCCTAAAATTTCTAAAATTATTTTTAAAGATTCTCACTTTAGCTTCCTATATTTTTTAAGAGCACTCTGAGCAAAATCCACCATCAGTATTTATACTATATATATAGGAAAAAAATTTTCCCAAGAAATTCCAGATAGGGTAAAATGCCAAACTCAACCCTATATCCATATATATTTCTGGAAAATTAGAATGTCCGAGACAGTACACTTCCCCATGGAACCAAGGGGATTATGCGATCATCCAGAGAGTAAGCTGATTCAGGTACAAGGCGAACCCATGATATTCAAGAAGGTATGCCCAATTTGCGATAATTACTTTGCGGATAATGGTGACGATACTGAGAAGCGATTAGAGAGTTATTGTAATGAATGACTTCACGAAGACAGACCTGCGTGAAATCCACCGTTGCCGGAAATGCAATGAAGAATGGCATCAATGTGAATGTAAGCGAGAAACTAATGTGGATTAGCGTAGAAGAGCAATTACCGCCATTGCTACAGAAGGTACTATTTTCATGGATTTGCCCAGGAACCAATCGGAATATCTCTATGGGCTACTTATGCAAGGATGGCTGGGATATATACTTGCCTTATGATTCATTTAAGATGAGCAATGCATACTTTACAGTGACCCACTGGATGGAATTACCAGACTACCCTAAGGAAAAATTATGATAATCAGTGAGCAGCAAATCATGAAGCTAATGGACTACAGTCACGCTCACCTAGCTAGGCTTTGCCAAGAGCAAGCACCTATCCAAGCGATTCAAGACTTAGCAGAATTAGTATCTGAAATTGCAAATCAGCAATCCCAAGAGCTAAAGACAGTCGAATAACCATATTCCCGGCGTCAGGAAAATGGTCTAGAATCAGCGACACATAAATTAAGAAATAGAGATGAAGATGCCTGCTATCATAAGAATTTTACATGATCAATTTGGATTAAAGATCGATAATGCCTCCCTAGCCGATTTTGATATTTTTATGGAGAAATTTGGGAAATCAATATCCATGGAGTTAATCATGATGATTTATGATTCAATGTGCAAGAATATTAATAATGATGAGCCATGCAATGACTACAAGATTGAAATTCGAGTAGAGAAGTCTTTACAGTTCGAGATTATTTCTGGGGAATTTATATGCTAAATCGAGACGAATTAATTCTAGTCCTAAAATACCAGCAATGGGAGAAATGCAAGGGTGAGCTTAAGGCATTAGTCTCGCTTGACGGAGCAGCACGATACCCTTCTCCAGATGATGACAGAAGGGTTAAGCTCTTCAATGCAATTGAGCAAGCTATTGAACTGATAGAGGACTTGATAGAATGAGTGATTTTACTTACGATGAACTACAAATTATTCTACTTGTAGTTAATATTGACATTAACAGATCTAAGCCTCTGAAGCCCGCTAAGAGCATGATTGAATTAAGAGATAAAGTTCTAAGCAAGATTGACAGCTACTGCGAACATGAATGGCGTTGCTGGGATGATGTACACAATACCCGCGAATGTATAAAGTGCAATGAAAAGCATCAAGGTGAACTATAATTATGAGAGACTTTACACGCGAAGAGCTATACGACCTGCTGATAATCTTAGATGAAAGCATCATAAACTTTACCCAGCCACCTAGCATTCACTTACTCAGAGACCTGGTTCAATCTAAGATTACAGTCAAACATGCCCAGGAAGCCTGCGACCATGACTGGGAATTCGAATTCAATGACCATCACTGTCTGAAATGTGAGCTGAGGAAATGATTTACCTCCCAATAGACCTACAATTACGCCTAATCAGGGAAGACCTCGCGGAAATTAAGGAGCGCATGAGCTATTATTATCCAGTAGTAGTAAATGAGCCATGTCAGGATTGCGCTCTAGCTGCCTCAGTCGGAGCTGGAACTTGTGTCTATCATGCCCCAGAATTTAATATGAGGATAAATTTTCCGCTATGAATCCATTTAAAACGCACCTAGAAGCAAGACTAGAAGAGCTAGAGAACCTAGCTCAACAGGGCGTAATTCCAGGCCAATTAGACAGCATCGAATTAGAGCAAATTATTGGACGCATCAAGGAGCTGAAGTATATTCTAAAGCTTCTAAAGCTTCTAAAGCTTCTAGAGGATGAGAATAATGAGAGACTTTAGAATAGGCGACACCATTTGGACTAAGAACCCACGCGCTGATATGAATAATGTCTATCATGACATAGTGGTGAGCTTCGAATTAAGAATTTACCTTAATGGAGGAGAAATCTTCTGGAAAACGCTCAATCATGGCTGGGTTTCAGAGCATCTAGCAGCGCATACTAGGGAGGAAGCTCTAAAGTTGAGTCAGGAACGCCCATATGAGAAACTTGTATAGCATCTGGATGAGGATAATCCCTAGCAAACTCCTCGAAGCTGACAGTCTTCATCTCCAGGACTGATAGATAGTTCTTATCACCTGCTTCGCCACATAGGTAATCTGATTCATCAAACCAAACCCGATACTTTGGCTCATTGCGCCTCTGCCGACCATTCTGCCGCTTACGCTTCTTTTCGAAGTCCATCATCGCTCCTAAAAGGAAATCATATTACAATCCTAGGCAAATTAATGCTAGAGGAGAATGTTATGCCATGCCCAGTAAGTGAGGAAGAGAAATCTTATTATGCCAATATGCCAGCAAAGCAATATCTAGGGGTGATGAATGTCCCTGTACGCGATGGTGACTATGCAAATCGAGTTCTATGCGCTCTCTGTTCTAAAATGTCCCTCCAGGAGCTCAAGGACAATAAGCTTGAGAACTGGTACCTCGACCATCTATTCATCGATGGAAGATGTGAGCCACAGAGAGTGCTTGCTGAAATTTTAAGAATTTATCGGGATGAGAAATCATGAAATGGTTCAGCATAAAGAAATTCAAGCCTCCGACCTCGACTGAGATGCTAGTCAGGATGGAGCGTCTATCGGGCCATTATTCCTTTGAGCGCTATGTCATCGCATCCCTAGAGATGTATCACGAAGATAATACTAAGATGAATGACTGGATACTCGCCTATGATCTCCATACTGATCTAGATTTAGGTTTGTATTCTGTAACTCATTTCGCCCTAATAGACCCTGTGGAGTTAAATCATGAAATCTAAATTAAAGCAATTAATCCAAAATCCAGACATCGCACTTGGTTTCATGATTGGAGCCATAACGGCATCTATAATCGATTTAATCATAATGGTGATATGCAAATGAGAATCTTTATCCTGTCGCTATGCATTGTCCTCCCATTAACCTACGCCCTCTATTACGTAGAGCAATATCGCTACCAGGATTGCATTCGAGTAGGGCATCAGCCTGCCTATTGCGTTTTAAGCTTATTTAGATGAGGAATTACATGACCAATCCAATATATCAATGCGAGCACTGCTTCTCAGAGTTCAGTGAGTTACAGGTTCGGCAATTGCTTAAGCACCTGGAGAAGCACTTTGAAAATCGACCCTCAGCTACATTAGACCCATATTGGGACGGATTGACAATGAAAAGGCTTTTATATCGAAGATTGAAATCTATCTTAAGAGCCAGTAGACCTCCAAGCAACATGATGGAATCCCAGCAGATGCCTCCAGAATCTGAATAATAATATGACCAAGGAAGACCATGTCAGACTACAAAGTAACCATAAAGGTTCAGAATAATAATATATTGAAATTAATAGAATCTCGCGGGTATGTATCGGCATTACAATTCTCTAAGGCGACAGGATATTCTTACTCAGCAGTCTCTACTCTCATCAATATGCGTACAGCCCCTATAGGGAAGAATGGAGCTCTAAGACCATCGGTATATCACCTAGCAGAAGTATTGAATTGTTTTCCAGAAGAACTATTCTCTGAAGCTCAGATGGAAGCTGCCATGGAATCCAATAAGCGTACTCTTCAGGTCGGTGAGGCAGAGATGCAATTTATGCTCAATCACACTCCTGAGACAGTCCTATTGGAAGACCAGCTCCACTTTCAGCGACTGCCTTCTAAAATTGAATCACTTCTAGAAACCTTAACCCCTAGAGAAGCCAAAGTTATATCCTTGAGATATGGCGTAAATGGCTCGGATGCATCAACCCTCGATGAGGTAGCAGAAGTATTTGACGTCACAAGAGAACGCATACGCCAGATAGAGGCCAAGGCTCTTCGAAAGCTTAGGCAGCCCCATAGACGTGAAACTATTGAGGATTATGTTGAGTAATCCACACCCCTAATAATAGTTATTATATATATTTAAGATCTAACTACTATTATTATAGAGGCCAAAAGCTGTGGATGAATCAAGATAGCCCATACTGCACAAGGGCTATCGCAGACTGAAACCCTCTGGACAAACTCTGTACTGACTTGGGGATAACATCAGGATAACTTTCATGATAAAGTTATCCACATAATTCGCAGTGAGTTATCCACTGAAATTGTGGATAAGAATTATGACGAGATAGATTAATGCGGAGATAACACGTGATAAGGCCGTAAATCACCAGCCTGTAAAGTTGGAAATCTAGGTGAAAGCCCTAGTCTTGTCTCCAGATTACGACAGCGGCAACCTGGAGCGACAGGTGACCTGAGACTTGTTAACTTCAACTTAAGGGCAAGCGGGTGTTGAAATAGGTAGATGCAAGGGCTACCCGTTGTCACCAAGTAATGACAGCCAATCCGTAGAGGAAGATAATACTTTTAAGCCCTGAGCCATATTCTGAGAAGTCCGAGACCAGGGCATGAGTTGCGGTGTGAAACTTCTCTGAAGCTGAAATGCTTCGGTTGTCACCAGATTTAAAGAATTCACCAACCTAGGCCCTGGGTGAAAGGTGAGGCCACACCTACCATAAGTACCAGTTAATCCTGGGAGTGGACTGCGACAGACGGCAAAGTACTAGAGTTTGTGAGAGGGTGAAAGACCCTCACCAGAATTTAGGTAGGTTGTACGTGGAAGTACATGAGAGCCATGAGTACGGTCTGGATTAGTCCTAGGCTCCAGTCTCGCATGGGAATGAGAGTCTATTGACGAATAGTCCCTCTGAAATCTTGCAGAAATGCTGCTGGTTCGAATCCAGCCCTACCTTCCAATATCCTCGGGTTCAGCTAGAAGCTCCCGATGCAACTCAATCTCAAAGGGCGTTAAATCCCCATTATCCATGTGCCAGGCCAAAGTCTTGATGAAGACATATGCATCCTGAACTGAATCTGGATTCCTGGACTTAACCTTGCGCTCCATACGGTCGAAGAAGGTTCGGATATTCTTAATCTCCCTGAGAACCCCAAGCCGCATCTTAGCTAAATCCTTCACATAATTCCCTAATTTACTGCTAAACTTTAGTTTAACTTAGATTTAGATTAATATATACTATCGCCATTAGATTCCAGGAGGTGCTATGAGTAATGAGTTAATGGAGGTACTTGACCATCTAAATACGGCCTATGAGATTCTGGAGGATTTCCCCATGAATGACCCTGATACAGGGCAATGGATGGATGAAATTGATGCTATGTATGCAGCTATTGAGACTCGAATTAAATCTGGGGAAGAAGAATGAAGTTAAACTCCTATCAGGCCCAGATATTATTCCATGTTCTAGGAGATAGCCTTAAAATTGACATAGAAAGTGGCTTCGATCCTTTTCTTCACACCCTCAAGTTTAGACAGGATATTTATATGCTAATCTTGAATCAGCAGGGCCATGAAATTCAAGAATTAGAGCCTGAAGAAGGCTAACCGAATTCTCTGGCGCCAGTCAGGGATAGCGCAACTCTTAGCAACCCTAAGGGTATTTGAGCCATTGGCCCCGTGGTGCGTATAGGGGCAACTATCCTAATATCTTATAACTCTTGCCTTTCCTATTAAACTATAGTTTAATACTCTCTTTATCGGACAAGGACAGCCATGCCTATCCTGTACAGGGACGACCTATCATACTTAGATTCACAGGAGTGCTATATGAAGCCAGGGATGACGGAACTAAAAGAGCTAGAAGAATATTGGAATGGCAAGTACAGCAATGTATCTGTATCGCTTTGGGCTAATACTGAAGGTGACAAGTATTTCGGCAAGATGATGGGGGCGAGTGAGAGCATAGATTTATTTGCTTCAACCATAGGTGATTTAATTTCTCAGGGTGAGGCGTTTTTGAGGAGGACAAGATAAGTGACTTATAATGCGCATAGGAATTACATAGATAAAGATAAGTTATGGTACTGGTATCAGCATATTCTTAATTGCAAGAAATTGGAGATGGGCAGAGTTTATTATTCAAAAGAATATGGAATTCCCATAAAAGTATTTGAAAGACATTACTGGCTGATTATGCACAAAACCCAATCAAACCCAGCGGAATATGAAGCAATAATTATTTTACATAAGGAATTTCTTGAATCAGGGTTATCACCAGAAAGCTTTTCTAAGGCAAGAAATTTATCGGCTACTAAGTTGCGGCACTATTTAAATCATCTTCGTTATTTGAAATTAATTGATGAAATGATTGCAGAGGGTAGAGAGCCTTTAGTCTTACTTCCAAAATCTAAGGATTTACCTGAGTTGCAAGAGGAAGTACATAATCTCACCTTTAGGCAGATTGCCACTCCCGAGCCTAAGGAAATCACGCTTCCTGAACCTGAATTAGAACCCATTCAAGAGATGGCAATTATTCCAGAAGCACCACCAGAGCCAGAAGTCATCGCTCCTCAGAATGACATCGAACTAATTATTACCAAGGGCGTCAGAGTTCTAATCTCTCCCTCCCTAGATTCCATGAAAATTATTAAAATTATTGAACTTTTAAAGGACTTATAATGCTAATCCCATACGAGAATAAAAGCATCTTCATTGCATCGAAGCCAGTTGACTTCAGAATGTCTATCGATGGATTGTCAACTTTCATCCAGAATGAGAAAGCAGCACATCTTCATGATGGCAGCATCTATGTATTCTATAATCGACATCTTGATAAGATTAAGTGCCTCTTCTGGGATAGGAATGGCTTCGTGCTCTATTACAAGCGCCTGGACAAGTGTAAGTTCAAGCTGAAGAAGATGATGAGCTCGATTGAGAATATTACAGCTGAAGAGCTAGAGATTCTGCTCTCTGGATTCGATCCTAAGCCGCTGGAAAGAATGCCTAAGACTTTGGAGCATAAGGGATGACGGAATTAGACTTTGAGAGAGTATTACAATTCATTACCTCATGTGGATGCCTGGTTGCTATTATCTGGCTCAATTGGACTCTGAGGAATCTAGAGAAAGACCTTAATCGCCTTTCTCACGTGATGCTAGAAATAGTTAGGCACAGAGTGGAGAACAATTACCCTTTGCCTAAGAACGTATTTCCATTAAAGTTTGATAGCTGAGTTGGAATTGAATATACTCCAGAATGTCGGGTAGCTCAGCTGGTTAGAGCACCTGCAGAGAAACATCTTCGTACATCGAGTATCTGCAGGAGGTCGCTGGTTCGATTCCAGCCCCTTCACCAGAATAGGGGGCTTCGTCTCTTTTCCCCGCCTGATGCTAGCTTCTAAGGCGCATAAGCAGACCGAGTAGTGGCCGTAAGCCACACAATCGCGGGATAGTTCAGCGGTTAGAATATTGGGCTCATATCCCGATGGTCATGGGTTCGAATCCCATTCCCGCAACCACTATAGTGAAGTAGCTCAGTGAGAGAGCAGGCTTAGGTCGATGGTTCGATCCCATCCTTAACTACCATCGGAGGAGACACCTAATTGGTATGGTACCCGGCTGTAACCCGGAGGTCGTCTTGCACGTGGGAGTTCGAATCTCTCCTCCTCCACCATTTAAAAGGAATTAACATGAAAGGTAAATTATGGGACAAGCTTTTCGATGGAATGCTGATGATTTCACTATTCCTGGTCATGGTCTACCTAGGAATGAAAATTCCAGACATTATGCTCCATGGCTTCGAGCATCAGAGCATTGATGCGCTCTATGTAACCGTAGACAATTGTGATTTAGGAGAGGGATTTGATGACAAGTGAAGTTCCTGTGATGAATTGCCATGTAGGTCGAGACTTCGGTGCCGACTATATTCAAGTCCGAATGGAATCTCCATTTAGCGGAGATATCTACTGCTTCAGATGTGAAGATAAGAGGGAATCAACACATCCATTCCCTGGAAAATCATTTAACGTAGAAGAAACTGAGAATCTAGTTCGCTGGCTTCAATCTCTTCTAGAGAAATCCCATGAGAAACCCAATCTATGCCAAGGCTGCTTCAAGGCACTTCCTAATCGCGCAATCTATGAGAATGGCGCTTGGATAGTCACTTGCCAGCTATGTCTTCATGAACATGAGTTGCCTGTAAAAAATGACTGAAATCTTTGTCTTCGGAAGTAATCTAGCTGGAATCCATAAGAAGGGAGCTGCTCTCTGCGCCTGGAAAGAGCATGGTGCTATCCTTGGTAATGGAGTCGGATTACAGGGTAACTCCTATGCAATTCCTACGAAGCGTACACCATATGAGACTTTAAGCTTAATTGAGATTAATAAGTACGTAGCTGAATTCATTAGCTTCGCTCAGTGGGCTGCTATCAATGCTATAGAATATCAATTCAATGTAACTCCAATCGGGTGTGGTCTTGCAGGATATGAGCCAAATCAAATTGCACCAATGTTCTACTATTGCTTCCGACTTTCGAATGTAAAACTCCCTCAAGAATTCACTGAAATTCTTCACTCTAGTCGCAACTTTAGTTAATTTCACCCCATCTTACCCACTACATGTAGTAATTTCCCTAAATTTCATGCTATTTTAGCATCGAAGCATCTCCTATTTGCTTCAAAAGGTTTGCAGGACGCAACTTAGGCAAAGGATTGCCCCTAATATGGATAAAGCATTACAGACACGCCTGGATAACGCAGAAATTGCGGCCAAGCTGAAGGGTAGTCTATTACTCTTCATTCAAGCATTTTTTCCCATTCTGACGGGCCGAGAATTTATTATCTCGAAGCCCATCGGTCGGGAAAGTCATTTCATTACAATCTGTAGGGTTCTAACTCGGTGTACTAGATTAGAAGCGCTCAGAGTTCTAATCAATGTGCCTCCAGGTCACGGTAAATCTGTAATCGTCTCCTTCTGGATAGCCTGGTGCTATGCTAAATGTGGC
>Ga0193696_1000429_pt1 | contig 14802 bp, 15 predicted proteins | sample L3m1metaG_FD_145074 | JGI IMG/M metagenome (GOLD analysis project Ga0193696, IMG submission 145074) | Soil microbial communities from a riparian zone of the East river system, Colorado, United States - L3m1 | ecosystem: Environmental > Terrestrial > Soil > Riparian zone | place: USA: East River... | reverse complement strand
ATCAGGTCGGTGTGCAGCCGCACCCCGAGGGCCTTCCACGCCTTGAGGATCTTCGCCTCGTTGTCGGCGTGTAGCTTCTCGCGCCGCTCGTACACGGCGGCCCAGACGCCCTCAAGGTGACCGAGGTGCAGGGTTGCCTCAAGCACCCCGGGCTGGTCGGCGTTGGCCATGGCGAGTTCGACGACAGCGGTGCAGCCGGCCCGTACCCGTTCAGTGAGCGGACCACCCGAGGCTGCCCAGCCCTGCGCGTAGGCGAGGCGCAGCAGCACCGGCAGCGACGCCTCGGCGAGCGCGAACGGGAGGTCGTCGCGGTCGTCGCCGTGCTCCACGGTCAGCGTGTTGAAGGTGAGCGGGATCGGGTCCAGGCGCTCGATCGGGCTCGCCGCGCCCGGGTCAACGTACGCAAGGGTGCAGTGCGCGGTGTACCCGTGCTCCGCCGGAAGGGTGATGCCCTGATCGGCGAGGGCGTCGACCACGGCCCGGCGCAGCTGCTCCAGTTCGGGCGAGTCGACCAGAGCGACGATGACGTCCCCGTCTTCGTTGCCGGTGAACCGGGCATGCCCCGAGATGGTGGCGGTGATCGGCTTACGGTCCAGGACCGCCTCGGCGGCATGCCGCAGCCGCCACGGATCCACACCGGCCGCCTTGCCGGTGTAGGCGACGGTCACATGCAGGTCCGCTGGGTCCTGCCCACCCGGCAGGGCGAGCTGGGCGGCGGTCTGCTCGTCGAGATACAGGGCGAGCATTGAACCGGTCGAGTGGGGGACGGTGGCCATGACCGCCCCCCTCGCGGTCAACCGATCTGCTTCGCTATCAGCGGGGCGCAGTCCTCCGCTCGCAGCGGGTGCGGATGGTCGTCCGGCTCGAACGTCTCGTCGGGATCCTCCGGCTCGCCGTTCGGCTCATCCTCGGGTTGCGTCACCGGACCTCCACCGCCTCAGGCAGCTCGGAGAGTGCCCGGCGCCGTCTCGCCGCATAGTCTCGGGTCCACGACTCCGAGACTCGACGCCAGTCGGCCGCGAACACGGACTCCTTCTGGTCGGGTTTCGTGTCGTCCTCCGGCGGCACCGGCCCGCCGGGTTGGTTGGCAACCCCGGCGAACCCCTTCAGCGGGTCCGGCACCTCGGCCGGCTCGGGCTTCACCATCGTCACCGGCTTGCCGGTACCCGGCTCCCCAACGTCGAGGGATGTCCCCCTAGCCTTCGCCGCCACACCGGCCTGCGACAGGGCTTCGATGTCACGCCACAGGACGAGGTTCTGGCGGTCGATGAGGACCGCCTCGTTGCCACCGTCCACCGGCGGCTCGCCGATCTCGGCTCGTGCCTTGTTGAGCACGTAGATGCCGTTACGGACACGCATGTCGCGGATCTTCTCGATGACCTCGGAATCACGCATGTCGACCTCGGCGAACTTGACGTGCCACCCTTCGATGCCGAAGCCCTGCTGCGCGATGTGGAAGTTGACCTTCTCCAGGACCAGTTCCGCGATCGGGTTACAGGTGTTCATCAGAAAGCTCTTACGCTGGCTCTCGCCCGTCCCGCCGCCGAGGTTCCCCGACTCGATCACCCCAGCCTCCGCCGGGGGCACACCGTAGCCGGCAAGGATCTCGTCGCGCTTCTGGGACAGGAAGTCCAGATACTCGGCGAGAGCCCCCTGCTTCAGCTCGTTGATCGTGGCGCCGCCCTTGGTGATGATCGGCGTCCCGATGTTGCGCGGCCCGATGTTGCGGGCCGCATACATGGCGTCCCACCGGTTCAACTGGGTCTCGCCCATTGATGCCGGGAAGTCGACGTGGATGTTCGGCGGGTTGCCCTTGCGGAAGATCTCCTTGCAGGTCGCGGCAGCGAACAGCCATGCCGTGATCGGCAGCAGGTTCGCCTGCGTCGGGGACACCCCGAACACCCCGGAGCGGGGCGAATCCAGGGAGATGTGGATGACGTCGCGGGGTTCGAACTCGGCCCGCTGCCCGAAGTCCGTCAACTGCACGTAGCCGGAGATCTTCCCGTGCTCGTCGGCGATCGGGAACATGCTCGGGGAGTCCAGCGAGTACAGGGCCACCGGGATGTTCGCCATCCACACGACCTCGATGTACGCGTCGCCGAAGACGAGCAGGTCGACGAGGACGCCGCGCATCAGTTGCCGGATGTCTTCACGCTCGTTACAGAAGCCGAACAGCCGCTCCAACGCCAGCACATTCTCGGGCTTGTCGGGGGCGTCCTGGTCGCCTTCCCCGTCGTCGTTGTCCCAGTCGGTGACCAGACCACCCGCAGTGACAGTGCGGGCGATCGCGTTGATGGACGCCCACGCCCACGGGCATGCTAGGTACGCTTCGTAAAGCTGGGTCAACATCGAGCGGCGGTCGGTGCCGGTCGAGACGCCCATGCCCTGGCGGTATTCCGTCAAACCGCCGGTAGGAATGCCGTATTCGTAGCCCGACCGCTCGGGGGTCTGTTGAGGCGCCGGGGCAGCCTCGGTCACCTGGTCGGCGAGCAGCCAACCACGAAGTGCGGAGCGGACACCCATTAGCGGACCACCGCCCGATTCGACTGCGCCACGTCGCCGCCCCAGATGGAGCCGACCCCGGCCGGCTGCGCCCAGCCCGGCTCCTGCCCCGACGGGAGAACCACGAACGTTTGCTGTGGGGCGACCTGCGGCTCGATCTTCTGCGCCTCAGGTGTCGGGCCGAGGATCGGGAAGTCCGGTCCGGTACCGAGGTTCACCAGGAGATACCGCAGGCCGTCAGGGGCGTGATCCTCAGCACCCGTGTCCGCATCCTCCGGGTTGCCCGTCGTCGCGTGCGGCAGCGCCGGGAGCGTCCGAATCAGGTTCGCCACCGTCGAGAACACGTGCAGCATCGGGCACGTCGACCAGCCGAGCGCCCGGTGATGCGGGCAAGCAGGACCATCCTTCAGGTAGCTATGGATCCGCTGCCACCCGATGACCCGGGATCCCGGACCCTTACCGGCCGGCGTCAGGTGTACCCCGTTCTCGGCGTACACCTCGGCGATCGGCTTCGCGTCGCCGCGGGTAGCCCACATCGCGTCGTCGGCGTACCGGGCCGCCACTACTTCGGGACGCTCCGCTTCAAGGATCCGACGTGCCTGCTCCTGCTCGCCGACCTGCGTCGCGTACAGCTCGCGGTAGACCCAAACCCGGCCGTCTTCGTCAGTCGCTGCCCACAGCACGCACCAAGGGGCCGTGTAGCCCCAGTCAACGCCGTTGAACCGCCGCCAGGTGTCCGGTAGGGCGATCGGGTCGAGGGCGTGCCGGTCGAAGCGCCATTCGGTGAACATTTGTCCGGCGAAGGTGTCCCAGTCGCCTTCGAGGTACGCGCGGCTGAGTTTCTCCCCGAGGCCCGCGAGGCTGCGGCGGTAGTCCTCGCCGAGTTGCGGGGTGTCCGATACCCGGGCCTGGATGAAGATCCTACGTCGGCCGTTGCGGTCGACGATCTCGTTCGCCCCGTGGTCGGTGGCGTCGACGTATTCGGTCTTGACCCGGGAGTGTCCGATCTGGCCGGGGTTGGTAGCGGATCGGATGCCGAGGCACGGCACGCCGGGAACACCAGAGCGTACGCGGGTGTAGAGCAGATCGACGACGTCCGGCGGAAGGGTGGTCCGCTCGTCGATGACCAGCAGGTTGATCTCGGCGGACAGCAGCGCGGACGCTTCGTCGAGGTTCTTCGCATGCGCGAACGTCAGAACGGAGCCCTTAGCGAACCGCAGTTCGTACTTCGATCCGTTCCATGTCGCACCGATCGTCCGCGCATACCCGTATCGGGCGAGCATCCGCAGGACCGACTGCTCCAGTTCGGGGAAGGTGCGACGGAACCAGAACGCCTGCAACCCAGGAAACCGAGCACAGGCCCGAAGCGAGTACATGAGCAGGCTGGTCGACTTGGATCCGCCGGCCGCCCCCCCGTACAAAACATCCAGGTCGGCATCGGGCAGCGAAAGGAACCGGGTCTGGGGACCCGGGTTCGGGGCGAATCCGAGCGCCGGGAAGACGTCCGGAAGAGGCGCTTCGAGGTCATCTGCCACATCAGCGAGGAGGGCATCCATTTCCACGCCCCACACCGCTGATCTGATCGGTAAATGAGCTAGCATCGGTGGCGTGAGAACAGATACGGATCACGAGAGCCGGTTCCGGCGACGGGCCGCGGCGCTGCGAGGCCACAGAGGGATCACCCAAGTCGAGCTCTCCGCCCTCACCGGCGTGAGCCGGATGGCACTCGGCCGGATCGAAGCCGGCTCGCGCACTGTCTCACTTGGTGAGGCGATATCCATCTGTGAGGCGCTCGGGACGAGCCTTTCGGCGATGACCGCCACCGGCCCGCTCGAAATTACTGAGGTGGTCCGCCTGGATTGACCTATGCTGCGTCGACAACTCGCAGATGGCGGGCTGCCACCTGCTTCGCCCCGGCCGCTGCTTCGCCCGTAATGCCAGCCGCCGCGAACGCGCGGTCAATCGCGGCGATCACCATCGACTTTTGCCCTTCGGTGATTGCCACCAGCCGCTCGTCGATCTTTAGTCGGGCGTAGGCAGCCAAGACCGAGTTGCAGCGGTCCATTGCCCGCTCGAACAACTGGACCTCGCCCCGGATCTGCTCAGCGCCCTTGTCGTCGAGGAACCGCGGGCTGCGCAGGTCGTCAAGGAGCCCGTCCATGGTGTTCATCCACACCATGACGCGGCCAGCGAACTCGGCGTACACGGCAAGCGGATTCGTGACAGGCACTGCCTCACCGGGAACAAGCTTGCCGAACAGCTCCCGTGCCTCGTGGTCCATTCGCTGCGTCTCGGCGCCCTTCGTCGGCCCCGGCCCGCTCCCGCCATGGAGCTTGCATTTGCCCCAGCCGACGTGCTGGGTACCCCAGCCGGCCGGACGGCTACAGTTACCGTCGCCTTGGCGCTTCTTCGCACCGCAGAGTCGCTTCTCACGAACCTTGGCCACAGCCGCCACCTCTCAAGAGGACGCGTCAGACGGTGGCGTTCATCTCGGCCACGTACTCGCCGTTGGAGCGCTCCGCCGTGAAGCCGGTCGCAGCCCAGTTCCGGTCGAGTTTCGGATCCCGGGTTGCCCGCCACAGCTCCAGCGCCTTTGCGGCCAGGACGTCCAGCGGTTCGTCGGCTTCGACAATGACGGTGTGGCCGGCGGTGGTTAGGTCAACCTTGGCCATCGACTCGTGCCTGCCGTGCCCGGTCGAGGGCGGTCCGGTAGTCGTCGCGGAATCTGGTCGCGGCTTCGATGAGCCAGCGGTGTTGCTCCAGTGCTGCCGGGTTCGCCTGGATGCTTTCGGTTGGGCCGATGATGGCCCGCGTGTCGGTCATGCGCTGGTTCACGGTGGCCATCTCATCCAGGGGCAGGACTGCCATCTGGTTGGCGAGGGTGGCCAGTGCTCCGATGAGGTGCCCGTAGTGGTCGTAGGCCCGCAGTTCGGTTGGGTTCACAGGAGGGTCCATACCCAGGTCGGGGCTACCGAATAGGTGAGGGTGATCGTCTTGCCGGTGCCGACGAACAAGCTGAACCCGGTGGCTGTATAGCCCTGGGCGACCCCATCCACGGCGACAGCCGAAACCGTCCCACCAGTCACAACGACCATCGCGTCGCGCCAGAACGGGTTCTGGAACGCCACCGTCGTTGCCGGCACCGCAGGGGCTGTGACCGCACCGGGTGGGCGGGTCATGTCGTACACGCGGGCGTTGCCGGCGCCGTTGACGTTGTACCCGCCGGTGCCCGCCGTCAGGTGCGCGGCGGCGCCGACGGTGGTGCAGCGGATGTCACCGACCAGGCGTGGGGGGCTTGTGTTGTCGTTGACGGTGGCAAAGCCTCCGCCGCCAAACCCGGAGCCCTCCCAGTCGAGAAGGCCAACATCGACCTTCGTCGGGTAGGAGCCGTTCGCGGCGCCGATGCCGACGTTGCACGACTCGGCGGAAATGTAGTTGATGCGGCAGCCGTGGGAAGTATCGGCGCCGCGCCCGACCTCAACGGCGGCAACGCAGTAGATGCCGTTGATGATGTTCGCGACGGTGTGCTCGTTGGCGACCACGGCGAAGTTGCAGCCCTCGGCAGTGAACGTCCCGATGTTGCACAGGTCGTTGTTGTCGTTGTCGCACATCCGCAGCCCGAACTGCCAGCCCTGCGAGGCCGGGATGACCGTGCCCGGCACAGCGTTGGCTAGGCAGGAGGCGTTGACGACGTTGGCTTCGGCAACCCCGGCAAGGTCAAACCCGCAGATGTGCGGGTCGTTCGGGACGACAACCTTGATGCCGTTGATGACGACCAGCAAGTTGGTGAACAGCCCGCCGAGGCCGTACCCCTGGGCCGGGGTTGGGCCGCCGATGACGCTGGCCTCACCGTTGGTGCCGTCGTTGGTGCCGACCAGGGTGGAGCGGATTGTTGCCCCGCCAAGCTGGGGGCTGGTCTGCTGCCAATGCCACATCGCGGTGGCGTCAACAACCCCACGAAGCACGAGGGTGAACTTTTGTGCGGTCGTCGCGTGCACGGGCAGCGGAATCTGGGCGTTGCCGTGCGTCGACCCGCCCTGGGCGGTTGCCCCGGACACCAGATAGTTGACGGCCGGCGGGAAGTACACCTCGGCGTAGAAGGTACCGGCAGCGACCCCGGCCGCGTATGCGGCATTGACGGCCGCTTTGATCGCGGCGGTGTCGTCGGTGACCCCATCGCCCTTCGCGCCGTACAGCCGCACGTTGAACACATGCGCCGGGGTTGTCAGGTCCGCCCAGTTGGTCAGCGCGAACGACGGCCCGGAGGTGTGGGTGACCACGCAAACCAGTTCGGCACCGGCATAGGTGACGAGGTCCCCGACGGCATACGTGGTCGCTGCCGTCCATGGGCCTCGGTAGGCACCACCGGCGGCGGCCCAGCCAACTCCACCCGATTGGGTGTGGTCGGCCTTGAGTACCAGCCCGTCGGCGCCGACGGGTACCCGGTCGAACGCGCCAGTACCGGTCGCGGCGAGTGTGTCGCCTTTCGCCTGGGCAAGGGCTGCGAGGGTGTAGCGGTCAGCCAGGGTCACCCGGATCGCCTCCTAGGTCGCTGGATGGAGGGGGTCAGGTGCCGGTGGTGTCGTCGAGTGCCCCGGTGGCTAGCCAGATCAGGCCAGCACCAGGATGTCGTATCTGCGGGTAGTCACCCGGCCGCGTCATCTATGTGTAGATGAAGCGGACACGGGCGAAGCCGTCACCGCCGTTGCCGCCAGCCCCGGAGTTGCCGCCGTTCAGCGACGCCCCGCCGCCGGCTCCACCGCCGCCGGGGGTGCCGCCGTTGCCGCCGGTCTGGCCCGCGCCGGTGATGGATGCGGCGCCGCCGCCACCACCGGAGGCCGGGATACCGGTTCCGGGGGAGGATCCGTTGCCCGGGGTGGCCCCGCCTACGACACCACCGGAGGGACCGGCTGTAGTGGTCCACTGGCGATTCTGCCCACCGGCACCACCGTTGCTAGCCACGTCCCCCGATGTGATGCCACCACCGGCTGCGCCCGAACCTGGGGAGAGTCCGTTGAAGTTGCCGCCGCCGCCTGATCCGCCGGTGGTGGAGGCCGCGGCGCCGTTGCCGCCCGTACCGGCGCTGCCGCCACCAGACCCAGAAGCGGCCGTACCGCCAGAACCCCCACCCGGCGTGGATGTGCCGATGACGAGGGAGCCGGTGGACACCTGTGTGAGGCCGCCAGAACCGCCGGCGGCACCATCGGTGTTGTCGGCGGTTCTGGCTGGCCCACCCGCACCTCCAGTGCCGACGGTGGCGGTATACGTCGCGCCCCAAGAGGCGCCCGGGATCCATACGTCGAATGACGATCCGGTCGCTCCGCCGCCGCCGCCGCATCGCACGGTACCGGCGGCGCCGCGACGGCCAGACCCGCCACCCGCGCCCCCGTCGATGACTGTGACGTAGCCGCCGAGGATCCCCGCAGGGACCACGACGTTGCTTGTCGTCGTTGTGTATTCGCGAATGTCCTCGCCCGGCGGTGTTCCGTGCGCATGGTCGGAGTGGGCGGCCGCGCCGGAGCTGCCGTTGCTTGCCCCCGCGCCTGCGGTCGTCTGCGGGACGACGTTCCCGAACGCCAGGTCGGCGGCGATGTACGTGCCGGTACGCCGCTGATATAGAGCGGCGCCCGGGGAGCCGTCGGTACGCAGGTACCAGTCGCCGTCTGCGCCTAGAGAGTTGGCGGGAACGCCGGAGCCTGACCGGATCACCCCACCGAGCCCCGCCGCCGTGCCGGGTTGGATAGCGCCGGTGGCCGGGTCGAGCCTGAAGGTGGCTGTGGTGTAGGCGTCGGTGTAGCCGACCAGCGGGGTCCCGTTCGGCAGTTGCGCAATCCCGGGGGTCGAATTGCTACTGATCCGGAACTTGTCGGCGGTACCGTCACTCACCCGGAACGCGAAGGCCGATGGCAGGAAGATGCTCGTCGGCATCACAAAAGCGACGTTCTTGGAAGTGTCGTCGGGGCAGATTATCTGCACTCGGGATTTCGAGCTGATCGTCCCTGTCCGGACTGCGGTCGCGCTGCCGACGAGGCATGTCGCGTCGACAATTCCCCCACCATCGGCGTAGAAGCTGAACGGGACATGCGTCGGCGCCGTCCACTGCCATGACATGACCTGGACCAGGTAGTTTGAAATCCCGGCGTGGCTTGCGTCGCCGATCTGGACCCCGACCTCGGTGGCCGAGTGGGCATCGGAAGTTCCGAATACCGCACCAGTCCATACCGTCTTACTGGCATTGATCTGTACGTTCGCGCCGGTGGCGCCTTCGCCGACGCAGTTGTAGGCGAGGGCTGGCGTGTTGAGATTCCAGCCGATGTTGTGGAAGCCCCACACGTGCACGTTGGTGAACTGCTCCCCTCCGGCGTTGCCGGAGGTGTGGATGCCGTTGAAGCCGGTGTTCCGGAAGATCTCACCGTTGACGAATTGCGAGTCGTGCGGCCCGCGCCAGTCCAGGCCGATTCCCGAACAATCGTGGATCTTGAAGTTGGACCACTGGGCTTCCATATCTGTGCCGCCGGTGCCCCACTCCGACCACACCCCGCCGGACTTGCCGTTCTGTACCACCACATGCGCGATGTGGTACGAGCAGCCATAGATGCGCAGCGGCCACGAGGTGCCTGTCTGGTTGGTTCCGTTGCCGTCAAGAGTCATGCTGTAAATGGCGAACAGGTTCGGGCCGGCCTGCGCTGTGCCGCCGGTGTTGGTGCTAAATCCGGAGGTTTGGATCAGGTCACAGTTGGCGCCGTTGGCCAGCTTGAGGGTGGTGGCGCCCTGCCCGGCACCACGCCAGACGCTGTTCCACCACATGACCAAAGTCGAAGACACCTTGTAGGCGCCCTTCGGGAACAGCACCTCGCCGCCGTTGGCGGCCGAAACGACCGCCAACGCGGCCTGGATGGCTGCGGTGTCGTCGGTCGTCCCATCACCGACCGCACCGTAGTCCTTGACGTTGACGACAAGCGACCCTTTCGTCACCTTGGCGGCGAGGTCCGCAACGAGGCCGGTCACGGCAGATTCGGGGATCCCGCTGAGGTTCGCCTCGACGACGTCGATCGTTGGGTTCCCGGCCGCGCCGGAGCCGTTCGTTACCACAACCTTGTTCGAGCCGGCGGCGATGGTGCGTTTCGTGAACGTGTCGGCGGCGGTTTCGACCAGCAGCCCGGACGCCGCATCAAGCCCGGCAAGGGCCGTCAGCGTCGCGTCAGCGGGCTGCTTGCCGGCCAGGTCTGCGACCAGCCCGGTCACCTTGCCCTCGGAGATCGCGGACACGTCGGCGTCGACAATGCCCAGCGGCGCCAGCTTGCCCTTGACGATCCCGGCAGAGGCGGAGATGTCCGCATCGACGATCGTCCCGTCGGCGATCTTCCCGGAGGTGACCGCACCGGCCGCGATCGTCGGGGCTGTTGCTGTACCGGTCAGGTCCCCGGCAAGTTGCACCACACCAACCGCACCGGCCGTGGCGTTCGCGACCGACAGGGTCCGGTCGGTCGACAGGTCCCCGCCGCCAGCCAGCGGCGCTGTCGTATCAACCCGGCGGGATGTAGCCACCCCGAGTGCCGGCGGGGACGGTGGAGGCGACACCAGTAGCGACGACAGGTTGTACGGGCCGCCCGACGCCGGAACAACGATCTGCGACAGGTACCCGGCTTCGTTGACCTGGTAGTAGGTGTTCGCTGGGGTAATCGTCGAGTTCGGGACCAGAGCCGCCGACCAGTGACCGGTCGCGTCCGTGTAGACGGTGTCGGAAGAGATCACCGACGAGGTGGAAGTGTAGCCGGTCTGCCTACCCGTACCCGCGACCAGCGAAATGACGACTGCGGCACCGACGAGCGGGTTCCCGGCCGGGTCGGTGAGGATGTTCTGGACGGTCACGTTCGCCACCGGCCACCGCCTCGGTCAATCCCGTTCAGGCGCGGGGGCCAGGAACTCGCGTAGAACACCCGGATCGAGTCCGGCCAGGAATGCCCGGGTTGCTTCGGCGCGGTCCGCTTCGGTCTGGGCTTTCGCCTCAGCGATCTGCTCGGCGGTCAGGTGCGGCCCGCACCACTGGACGAGCTCGCCGTCGGGTCCGCGGCCGACGTGCGGCACCCGATCCTCCGCGATGAACGCAGCACCCTCAGGCCGGTCCTCGCCGGGCAGGTACACGCCGGCACCGTCGCGCCAGTGATCCCCGTGGTGGACGTGCTCGACCCGGATGCACTGCTGTTCGCCGTGGCAGCCGGCCGGGCACCGGTAGCCGCAGCCAGGCATGGAGCCGGCTTTCACCTGTGCCTCTTCGGCGGCGATCAGGTCGGCGAAGGAGGTCGGCTGGTGGCGGCGGGTGAGTTCGGGCGGCAGGGGTTGTGTCACGGGGGTTCACCGCCCGTTCGGGAGGAGTGCAGGTGTCCCGGCGGGTCATCCCCACCCAACGCCGGGACACCGCGACAAGAGGGGCCGGGCGCGCATCTCAAGCAGCGAGCCCTGGGGAGGCGTAGGCGGCGAGCGCCCGCCCGGCCCCGAACTTCAGGTGGTGTGGTCGTACTCCCCGGCCTTCACCTGCACCAGGAAGCGGGCCCACTCGTCGGCGTCGACGGTGATGACCTGCCCCTCCCGGCGGGACGACCGCAACGTCAACGGTTCACCGTCGACACCGGTCGTCCCGACCTGGAGGCAGTTGTTCGCCGACGTGCAGGGAGGGTGCCAGTCGGTCACACGACGGGCGGCTCGACCGGTGCCGGTACCGGGTCGGTGGTGTCGATGTTCGCCTTCGCTGCCTTCGCCGCATCCACGGTGGCCCGCAGGTTCGCGACCTCCGCCTCGATCGCCGCAGCGTTGCCCTCGGCGACGGCCTGCTCCAGCTTCACGAAGTCGGCGTCGATGCGGTCCACCGCCCCGGACAGGTCCGTCACGGCCGCGGCGAGGTCGGCGTCTACCGCCTGAAGGTCTTCGATTGCGCCCACAGTTGTCTCCTGGTTGTTGATGATGCGGTCGAGCCGCTGGTTGATGGTGCCGAGGTTGGCCATGATGTGGTGCTGGCCGTGGAGCAGCGTTTCGAGGATCGACTGGTGGCCCTCACAGTCGACGACGATGCAGATCACCATCCGGGATCACCGCCCATCCGTTAGCTGTTCGCCGAGTGAGCGGTGTACGTGGACCCAGGCGGTGCGGTCGGCGTCCGGCACCTCGTCGGCGCTCGGCCGGCACGGGCACTGGGTGTCGACGTCGCAGACATGCAGGACCGAATCCTCAGCGGGCACGACGTGAACATGGGCGACCATCGCCGCCCACGTTCATCGAGGTGTATGCCCCGCGTGCGTCAGAGACAGCTTGTCCTCGGCGTGAGCCAGGGAGTCAGGAAGCGCGGGGGCTCCCTTTGGGCGCACTGGTTCTGTCCGCACCATTGTTACCCGAAAGCAGGCGATCTTCGCCAGTCGCAGGTGAAACTCGGTTTCCGGCGTGTCGACCTATGCGGCTGACCGGCGAGGGATCTGCATCGTCTCGTCGAGTCCGGCGGCCTCCCGGACGTGGACCACCAGGTACGTCCGTTCCCGGCCGCGCCACCCGAAGCGGGGTAGCAGCATCCGCCCCTCAATCGTTGGGTGCGGGGTGCAAGCCCACTGCCGGATCGTGCCCGGCGGCTTGGAGACGAGCTCAGCGGCCTCGGCGGTGGTGACGTCGTCGGTGGGCTCGTACCGGTCCTCCTGTGGCACGATCCACAGTTGCCCCGACTCGACCATCGTCTCGTCGATCTGGTCGCAGAAGCTCCGCGAGTTCAGCCGCAACGCAGTCCGGTAGGCGTGCGCCACCTTGCGCGCGATATCCAGCGGCCCGTCACCCGGGAACGGCCACGCCCCCACTACGCCGCGACCTTGATGCCGGGTGGGACGAACGTCATCGCATACACCGCATACTCGTCCGAGGTGCACCACCAGCCGCAGTGTGAGCAGTCCACAATGTTCGGCCCGGTCATCCATCCTCCGGCGGTCGAGTCGTAGTAGTGGTGACCGGAGCCGTGGACCTCACCGAGCTGGGATTGGCCGCAGCCGTGGGGTTTCGGCGGGCAGGGCAGGTCCCGCTTCTCCCGGCGCCGGGTCACCCCGAGGACAGCGCGGGCCTGGTGGTGGAGTCCGACGAGCTGGACAACCGCATCGGGTCCGTCCGCTTCGGCCTGCTCCAGCGTCTCGTAGGCGTAGTACTCGACGACGTCCAGAGCGAGGAGCACCGAGTAGTGGGTCGACAAGGTGTTCGCGTCGCGTTGGACGGCGACACCGAGGCGGGTCCGCTGCTCGCCCTGGTGCTCGTAGCCGCGCGGGTCCTCGTACAGGCGTGCCCGTTCGCGTACCGGCTGCGCCCACACGTCGAGGGTCCAGGCGATCTGCCGGGTCAGGGCCTCGACGTGCTCGTGGATCGGGATCGGCGCTTCGGCCCGTGCGGTCGGGATCCCGCCGAGCCCTTGCCGGCCGGCGTCCTTCCCGATCCGCTGCATCAGGCCAACCCAGTCGGCGACCAACTCCCCGATGGCGAACTGGCCGTGGCGTTCGTCGGGCCAGCAAAACTGGCGGGCGTCGGCGGGTCCGGGATGGCCGGTGGAACGGTCCCGGGTTGAGCAGTAGCCGCCCATCCGGCACAGATCTTGGGTCATGGAGGCGTCAGGATTGGCATCGCTTGCCCCTTTGTGCGGATCTCGGTTTCGCCCGAGTGTAGGCAGGCCAAGGGGTGTCTCCGCCACTGAGCGCAGCACTACCCACTCACTGCCGCAGCCACCAGGTAGGAGGGGTCCCGGTCGAGCGAGGCGCGGGCCCGGTCGTAGCGCTGGGTGGTCCGCGGGTCGGCGTGGCCGAGGGCGTGCTGGCGCTCCTCCAGCGACGCGCCGCGCTGTTTCGCCACCGTGTTCCAGGCATGTCGGAACGAGTGGGGACTGATCTTCGCGGCAGCCGGGAGGCCGGCACCCTTCGCTATCCGGCGCACGAACCGGGCCACCTCCTGTCGGGTGATCGCCGACCCGTCCGGGTGAGCGAAGACGGGCCCAGCCGCCGGGCAGCCGCGTTCGAGGAGCCAGGCGTCGAGCGCTTCGCCGAGTTGTGGCGGCGCCGCGCGGGTTCGCATCTTGCCGCCCTTCATGTGCTTCAGCTTGACCGTGCGATGCCCGGAGTCGTGGCCGATGTCCTCGATCTCAAGTCGGCACGCGTCGCTGACCCGCGCGCCCAGGTCGATCAGGAACCGGGCGATGGCGTACCCGCCGTACTCACCGAGCCAGTGGTCGGCCCGCGCAGCAGCGAGCAGGCTGGTTGCCTCTTCGGCGGTGAAGCCGACCGCATCGGTGTGGTCCCGGTCGAACTTTGGCCGCTCGGCGTCGGCGGCAGGGTTGACGGTGACCTCACCGAGTTTGCGCATGTACTTGTACCAACTCGACACGGCGGACACCTTCCGGGCAACGGTCGCTCGGTTCGGTGGCTTGCCGGTCCAGGAGTTGGGCAATGTCTCCAGCGCCGAGCGGTAGTCCTCGATCGTGGCGAAGGTGGCGCTCATTGGGTGAACATCCTCATGGACGCACCAAGCCAGGTACTCATGGACGCACCAAGCCAGGTACTCATGGACGTCGCGTCGGTATGCCTGGCGGGTCTCCTCGGATTGGCGTCGGCGTAGCCAGTCGGACGTGAACGCGTCGAAGGGGTCGACTACGACGATCTCCCCCGCAGCTTGATCCACGTCGTAACCGGGATTACGTACGAGATCAACTTCTTCCGACATTGCCACTCCTCGATGTAAGCCGGTTACGCAACGGGCTTGATCCATCACGATCTACCTGTCACCCTGAGACTTGACAGTACCCGGCTCAAGTCTCAGAGGGAGGCGCCCGATGTCGATCCGCCTCACCCGCGCCGTCCTCACCGATGGCCGGATCGACATCGAGGCGTGGCAGGAAGCTGTTCGCGCGTCGATCGCGGTCGGCTACTGCGACTGCGCGTCACCCTGGCCGCCGGCCAGCGGGGAGCGGATCACCATCGGCCGGAAGCTCACCTGGGCCACAGCGGTATGCGTCCGGTGCGGAGACAACGCCGCGCTGCCGGTCGTCCGGGACGTGCCCGCTGAGCGCCTAACAGGGACCAGCCGGGCAGGAGAGCACCCTCGGCGTCCCGTCGACCGTAGCGACGAAATGAGACCCGACACCGCAGGTCAACGGCGTCCCCGGCGGGCACGTCAGCGCCTCCGATAGACACTCATGGCTCCTCCCGGGCGAGCTTCTCGGCCGCCTTGACCCGCTCAGCCCACTGCCGTTCGGCCTCGAAAAGGTGCCCCGGATGATGGCGATGTCGCCGG
>Ga0193696_1000427_pt1 | contig 14868 bp, 9 predicted proteins | sample L3m1metaG_FD_145074 | JGI IMG/M metagenome (GOLD analysis project Ga0193696, IMG submission 145074) | Soil microbial communities from a riparian zone of the East river system, Colorado, United States - L3m1 | ecosystem: Environmental > Terrestrial > Soil > Riparian zone | place: USA: East River... | reverse complement strand
GGAAGCGTTCACAAAGCGGCGTGCCAGCCAATCCTTCAAGCTCCTTGAGGACACCCAGCGTGTAAAACCCCTTCGCCCCACCGCCATCAAGCGACAGCACACGGCAACGCTCGGATAGTTCGGTCGGTTTGGATTCTGATGTCACGCTTGTTTGGTTGTTGTGCTGCGATGCTATCAAATACAACTGTGCTCACAAGCTGCGCACCTGTCGTTCTTTCGCCTCTTCAGGTCTTGGATCATTTTGTCCGTAAACCCAGAGCGGCGCTCGTTTCACTTCGCTTGCCGGGCTATTATCTTTCGGGCTTTCAGCCCTTTCAGTTTGAGCCTCCTCACGTCGGCTGCCACGGGTTGAAGGGTTTTTCCACGTTCGCCCTTCACCGCGGAATCCATCTTGATGAGCGGCGGCGAGGGCGTTTGAAGCCCGCGCCGGGGAGTTTCTTCGTCGCGTGGATGCAAAAAAGCAATTTCCTGCCGGTGATCACTGGTTCAACGAAGCGCAGATGATTTCCTTTTCGTTCCGCGCAAAAACATGACGGTTGGCAAACGAGGGAGCAGCCCAGGTCAATTTTTTGCCGCCAAAGCCATAAGTCGGCACCACCAGAGTAGTCCGGCAGATTTCCTCGTAACCCTGGGGGCTGAGATGGGCCAGGATCAGTTCGCCCAGTTCGTTGTAAATGAAAACTGAACTTCCGTTGACAGTCATGTGCATGCACGCGGAGCTTCCTCTTTTCTCGGGAGTCACCTTGTCTGTTTCCCAGACTTGCCTGCCTGTTTCCGCCTCCAGGCAGACCAGGTCTCCGGCCGGGTTCAATGAATAAACATAATCTCCCTGTACCAGGGGAGTGGATGTTCCGCTCAGGATTCTTCGTGTGGCGGCACGCGACTCCGGCCAGAGCACTGAGGCGGATGGTTTCTTTTCATCGAGCTTCAACATCAGGCCGCTCACGAGCAGCCGGTTGCTTGAAAGCACTGGTGTCGCCACAGCACCACTGCTTCCTGCTGCAAAAGCCTCGCGCCAAAATAATTGTCCAGTCGCCGGGTCGAGGCTGCTGACCGATTGCGTAGTCCAAACAATCAACTGACGCGGGCCTCCGGCCTTAATGATCATCGGCGAAGCATGGCCGCCGATTTCGTTGAGGCTTCTCCAAATCTCTTTGCCCGACTTCCTGTCAAAAGCGACCACGCACGTATCGGGCTTTCCTCCGACTTGAAGGATCACGCGGTCCCGGTCCACGAGAGGCGAGGCGCTGATGGTTGCGGTCTCCTCAATCTGGTAATCCTGCGCCAGATCCCTTTCCCAGACCAGTTTTCCGGAGGCGGCCTCAAGGCAATAAAGGCTATGAGCTTGCGGACCGGTGGCATAAACTTTCCCGTCTCGGACGACCGGTGTTCCATTCGGGCTCGGCTCCTGGCCAGGAACAAAAGCCCACGCGGGATAATTCGTTTTTTCCCGCGAAAAAGTCCAAAGCAATTTGCCCGTTGTTTCGTGAAAGCAAAGAACGCGCCCCCGGACCATGGGGCGGTCGAGAAGAACGTCGGTAACATAAACCCGGCCTTTGGCGACCACAGGACTGGAAAATCCATACCCGATTGGAGCCCGCCACCGCACTGGCAGACCTTCTGCCGGGAATGTTTTTCGGATGTCTCTTTCGTGCCAGACCCCGTCGCGACCGCTTCCCCGCCATTGAGGCCAGTCTTCCGCACGCAACGCCCCTGTGAGCGCGATCGGAAAAAGGATCATCAGGGCAGCTTTGGTCACCTGCTATCGGATCATTGCTGGATCAGGTGGAAATACACACTCCGATTGCCCGGCTGGAATGGAATGGTAAACGAGTTATTTACAACTCCTGGCACGAGGCCCCAGTTGGTGCCCAACGAATTGGTCTGGCTGCGCAGCACGAAGCTGACGTAAGGCGACGGCCAGGAAACAGTGGCGTTCGTCCGCGAGGCGGTGATGGTCAGCGTCGGTGGCGTCCTCGGTTCGCCGCAACCGCAGAGCACCACTTCGATACTGCCATCGAAGAAAATGTTATTGGCCCAGGCCAGGCCTGCCCCCGGAGGCGGAAGGACAAGGGTGAGAAAGGAATCGAGCGGGACTGTGCCAAAGAGCGTGAATTTGTCGCCCGGCGCCAGATCGGTGTGCGCCCCGGGGAAGGACACTTTCAAAGTGCCACCCAACTCCAACAGGCCGGTTGTCGTGATCGTATCGGAGCTCAGCGTCGTCCCGTTTTTGTGGATGTCCATCAGGGTCGTGCCGACCAGGAGCAGGGGTCCAGTCACGTTGAGCGGCCCGATCTTGTTTACGCCGGCTGGAGCGATGGATTGGCCCGGATAAACGGTAAACCCTGATCCGCGGGGATCGATGTTCGTCACCGAGAGCGTCGCATAATTGGTGATAATGCCGTTGCCGATGTTGAGAGTGTTGATGGACACATTGCCCGGCGTCGCATCGCCCGCCGGTTGCATATCCAGGGTGCCGCCGTTGTTGAGGGTGATTGTGGCTGTCCCGCCCCCTGGGCCACCGGAAATAATGTCGCCGGCTACGGCGATGCGGCTGCCGTCGTTCACTGTGATGTCGCCGGTGCTGCCGATCGCATCAGGCGCGGGCGCTCCCGCTTGTTGCACCGCCATAACGATGTTGTTGCGCACGATCAGCAGGGCAGGACCTGCCCCGGGATCGTTATTCACCGTCAGGATCCCATGGCCGACACTGCCGCCAATGAATGGGCCGGGCACCTGGATCCCCATCTCGATGGTGTTTACATCCATGACACCGCCTCCGAAGATGAGCGTGCCGTTGCCGTCGCCCGTGCGATTTATGGCGTCGAACTGGATTTGGCCGCGTCCCAGCACGATCCGATCGATTAATGCGTCCACGCTCGCCCCAGTCAGGTCTGCTGTCCCGCGCGCCTGGTTGCTCGTAAAAAATCCAAACAGGTAATTGGTCCCGTTCGGGTCAAATTCATCACCCAGCTTCCAGGCAAGCTGCCGGCCGGTCGTGGCCGCATTGCGGAAAGTCACCGAGGGATTGAACACGCCGGGGGCGATGTCAATGACGCCGAGGGTCTTGTGCATGCCAATTCGAATTTCATCAACGTTGAAGGTATTGATCGCGCCCAGGTGTATGTAGCAGGTGGGTCCAGCATTCTGATAGGCGTCGGCCACAATCACATTTCTAGCGGTGATGGAATTGGTCCTGGCCAGTAAGAGTTCGCCGGTGGGCCGCCAGGCATGGTCCGGCTGGGTAAAGTTGTGCCCCACAAGGACATTGGAAACCACACAGGTAAGGGTGTTCAGGTCAGAAAGATTCAGAGTCGCCCTGTGTGCACCCGCGACGGCACCGATTTGGGTCACGCCGAAGTTGGCGTTGCGGTTGCTGACCACCAGCGAATTCCCGGAGATCCTCGTGTAAACCGTGGCATCCTTGTCATCCTGCCACCGGTTGCCTCCCACAAAGAACACATACGGATTTCCGTCATCGGCGGTGGTGGCGACCTGCGTGGTGGAGCTGCTCAGCACGCGCAGCTCGTCGGCTATCTGCGTGTTGTGAAAACCATTGGTATTCCTGTAGCCCAGGGCGTTGATGCTGGGAGCCAAAAAGAAAAAATCGACGATGTTGTTTACGGTGAAGGAATCCAAAACCACGCCCTCATTGGTAAAGATCACGTTAGAGCTGATTCCCGGCGCCCCGACCGGCGACCAATTGTCGTCCGCGGACCAGGAGGTGTCACCCGCGGCGCCGCTCCAGAAAACCGGATCCGCCGGGACGGTGTGGGCAAGTGTGAGCAGGGCAGCGAACAGGGTGATATAGGGTGCGGTTTTCATATAGAGTTTGCCAAACTGCTGATCGCAATTGATTGATTGATGGCAGTTGGACTTGGTCATCGGCTCCCGCTTCAAAGGGGGCAGTATGTCGAATTGATCGATCCATAAGCGGGGGCAGTTCTATGCTCAAGAATGCTCAACTCGGTGGACGAGTCAAGCACTGTCCGGCCGCCTTTTTCGATTCCTTTTCTCCAATCATGACCACCGCATGATGCGTTTGCGCACGTGCTACTCTGCGCTCTCCGGTACGTCGGCTCTTCGGATCAGCTCCTCCCATTTCGACATGTCTTCGTAGGGTGCTATCACCGTCACCCATGTCCCTGCCCCGTGCCTTGCAACCCGCGCTACTTCGCTCTTGCGTGCCCTTGAGTCGTGGGCAGGATGTGGACACAAACCACGAGCACGAAAGGCCATCTATGAATTTGAGCAGGTATCGGTTGGTTGCCATCCTTTTACTCTGCTCTGCCGCAGGGGTTCCCGGGTTGTTCGGTGCCGCTGAGGAGTCGTCCGCGGTGTACCAGGGCCTCAAGCCGGATGAATTCATGCGGCGGTGGCTGGTGTTGCGGCAGGTCTCCGTGCCCGAGAAATCCGAGGAGGCAAAGAAGGCCTTCGCAGTCGATTATCTGAAATCGGTTGGTGGTGAAACAAACGTTCAACCTCGAGCCGGCGAAACCGTGGAACTGGATGGCTCCAATCACCGCTGGCGTTTGGTGGATTCCAGGAGCGATATCATCGACCTGAGCCGCGCGGGGCAACCGAGGGAGCACGTGACTGCGTACGCGTGGGCGGAAATCGAAATGGCCGAGCCCGCCAGTCTCTTATTCGGTATCGGCAGTGATGACTCCGTCAAGGTGTGGCTGAATGAAGAAGTGGTGCACGAGCATTGGGAGGACCGCGCTACTCACAAAGACGAAGACCTTGTCCAGCTTCAGTTCCGCAAGGGCAGGAACCGTCTGTTGCTCAAAATTCTGAATATGGACGGGCAATGGAGCTTTGTCTGCCGGCCTCTCAGCGCCGCGGGCTTGCAGGAAAACCTGGTTTATCTCTCCGGCCGAGGCGACCTGGACGGAATCAAAAAGCTGCTCGACCGCGGTGTCGCGCTGAATGGCAAAGATAAACGGGGCCTGACGGCGTTGCAGACAGCGAAGATTTACGGACACAAGGACGTGGCGGACTTTCTTCTGACGAAAGGAGCCGATGCAAAGATCCCGCAACCGTCTCCTAAGCAAATCGTCGATGCGACCTTCAGGGAAATCGTGCACGACGATGGTCCCGGTGCAGCGGTGCTGGTCGCGCAGAACGGAAAAGTCCTTTTCGAGCGCGCCTACGGTCTGGCGAATGTGGAAAATCGTGTGCCGGTGACGACGGCGACGAAATTCCGCATCGGGTCGATCACAAAACAGTTCGTAGCGGCTGCGATCCTGAAATTGAACGAAGAGGGAAAGTTGAAGCTGGACGATACGCTCTCGAAATTCATTCCCGACTACCCACGCGGGGATGAAGTTACGATCCACCATTTGCTCACGCATACGTCGGGCATTCACAGCTATACCGGGAAGTCGAATTTTTTCGAGACGGTGCGGTCGCCCATCCGCGCCGAGGATTTGATCAATTCATTCAAGGACGATCCCTACGATTTTGATCCCGGTAAGAAGTGGTCCTACAACAATTCGGGATTTTTCCTGCTGGGCCACATCGTTCGAAAAGTTTCCGGCAAGGACTACGGAGTGTTCCTGCGTGAGACATTTTTTGAGCCGCTTGGAATGACGAACACCGGGGTGCACGAGGCGACCGCCATTATCGAACACGAGGCGCACGGATATTCCTATGAGGGCGGCGCGGTCAGAAAGGCGGTCGATTGGGACATGTCGCGGGCGGGCGGGCTGGCCGCGCTCTATTCGACGGTCGGGGATTTGTATCGCTGGAATGAAGGGGTGTTCGGCGGAAAAGTGCTGAGCGCGGCCAGTCTCAAGGCGGCGTTCACACCGGTGAAAACTGCCGAGAGCAAGGGCGAGGATCCCAAAGATGGTTACGGTTATGGATGGGGAATCGGCAGTCTGCGTGGCCTCCGGGAAATTGACCACGGCGGTGGTCTGCACGGTTTCACGAGCTTCCTGCTTCGCATTACGAATGAAAACTTTACGGTCGCCGTCCTGGCCAATTCCGCAACGCCGATTCCCAATATGGACACCAGCGGTCTGGCCCATGACATCGCGAATATTTACCTTGCCGACAAATTGCAGCCCCGACCGACGACGATCGCCAACAAATCGGTTTCCCCAAAACTTTACGATGCTTACGTGGGCCGTTACGACTACGGCATGGCCGTTCTCAAGGTGACAAAAGAAAACGATCGCCTCTTTGCGCAGTTAACGGGCCAGTCCAAATTCGAGATTTTTCCCCGCTCCGAAACTGAATTCTTCTGGAAGGTCGTGGAGGCCCACGTGACCTTTGTGAAAGACAAAACCGGCAAAATCATCAAAGCCATCCATCACCAGGGCGGACAGACCATCGATGCCCCACGGCTTCCCGATGAAGCCGGTGTGGGCAAGTGATGGCGCAGGCGGAGTCGGCGAGATCGGACGGACTGTCGCTGTATCATTTCATGGCTTGCTTCGACGCAGACACCGATGCTTCTGAAAAGTGTACTTCGTTCAGGATTGACCCTTTCTGACCAAGTTTTTCTTGATGCTCCACATCCAACGCAGAAAACGTTAGCGAGCAGTGCGAGCGCGAAAGAAGCGTTTCGAGGACGCGGGAGTCGTTGGGGGCGCAATAGGAATTGGAAGTCTAACAATTTCATTGGTCGCGAAGCATATCCACGTCTGAAGGTCAGCCGAATAATCGATCAAATAAGCATTTGTAGGGCCGCTCAGATAAAGCGTCACGCTCCCGGTCGTTTTGGGAGCAGGATTTGTTGCCCGCAACCACACAGAATCAGAACTTAGCTTGACCGCGTAATAGTCGGAAGGGCCGCCCAGGGCCGGTGCTGTTTTGTTGCCGTTCGTGTTCGAACGAGACCAACCACCGAAGAACAACCCAGAATCTTTAGTTTGCACTGCAGAGAACAATTGTTCGTAACTACTGCCACCGAAGGAAAGATCCCACAGCTGTCTTCCGCTCCCGTCAGTGCGAACGATCCAGTAATCAGAGTTGCCGAATCCAGCACTTGTCTTCGTCCCGCTAGCTGAAGACTTCGAGTCGCCGGCGATCAGGAAGCCTGAGTCTTCTAACTCAACAAGCTGCTTGGGCATGTCTTCACTGGTGCCGCCATAACTGCGGTACCAAATGATATTACCCTGCTCGTCGAGTCGATACAGACCAAAATCTCCCCCATTAGTGCTCACACTGCACGCTAGTGCGTAGCCGCCGTTAGCGACAGCAACAATACTTACTGGCATAGCGAAAAAACCGCCTCCTGCGAAGCACCTGTCCCAAAGAACGTTGCCTTGCTGATCAATTCGAACAACCCAGCAATTGTACGATGGCAACAGGGGTGCAGTCTTGTTTCCATTCGTATTGGAGTTCGACCACCCGCCGAGCACAAAACCTCCGTCTCTGGTCTCGGCCACGCTAAAGAGACGGTCCTCGTCCGTTCCGCCATAGCAGCGGTCCCAGAGCTTGTTCCCTTCGCTGTCGGTGCGAACCACCCAATAATCGTAGTTTCCGAAGCCGCCGTCCGTCTTGTTCCCACTTGCAGGTGACTTGGAAATGCCGCCGAGGATATAACCGCCGTCGGCCGTCTGCCGAACGTGATGGAGTTGATCATCGGCAGTACCGCCAAATGATCGATCCCATAATTTATTTCCGTCGGCGTCGATTTTAACAATCCAGTAATCCGCATCAACTGTGGAGGCATTCGTGGTGTACCATGGAGCGGTCTTGTTCCCGCTGGCTGGGGACCGGGACGGACCACCGAGGATGAAGCCGCCGTCTGTAGTTCCCCCGGCAGAAACCAAATAATCACCCGGAAACCCTCCATAAGTTTTGTCCCATATTCGGTTGCCGTCGTAATCAACCCGCAGCACCCAGAAATTGAGCAGCCCGAAATTCGGACTTGTTTTCACGTCGTTTGTCGCGGACATCGAATACCCGCACACGAGAACACCGCCATCAGGCATCGCGACCGCGCAATGGATTTCCTCCTCACCGGTACCACCGAATGTGCGTTGCCACTGGATGCTGGGGGAGTTGACTTGCGCCGAAGCAGCCTGAACCGCCATGAATCCGTACAGCACGGCAAACCAAAGGCGTTCCATAACATTAAAATCGGTTGTTTTGTTGCTTCCTTTAGGCTTTCTCGCTGCCGCGTTGCACGTGCCCAGGTTAACGATCGTTGCTCCCGTTGTTGTTGAATACGCCTGTGAAGTTTATCGCTCCTGCTGCTGGTGGAATGGGCCTTTGAGGGATAAGAAAAGTCGCGCATCAATTCAGGAAGGGGGCTGGGGCTTTTCTACCGGGCCTTTTCCTTCGCGCAAGACACGTTCCACGAACGGTGTTTTGCCTTGTGTATACGCCTCGCGATCGAATCTGAATTCGCTGGCCAGCCTGCATTTCAGCGCCGCGTACTCAGTTGCCAGGTCGCGGTTGCAAAGAAGCGTGTCACGGAAGGCGAGACATTCGCGCCACCGTTTGCTGCCAAAGGGCACAAGATGGAGATGATGGGTTCGGAAAGCGGCGGAGGGTTTGCAAAGCCAGTGCATGATCTCGGGCCGATACGGGAAGTAGATATAGTCTGCTTTGGCGAGTTCGGAGATAGCCGCTTGAGATGCCTCGAGAGTCGAGACGGCCGCCATAATGTCGATCACCGGCTTGGCGGGCATGCCCGGAATTGCCGTGCTGCCGACGTGTTCGATCGGCCCATTGAGCCACGGCGCCAGGATCGATTGCAGCACCCGGCGCTCGGCCTCGAACTTCGCCGGCCATCCCGGATCGTGAGGCACGATCTCAATGAGAGCTTCCTTTTGCGAAACGTCAGTGGATGGCGGCAAATCGGACACGATCACTTAGGTTTCGAAGTGTTCTAACTTTTTTCAAGGACAATGCTCGTCCTGAGAAGAAGATTTAAGGTGTCGATCGTACCGGCTTTAACCCTACGTCACTTGTGTCAATACTTGGGACTCACCCCTTTTAGAACCTTCTCAATTACTTTGAAAACAGCCGCGAGTTTAATAAACTCCCTGGGGGGCGGAAGGCGTGAGTCCCTATCGCAAGAAAACCAGGACCTCCACCGTGCAATTCTCGGCGCTCAGGAGGAGAGTACAAGAGCGCAGACTGCAATAGATGTTATTGAAAAAGAGTTGAAGCGTAGAAAACATGGTAAATGAAAGGCATGTTTCACCAAGGGGTGCGAAATCGCGTGCTTTCCGGTGTGCTTTTGCTGTACTTCGCCGCCTATTTCCCGCTTTCGATCGCTGGCTGGTATGCAGGTCCATACGCCTCGGGTAAAACGCGGATCTTTTCCGGCACATGGGCCGTACGCGATCACTACGTGTGGCGTCCACGATTTGTCGTATGGGAGAGGTTCGAGTTCAATTTCTTGGGTGCCATCTATTGCCCGTTGGTTCTCGTCGATAGATACTTGTGGCACCGCGATAAGCCGGCGCAGCTTCACCCCAGACTGCAAACCGACCCATAGTCGCTCGATGACATAGGGCGGGGAATTCCCATCTGAGCACGGTTGTCGCCCTCAGCAACGCCTCTTCCTTCCGCGTCTACATCTACAACGATTTGGGCGAGCTCAAGACCGCTATTGGGAAGGAAGGCGTTCAATGTTTGTAGTGCCGGATTTATCCGGTTACCAGCCTTTCCGATCTCGCAGTGTCCTTCTCTCGCCCGGCTTTGGCCAGCTAAGTCCACTAAGTTCAATGCGTAAGAATTCGTAAAATCCGCTCAACCCGAGAATTCAAGCTAAAAAAGATACCAGATTCTACCAGATTCTATAAGGTGCGCGGGGGCTGGTCGCGTGATTACATGTGTTAAAAAAACAAAACCGTTACGGACTACGAAAAGGGCTGGTATCACCGCCGAAACCCGCTCCTGCGCCAACCCTTTACTACTCATACGTTCCGAATCGCCGCAGCCGAAGGAAAACCAACACAAAACTAGCACATTTCTAGCACTACCCCGGGGGGGGGTGCCTCACATCACCGGTGTTCGGTCCGGACTGGAAAGGGAAAGGGGTCGCTCCTGAGCATTGATACACTCTCATTTGTCGTGTCATTTCCAAACGACTCAGCGGGCAAGTTGAACTTACTTTTGAATTTCCTTCAATAGGTGAATCGTCCATTGTTCGTAAGTACGCCTGTGAAATTTATCGCTCCTGCTGCTGGTGGAATGGGCCTTTGGTCCCGGCGCCAGTTTCTTGCGCGCAACGCGATGGGGGTGGGCAGTGTCGCGCTGGCGTGGTTGTTGCGGCAGGAAAATCTGCTCGCGACGCCGCCCAACATGCCGCGGCAGCCCCAATCGTTCGACCTGAAGCCCAAAGTCCCGCCGTTGCGCCCGCAAGCGCGCGCGATGATTTCGCTGTTCATGCACGGCGGGCCGAGCCACATCGACCTTTTTGATCCGAAGCCGGAGCTCACGAAGCGCAGCGGGGAGGATTACGCAGGGGAGGTCACGTTCAGTTTTATCGATCGGGCGACGAAAAAACTGCTGGGTAGCCCATGGAAATTCCAGAAGCAAGGGCAGAGCGGCATTGAAGTGTCCGAGTTGCTGCCGCACTTCGCGAGCATCGTCGATGATGTGACGCTCATCCGCTCGATGCACACGGACATCAACGGCCATGAGCCTTCCATCTGGTTCATGAACACGGGCAAGTCGCAGCCGGGACGGCCCGCGCTCGGTTCCTGGCTGACCTACGGGCTGGGCTCGGAGTCGCAGAGTTTGCCCGCCTACGTGGTGTTGACCGATCCGGGCGGACATCCAGTGGATGGCGTGCGCAACTGGTCGAATGGGTGGATGCCGCCGCTGTTCCAGGGGACGGTTGTGCGCGCGACGGAGCCGCGCATTCTCAACCTGGAGCCGCCGCCGCATTTGAAGGGCGAGTTGCAGGAACAAAATCTCGCCTTCCTTTCCCGTCTCAATCGCGATCATTTGACGCGGCATCCCGGCGAGAGCGACCTGGAAGCGCGCATCGCGAGTTACGAACTGGCCGCGCGCATGCAAACCGCCGCGCGAGAAGCGCTCGATCTCTCCGGTGAAAGCGAGGCGACGAAAAAGCTCTACGGTTTGGATAATGATGTTACTCGCGAATACGGCACCCGCTGCCTGATCGCGCGGCGTTTAGTCGAGCGCGGCGTGCGCTTCGTGCAGCTTTTCGTGAACGGGCAGATTTGGGACACGCACGAGAGCATCACGAAAAATCTCGTCAACTGCTGCAAGAAGACGGACCAGCCTTCGGCGGCGCTGGTGAAGGACCTTAAGGCGCGCGGATTGCTCGAGACCACGATCGTGCATTGGGGCGGCGAGATTGGCCGACTGCCGGTGACGGAAAACCACGGCGCGGCCGAGAAAGCCGGGCGCGACCACAACGGGCAGGGCTTCAGCACGTGGGTGGCGGGTGGCGGATTCAAGGGCGGCATCACCTACGGGGAGACCGACGAATTCGGGCACAAGGCGGTGGTCGATACTGTCAGCCCGAATGATTACCACGCGACGTTGCTGCATCTGTTCGGTCTCGATTACAGCAAACTCGTTTACCACCACAACGGCCAGGACGAACGCATCACCGACACCAAACCGTGTCGTGTGGTGAAAGAAATTCTACGCGACGCATGACAATCGTTGCGCAGATTTCCAATCTGGCGGCGCGAAGATTTTTGACCTGCAGACTGCTCGCGCCTGGACGTAATGCGTTCAATTTTTTTGAGAGATATCAGGCTGGCGGGTGGCCTGCCGAACGGAGTTCGGCGATACGGTCCCGACTGGTCGGGAGAGTCCTGCGCTACATGGCGCTATTTCTCTGTTTACTCCTGTTTGATTCAGCACCTGCGAGCCCCGCTACGACTACCTTCGAGAAAGACATTCGTCCGATCCTGAAGGCGCATTGTTTCGATTGCCACGGCGAAGGGGAAAAACTGAAAGGCGGAGTCGACCTTCGGCTTCGTCGCTTCATGCTCAAGGGCGGCGACAACGGTCCGGTGCTGGTGCCCGGCAAGCCCGACAAAAGTCTTCTCTTCACAATGGTGCAAAGCGGCGAGATGCCTCGGCGCGAGAAGAAGCTCACGGCCGAGCAAATCGCTCGCATCAGAGAGTGGATCGCTGACGGGGCGAATGTCACCCGCCCTGAACCTGCCGAGCTTGCCAGGGGCAGCGGCATCACCGATGAAGAGCGCGCTTTCTGGTCCTGTCAACCGAGTCGCCGGTACTCCATCCCGAAAACAAAAGCGAAAGATCGCGCGCGCACTCCCATCGATGCATTCCTCGTCAGCGCCCTTACAAAGAAGAAGCTCGGTTTCTCACCCGATGCCGACAAGGTCACTTTATTGCGACGCGCCTGCTTTGATCTCACGGGCCTGCCGCCAGCGCCTGAGGAAGTCGAAGCTTTCCTCGCCGATACTGCTCCCGATGCCTACGAAAAACTCATCGACCGTTTGCTCGACTCGCCACATTACGGCGAACGCTGGGGGCGCCACTGGCTCGATGTCGCCGGCTACGCCGATTCCGATGGCTACAGCGACGCCGATCCGCCACGGCCCTACGCTTACAAATTTCGCGACTACGTCATCGCTTCGTTTAACTGCGATAAGCCGTTCGACCGGTTCATTACGGAGCAACTTGCCGGCGACGAACTCGCGCGCGTCACTCGTGAGAACCCGCGAGCCGCGCTGAGCGACCCGCAATTGCGCCAGTTGCTCATCGCCACCGGTTTCCTGCGCATGGGCGTGGACGGAACCGCGACGCCGGCTCTCTCTGATCCTGATGCTGTTCGCAACCAGGTCGTGGCGGACACGATCAAAATCGTTTCCACTTCTCTTCTCGGCTTGTCAGTCGGCTGCGCGCAATGCCACGACCATCGCTATGATCCCATTCCGCAAACCGATTATTACCGGCTGCGGGCGGTGATCGAGCCGGCCTACGACTGGAAGAACTGGCGCACGCCCGAGCAGCGCCTCGTTTCTCTTTACACGGAGGCGGACCGCAAAAAGGCCGACGAAGTCGAGGCCGAAGCCAAAAAAATGGCCGAGGAAAAGAGCGCGAAGCAGAAGCAGTACATCGACGACGCGCTGACAAAGCATCTTGAGAAATTTGAAGAGCCGTTGCGCGTGCAACTCCGCGCCGCCTACGACACGCCTGCGGACAAACGGACCGACGAGCAGAAGAAACTTCTGGCCGACAATCCCAGCGTCAACATCAACGCGGGCGTCCTCTACCAGTACAATCAGAAGGCCGCCGATGACTTGAAAGCGATGGACGCGAAGATCGCGGAGATTCGCGGGCGCAAACCGTCGGAGGATTTCATCACCGTCCTCACCGAACCGGGCGACAAGCTGCCGGTCACCCACGTGTTTCATCGCGGCGATCCGAAACAACCGAAAGAGGCGGTCCCTCCCGGTGGGCTAAGCGTGCTCGCGCCGCGCGGCCAGTGCATCGAGTTGCCCGAAAAAGATGCGAGCCTTGCGACCAGCGGGCGCCGGCTTGCGTTTGCGCGCTGGCTCACGAGCGGCAACAACCCTCTCGTCGCTCGCGTGCTCGTGAATCGCGTCTGGCTCGAGCATTTCGGCCGCGGCCTTGTGGGCACGCCATCGGATTTCGGCACCATGGGCGAGCGGCCGACTCATCCCGAACTGCTCGATTGGCTGGCTGGCGATTTTATGGACAACAGCTGGCGAATGAAACGACTGCACAAACTGATCATGATTTCGACGGCCTACCGGCAATCTTCCCAGCGTGCTCCCTCGAAGGAGGCTGCTGTCGTGCGCGACCCGGGCAATCTGCTTTACTGGCACAAACCCGTTCATCGGCTCGATGCCGAAGCTCTTCGGGATTCCATTTTGGCTGTGAGCGGCGCGTTGCACGCAGGCATGTTCGGGCCACCGGTGCCTGTCCGGCCTGATGTTCACGGGCAGATCGTGGTCGGCGTTGATAAAACGGAGGGCGACAACAAAATGCCGGTGGATGTGCCGTTGAAAGGAGAGGAATTTCGCCGAAGCGTTTACATCCAGATGCGCCGCAGCCGTCCGGTCGCGATGCTGCATGCTTTTGACGCGCCGGTGATGGAAGTGAACTGCGAGAAGCGGCAATCCTCGACGGTCGCCACTCAATCCCTGATGTTGATGAACAGCCAATTCATCCTCGACCAGGCCGCACGCTTCGCGCGCCGGTTGCAAAGCGAAGCTGGGGACGATCGCAGCGCACAAATCAGTCGCGCGTGGCAACTGGCTTTCAGCCGCGCTCCGAGTGAGTCTGAAGTCAGTGCTGCTCTGACGTTCCTTTCCGGGCAGACTGAATACCTGCAAAACAGCGTTGCCCTGGAGAAGCCAGCCGACGAAAAAGCGAAGAAGGAACCAAAGCCAGCTTCAAAACTGCCGCCTGAACTGCAAGCTCTCACCAACCTTTGCCAGGCGCTGCTCAGCGCCAACGAATTCCTCTACGTCGACTGAGCGAGTGGGCTCGACGAAGCTCGCCCCTCCGGCGTCAGGATTAAGGAGAGACCGCGCGGTAGAATTTCTGTGGGGGCTGAGGTGCGGTGGTGTCCTGGTATTGGATGATGCCGTTCGGGTCGCCGGTGACAGGGGGAAAAGGAGTCCAGGTTTTGAGGTCGAGCGAGGATTCGATGTGGTATTGCGCATTGGGCGTGCCTTCGGCGCGCAGGTCGACGCCGTTGGGCCCGATGGTGATGGAGCGGAAGGTTGCCGCCGCGCCGGCATTTCCGCGCACAATAACGTGGTCGTACACCCTGAAAGCGCCCCCGTCGTCGTCTTGCAATATGATAATGACGTAGTTGCTGCCCGCGGTGGAGTATTGATGTGTGAGATTAAAGGAGGAGGTTCCGACGGGATAATTCGCTGTTTGGTCGGGAGTTCCATCACCCCAATTCAC
>Ga0193696_1000426_pt1 | contig 14889 bp, 13 predicted proteins | sample L3m1metaG_FD_145074 | JGI IMG/M metagenome (GOLD analysis project Ga0193696, IMG submission 145074) | Soil microbial communities from a riparian zone of the East river system, Colorado, United States - L3m1 | ecosystem: Environmental > Terrestrial > Soil > Riparian zone | place: USA: East River... | reverse complement strand
AGTTCGAGCAGCAGCTGCGCGCCATCTGCGGCCTCCCGCTCGGATCGCCCGAGATGTTCCAGCCGGCGGCCATGGCGAACCTGCTCGGCGACCTGTGGCGGAATGGCGAGCCGAACTGGGCGGCGGCGCTCGCCGAGCCCGCCATCAAGCTTCACCTGTACGGTAAGTCGGTGCCGCGTCCCGGCCGCAAGATGGGGCACCTCACCGCGCTCGCCGCGACGCCAGAGGCCGCGCGCCAGCAGGTGATCGCGGCGCGCGACTTGCTCTGACGACCGCATGTCGCGCGGCCTCACGCAGGCGGTTTCGCGTTTTCGAGCCGCTGCTTCTGGGCCGCGCTCCAGCCCTTCAGATTCTGCACGTACCACCCCACGCGATCCGGATAGCGATCGGCGACGTTGACGCGCTCCAGAGGATCGGCGTCGAGGTCGAAGAGGCGCGAGCGCCCGGAGTCGATCGCGTAGATCACCTTCAGCGAGCCGTCGCGGAGCCCGAGTAGTCCGCGCGAGTAATCGGCGAAGAAGAACGCCATCCGCGCGCCCGGGGCGAGCATCGATTGCCCCTGATAGATCGGCGGGATCGGAAGGCCGGCAAGGTCGAGGACCGTCGGCGCGATGTCCACGAGGCTGACCACCCGGTGCGAACGATGCTGATCCGATTCCCGTTCCGGCGCTGCGATCAGGAGCGGCACACGGACGTTTTCCTCATAGAGATTGAACGTGTGGCCGTAATTGCCTTCGTGCTGACCGAACGCTTCGCCGTGATCGCCAAAGACGATCCAGACGGTCCGCGCCGCGAGCCCGCGCTGCTGCACGCCCTGTATCAGCGTGCCGAGGGCCGCGTCTCCCTCGCGCAACGCGTTGCGATAACGGCCGAACTCGTCATGCTCGTCGAATGGTCCGGCCTCCGATGACTCATACGGATGGTGGCCGGCGATCGGCAGATACGTGAGAAAGAACGGCCGGCCGCTGCCCTGCGCGTCGATCCACTGGAGCATGCGCCTGACCGTCGATGGTTCGTCGACGCCGAAGCTCGAGTTCCGGTTCCCGCCGATGTCGCCCGCGTCCGCCAGCGTGTCGTAGCCGCGGTGACGGATGACGGCCTCCATCCCGAGATACATGAATCGGCCGGAATGGAACAGCGCCGTCGCATATCCGCGCTCGGACAGTGCCGCGGGCAGCGATCGACAGGGCGCCGATGCGTAGGAGTCGACCGTGACATCGAACGCGGGATACGCGGAGCACAGAACGGAGTAGAGGCCTTTGATGCTCTCGGGGTACGCGGCGTAAGCGCGATCGAACACGATGCCCGACGCCGCCAGTCGCGTCAGGTTGGGCATCACATCCGGCTGCGCGCCGTACAGACCGAGGTACTGCGCCGCGGTCGATTCCAGGCTGATAAGGATGATGTTGCGGCCCGCGGCAACGGCGCGAAACGCGTCGAGGTTCTCGGGCGCAACCGGCGCGAATCCGGTGCGCTGCCAGCCGTTGGGCGTGCGCGCCGCGAGCTGCGGCATGGCAGTCGATACGAGTGCCGTCCAGGCATTGCGCTCGAGGCCGACGGTGTCGATGTGGTTGGCGGCCGCGGGGCCGAGCGCGACGCAGGCCATCAACGGGCCGACGACGAATCGGCTCGGAATGCGAGGCACGACGCGCGGCGCGATCGCCGCCGCCGCCGCAAGCAGCAGGACCGCCGCGATGCTGGCCGGGGTCGCGTAGTACCAGATCGAATCGGCGAGCGGTCCTCGCGCTGCCCGCCACATCGCCCAGGTGACCGGCGTCGACAGCACGCGCACCACGGGTACGGTCATCGCCGCGTACAGCGTCAGCACGCCGTAGATCGTCCAGAGCAGACGCGGCCGTGACGAAAGGAGTGGCTCCACCGCGGCAAACGCCAGCGCGATCGCCGCGTCCTGCCATACGTACGCGATGGGCGACCACCACGACGGCGGCAGGGTGTGACCCCACAGCGCCGCCGCCTTCGCCAGCGCGAGCACTACGAACAGACTGGTCGCCTTCACGCGCGCACCAGGTTGACCCGTTTGAGCAGGGCAACCGATACGATTCCGCTGACCCCGCGCTTCCGCCAGAGCCAGTCGTGAACGATGACGGTCCGCGCCGGCGGCCGGTCGTACAGCGCGTCGCGGTCGCCTTCGAACGACAGCGGGAGGACAACGATGTCGAACGGCGCCGACGTGGCGATCGGAACGTAGCGCAGCTCTTTAGGGCTGCCCTCCACGCGGCCGTTGGCAGGCCTACCAGCCTTCGCACTACGTGCTTCGGCTAGGTCTCGCCGTAGCTCGCTGGAATTAGCGGCGAGCGGAGGCGGAAAGGCCTGCGCTACGAGAGGCCGCGTGCCGTCTCCTTCAGAGCCGGAGAGATTTCCGGCAGGGAATCGCTGGTGGATGAATTCGACGTCGCCGCCGATTGGCCACTCGCGCGCGGCGTTCAGATGCGCGAGGTTGGCATCGATGATCGTGAGCCGCGCGTTCGGAAGAATCCGGCGGAGAACCAGCGCGGTCCGCGGGAACAGCCCGCCACCGACGATGGCGATCCGTGGGGCTGTTCCTTCGAGCCGGCCGGCACGCGTCAACAGGTTGCGAAACGCGCCCTCGTGCGCGCGCAGGAGGAAGCGCTGCAGCGTCGGCGAGCGCAGCGCCAGCCGCTCGAGCAGGATCAACCCGTCGCCTTCGAGCCAACGGATTGGCGCCGGCCAGCGGCTGACGCGCGCGCGAGGATCGTGGTGCTTCGGCAGCCGCGTCCAGTGCGCCGACGGATGGGCATGGTGCTCCGCGTGATAGCCGTCATTGAACAGGAGCAGGTTGTACAGCCGGCCGTAGTGACTGGTCGTCCCGTGCGCGTGCTCGTAGTAGCCGTGCGCGGCGCACAACAGCAGGCCGGCGGCCCATCCCGGAAGGTAGACCGAAACGAAGAACAGCGGCGCCGCAGCCAGCATGACGGACCAGAACGCCAGGACGAGCGAGGCCTGCATCACCAGGTCGCGCGACAGACGCGTGCGCGCCACAACTCCGGCATGATGCGCCAGGTGGCGGTCGCGCCAGAGGGCGTGTGGAAAGCCGAGCAGCACGCTGAGATATGCGGCGAACGCGCGGTTTGCGCCGCGGCGGCGAAAGAACGGCCGGTGGATGAAGTAGTGCGAGATGGTGTTCGCGTTCCACCACAAGCCGATGGCGATGACGGCCGCCGCCGGCGCCGCCATCAGCACCGCCGCGTGCGCTCCGGCAAGAGCGACCAGAATCGGGTCGTCCGCCTTCGCCCCTGCGGGGCTTCGGCGAGACACGTCCACCTTCGCGCGGGACATGCTTCCGGCGATCACGGGCGTGCGTCGAGCAGGGCGCGGACCGGCGCGTAGTCGGTCCGGCGGATCTTCGTCACGCCGATGCCCATCGCGTACGGGTCGGCCTTCTCCGGCTTCTCGTCCGCGTTCCGCACGCGCGCCTTCAGCTCCCACCGGCTGCCGAACCCCACGACCTGATTGGTCCCGGCGACCGATTGCAGGTCGGCCCACTCTTTCTGCGCCGCCTGCGGATTCGTTGCGAGCGCGAAGTACAGATAGCCGCGGGCTGGCGGCAGGTAGTCGTTCATGTCGTTTGGTTTGGCCATCGCGAACACGCCCCAGACCTGCGCGCGCTGCGGCGATTCCGCCGTCGGCTCGAGCACGACCCTGTCGATCCGTGCGTAGACGGCGGTTCGATCGCTGGCCGATATGGCGCCCGCGGCGACACAGACGGCGAGAATGGTGACTCCGGTGGTGTGTCTTGTTGTCTGCATTGACCCTCCGGTACGGAGGACGCTCGCGCGGACAGATTTGTTAACCGTCAAGAACACCAGTCTTTTGCTTGGGTTGCGGGCGTCCGCCGCCATGTCGGCTCGACGACAGGGGCATATAATCTAATTCCCATATGCTGAGCTGGATCTGCGCGCTGCTCGCGATCGGCACCCTGCTCGCGCCCTTTGACGCGGGCAGGCCGGCGTCCGGCTCAGGCGGCGCCACCCTTCTCGAACGATTCCTGGGCAGGGTCGAGGAGCCGCCGGTCGAATACCGCGCCCTCCGCCACTTCGAAGCCAGCAATCCCCACTTCCGTCAGAGCGCACGAATGGACGTGTGGACCGAATTCGACAACGCGAAAGGTTTCCGCTACGAGGTGGTTTCCGAAAGCGGCTCGGGCTACATCCGCAAGAAAGTTTTTCTCGCCGCGCTCGAGGGCGAACAGAAGATGTGGGCGAACCACGAGCCCGATCGCGCGTCGTTCTCGCGCGAGAACTACACGTTTCAGGATGGCGCGCCGGCTCTTGATGGTCTCGCGTCGCTGCTGGTGACACCGCGGCGCAAGGACATGCTGCTCGTCGAAGGCGCGGTCTTCGTTCAGCACCACGATGGAGAGTTGGTGCGGATCGAAGGCCGGCTGTCGAAGAACCCGTCGTTCTGGACGCGGCGCGTCGATGTCATCCGCCGTTACACTCGTCTCGCCGGGGTGCGCGTGCCGATCTCGTTAGAGTCGGTCGCGAACGTGCTGATCGCCGGACGGTCGACGTTCAAGATGACCTACGACTACGAGATCGTCAACGGGCAGAGGATGAAGCCGCAGACGACGCCATGACCAATCGCTGGCTGCCGATCGCGGGCGGCATCCTGATGAACCTGGCGCTCGGCTCGCTCTACGCCTGGAGCGTCTTCGTGCTCCCTCTCGAAAAGGAGTTCGGCTGGACCCGCGCGCAAACCTCCTGGGTCTTCACGATTGCGATCGTCTGTTTCGCGCTGTCGTTCATCGTGGCCGGGCGGATCCAGGATCTCAAGGGACCTCGCATCTGCGCCGCGATTGGCGGCATCCTGGTCAGCGCCGGCTTCATCCTTGCCAGTTTCACGAGCTCGTTGATCGGGCTGTATCTGTCGTTCGGCGTCGTCGTCGGTCTGGGCAACGGATTCGGATATGCGACGCCGACGCCCGTCGGCTCGAAGTGGTTTCCCGACAAGCGCGGGCTCGTCATCGGCCTGATGGTGGGTGGATACGGCGCGGGCTCCGCGATCCTCGGTCCGCTCGCCACCGAGATGGTGTCGAGCATGGGCTGGCGACCGACGTTTCAGCTGCTCGGCGCCACCTTCTTCGTCATGACGATGGCGGGCACCGCGCTGCTGAAGAATCCACCGCCAGGTTATCGCCCGCCGAATTGGCGCCCGTCGGCCGCGGCGGTGGCCGGCCGCGACGTCCCGACGCGAGAGATGCTCGCGACGACCACGTTCTACAGCCTCTGGATCGCGTTCTGTCTCGGGACGACCGCCGGCCTGATGACCATCAGTCAGCTGGTGCCGTTTGCGCGCAACGCCGGCATGAGCGTGACCGTCGCGACCTTTGCGATCACCGTCGGCGCCTTCGGTAATGCGGGCGGGCGGATTCTGTCTGGCTGGATCTCGGATTCGCTGGGCCGCGTCCGTACTCTTCAGACGATGATCCTCATCTCCGCGGTGGCGATGCCGATTCTGTTTTTCGTGCGCCATGAGGTCGTCCCCTTCTACATCTTCGTCGCCATCGTCTACTGGTGCTACGGGACGCAGTTGTCTGTGGTCGCCTCGACGATGGCGGATTTCTACGGGACGAAGAATCTCGGCATGAACTACGGCGTGCTGTTCACGGCGTGGGGCGCGGCCGGCATTCTCGGCCCGGCGATCGCGGCGCGCGTGTTCGATCGCTTCGGCGACTACCGCTACGCGTTCTTCATTGCCGCGGCGCTGGCGCTCGTCGCGTGCGCGTCGCTGACGATGGCGCGCCCGCCCGCGCGCGCCGCAGCCCACGTCTAACTGCCGCGCGCCCCCTCCCGAGCGAACTGAGGGCACGGAGCGAACGGGTTCACACGGAGCCACAGAGGAACGGAGGTTGAACGGAAGCACGCGGTTCGACGGGCGTCGCGCAGCGACGCCGCGGGAACGAACGGATCGGGAAAACGAACACCTCGTGATCAAGAGTGCTCGTTTTCACGATCCGTTCCGTTCTCGCTAGTCGGCCTGCGTCGCAGGCCGACCCGTCGAACCGCTCGGCGTTCTCCTCCGTTGCTCCGTTACTCCGTGTGATCCCGTTCGCTCGTTCTCCGTTCCCTCGGCTCACGCGAACGGATTCCGCACGTCGAGCCCCGCGATCGGACGGAACGGCTTCAGGTGTTCCGAGAGCAGCAGGGTCGCGTGCGACTTGCGCGCAGCGACGACGACGAGCGCGTCGCGAAACGTGAGGCGGTACCGCTCCTCGAAATCGGACGCGGCGAGGAGATCGGCGGCGTCGATCGTCGCGATCGGCCACACGCTGTAGGCGCTGATGAGATCGCGCGCGGCGCGCCGCGGAACCGGCGAGGCGCCGCTCGTCAGCGCCGCGTAGAACTCCTGCAGCACCTGGCTGCTGAGAACGCCCGTCTCGTCTTCCCAGAGCTGTCGCAGCACGTGTTCGGCAATCGCGCGCTTCACCTCGGCGTCGAGGTCGTGCGCGTAGACCAGAACATTGGTGTCGACGAAGACGCGCTCAGTCGTCACGGCCCTGCCTCGCCGAAGTCCCGCCGAGGTGCCAGCCGTGGGCGAGCCACTCCAGCGCGCGGCGGCGGGCGGCCTGATACTCGGCGTCCTCGCCGACGAGTTCCTCGAGCTTGGCGGCCAGCAAACCGCTGATGGATGCGCCGCGCTCGGCAGCGACGACCTTAATCTTTCTCACGGTCTCCGCTGGTAGTTTCAGCGTGATGTTCTGCGCTTTCACGGCCGAAGTTTAGCACGTAAACACGTGCCAGACGCAAAAACGTGCAAGCGCGTGAAGTGTTGCTGGGCGGCTCACGGCGAGTAGGGGTCGGATACCGTATCCGACCCCTCATCGTCGCGTCCGAGCCGGGGTCGGATACGGTATCCGACCCCTTCGGCGGTACTAAGCGGAGCGGGAGAGCTGGATGGCGTTGAACCGATAGCCGACGCCGCGGACCGCTTGGATCCGTGCCGGTCCCCCAGCCGCCGCCTCGAGCCGGCGGCGGACTCGTTTGACGAGCGCGTCGACACTGCGCGTGCTGACGAACGTCCGGCCCCAAATCTGCGTCAACAGCGCGCGACGCGTCAGCACGTGACCAGCATTGGCCGCGAGCACATACAGGAGTTGGAATTCCTGCTCGGTCAGGCGGACCTCGCGGCCGCCCACCCGCACGCGCCGCCTCGCTGGATCGACCTCGAGCCCCTCCACATACAGACGACGCGGATCGGTCCAGGACGCTTCCGGCGCATCGCCCGCAGATCCCGCCGGCCGCGTGCGGAGCAACGCGCGAACTGACGCGACCAGCTCGCGAAACCCGAAAGGTTTCACAAGGAATCCGTCAGCGCCTTGCTCGAGGCCGACGATGGCGGCGGCGCGCGTCGCATCGGTGGCGATCATGAGAATCGGGACGTACGTCGCGCCGCTGGCTCGCCGAACGGCGTCAATGATGTGCTGCGCCTCGAAGAGTCCGGCCGTCAATCCGGAGACGACGAGATCGAAGCTGCCGAGATCGTCGCGGTGAATCGCCGATGTGACGTTCGGGACGGAGTAACACGCGCACCCGTCCAGTTCGAGGTGCAGAGACAAACCATGACGCATCGCGTGGTCGTGTTCGACAATCAGAATTCGCGGCGACCGATTCATTGAATTCTCCGGGATGCAGGTTGCAGCCACTGTCGCCAATCCGAGACACGCCTGAACCTGTCAGAGGACAAACCGGCGGTTCTGGCGTCCAATGCCCCTGCGTTCATCAGCGACAGAGCAAGAGGTGAGCCGGGCTATACTGCGCGCCTGCCTGGAGGGTGTATGCGCTCGAGACTCCATGTCCGCTCTTCGCTCGTGCTCGTTTTTCTGTTGTGCGCCGCGGTCGCCCCGTCGCCGGCTCAGACGGGCGCAGCGCAGAAAAAAGTCGTAACGCACGATGTCTACGATTCGTGGAAATCGATTCAGGGGACGAAGATCTCGCCCAATGGGGCGTGGATCGCGTACGCCTTGACGCCTCAGGAAGGTGACGGCGAGCTCGTCGTTCGAAACCTGAAGACGAACGCCGAGATTCGCGCGCCGCGCGGACGCGATCCGCTGATCACGTCCGACAACACGTTCGTCGTGTACGCGATCGCGCCGTTGAAAAAAGATGTCGACCAGGCGCGCAAAGCGAAAAAGAAGCCGGAAGATATGCCGAAGAACGGCGTCGGCATCGTCAACCTCGCGACCGGACAGGCAGCGACGGTTGTGGAGCACGTCAAAAGCTTCCGGGTTCCTGACGACACGCCGAAGATCGTCGTGTATCTGACGGTCGCCGCAGGGACAGGCGCGGGCACAGGGGCGAACGACGGAGCGGCATCGCCGAAGACGCGCGAAAAGAAACCATCAGGCACCGATCTGGTGATTCGCGATCTCTCCTCGGGCGCACAGACAACGGTCGCGGAGGTCAGCGACTACGCGCTGAGCAAAGACGGCGCATGGCTGGTTTACGCCGTGTCGTCGAAGACGGCGTCAAAGGACGGCGCGTTCGCCCGCAGCATGGCGAGCGGGACGGTCCGGAATCTCCTGACCGGCCCAGGCAACTACAAGGGGTTTGTGTTCGACGGCGGCGCCCGGCAGGCCGCGTTCGTCAGCGATCGCGACGACTTCGCGTCACCCGCGCCGCGCTTCAAGCTCTATCACTGGACCTCTTCTGGCGACTCGGCGACCGAACTGCCGATCCCGGCCGGCGCGTCGATGATTGCGAGCGAGAACGGCCGTCTCGAGTTTTCGAAGGACGGCGGCCGGCTCTTCTTCGGCACGGCCGCGCCGCCCGCGGCAGAACCGGCCGACGAATCGACAGACACGATCAAGGTCGACATCTGGAACTACAAGGACGCCGAAATCCAGCCGATGCAGAAGGTAAGGGCCGAGCAGGAAAAGAAGCGCACCTTCCGCGCCGTCTTTCATCTGACCGACAAACGCTTCGCGCAGCTGGCGACGCGCGACATGCCCGACGTCCGAACCAGCGAGAACAGCCCGTTCGCCCTCGGCGTCAGCAACGTGCCGTATCGCCAGCTGGCGTCGTGGGACGGCAACTACGACGATTACTACCTGGTGAAGCTCGGCGACGGATCGCGTCAGAAGATTCTGGAGAAGGAGCACTTCGGCGCCACGGTTTCGCCCGGCGGAAACTACATCCTCTACTTCGACGAAGACGACGACAACTGGTACACGGTGCGTGTCAGCGACGGCCTGAAGACCAACATCACCAAAGGCCTCGGCGTGAAATTCCAGAGCGAGACCGACGACCGGCCGGAGCATCCGAGCCCGTACGGTCAAGCCGGCTGGACCGAAGGCGACAAGTCCGTACTCCTTTACGATCGCTACGACATCTGGGAAGCGCATCCGGATGCGTCCGCTCCGCGTAACCTGACCGGCGGCGTCGGCCGACGTCAGCAGATCACGTTCCGTTATCGCCGGACAGAGCCGGCCGCGAACACCCAGGAACCTGGCGAGGAGGCCGGGCCCGCCCGCCAGACCGAAGAACCGGTGATTGCCACGTCGCGTCCGCTGCTCTTGTCGGCCGTCGACGAGCGCACCAAGGCCAGCGGTCTGTACCGCGTGTCGTTCGCCGGGAACGCCGAGCCGGCCCGCGTCGTGATGCTCGACAAGGCCATCGGCGTGCCGCTGAAAGCGCGGAACGCCGATGTGTACGTGTTCACGCTGTCGCGATTCGAGGAGTTCCCGAATCTCTGGACGTCGAGCGGCGCGTTCACCGACATGAAAAAGGTGAGCGAGGCGAACCCGCAGCAGGCCGGCTATAACTGGGGACGCTCGGAGCTGATCGAGTACGTCAACGCGGATGGCAAGACGCTCAAGGCGATTCTCACGAGACCGGAGAACTTCGATCCCGCCAAGAAGTACCCGATGCTCGTGTACATCTACGAGCAGCTGTCGAACAACCTCCATCGTTACGTGCCGCCCGCGCCCGGCGGCAGCAGCATCAACGTCACGCGTTACGTCAGCAACGGCTACATCATCCTGCAGCCCGACATCGTCTACGACCTCGGGTATCCGGGAGACAGCGCGCTCAAATGCGTACTGCCCGCGGTCCAGAAGGTGTTGACGATGGGATTCGTCGATCCGCAGCGGGTCGGCATACAGGGACACAGCTGGGGCGGCTATCAGATCACGTACATGATCACGAAAACGAACATTTTCCGCGCCGTGGAAGCCGGCGCGTCGGTGGTCGACATGTTCGGCGGCTACGGCGGCATCCGCTGGGGCACCGGGATGTCGCGGGCGTTCCAGTACGAGAAGACGCAGAGCCGCATCGGCGTGCCGCCGTGGAAGAATCCGCTGATCTACATGGAGAACTCGCCGCTTTTCTGGATCGAGAACATCCGTACGCCGTACCTGACGATGGCCAACGACGAAGACGACGCGGTGCCGTGGCAGCAGGGCATCGAGTTCTTCACGGCGATGCGGAGGCTGGGCAAGGAAGCGTACATGTTCACCTACAACGGCGAGAAACATGGATTGCGCCAGCGCGAGAACCAGAAGCACTGGACGGTTCATCTCGCCGAGTATTTCGACTACTTCTTTAAAGATGCACCGAAGCCGGAGTGGATGGACAGAGGCGTCCCGTATCTCGAGAAGGGAAAGCGCGACGTCTCGGTGTTCTACAAGAAAAGCACGGACAACAAGTAGGGCTCGGGGCTAGTGGCTAGCTGTCAGGAGCCGAGTCGGGGCTGCCCGCTAGGGCGAGCCAGGCCCTTTCGAGGCTCGGGTACCCAACTCATCCGTGGTAAACATCCTGCAACGACCTCCAATGCGTCGCACTCGAACGTATAATCCGCCGCGAAGTTCGCAATGAACGTTCAAGGAGAGCCGCAATGAATTACCGGATGACCGTCATGCTCCTGGCAGCCATGTCCCTGCTGACGATGCCCCTCATCGCGCGACACGATGGGCACGGGAAGACTGAGCGCGAGTTCCGCGCGGAATTAAAGGGTCGCAACGAATCGCCGCTCACGCTTTCCGCGGGACGAGGGACCCTCGAATTGACGGTCAATGACACCGATACGTCCGTGCATTTCGTCCTGGAATACTCAGGCTTGCTGACGCCGGTCGCAGCGTCCCACATCCATGTGGGTCAACCGAACATCAATGGCGGCGTGACGGTCTTTTTCTGCGGCACCGTTCCTGCTGGCTTCCCCGCGAGAGCAGCGTGTCCGGCGAGTGGAACGGTTTCAGGCGATTTCACCGCGGCCGATGTCATCGGTCTCACGCCGCAGCAGCTCGAGCCGAATAACCTTGCGAAGCTGCTTGCCGCGATTCGGGCCGGGAAGACGTACGCCAACGTTCACACGATGACGAGTCCCGCTGGCGAGATTCGAGGGCAGATCCACGACGAAAAAGGGGATAAGGACAAGAAGGATAAATAGGGCCCGGCCGCGAAGATCGTTGCTGCCGACGGCGTGCCGATGGACATGCATCCGCGACCGGTCGACGTCCCTGCGACGCGACCGGTCGCCGAAAACAGAACTACCCTAGCAACCGTAGCCGTACGGATCCGGACACGGCGGCGTCGGCGGCGCGGCGGCTTCGTTGATGGTGCCGACCATCGACGAATGAATCGTGCAGTGGAACCGTGCCGCGTTCGAATTCTTCAGCGTCACGCCCTTGCTGGTCGCGCCCGGCCCGACGTCGCCCAGATCCGCCGAGCCATCGTCCAGCATGATGTGATGCATGGTCGCGTCGTTGTTTCTGAACACGACGGTGTCGCCGCTGTTCGCCCTCACCGGATTCGGCTGGTAAGCGGTGTTCCCGACCGAGCTGACGATGTTGACCGTCACGGTCGACGGGGTGGGCGCCGGCGAGGGAGCCGCCGGTGGCGCCGCGGTGGACGTCGAACCGCCACCGCCGCCGCAGCTCACAAACAAGAGCGCTCCGGCGAAGGCCAGGCCCGTCCCCGAAAGAAGATGGTTGTTCATGTCCGGCGGAGGGTGCAACTCGGATACCAGACACAAGATCAGTGTTCGCAACAACTTGCGTAATTCTGAATTACCGCGCAGGTAAGATGTTTCGGAGATCGTCGAAGAGAATCGAACGAGAACAGCTAGCCCCCGCCTTCGCTCGCAGTGCATCCTCCCAGCTTCGGCGAGGCAGGCTCAGCTAGCCGCTAGCCCCTAGATGTTTACTGGCCCCGACGGGTTTCTTTATCGGCCACGTGCGCGATGGTTTTCTGCACCAGCCGCAGATACGCCCTGATGGTTTTCTCGAGGTAGTCCTCCGGCGTGTCTTCCTCTTTACAGTGCGACAGGCCGTTCGACGAATACGCGAACATCATCACCACCGGCATGTGCGGCACCATTTCGGCCGCGTCGTGCAGCGGGCCTGACGGCAACCGGGGCGCATCGCCGGTCTCTTCGCGGACGGCTTCCTCGCACAGCTGCAGCAGCGCCGGGTCGAACGGCCGCGGCTCGATCTGCCACAGCTTCCGCCACTCGACGCTGACGTTGTTGTCGCGCGCCGCCTTCTCGGATGCGGCGTGCGCGTCGGCAAGCATCGCCGCGAGAACGGCCGGATCGAGCGCCCGCTGATCCAGCGAGATCTCGCAGACTCCGGGTACGGCCGTCACAATCTTCGGCTCGACGTTGACGATGCCGACGGTGCACACCACTCCGGCGCCTGGCTTCGAATGACGGGTCGCGATGTCACGGCACTCGAGCGCGGTCTGCGCCGCGGCCAGAAACGCGTCGCGGCGCATCGGAATCGGTGTCGACCCGGAATGGGCCGCCTGGCCGGTGAAGCGGAGCATGTGCCGCTCGACGCCGAATGTGCCGAGCACAACGCCGGTCGCCTTGTTCATCGATTCGAGCACCGGCCCCTGCTCGATGTGGAGCTCGAGGTAGGCGCGGGCCGGAATCTCCGTCAGCTCGCCATACGCGTCGAGCATGCGATCGAGCGCGACGCCGTTCTCCGCGAGCGCGTCGACGAGCCGCGTCCCCTGCCGGTCTTTCAGCTCCCGGACATCGTCGATCTTGAGACTGCCGGCTGCCGCACCGGACCCGAGCAGACTCCGGCCAAATCGCGCGCCCTCTTCGTCGGCCCAATCGACCAGCGTCAGCGTGACCGGCGGCTTCGATCCAGCCTGCATCCGCAGCGCTTCGAGTCCGGCGACCACGCCAAGGGCCCCGTCGAGCCAGCCGCCATTGGGCACCGAGTCGAGATGGCTGCCGACGATCACGGTCCTGGGCGATGCGCCCCCCAGCGTCACCCAGTTGTTGCCGGCGGCGTCGGTCCTGATCGGCAAGCCGAGCTCGTCGACCTTGCCTTTGAACCACGCGCGCGCGTCGCGCCAGACCGGCCCCCAGGCAAGCCGCTGGGCACCCTCGGGTGTGGACGTGCGCGCGGCCAATTCACGCAGGTCGGCGATGACTCGTTTGGCGTTCATCGCAGGAGCACAACGGGATCGATGCGGCCGGCGCGGCGCGCCGGAGCGTAGGCGGCGGCCAGAGCGGCCACAGCGAGGGCCGCGGCCGCGAGCACGAACGTCACCGGATCGGTCGCGCTGATGCCAAACAGCAGGGCGCTCAACGCGCGCGACATCGCCAGCGCACCGGCGACGCCGATCGCAATGCCGACCGCTGCCAGGCGCGTGCCCTCGCTCATGATCAGCGCGCGGATCTCGGCCGGACTCGCCCCAAGCGCGATTCGCACACCGATTTCATGCGTGCGCTCGCTCACCGAATAGGCCATCACGCCATACACGCCAATCAGCGAGAGGAGCAGCGCGATTGCCGACAAGAGCGCCAGCAGGATGGTTCGCAGCCGCGGCTGGGTCACCGATTCCGCCATCGCGTCTTCCATCGTTCGCACGCGCGCGAGCGGCTGATCGCGATCCACGTCGGTGACGGCCTGCCGCAGCCCGCCGGCCAGCGCCGCCGGATTCCCGGATGTCTTGAGGAGGATCGACAGATTCCTGTACAAGCCGGCGAGCACGTCGATCGGCGGCTGCAGATACGGCACGTACATCGTCGGCTGGATGTCAGCCTCGAACGCCTGCTTCGTGTCGCCGACGATGCCGACGATTTCCATCCGCGGCGAATCGTCGTCCGGCACCGTGCCCAGTTGGGCCCGTGCGCCTACCGCCTGCCGAGCCTGGTTACCGAAATAGCGCTTCGCGAACGTCTCGTTGACGATCGCCACCGGCGGCGACTGGTCGCGATCGCGGTCCGTGAGGCCGCGGCCGGCGACCAGTGGAACACCAAGCGCTGAGAAGTAGTCGGTGGTCACCGCGCGCAGACCGGTGAGGATGTACTCCTCGGGACCCTTCGGCGGCCGGCCGGTGATGTTGAAGTGGATCGTCGACCCGCCACCCGAGAACGGCGGCGCGGTGGCGATGGCCGCAGCCTCCACCCCCGGCGTCGCGCGCAATCGCTCCAGCAGCCGTTCAACGAACGCATTGCGTTTGGCCGTCGTGTCGTACGCCCCGGGCGACAGCGGCGCGTCGGCGACGAGCAGCCCCTCGGATTGAAAGCCGGTCGCCGTGTCCTGAAGATGGAGCAGGCTTCTCGTCAGCAACCCGGCGCCGACCAGCAGCATCGTCGCCAGCGCCACCTCGGACACGACGAGCAGTCCCCGAAGGCGATGGTGCGCGGCACCGGCCGCGGCGCCGCGGCCGCCATCGTTGATCGCTGCCGCCACGTCGACTCTTGCCGTCTGGAGGGCGGGCGCAAACCCGAAGAGCACACCGGTCGCGAGGGAGAGCGCGATCGTGAACATCAGCGCCGTCGCATCGATCGCGATTGCCGACGCGGCCGGCGCGTTGGCTCCGGCGAGCACGGCCAGCAGCGGGACGGTCCAGAAGGCTAGTAGCAATCCGGCGGCGCCGCCGGATTGCTACT
>Ga0193696_1000425_pt1 | contig 14890 bp, 8 predicted proteins | sample L3m1metaG_FD_145074 | JGI IMG/M metagenome (GOLD analysis project Ga0193696, IMG submission 145074) | Soil microbial communities from a riparian zone of the East river system, Colorado, United States - L3m1 | ecosystem: Environmental > Terrestrial > Soil > Riparian zone | place: USA: East River... | reverse complement strand
GGTCGTCGGCACACACGGCGCGTACGTGATCTCCGGGATGCAGTTGCGGATCTGGAACGCTGCTGCCCATGGCGCGGACCCGTCGAAGGACGTCATGTTCGTTCCGCTGCCGTTGTTCCACGTGTACGCCAACGTCGGCTCACAGTCGTTCGCGATCCTCCACGGGGCGCCCGTGGCGCTGGTGCCCAACCCGCGCGACCTGGCGGATCTCCTGGCGACGATACGACGGGTGAAGCCGGCGTTCTTCAATGGGGTCCCGACGCTGTACATCGCGCTGCTGAACCACCCGGATGTCCAGAGCGGCAAAGTCGACTTCAAGTCGATCAAGGCGTGCTTTTGCGGCGCCGCCCCGCTCCTGGCTGACACCAAACAGCGTTTCGAAGCATTGACCGGCGCGCGCGTCGTCGAGGGGTATTCGCTGACTGAAGCGATGATGGCGGTCTGCGCAAACCCGGTAATGGGCGTGAACAAAGTCGGATCCGTCGGGATTCCGCTGCCTGACGTCCGCGTGCGCATCTTCGACGACGCGAACGGAACACGTGTCATGCCTCCGAATGAAGTCGGGGAAGTCGCGCTCTCCGGACGGCAGTTGATGGTCGGCTACTGGAACAAGCCCGAGGAGACGGCTCTCGTCCTGCGCGACCATGTGGACGACCAGGGCTCTTCGCGCTGGCTGCACACCGGCGATCTCGGCTATCTGGACGACGACGGCTACTTGTTCATCGTCGATCGCAAGAAAGATCTGATCAAGACGAGCGGGTTCCAGGTGTGGCCGAGGGAGATCGAAGAGGTGCTGGCGAAACATCCATCCGTCGGAGAGGTCGGCGTGGCCGGCGTGCCTGATGCCTCGAAGGGCGAGGCTGTGAAGGCCTGGGTCGTGCTTCGCGTGGGGACGACTGCCTCCGAAGAGGAGCTCCGAACGTTCTGCCGCCAGGAACTGGCGCCATACAAAGTTCCGGCACACGTCGAGTTCCGCGCGGAGCTGCCCAAGACCATGGTCGGAAAGGTCTTGCGAAGGGCGTTGAGGGACGAACACTTGAGAAAGTCAAAAGGTAAAAGGTAAAAGGTAAAAGCTAAAATCAAAAGTTAAGAATGAAATTCATCGCATTCCTCTTTTCTTTTACCTTTTACCTTTTACCTTTTAACTTTCCAGTTCCTCGTGCGGAGCCTGAACGGCACGAGGTATATGCGGTGCGGCTTGCGACGCTGGCGAACTTTCCGGTCGCCAGCCTGGTGGCCGGCGCCGACCGCGCGCGGCGCATGGACATCGCGATGATGGTCTGGGTGCTCAAAGGCAACAACGGCCGCGTCGCGCTCGTCGACTCCGGCTTCCACCGGGAGCAGTACTTCCGCCAGTTCACCGTCAGGGATTTCGTGAAGCCCTCAGACGCGATCGCGCCGCTCGGCTTGAAGCCCGAAGACGTCACGGACATCTTCCTGACCCACATGCACTGGGACCACGCCGGCGGCATCGACCTCTTTCCGTCGTCGCGCATCTGGATTCAGAAAGACGAATACGACTACTACACCAGCGACGCGTGGCAGTCGACCAGGACCCACGGCGGCATCGATGCAGACGACGTGCTGGAGATCGTAAAGCGGAACACGCGGGGCCTCGTGTCGTTCCTGCGCGGTGACGACGACACGTCGCTGTCGGGGATTGGGTTCGGCGTCGGCGGTAAGCACACGTGGCAATCGCAGTTCGTCACGGTGCAGCTGCGCGAGAAGGCGGCGGTCCTCGCGTCCGACAACATGTATCTCTACGAGAATCTCGACACCCACACGCCGATCGCGCAGACGCTCGACGCCGTGTCGAACCTGCGGACGCAGGATCGGATGAAGTCGCTCGCCAGCGAGCCGCGGCTGCTCGTGCCCGGCCACGATCCGGCCGTGTTCAATCGGTTTCCGAAGGTCGCGGAGGGGATTGTCAGGATTGAGTAGCGCGGGCCTTTTCCGCCTCCGCTCGCTGTCGAGACTCGCGAGCTACGGCGGACGCGCCGAAGCGCGAAAAGCGCGAAGGCGGGCAGGCCCGCGATCGCGACCCTAAAAGGGTCGCGCTACTTCAGTCTTTTCGCCTTCATCAGTACGTCCACCGAATCCGGCCGGCCGTTGACGAAGTCCACGCGCGTCAGGCCATCCGGCGTCTGACGGACGACGGCCGGAATCGACAGCTCGGTCAGGTACCATCCCTTCGGCAGCACAACCGAGTTGCGCGGCCGGCCGAGGCTCCGCTCGAACACGAGCTCGCCGCCATCGAGGCGATAGCTTTGCGGCGCGGTGTAGGTTTCCGAGAGGCGCAGCCGAATCGACTGCCCCTTTTTCACCGGCGCGAAGCGGGTGACCACGACCTCCTGGTCCGGCGCGACCTGCTCACCGCCCGCATCGATGCCGGCCGCCTTCATCTTCGCGCCTGTCAGAATCTCGGCCTTCAGATCTTCGCCGGTATCGAGGATCTTGCCCGACGGCTTCGACACCGTGCTCCCCGTGCGCACGACGTTCAGGTATTTGTCCGTGCCTTCGCGCGACTCGGTGTAGTCGTGATACAGGCTGAACGCGTTCGTCTCTGGCTGCTGCAGGAAGTACACGATGTCGCGATCCTGGTGGGCGCGCTCCGAGAGCCGCGCGCGTTCGGTCGGACCCTGCGGCGGTGGAGTTTCCCAGCTGCGCGCGTTGGTCAACGCACGCGGCTTCGCCGCCTCGCCGGTCGGCGCGCCCGGTTTGGCCTTGAGGATCAATCCGGCCGCGCCCGGCGCCTGATGCATGAACGTGATGTAGACGCGGCCGTCAGGACGCGACAGCACCTGCGACGGCACGCTGCAGTCGGTGAGCTGATAACCCGCCGGGAGGACGACCGCGTTGCGGCGAATACCGAGCGGCCGGTCGAACACGATGCCGTCGCCGTCGCGGTGATAGCTCTTCTCGTCCTTGTAGGTCTTGATGATGCGAATGCGCGCCTGCCCGCCGTCCGCCGGCACGGGGCGCGCCAGGTGGACTTCGATGTAGTCGCTCTCGAGATCGGCGTTGCCGAGGCCGTGCGCCTTGGCCTGCGCGCCCGTGACCTGTTCGAACTTGAGCGGCGCGCCGGTCATCATGTCGAACACTGATTCGTCGCTGGCGACACTGCCTTTCCGGATCGGGTTGAAGAATGAGGTCGCGCCCGGTGTCGTTGCCGTCACCTCGTAGTCAATCTTGAACGACGCCGTTTCCGGCGCCAGAAGCTCGTACAGCGTGTACTCGTCCTGTGAGGTCTGCCTCGGCTGCGCCCCGACGATTGCCGAGAGCACCAGGACGAGACCCGCAATGATTCGTTTCATGGCCGGAGTATAGCGCGACGTCTGCGGACCGTGACGACGGCCGACAGCGCGAGGTACATCAGCGGATACGCGAAAGAGATGACGGCCAGTTCCTGTCCGCCGCTTCCGAACAGCGTGAAACCGAGCAGCGCGAACCAGACGACGGCGCCGACGTTCATCGTCTTTGCCAGCGGTCCGCCGCGAGTCGAATAGAGATACGGCGTCGGCACGAACGTCAGCACCGAGAGGATGACAATCGCTGCCGCCGTCGCCCACGCCGGCGGATGCAGCACGAACACATAGAACGACACGATGTTCCAGTACGACGGAAAGCCGAGAAAGAACCCGTCATCCGTCTTGGCGTTGACCTGCGAGAACCCGTAGGCGCTGGCGAGGAGCGGCAGAAGCAGAAGCCACGAGGCGGCACCCGGCAAGATTTCTGCGCGCCACAGGAGCAGCAGCGGCAGGGACGTATAGGTGTGAAAGTCGATCAGGTTGTCGAGCGCCGAGCCGTCGAAGGCAGGCAGGACCTCTTTCACACGCGCCCTGCGTGCGAGCCAGCCGTCCGTCGCGTCGATCGCGGTGGCGATCATCATGAGGAGAAAGGCCCATCGGAACGATTCGTCGCCGCCACGGACGATCAGCACCGCGATGCCGGCGGCGCACACGAAGCCCATGGCCGTGTAGAGGTGCGCCAACCACGCGAAGAGCTTCGCGCTCGCTCTTGCGGGCGCTCGGCTGAAGCCTTCGCGCTCCAATACGTCGCCCTGGCCGCGCTCCATTACCTCGCCCCAGCCGGGCTCACGCGCTCCGCCGCATCGCCCGCGCTGGCGTTGCGCAACAGCAACGGGGCATCCCATTGAGCCGTCGCGCGACTCACGACCGGCAGCAGCACGAACCCGACCGCGGCCGCCACCGTTCTGAACGGCAGCGTCTCCGGGTAGTGAATGAACGCCGGCAGGCCGAGCAATGGCTCGCCGCCGCCGACCCTGAGCACCAACGACGCGACGAACGCCGCCATCGATCCGGTGCGATTGGCTTTCGGATCGAAGAGCGCGAACAGCAGCTGCGGGAACAACAGGACGAAGACGAGGTCGCTGGTGAAGAACCACAGCGCCTGGACGCTCTGGACCTTCAGCGCGAGGACGGTGGCCAGCGCGCCGAACAGAAAGATCGACGATCGGATGACGCGCTTCATCTGGACGACCGACAGAGAAGGCCAGACGAGGCGCTTCAGGCAGTTCCAGCTGAGCATCGACCCCGCGGAGAGGATTGACGAGCTGAAGCTGGACGTCACGGCGCCGATGATCGCCGCGAGGCCGAGAAGGCCGATTACGCGCGGCACCGCTCGTGCGAACAGCAGCGGCATCGCGTCCGCAGGCGTCGCCTGGAGGCGGGACACGATATCGGCAGGCCACGGGTACGCGAAGGCGGCAATCCCCATCAGCAGCGGCGGAACGGTGAATGCGATCGTCAGCACGCCGGCCAGAATCGACTGGCGCTTCGCGTCGCGCGGCGTGCGGCACGACAGCACGCGCTGGAAGTAGCAGTTCCACGGAATGCCGCCGAAGACCAGCATCAGCGAGACGTCCCACCAGCCGACGACCGAACCGCGCGTCCACAGATCCGTGTGTGGCCGAATCGGCGGCATCAAGCCGACAGCCTCAGGGCGCGCTGCCGAGTAGGTGGCCCAGGCGTGCGACAGGCCACCCGCGCCGTCGAGGACGTACGGCAGTGCGGCGGCCAGACCCAGCGCGACGAGCCCCAACTGAAAGATGTCGGTGTAGGCCACCGACCACATCCCGCCGAGCACGGTGTACGCGGTCGTGACAACCGCGGACAGCAGAATCGCCGTCGTCAGCGGCATGCCGAGCAGGACGCCGAATGTCGACCCGATCGCGACGAGGAGCTCGGCGCTCCAGAACAGCTCGCCGGCCAGCGCCGGCAGGAACAGCACGGCGGCCCAGCGTTTTCCGAATCGCGCTTCCAGCGGATCGATCAGCGTCGTGAATTCGAAGCGCCGCATGATCGCCGCAAAGAAGACGCCGCCGAGAATCAGGCTGATCCCGAAACAGAGGCCGCCCTGGATGCCGAGCTGGAGGGAGGACTTGTAGGCGCCTTCGGTCGTGCCGAGCAGATACCCGCCGTCGACCCATGTGGCGGTCATGGTCAGCGCGGCGACCCAGAAGGGCATCGCACGTCCCGCGACGATGAGATCGGCGGCCGTCCCCTCGCGGACCCGGCGCGAGGCGAACCAGCCGACCGCCATGAAGGCCGCGTACATGGCCACGACTGCCGCGATCGCCGGTGTCACGCCGCTAGTCTACGGCGACATGAGACCGTGGAGTGGCACCAGAGAGGGCTCTAATCGGATCTGAGCGCGAGCAGGGGATCGATTCGGGAGGCCCGTAAGGACGGCAGAAGGCACGCCAGCGTCGCCACGACGGTGAACAGCATCGCCACCCCGCCATAGACGAGCGGATCGAGTGGCCGGACGTTGAACAACAGCGACTGAATCAGTCGCGCCGCGCCCGCCGCCCCGGCAAGGCCGATGACGAGGCCGATGGCCACCAGTTGCAGGCCGCCCTGCATGACAAGTCTCACCACCTGTCCGCGCTTCGCGCCGAGTGCCATCCGGATGCCGATTTCGGATCTCCGCTGGGACACCGCGTAGGCGAGGACCGAGTAGAGACCCACGGCGGACAGCACCAGCGCCAGGCTAGCGAAGACGGCGGTCAGCGACGCCACGATCCGCTGCGCGCCCAGGCTCTGCGAGATGTTGGTCTCGAGCGTCGCGAAGAACGAGATCGGCTGGTTCTTGTCCACCGCTGTCACCGCGGCGCGGATGGCACCCTGCAGCGACGCCGGATCGCCGTCGACGCGGCCGACAACCGCCATGCCCGGCCGCCCCAACTGGCGCATCGGGTAGTAAATCTCGTCCGGCGTCGGGGCGTTGAGGCCGTTGGTCTTGACGTCGTGGATGACGCCGACGATTTCGGCGGTGATCTCGGCATCACGGCCGCGCAGGAGCGTATGGCCGAGCGCCGACTCGCCCGGGAAGAGTCGCCGCGCGAACGACTCGTTGATGATGCAGACGCCGGGGGCGCCATCTCGATCGTCCGCGGTGAAGGCGCGGCCGGCGGCCAGCGGGATCCGCATCAGCCGGAAGTAACCCTCGCTCACAATCCCGAGGTTCGCGATCGGCCGCTGCGGCAGCGGGAGGATCGGGCGGCCGCCGACGCTGTACGGTGACCGGGGATTGAATCCGGACAGCGGCAGCCCGATGGCGACCGCCGCGTCGGTGACACCTGGCTGCGCGCGCAGCTGATCGACGACTTCCGCAAAGAACTCCGACTGCCGCACGTTGGTGGAATACCGGGTGTTCGTCACGCCGACAAACGCGCTCGCGGCGCCTTTGGCCTCGAAGCCCGGGTGCGTCCCCTGCAGTTGCAGGAAGCTGACCAGCAGCAGTGCGCTGCCGACGAGGAGCACGACGGACAGGGCGACTTCGGCGACGATCAGCGTGTTGCGGAATCGCCGGCCGCGCTCTCCCGAGGATCCGCGCGCGCTGTCCTTCAGGGCCTCGACGATGTGCGCGCGTGAGGCCTGGAGCGCAGGCGCCAGGCCGACGAGCAGCGCGGTCAGCAGGGTGACGCCGCCGGTGAAAGCGAGCGCTCGCCAGTTCAGCGTGAGGATCGTGTTCGGCGGCAGCTGCGGCGCCACGATCGACTGGATGGCGGACAGCGCCCACAGCGCCAGCAACAGGCCGAGACCGCCGGCCACGATCGAGAAGACGAGGCTCTCGATCAGGAACTGCTTGACCACGCGCGGCCGCGTCGCGCCGATCGCCTGACGGACGGCAATCTCCTTCCGCCGCGCGGTCAGTCTGCCAAGGAACAGCGACGCGACGTTGGCGCACGCGATGAGAAGGACGAAGCTGACCGCGCCGATGAGCGTGTAGAACGTCGGCTCGAGGTTCGAGACGAGAGACGACACGAACATCAACGGAATCGTCGCGTTGTTGGCGTCGAGGCGCGTCGGAAACTGCTCCTTCGACGCGCGGCCGATCGCCGCCAGGTCCGCCGCCGCCTGCTGCAGCGACACGCCGGGCTTCAGCCGCGCGATTGGCTGTGAGTAGCCGGCGCCGTTCTGGACCTGTTGCGCCGTGAGACCCGCGACCTCGAAGACGCGCGGGGCGAAGACCTGCACTTGCCCGAACGGCGGCGACAGCCGCGGCGGCATGATGCCGACCACCTGCGAGGGCTGGCCGTTGAGCGTGATGGTCTCGCTCACGAGCGACGCTCGGCCGCCGAAGCGCGTCTGCCACAACTCGTGGCTGATGATGCAGACCGCGGGACCGTTGGGCAGATCCTCGTCCGCGGTGAAATTGCGGCCGACCGCCGGCAGGATACCAAGCGTCGGAAGGAACGAGCCGCTGACGCGCAGGCTGTTCAGCTGCTCCGGATCGCCGTTGCCGGTGAGCGTGAAATTGTCGAACGCCGAGTCGCCGATCGAGCTGAACGAGCGCGCGTGTTCTCGAAGCTCCTCGTACCGCGGCCACGAAATGGCGGGCGCGTTCCGATTGATCTGCGGGTTGTTGGTCCAGATCGCCACCAGCGACGAAGGATTCGGAATCGTCACCGGGTTGAGGACGAGCCGATCGTAGACGGAGAACAGCGCCGTGTTCGCGGCGATGCCGACCGCGATGGTCAGCACGGCGACGATCGTGAACGCCGGACTCTTCCCGAGCGCGCGGACGGCTTGCCTGACATCAGACATACAGAAGTTGGAAGGTTGAAGTCGAAAGTGAGAAGGCAGCAACCGATGTGCCAGTGAAAATGCGCGAACAACTCGCGCGTTGTTGGTCGACGCTGACCGGGCATGGGACGAGGCCGTCCCGTATCCGGACGCGCGTCCACGATGACCGCAGAGCGCGCAAAGATAGAGATCAACTATTCTTTGCGGTCTTCGCGGCCTCTGCGGTTCTTGTCGTCAGGTCAGTTCGCGGTTGCGCGTTTCGGGGATCCAGATCCAGGCGAGTGCGGCGAGGAGGAACGCCGCGCCAGTGGCGGTAAAAGCGACAGCGAAGCCGCTCGTCTCTGCAAGCCGGCCGATCGTGAACGGCGCGGCCGCGCTCGCAATCCGTCCGAAGTTGTAGCAGAAGCCGGCCGCGGTTGCGCGGATCGCAGTCGGATAAATCTCCGCGACCACCGCGCCAAGGCCGCTGAAGTAGCCGGTGCCGAAGAACGCGACGAAAGGACCCAGGATCAACAACAGGATCGGCGTGCGGATGATGCCATAGAGCGGCAGCAGCAGGGCGGCCGCGAGTACATAGAGCACGTAGGTGCGCTTGCGGCCGATGGCGTCCGCGACGAACCCGAACGTCACGTAGCCGAACCACATCCCGACCTGCATCGCAATCATGAAGAGCGACATCGTCGACGACGACAAGCCGACGCCGCCCTGCTCGGGAGTGAAGCGCAGGTAGGCCGGCACCCACGAGTTCAGTCCCCACCACGCGAACAGGCAGGCCGAGTTCATCAGCGCGATCGCTGTCGTCACCGCCGCGACGTTCGGCTTGAAGAGCGAGCTGAATCGACCGCGCTCGGCCACGTCAGCGCTCCGCCACATCTTCGGCTCCTCGAGGTTCCGGCGGATCCACAGGGTGAAGAGCGCGGGCAGCACGCCGACGAAGAACACGCCGCGCCAGCCCCAGAGCGGCATGACGAGGAGGTTGACGAGCGCCGCCAGCCCGTAGCCGATCGCCCAGGCGCTCTGGACGAACGCCAGCGCTTTGCCGCGGTGGCGCGCGGGAAACGTTTCCGAGACGAGCGCCACGCCGGTCGCCCACTCGCCGCCCATCCCGATGCCGAGCAGGATTCGAAACACGGCGAGTTGCAGCGCAGTCTGCGCAAAGCCGCACGCCGCGGTGAAAATCGAGTAGATCAGCACGGCCAGCATCAGCGCCTGCTTGCGGCCGACGCGATCCGCGATCACGCCGAAGGCAATGCCGCCGCCCGCCGCGGCGAGCAGCGTGATCGACCCGAGCGCACCCGCGATACTGCGGGTCAGGTTCAGGCCCGGATCGTCAATGAGCGCCGCGAGGACGATCGCGTACAGCATCACGTCGAACGAGTCGAGCATCCAGCCGAGCGATGCCGCGACGAACGCCTTGTGTGCGCGCGCGTCCGCGTCTGTCCACCACGCGAAGAGACCCTGGCTGACGGGAGTAGGGGCTAGGGGCTGGGGGCTAGCGATCACTGTAGGCCAACGGCTTTCACTGTAATGCCTGCGGCCTCGAGGCCGGCGCGAATTTTCGCGGCCAGGTCGTCAGTGCCGTGCGGATGGTCCAGGAGCGGAACGTGGTCGGCCTCGAGCGGCACCACCGAGCCGTCGATCGCGACCACGTTCCGCTCCTGGACCATCCGCACGGCACGCGCGACCACGGCCACCGGGTCATGGATGACGGATCCAGGCTTCCGTCGCGATGCGAGCGAACCGTCGGGTTCGTACGCCCGATCGGCGAATACTTCCGCGGCGACCCTCAGGCCCGCGGCGCGGCCCGCGTTGAGGATCTCCGAGCCGGGCAGGCCAAACAGGATCAGCCGCTTGTCGAACGCCGCGACGCCGCGCGCGATCGCGTCGGACAGCTCGCGGTTGCGGACGGCCATGTTGAACAGCGCGCCGTGGGGTTTGACGTGCTGCAGCGCCACGCCTTCCGCCGCGGCCACCCCCGCGACGGCCGCCACCTGATACAACACCATGTCCTCGGCTTCCTTCGGCGTCACGTTCAACTCGCGGCGGCCGAAACCGACAAGGTCAGGAAAGCCGGGATGCGCGCCGACGGCGACGCTGTGTCTCTTGGCCAGACGGATGGTGTCCCGCAGCACCGATGGATCGCCAGCGTGAAATCCCGCCGCGACATTCGCCGACGTGATCGACCTGAACAGTCCATCGTCGTGGCCGATCGTGTAGGCGCCGAAGGACTCGCCGGTATCTGAGTTGATGTCGATGCGCATATCAAAGCGTCTTCATTTCTTCAGTCCGGCCGTCCAATTGAGGACCACGGTGAACGGCGCCGCCGCGCTCGGCCCGACTGGAGTTACGAGGAGGAATCGTTTGCCGTCCGCGGTGACGTCGCCGACGATCGTACCGGACGGCGTCTGGAAGAGCGGTGCGGGTGTTCCTCCCCTGAACTCAGGGCCGGCGGTCACCTCGACGGCCATCATCTTCCCGTCCGGCGCCAGATAGAACAACTCCCGGCCGTCGCCGCGCCAGCGCGGCGCGGCGCCGCCGCCACGCGACACCAGGACACTGCCTCCCGTGCTGGCGGAGCCGCCGCTGAAATCCGGCGAGAATGCGCGGACGTGCACGTCCATCGCGCCGGATTGATCCGACGTGTACGCCACCCATCGTCCGTCCGGCGAGAACCGGCCGTCTTGCTCGGTGAATCTCGATTGGACGAAGGGTGACGGTTTGCGACCGTCCGAGGGAAGCACCCAAAGGTCCGATAGCGTAGCGGTCTCGTTGATGACGTACAGAAGGAACCGTCCATCGGGCGACCAATCGGCCGCCCTGATGAGACCGGCGCTGATCGAGCGCGCTACCTCCTTCGCGTCTCCCTCGCCGCTTGCCAGTTTCTGATGCAACGCGCTGTTGTTGACCGTGAAGATGATGCGCTTCCCGTCGCGGTACCAGAGGGGAAACTCGACCAAACCCGCGTCAAACGTCAATCGTGTGGCGCCACCGCGTCGGAGCAGATCGAGCAGCCACAGGTCCGCTTTTGCCCCATCCTGCGGGTTCGTCCGCGACACGACCGCGCGTGCACCATCAGGGGACAGAGCCGCGCTGCGAAACGCACCCGGTTCCCAGGCCTGACTCGACGCACCCTGCCGATCGAACCAGGCGAGCTGGAAGTCGGTGTTGTCGATGCGGTACACCAGGACGTCGTTGGACGAAGCGGAGAAGAAACCGCCGTCCCGAAAGGAACCCACCCGCTCCGCGACCGGCACAGGATTCCCCGCGAGCGCCAGCCGTTTTGTGTCGAACGGCTGTGCCATGAGCGTTCCCTCGCGAAGGAACAACAGACGTCCATTAGAATCGCCAGCCGGTACGTAGTTCAGACCAACCACATACGGCATCAGTCGCTGTGGGCTCTGTTCGTCCGGCTTCGCATCGAGGGTCCCTACATAGCTGCCGCTCATCTCGGTCGCGCCCGGAGAAACTCGCAAGTACACGAAGTGCCGGCCATCCGGCAGGAAGGTTGGCATCAGGTGGAACTCTTCCTTCCGCGATGCATCGAGCGTGGTCACCGGCGACACCGGACCGCCAGTCTCGCGCACTCGCAGGAGGCCGCCAGCCGTATTTCCGACAATGATGTCGCCATCGCGATTCCACGAGCCGCCGACTGCCACTCCCGGTACGTCGCACAACGTTTGCGGCAGACCGCCCGACACGTCGAGCTTCTTGAGCTTTAAATCGCCTCCCTGGAAGGCCATGAACTTGCTGTCAGGCGACCAGAAAGGAGGAACCCCTGGTGTGCCGACGGGCAGCTCGGTTCCGGGCAACGGCCGAACTTCCAGCGTATCCATGGACCGCAACCGGAGACGCAGAACCCCATCCCCGCCAAGCCCGTAGAACGCCAGATGGCGGCCGTCCGGAGACAGGCTGAAATTCCCCGGCCCCGCCAGCTCCGCGGTCGGCGGAATCTGAAACCGCGTCGGGCCGGCCGGGGCAGGCCGCTCGCGGACGCGTTGATAGACGAGGGGCACCAGCGCCAGCAGCAACAACGCCGCGATGGTCCACGGGATCCATTCGCGCCCTCGCCGCACGGGAGGCGGAACACGCTCGACACCGAGCGATGAACCCGGCGCGTCCGACAACGCCTCGAGCGCAAACGCGAGGTCGCTGGCGGTCTGGAACCTCGCCGACGGGCTCTTCTCGAGACAGCGATCGACGATCCGTGCAAGGCCCGGTGGAATCGAGCGGTTGGTGGCGATGAGATCCGGCGGGTGATCGTTCAGGATCGCCGTCATCGTTTCCGGCGCCGTATCGCGCTGAAACGCGCGCCGGCCGGACACCATCTCGTAGAGGATGGTGCCCAGGGCGAACAGATCCGCGCGAGGATCGACCGCCTGGCCGCGGACCTGCTCGGGCGCCATATAGCCGACCGTACCGAGCACGTGTCCGACCTCCGTGAGCGGAGGAACCGTCTGCAGCGCGCTCGCCGCGACGGGCGACGTGTCGCTGGTCAGTTTCGCCAGTCCGAAATCGAGAATCTTGACGCGATCGTCCGTCGTGATGAACAGGTTCTCGGGTTTGAGATCACGATGGGTGATCCCCTTGTCGTGCGCCGCCGCAAGCCCGCGCGCGATGGCAACGGCATAAGCCACCGCCTTTCGCACGGGCAGCGGCCCGGCCGCCAGCCGATCCCGAACCGTCTGTCCTTCGAGCAACTCCGAGACGATGAACGGCGCACCCCGTTCGGTGCCGATGTCGTGGACCGCGAGGATGTTCGGATGGCTCAGCGCCGCGGCCGCGCGTGCTTCCAGTTCGAAACGGTGCAGTCGATCGGTGTCGGCCGAGAAAGACGACGGCAGCACCTTGATCGCCACGTCGCGCCCGAGACGCGAGTCGCGCGCGCGATACACCTCGCCCATCCCGCCCGCGCCGAGCGTGGAGAGGATTTCATACGGGCCGAGGCGCACGCCGGCAACTAGAGGCAATGGCGACTAGATTCTACTGGCTCCATCAGCACGGGACTGTCAAACCGTCGGCGAACGCCGGATCTCGCCCGGTGTCGATCAATTCCGCATCCAGTTGAGCAGCACGGTGAACGGCGCGGCGGTTCTCTGAAGGAGAAGGAATCGTTTGCCGTCGGCGGAAACATCCCCGACGATCACGCCAGGGGGGGCCTGAAAGAGCGTGCGCGGTGTCTCGTGGCCGGCGTCCGTCCCCGTGAGGTTAAGACCCACGGCCATCATCCGGTCGTTCGAAGCCAGATAGAACAGCTCCTTGCCGTCACCTCGCCAGCGAGGAGCAGTGCCACCGCCTTGCGACACGAGCACGCCGCCCCCCTCACTCGTCGACGCACGGCTGAAGTCCGTCGTGAATCGGCGGACGTAGACCTCGCTTGGACCCGTTTCGTTGGAGACATACGCCACCCACCGTCCATCCGGCGAAAAGCGGCCCTGATCTTCGTGGTACCGCGTTCGCAGAAAAGGCACCGGCTTCCCGGTGGCGTTCGACGAAGCCCCCGAGGTCTCGAGGACCATGAGATCCAACCCTGTCATGGAACTTGTAAGCGAGTACATCAGATAGCGGCCGTCCGGCGACCAGCTGGATGCCGTCGAGATGCCTGCGTTGTTGGACTCCAGGGCCACAGGCTCCTGCGCGGATGTCGCCGACTTCTGGTAAATTCCGACGCCCCCCGGACCGCTTGCGCTGAACGCGATCCGTGTGCCGTCGGCAGACCAGATCGGAGCCCCGGCGCTGGAGCCGAACGTGAATCGCGCCGGACTGCCGCCGCGCGACAGATCGAGCAGCCACAGATCGGAATTCGCCCAGTCGCGTGGATCGGTTCGCGAAGCGACCACGCGCGTGCCGTCGCGCGAGAGGGCGGCGCTCCCGTAGTGGCCAGCTTCAAACACCCGTTCGATCATGTTCCCCTGCCGATCGAACCAGCCGATCGGCCCTGGGGGATTGGCGCCTCGGTAAACGAGCACATTGTTGAAGGAGGCGGAGAAGAAGGCCGTGTCGAGATAGGCGCCAACCGGCTCGGCCACGGGAGTCGCTTCGCCCGCCAGCCGCAGTCGCTGGTGATCGAAGGGTTGGGCCAAGAGGGTTCCCTCACGCACGAACAGGAGACGCCCCGCTCCTTCGTCGTTCGAGGGTGCGTAGGTCAGGCCGCGTGCATACGGCAGCAGCTGCTGTGGGCTCTGTTCCTCGGGCTTCGCGTCGAGCGTGCCGATGTAGACACCGCCGGCGTCCGGGGCAGCTCCCATCGCAGAGATCCGCAGGTACACGAAATGGCGTCCGTCCGGCAGAAACGTCGGGAGGAGATGACTGTGATCCTTTTGAGCGAGCGACGTCACGGGTGACGGCGAGCCGCCCGCTGCCGAAATGCGTGCGATCCCGGTGCCGACCATGCCCAGGATGATGTCGCCGTCGCGATTCCACGAGCCGCCGATCACGGGCCCCTTCAGGTCGCACAACGTCTGCGGCGGCCCTCCGGCGACACTCAGTTTCTTGAGCTTGCCGCCGGCGTCGAACGCAATGAACCGGCTGTCCGGCGACCAGCAGAACGGCGGGCCGTATCCGGCCACCTCGGATCCCTGCAGCGTCCGTACCTCGAGCGAATCCATGCCGCGAATCGACAGCCGCATGAGACCGTCGAGGCCAACCGAGAGAAACGCCAGATATCGCCCGTCCGGCGACAACCCGACGTTTCCCGACGCCGCAAGATTGACCGTCGCCGGAATCTGGAATCGCATCGTCTCCGGCAGCCGCGGGCGCTCGCGCCCCACGCGCGATGCGGTCGGCCAGCGTCGGACCTTCGACCAGCTCCATGACGAGATAGTTGGGGCCGACGTCGTGCA
>Ga0193696_1000424_pt1 | contig 14918 bp, 8 predicted proteins | sample L3m1metaG_FD_145074 | JGI IMG/M metagenome (GOLD analysis project Ga0193696, IMG submission 145074) | Soil microbial communities from a riparian zone of the East river system, Colorado, United States - L3m1 | ecosystem: Environmental > Terrestrial > Soil > Riparian zone | place: USA: East River... | reverse complement strand
CACCCCCGCTCGCGTCGAGGTCGCCCGCGTCACCGCCACGTTGTTCCCGCTGCTGGGGGTCCAGGCGTCCACCGGTCGCGTGTTCGGCCCCGATGAGGACAAGCCAGGCCGCGACGCCGTCGTCGTGCTGACACATGGCTTCTGGCAGGACCGATTCGGCGGAGACCCTTCGGCTGTCGGACGCCGGATCGTGCTCAACGATCGCCCCTGCACGATCGTCGGCATCCTGCCGCGCGACTTCGCGCTGCCGAGGCATGATCAGCTCGGCGCGCTAACCACCCTGCCCGATCGCGTGGACATCTACAGGCCCGCGGCCTTCACCGCCGAGGAGCGCCAATCCGCCGCCGACAATTTCAACTGGATCGCCGTTGGACGTCTCGCGCCCGGCGTCACGCCACAGGTAGCCGAGGCGCAGGTGAACGCCGTGCAGGCCGAGATCGTTCGCGAGGCAGTCCGGACGCTGCACATCGAGCCGGTAGAATTCCGAGCGCTCGTGCTGCCTCTTCAGGAGCAGGTTGTCGGACGCGCTCGACGCGGCCTCCTGCTGCTGGCGTGGTCTGTCGGGGCGGTGCTGCTGGTGCTCTGCGTGAACCTGGCGGCACTGCTGCTGACGCGCGCGACGGCTCGCTCGCGGGAGACGGCGATCCGCACCGCGATTGGGGCGGGCCGGGGACGCGTGATTCGGCAGATCGTCCTGGAAAACCTGTTGCTGGCCGCTGCTGGCGGCACACTCGGCATCCTCGTTGCCCAATGGAGCATCGGCGCGCTCGTCGCGGGCGCCCCCGTCGACCTGCCACGCCTGGAGGAAGTGGGACTGAACGGTGACGCGCTGGTGTTTGCCGTGGGCCTCTCGCTGGTCACGGGCGTCGTCGTGTCGTTGCTCCCCGCCTGGCGTCTCAGCCGCACAGACCCCCAGAGCGCCCTGCACGCGACGGCGCGATCCGTGTCGGAGGGTGTGAGCACGCATCGGATGCGCAGCGCGCTCGTCACCGGACAGGTCGCGATGAGCACGGTCCTGCTCGTCATGGGCGCGTTGCTGGTGGCCAGCTTTCTTCGGCTCAGCCGGCAGGAGACTGGATTTGCGGTCGAGCACGTGGTGTTTGCCGACGTCGCGCTCTCCGGGAACCAGTACAACGCTGATGCGCGACGGGTTCAGTTCTTCGATCGACTGCTGTCACGCATGGCATCGCTGCCCGGCGTCAGCGCCGCTGGCCTGGTGTCGCATCCGCCCCTCGCGGGGGAGGCGCAGATCCAGAGCGCCACCGCGGAGAACGATACGCGCACGCTCGCGGAGGCCCCGGTGGCGAATTTCCGCTTCGTGGCTCCAACGTACTTCCGGACGCTGGGGATCCCGTTGCGCCGCGGCCGGTTGTTCGACGAGCGCGATCGAGGCCGGTGCACAGCCGTGCTCAACGAGCGCGCCGTCGCGGCGATCTGGCCGGGGCAGGATGCCCTTGGCCGCCGATTCCATCGGGGCGGCACCGACATGCCGCTTTGCGAGGTCATAGGCGTCTCGGCCGACACACGTGAGGTGGGCCTGCAGGTGTTGCCGGCGCCGATGGGCTACATCCCCTACTGGAACAACGCGCCCTGGCAAGCGACGATTGTCCTGAAGACGGAGACACAGCCGTCCTCGATCGCCGCTGCGCTCCGGCAGGCGGTGTGGGATGTCGATGCCGGCGTGCCGGTGCCAAGCGTCACCACATTTGCCGACGTGCTGAAGGCCGCCGTCGCCCCGAACCGGTTCCAGACGCTCCTTGTCGGCTCGTTCGCGATTTGTGCGTTGCTGCTCGCCAGTCTCGGCATCTACGGCGTGCCCGCCTTCGCTGTCGCGCGACGCACGCAGGAACTGGGGATTCGCCTCGCGCTTGGCGCCAACCCACGCGCGCTCATCGGCAGCGTGGTTCGCGACGGGCTGGCGCCAGTGGTCGTGGGACTCGCGCTGGGCCTCGCAGGCGCCCTCGCGGCCGGACGTCTGGTTCAAGGGCTGCTCTACGACGTGAGCGCCAGCGAGCCTGGCGCGTACGCAGTCGTCTTCACAATCCTGGCCATCGTGGCCATCGTCGCGTGCTACCTGCCAGCCCGCCGCATCATGCGGATTGACCCCGTGCAGGCACTGCGGTGGGAATAGAACGACGATGTCGCTGCGATTGCTGACCGGCCGTTTTCGCAGCCTGTTCGGCAGAACGCGACGCCTGCGCGGCTTCGACGCCGACGTCGAAGCGCACCTGTCGCTGCTCGAGGGGGACTTCGAGCGCCAGGGACTCTCGCCCGAGGAGGCGCGGCGCGAAGCGCGGCGGCGGTTCGGTGGCGTCGATCAGACCCGCGAAGCCTACCGCGACGCAAGCGGTTTCCCCGTCCTTGACGCGATCGCCCAGGATGTCCGCTACGGGCTGCGGATGATGAGGCGCCAGCCCGGCTTCAGCCTGCTCATCGTGGCCCTGGTCGCCGTCGGCGTCGGCGCGAACACCGCGATCTTCTCGCTGGTGAACGCGATCCTGCTCCGGCCACTTCCTTATCCTGCGCACGAGCGCCTGGTCGTCGTCCGGTCGGTGATCCCGGCCATGGCGCGCACGTATCCGACGCTTCCGGCAGCGTCAGGCGAGTTCCTGCTGTGGCAATCACGCGTGACGGCCTTCGAGCAACTTGCGGCTGTACAGCCCACAACTGAAACGCTGACCGGCCGCGGCGAGCCGACACGCGTCGACGTGTGTCGAGCGACGGCCACGCTGCTGCCGATGCTCGGCGTGCGGTCGGAAGTCGGGCGACTGTTCCGCGCAGATGAGGATCGCGAAGGCCGCGGCGCGGTCGCCATGGTCAGCTACGGGTTCTGGATGGAGCGCCTCGGCGGCGATCGATCGGTGATCGGCGAGGCCATCACGCTCGACGACAAGCCCTACACGGTGATCGGCGTGCTGCCGCGCGAGTTCCGCTTTCCCCGGGCCGGGCAGCTCGGGTCGCTGATCCCGCTGCCCTCACGTCTCGACGTGCTGCGGCCGGCGGCGTTCACGGCCGATGAGCGCGACTCGCTGGTCGGTGATTTCGACTGGGCGGTGATCGGGCGCCTGGCGCCCGGCGCCACGGCGAGCCAGGCCGAGTCGCAGCTCAACGTCGTGCAGGCCGACATCGTCCGTCAGATCGGCGAGCACCTGGAGTTTTCGGCGACAGTTATTCCGCTGCACGAGCAGGTCGTCGGCCAGGCCAGGCGCGGACTGGTGCTGCTCGGCTGTGCCGTCGTCACGGCCCTGCTCGTGATTGCCGTCAATCTGGCGAGCCTGTTGCTCGCGCGCGTGTCGGCGCGCGGCCAGGAAGCGGCCATTCGGGTTGCGCTGGGCGCGAGCCGAGTGCGCGTGATGCGGCAGGTCGTGATCGAGAATCTGATGCTGGCCGGCAGCGGCGGCGCGCTCGGCATTGCCGTGGCCTGGACTGGCGTGCGGTTGCTGGTTGCCAGGGCGCCAGTGGATCTGCCTCGCATCGAGGACGTTGGCCTGGACTCGCGCGTCCTCGCCTTCGCCGTCGTCACCTCGCTCTTGACCGGCGTGCTCTTCTCGTTGCTGCCCGCCTGGCGAATGGCGCGAAGCAACCCGCAGGAAGGCCTGCGTGCCGGCGGACGCGGAACCTCCGACGCCACCTCGACGCTGTCGGTGCGCGCGACGCTCGTCACGGTGGAGGTCGCCCTGAGCACGGTCCTCGTGACTGCCTCGGCGATGCTCGGCGTCAGTTTTCTCCGTCTCGTGAACGTCGAGGCCGGCTTCTCGAGCGAGCGCGTGGTGTTCGCCACGATCGCGCCGTCAGTGACGCGCTACGACGCCACGGTCGCGCGCACAGATCTGAACGATCGCTTGCTCGCGGCCCTGCGGGCACTGCCGGATGTCCTGGAGGCGAGCCTTGTCTCGCGGCCGCCGCTCGGCGGCGAAGCGCAGGTCCGGACGGTGACCATCGAGCACGACACGCGGCCGATCGAGCAGCGGCCGGTGACCAACGTCCGTTATGTAGACGCCGGCTACTTCCGCGCGCTTGGCGTCCAGCTGAAAGCGGGCCGTATCTTCGACAACCGCGATCGCGGGCGGCACGTCGCCGTGATCAACGAGCGGATGGCCGCCGCGAACTGGCCGGGACGAAACGCGATTGGCCTGCACTTCCGCGAGGGCAACGAGAAGCACCCGATGCTCGAGGTCGTTGGCGTCGTGCGCGACACGCGCGAAGTGAGTCTCTACAAGTCGCCGTATCCGATGATCTTCGTGCCGTACTGGGCCGACGGCATCGGGCCGGCAGCAACGATCGTGCTCAAGACGTCGCGGCCACCGGAGGCGATCGCCCCGGAAATCCGCCGCGCGATCTGGTCTGTCGATCCCACGATCCCGGTACCCACGGTCGCCACGTTCCGTGAATCGATCGATCGGATTGTCGCGCCGGATCGCTTCCAGATGCTGCTCGTGCTTGGGTTCGCGTTGAGCGCAGTCGTGCTCGCCAGTCTGGGGATCTACGGCGTGCCGGCGTTTGCCGTCGCACGCCGAGCACGTGAGCTCGCCATCCGGCTGGCGCTCGGGGCCTCGGCCTCGACCCTGGTAGGCATGGTTGTGCGGCAGGGCCTGCAGCCGGTGGCCGTGGGCCTCGGCATCGGCCTGGCTGGCGCTGTCGTGGCCGGCCGCCTGATGGAAGGCCTGCTGTTCGAGACGGCGGGAGCCAGCCTCTGGATGCTGCTGTCGATCGCGATCGGCATCACGCTGATCGCACTTGTCGCCTGCGTGATTCCAGCACGGCGGGTGACACGAATCGATCCCGTCCAGACCATGCGATCGGAATGACGGGGTCGGGATAGATTTCACTTCTTGCCACGTCCACCGAGCTTAACGACGTGGCAAGAAGTGAAATCTATCCCGACCCCGATTTGGCTATGGAGTCATCACCTGCTCGACCGCGGCGAGCAGGCTGTCGGCGGTGAACGGCTTGGCGAGAAATGCCGTCTGTGGTGCGAGCACGCCCCGCTCGGCGATCACCGCGTCCGTGTAGCCCGACGTGTACAACGTCCGCAGATCCGGCCGTGAGGCGACCAGGCGTGTGGCCGTGTCGCGGCCGTTCAGCCCGGGCAGCACGACGTCGGCCACCAGCAGATCGATGGGACCGACATGGCCCGCCGACACGACCAGCGCTTCCTCGCCAGATGCGGCCTCGAGCACGGTGTACCCGGCGCGGCTCAGCATCTTGACCGTCAGGCCCCGCACGTCCGCTTCGTCCTCGACGACGAGCACGACGCCGCGCGCAACGGCGGACGCGCGTCCTGACGAGATCTGGCCGGCCTCCTGCCGCGCGATGCTGCCGGGCGCTGGCGGGAAGTAGATCTTGAAGACCGTTCCCTGCCCGGGCTCGCTGTAGACCCAGATCCACCCGTCGCTCTGCTTGACGATCCCGTAGACCATCGAGAGGCCGAGTCCCGTGCCACGCCCGGCCGGCTTGGTGGTGAAGAAGGGTTCGAAGATGCGCGCTTTCGTATCGGCGTCCATGCCGTGGCCGGAGTCCGAGACGGCCAGCAGGACGTAGCGCGCCGGCGCCATCGCGGCGGCATACCGCGTGTTGTCCCGCGGAGCGACATCGGCGTTCATCGTCTCGATGGTCAGCTGCCCGCCGCGCGGCATGGCATCGCGCGCGTTCACCGCCAGGTTGACGATCACCTGCTCGATCTGCCCCGGATCGACCATGACCGACAGCAGGTCCGGCGCAAGGCGCGTCGTGAGCGCGACATCCTCGCCGATGAGACGCCGCAGCATCGGCTCGACGCCGGTGACGACGGCGTTGAGGCTGACGACCGTGGGCTGCAGGACCTGTTTGCGGCTGAATGCGAGCAGCTGCTGCGTGAGCGAGGCCGCGCGTTCGCTGGCGCGCTTGATCTCGACCAGCTGCGCATGCACCGGATGGTCTTCCGGCAGGCTGTCGAGCGCCAGCTCGCTGTAGCTGGCGATCACGGTGAGCAGGTTGTTGAAGTCGTGCGCGATACCGCCGGCGAGCCGGCCCACCGCCTCGATCTTCTGCGCCTGCCGCAGCTGCTCTTCCGCCTGGCGGCGCTCCTGCATCTCGGCGATGAGGGAGAGGTTCGCCCGCTCGAGGTCCGCGTTGCTGGTGGCGAGGCTCTTCGCTTGCGTCTGCAGCGCGGCGTCGGCATTCTTCCGCCGCCGGATGTTGACGAACAGCGTGCCGATGGTCACCGCCTGCGCCAGGATGAAGACAACCGCGCTCCACACCACCATGCGGTTGGCGCGGTAGAACGAGGCCGGGCGATTGAGGACGATCACCTCGTTAGGCAGCCGCGACGGATCGATGTCCCAGCGCCGCAGCTGCTGCCAGTCCACCGGGAACTGGCTGACCTTGTCGGACTGCACAGGCAGTTCCGACGGTCGGGCCCCGCCGAGCACCTGTACCGCCACCGCGGCGGCCAGCCGGCCGTGACGCGCGCCGCTGTTGCTGCTGCCGGCGAGCAAGCCCTGCCCCAGCTCGCTCGTCGACGGACTGTACACGGGCGCGGCCGAAGCCCGGGCGATCTGGGCGATCCCCTCGTCGCGCGGGAAGTAGTGGCCCGTCCCGTCCTGCGTGAACGAGGTCGCGATGACCGCGGCCGACTCGGGCACGCGCCGCACCTCTTTCACGATATCGGGCAACGAGAGGGTGCGGCCATCGAGGAACGTGAAGGTCAAATCGTGACGTCTCGCCGCGAGCTGCCGGTACTCCTCTCCCGCCGCGGCCGACGTGGTGCTGGCGTCGGTGACGATCACGAATTCCCGCGTCCCCGGCCGCAGCGTCGTCGCCAGCGAGACGATGCCGTCCACGGCGAAGAGCTCGCGGACTCCGGTATAAAGGTCGCGCGGCGCCCGACTGGCCAGGCCTTCGTCGTTGACGCCGCAGAACACGACGGGGACGCCGTGGAACAGCGCTTCGTGGTGCGTCAGCAGGAACTCGAGTGCGGGGTCGTCCGCGGAGACGATCAGATCGAGGTGCCGGCTGCCGTACTTCACCTCCAGCAGGTGCGTGAACTCCGCATCCCAGGTCTCGCCGCCGAAGCGGCGGGCGTCGAGGTACTCGACCCAGAGCTCCACCTGGTAGGGCAGATCGTTCAGCCGCTCGTGGAGCGCCTTGAGAATGTCATCGGACCAGGGGTAACCCGACTGATACGAGTCGATGAAGAGGACGTGGCGTGTCGCCGGCAGCGCGGCGGCACTCGCGGGGACGAGCGCGATCAGGCAGCCTGCTGCCACTGCGCGAATCAGGCGCGCGGGAGGGAGCGACGCGCGTCGCCAGGCCCGGGACAGCATGGTCAGCGTGGCATGATACCCTGCCAACGACGACATGGCGACGTCGCACTCACTGCTGCTGACGACCGATGACGCGCCGGGCACGCTCTCCCGGATCACGCGAGTCATCGCCGACCACCGCGCGAACATCCGATCGATCGAGAGCCTCGGACAGCGCGATGACGGCTTCACGGTCGTTCTGGAGCTGGACCAGGTGACGGACTTCCCCGCCCTGCGCGGCGCGCTGTCCGCGCTCGAGGTGATCAGGCGCATCGAAGAACCGCCGTCGCTGATGTCCGTCTACGGCAAGCGCGTGATCATCATGGGCGGGGGCGCGCAGGTGGGTCAGGTGGCGGTCGGCGCGATCAGCGAGGCGGACCGCCACAACATCCGCGGCGAGCGCATCTCCGTCGACACGATTCCGCTCGTCGGCGAGGAGCCGCTCGCCGACGCCGTGCGTGCCGTCGCGCGGCTTCCGCGTGCGCGCGTGCTCGTCCTCGCCGGCGCGCTGATGGGCGGGACGATCACGGACGCCGTCGCCGAACTGAAACGCCACGGCGTCATCGTCATTAGCTTGAACATGGCCGGCAGCGTCCCGGACGTCGCCGACCTCGTCGTGACCGATCCCCTGCAGGCCGGCGTGATGGCCGTCATGGCCATCGCCGACACGGCCACGTTCGACATCTCACGGCAGCGGCAGCGGCGGTATTAGCGGCAGGCTTCAGGCTCCGGGCTCCGGGCTACGGGATGGGCTACGGGCCCGTCACGATCGCCGTCGCGCGGTCCAGCAGGTCGGCGACGCGGCCGATCGCATCACCGGCGCGGCCGGCCTCGCCGTCGGCCTCCTTCCACATGTGCTGCTCGATGGCTTCGCGGACGCCGGGGATGGTCTTCACGCCGTAGCCGGTGTAGAAGCCGGGCGCGTAGATCTGGTGCCGGAACCACGGGCGGCGAGGCAGACCCGCCTCGTTGGAGAAGGCCTGGTCGATGCCGCGAAGCACGGCGTCGAGCCGCGAGGCCGACTCGATTGATGTCAGTCGCGAGGCGTTCTTCGGATCCGCGACCGCGGCGTCGAAGCGCGCGGCGGCCGCCGTGAGCCGGGCCGACGCATTCTGGAGCGGCGCAAGATTCAGGTACGGCGCGCGCGCCGCCGTGGGCGGCGGAACGCTGACCTTGGTGGGATCCGCGGCGAGCTGATAGGTACGGTCCTTGAGCCGCTGGTTCTCCTCGTCGATCTTCTCGCGCTCGGTGTCGCCCAGTTTCACCAGCTCCTTCACGTAGCCGTCGATCGTCTCGGCCAGCGGCGCCGCGACGATGGGGAGGTACTGGGCTTCGGCCATCCGCAGGACAAGCCGGCCCCCGAACTGCGCGAGCACGGGGCCGTACACGAACCCGGGATCTTTGAAGCGCTCGTAGTGCGCGATCGAGTCGTAAATCGAGTGGTACTCGCCGCCGGCGTCCTCGCCGCCGAACCCGACGTTGAGCGTCGGAATACCCAGGTGCTGCAGGAATGGCGTGAAGTCGGAGCCTGAGCCGAGCGCCTCGATCGCCAGATCCCCGCGCGTGCGGATCTCACGGCGCTTGTCGGCGCTGTCCGCGCCAATGATCGCGACGGCACGGGCGCGAGCCGCAATGCTCACGCTGGTCTCGGGATCGTTCACGCTGCGGGCGGCTTCGTTCACCATTCGCTCGAGGCCGTGCGATCCGCCGGCGTCGAGGAAACCGCGGCCGTAGCCGTCCGTGTTGATGTAGGCAACGGCTTTCCGGCTCAACTCGTCGGCGTGCGACTCGACCCATTCGGTCGAGCCGAGCAGGCCTTCTTCCTCGCCATCCCACGCCGCGTACACGATCGTTCTACGCGGCCGCCACCCCGCCTTCGCCACCGTGCCCACGGCCTGCGCCTCGGCCAGCATCGCGACGAGGCCGCTCACCGGATCGGCCGCGCCGTGAACCCACGCATCGTGGTGGTTGCCGCGGATGACCCACTGGTCGGGCCGCTCGCGGCCGGCGAGCGTCGCAATCACGTCATACAGCGGCTTCTGCGCGAAGTCGAACTCGAGCTTCAGGTGCACGGTCGCCGGGCCGGGGCCGAGGCGATAGGTCAGCGGCAGAGCCCCGCGCCACGCCTCCGGCGCGGCCTGACCTCCGAGCGCCTCGAGCAGCGGGCGCGCGTCGGCGTACGAGATTGGCAGGACGGGGATCTTCGTCAGCGTCGGTGCCTCGGCAACCGTGAGGCGCTTCGCGTCGGGCGTCGCGCCGACGCCGGGCGTCAATGGATCACCCGGGTAGAGCGGCATGTCCATTACCGAGCCGCGCTGGGCGCCCCACTCGCTACGGAACGGACCCTTCGGATACACCTCGCCTTGGAAGTACCCGTCTTCTCGGGGGTCGGAGTAGATGAGGCAGCCAAGCGCGCCGTGCTCGGCGGCGACCTTTGGCTTGATGCCACGCCACGATCCACCGTACCTCGCGATGACGATCGCGCCCTTCACGCTGACGCCGTGCCGCGCCAGTTCGTCGTAGTCGGCGGGCACGCCGTAGTTCACGTAGACGAGCGGGCCGGTCACGTCGCCATTCACCGAGTACGCGTTGTAAATCGGCAGCTGCTCGGCGGCCTGATTCGACGTCGGGTCCTCCGAGAGCGCCGGCTCGGCCAGTCGTGCCGTGTAGCGGGTTGGCGCGGTGAGCTCGAGGATGCGCGTGCGCGGCGTCGGAAACAGCACGTCGAAGCGCTCAATGCGCGTGTCGAATCCCCACGACGTGAACAGCTCCGCGATGTAGTCGGCGTTGGCCTTGTCGTACGGCGATCCGACGTGATGCGGCCGCGCGGCGAAGCGCTCGAGCCAGGGCTTCAGGTTGCCAGGCTGGATTGCCTTGTCGAACCGGGTCTCGAGCTCGAGCTCGGTGGAAGCGGCGGCCGCATCGAAGCCCGTCACCGCGGGCAGGGTCTGCGCATGGCCGACCGCCATGGACAAGGCCGAGGCCAACGCGAGTCCCTGAATCCGTTTTCCCGCTGTGCGCATCCGTCGTCTCCCTCACGCGCGTCCCGGACGCGCAGCAGCGAACGAGTATAGATGAGTCGCTGGCTGAGCTTGTCATCGTCCATCGCGTTGTGGTGATTTTGGTGGCGAACGCGCATGGCACTGGGACCGGACTCGAGTGGTCACGCTTCTTGACCCGGTAGCGGCAAGGCTCTCCCGGCTGCGCCTTCCGATAACCTCCCGCGGGATCGAGCTGGCAACGCCGGCGGCGATTGTTCTGCTGGTGTGGCTCGCCGGCAGCGTGCTCGGGCTTGGGAGCCTGAGCTTTGCGGAACCCGATGAGCCACGGTTTGCCGAAGCCACGCGCCAGATGTTCCTGCGGGGCGACTTCCTCACGCCGTACTTCAACGGCGTCCCGCGGTTCGAGAAGCCGATCCTCTTCTACTGGATGCAGGCGATGGCCTTTGCCGCCATCGGCCCGGGCGAGACCGCGGTCCGGCTGCCCGCCGCGCTCGCGGGTCTCGGCTGCCTGCTGCTGACGTTCGCGATCGGGCGAAGACTCCTCGGTGAGACTGCCGGTCTCGCTGGAGCCGTCGTCCTCGCGACGACGTTCCGGTTCGTGGTGTGGACGCGGCAGGGCCTGACCGACATTCGCGTGACGTTCTTCATCATGGCCGCGCTCTACGCCTGGCTGCGGGCGCTCGACGAGCCCGCGCGCGAGCGCGCCTTCGCGCTGGCCGGATGGTCCGCCGTCGGGCTGGCCGCACTGACCAAGGGGCCTGTCGCCGTTTTGCCGGCCTGATATTTGCGGCGTACCTCATTGCCACTCGACACTGGCGGGGCATCCGCAGCTGGCATGTCGCATCAGGCGTGCTCGTGTCAGCCGCCATCGCGGTGCCCTGGTACGTGTGGATGACGTGGCTCCATGGGCACGCGTTCGTGGACTTCGCGCTGGGCTACGAGATCCTGGCGCGCTACGGGTACCCGGGCGCGACATTCCCTTCGGCAGGCCCGCCTCTCTACGTCATCGAGCGGGGTACCTTCTTCAACGTTCGCCTGAAGCGGCTGTTCGACGAACGGATCGAGACCGAGGATCGCCCGATGCTTCTCGTATCCAATCAGCCTCTTTCGTCGCCTGGCGAATCACCCCGATCGCCTTCGCGGGATTGAGCCGCGGTAAGGATTGGCGGACAATATCGCGGTGCCCATCGACGCGCTGCTCTCTTGATGGCAGCCAGTGCGGCCGGCGGCGCGGGTTCGCGCGCGCCCGACACGGCCGAGTACCTCTTCTGCGCATTGTTCGCGCTGGTGGCCGCGGTGTCGTGGGCAGCCCTGACGCTGGCCGAGCTACGCGTGTTCTCCGGGCCGCGGGTTCTGGTGTGCTCGCTCGCGCTCATCGTGGCGGGAGGTGTGTGGGCCCGCCGGGCACGCCTCCCGCGTCCGTCGCTCGGCCTCCCGGCGCTGCTGTGGGTGCTGGCCCTGACGGTCACGGGGGCCGCGCTGATTCGGCCCGTCGAATCGCTCGTTGACAGCGCCGACGAGAACATCTACCGGCACCTCGCCTCGCTCATCTCGCATCGCGGCGGCCTCGCCGTGAACGACCGACTGCTGGAATCGACGCCGCCGGAAGAGTGGCGCGCGCTCCTGATGCTGGAGAAGCACTGGCCGCATCGGCTGGACCGCTTCGACGGCGGCATCCAGGTCGCTGCCGGCAATCCACGACTCGAGCCGAACTTCCTGCACCTGCTGCCGGCGTGGACTGCCGCCGTGATGGTGCTCGGGGGGCCAGCGGCCGCGCCGTGGGCGGCGCCGCTGCTCGCGTTGCTCTCGCCAGTGGCGCTCTTTCTGGCCGTGCGGCGACTTTTCACGGCAGAAGCCGCAGTGGCCGCTTCGGCGCTGCTCGTCAGCAATGCGGCGCAGGTCTGGGCCGGCCGGCTTCCGCTCTCCGAAGTCCCGGCGCAGCTCTTCGTGGTGAGTGGAATCTTCTTTGTCGCCTGGTGGCTGTCGGATCGGAGCGCGCTGCCGGCGGTGCTGTCGGGCATTGCGTTCGGCCTGAGCGCGTTGTGCCGCCTCGACACGCTGGTCCTGATCATCCCGTTCGTCGTGGGCGTCCTCGCCATCGACTGGTCTCGGGGCGTCCGCGCGCACTGGCACGCCGCGACGATCGCGTTGGGACTCCTGCTGCTCCAGGCCGTGCTCCACTCGCTCACCGTGTCGCAGCCCTACCTGCTGCGCCTGGCACGCCTCACCACGAAAGACCAGAGCCTCGGCGCGCTCGGCGCCCTCGCCGCCGCCGTCACCGTCGTCCTCGGCCTGCTCGTGATGTTCCGGTTGAGCGGCCGGCGGCTGCCGTCGTGGGCCATCGCCCGGTCAGGGCAGATCGCCGCGGTCTCGATTGTCGTGTGGCTGGCGTGGCGGAGGGGCAACGGCTTCATGTCGCACCATCTCGTGCTCGCCCTCACCCCGCTCGGCGCGGGCCTCGCGTGCATCGGCGTCGTCTGGCTGGCAGGCAAACGCGACCTCGGGGTCGCGTTGGTGACGACGCTGCTGCTGGTCTCGTCGGTGGCATACGTCGAGTCGGCGCGCGACAAGCCAGAACTGCCGGGGGTGCTTCGGCGGGACATCCCGGTGCTGCTCCCGCTGTCACTGATAGCGATGACGGCGCTGCTGTTTCCCGCCGGCGCGCGGCCACTCAGGCGACTCGTCGGCGTGGGCGCGGGAGTCTGGCTCGTCGTGACGGGCGCCGCACACGTGCCCGTCGTGTGGCTCGAATCGTCGGGAGCGGAGACGCACCGCGCGCTCGCTGATCTCGCCGGGGAGTTCCCACCCGATGCGCTCGTCATCGTGGAGCCGGGGCTACCCACTCACCTCGATCTCGCGATGGACTTCACGTTCGATCGCACGGCCCTGGCGCAACGGCGGGTGCCTGCCGCCCGTCCGGCCGTCCGCGCCGCAATCACGCGGACGCTGAAGGCGAGTACGCCCGTATTCATCCTCGCGCGCAACGGGTCCGAGGCGCCGCCGGGGGACGCGACGGCGCTGGCGGGCCTGGCGCTCGAGCCGAAACGGACCTTGACGCTGCCTGTCGACAGGCTGTTCCCGGCGCTCGGCGCCTGGCCGGACACCATTGACCACGTCGTTTATCCGCTTTCTGTGTATCAGGCGCGCATCATCGCAACGCTTCCATGGCGTGTCGACATCGGAGGCCAGGACCACGGTACACTGGGCGCCGGGTGGCGCGACCGCGAGGCGCTGCTCGGCGCGTCGGGCCGCTGGACTACGGGCGGTGCGGCGGAAATTGCGATTCCAGCCCTCGAGTGTGCCGCTCGATCGTCCCTGACGCTGCAGGTCCGGCTCGCGTCGCTTCGGCCCGGGGGACTACCTCAGCCGCCGTTGCGCCTGACCATCAACGGCGACGTGATCGGATCTTTCAGGCCAGAAGATTCGGGATTTCGCGTGTATGCTTTTGCGTTGTCGCCCGCCGTCACTGGGCAGGTGTGCCGTACGCCAACCACAATGATTCTGTCAGCTCCCCAGTTCGTGCCCCACCGCGACGCGGGCCTCGCCGACGACCGCCCGCTGGGCGTCGCGGTCGATTGGGTCGAACTGGGCAGCGAGCCGTCGGGCGAGGTCACGCGGTGACGGAGCCCGGCATTTCTGTCATCGTGCCCGTCCGCAACGGCGGCGAGGCGTTTGCCAGATGCCTTGCCGGCCTCATCGCCCTCGATCCCGCTCCGCTCGAGGTTCTCGTCGTCGACGATGGCTCCCATGACGCCTCTGCTGACGAGGCCAGGGGCGCCGGCGCGTGCGTCGTAACAGTGGCCACGCCGGGCGGTCCCGCGGCCGCGCGGAACCTGGGCGCAGGCCACGCCCGCGGGGACGTGCTGTTCTTCGTCGACGCCGACGTCGTCGTCAGGCCCGACGCTATCGCTCACGTCGCACGCGCGCTCGAGGACCCTGGTGTCGCCGCCGTGATCGGCTCGTACGATGCGACACCTGGAGCCGCGAACTTTCTCTCGCAGTACAAGAACCTTGCGCATCGGTACTGGCATCAGATCGCGCGCACGGACGGCTTTACGTTCTGGGGCGCGTGCGGCGCCATCAGAACGTCGGCCTTCCATGCCGTGTCAGGCTTCGACGAACGCTACACGATGCCCAGCATCGAAGACATCGATCTCGGGTACCGGCTGCGACGCGCCGGCCTGCGGATTCGCGTCGACCCGACGCTCGAGGTCACGCACCTCAAGCGCTGGACCGCGGCCTCGCTGATCCGAACCGATTTCGCCGCGCGCGCGCTGCCGTGGAGCGAGCTGATTCTCCGCGAGGGCCGGATGGACGACGACCTGAACCTTCAAACGCGGGCTCGCCTGGGCGTGCTGTGCGCCGTGCTCGCGTTCTGGATCCCGGAAGCGGCGTGGGCGGCGGTCGCGCTGATGGCGGGCCTGTTCCTGCTCGATCTGCCGCTGTGGCGCTACTTCGCGCGGCTGCGCGGTGCTCCCTTCGCGGCGGCGGCAATCCCCTGGCAGTGGCTGCAGTATGCCTGCAGTGGTGCGGCGTTCGGCCTCGCTGCCGCACGTCATCTGCTGAAGGGTCCGCGCGCACGGCGAATGGAGCGAGCCGCGTGAGCGGCGCGCTTCCGGTGGCGGTCGTCGGG
>Ga0193696_1000423_pt1 | contig 14941 bp, 33 predicted proteins | sample L3m1metaG_FD_145074 | JGI IMG/M metagenome (GOLD analysis project Ga0193696, IMG submission 145074) | Soil microbial communities from a riparian zone of the East river system, Colorado, United States - L3m1 | ecosystem: Environmental > Terrestrial > Soil > Riparian zone | place: USA: East River... | reverse complement strand
AACTCGCGCGCCAGATGATCGCGGACGTCGAAGCGGCCGACCTGCATCCGATCGTCATCATCGACACGCCGGAGCAGCAAGAGGCGTTACCAGATGGCGGCTGGGTGGAGCTTCAGAACGAAGTGAATATCGGTCTCGGTCGGCCGGCGCCCCTATCGCCAGCGCAGTACCGGGCCAACATCGAGTGGGCCTATGCGATTGCGAAACGCAAGGGGCAGACGTTGTGCGCGGGTGCCGCGGCCAACATGGAGCGGCGCGACATCGAGTGGTTTCTGAATCTCGGGTTCAAGGACTTGCCGGTAGACATTGTGGCGGTCACACACCACTACGTCCCGCGCGATCGGTTTTGGCAGGCGCACATTATCAACCGCTGGAACCCGTCCACCTGGACGCGGCAGTACGAAGTGGATTGCTTCCGTGCGGCGATTGGCCTCGATCGGAACTGGATGATCACGGAATGGGGCTACGGAAGCGGGCCGCATTCCAGTCTGACGCCAGAGGAAGCGGCCGGCGAAGAGGCGCAGGAGTGGCCGTTCTGGTTATCGCAGGAACGGTGCCTCGGCGCGTGGCGCTACCAGATTGGCGATTCGCCCATCGACGATCACGACTTCGGCCTCTACGACGAGTACGGGCAGATCAAGCAGGCGATTTTTGAAACCGTGCCCTTGCGACAGGAGATTGTGATGGCAAATAGCGAAGTCGTGATTTACGAAGAGTGCCTGATTCCGTTGGACAGCTACGGGAAGCCGGGGAAGTTCTCGGCGTATACCAACCCGAAGAAAACGCACGTCATCGGCATGGACGAGAACGGCACGGTCTACGCCAATCCTCTCTCTGAAATCGGCACGGCGTTTTCAACGTTCGCACTGAGCGCGGACCGCCTGGTCGGGGTGTTCGTCGAGACCGGAAGCCCGCTGCATCGCGGCTTGCCAGTCCGCAAGTTCCATGCTGCTGCTTGATCGCGCGAAGCTGCCGGTTTCGCCGCCGGCGAATATCTGGCCGCGGCGCGGCGCCTCGATTGCCGCCCTACTCGTCGACCCGGCGTGGGACTACGAGACCTGGGCGAAGATTCTCGGAGACCATTTCGGCGGTCGTGGCCTAACGCGCATCAACATCCTGAGCGCGGACTGGCCGACGCCGGGCGGGCTGATTTGGCCGTTCGAGAAGCGCAGCGACGGCACGTACAACCTCTACGCCTTCAATCCGCGCTTTGCTGATCGTGCCGTGGCAATCCGCGAGGCGATGCACCGTGAGGGCGTGATTCCGCAGTGGACGCTGGGTGAGCTCTACGGGTGGAGCAACCGCAAACGGAACCTGAACATCAATCCCAAGACGGGCCTTCCCTTCGTGCCTGATGGCAACCTGGGCCCGTGGCGCAACAACACGAATAGCGTGAAGTGGGGCGGCAAGTACAACGGCGACATCAAGGAAGACGATCCGACGCTCGCGGCGCTGCCGGATACGTGGCAAGTGGCGCTGTGTGAGTGGCTGATTCCGATCATCGGCGGTGACGGCACGGTGATTGAGATTGGCAACGAGATGCCGGAAAAGGAACTGCATCAGCGCACAGCCGCCCTGATTCGCCAGATCATCAGCCCGCGGCAGGAAGTGTCGTGGAATAGAAACGAGGACACGCCTGGGCAGTACGCCAACATGATGAAGCGGGCGAACGAGTACCAGCGGTGCGCCTATCACGGGCGCCTGCTGAAGCGGGTCAGCGACCTTGATCGGGTCTATCCGCGCGAGCCCGACTATCCCACGTTCCGTGCGTTCTTCGACGACTGCCCGCACGAGCCGGCGCGCATCATCTTCAGCAGTGACGGCGCGCGGAGCAGTGACGATCCAATCGACACGTACGACTGGCCGAACCTGCTCGCCTTCGCGACAGAGGTACTACGGCGCGGGTGTTCGTATGAGCATCAAAGCCGGATGAAGATGCCCGAAAACCGGTACGACTTCAGCAAGGTAGAACACGACTTCCTTCGCGATCTGGCGAAGGCATAACAGGAGAAAACAGACATGGATAACGTACTCAATCCGATGATGATGAAATCGCTCGGCTCGCTACTGCGGTGGGCGCTCTCGCTCGCCGTCCCGTTCTTTGTGTCGAAGGGCATTTGGACGCCCGACGAGGCCACGGCCATGATGACCGGCATTGCCGGCGCGTTGGCGGCGCTCATTTGGTCGCTACTTGAGAAGCGGAACGCCCAAAAGATGCTCGTGACGGCTCAGGCGACTCCTGGCCCTGTCTCACAAAGCGATCTGAAGCAGATCATCAAAGACGGGCCGACCCCTCCGGTGTCACTCCCAAAGGATGTGACCCCGCGCATGATCTGATGCGGCGGGTGCTATTCGAGGAAGGGGAGACGTAGATGCGAACGCTGGCGATCCTTGCGCTGATGGTGGGCGTCCTAGCCGCACAGGAAGCCCCAAAGCCCTGGATGCAGGGCACCGTCGAGAAGTACTGCCATCAGACCCAAGGTGACATCGATCGGATGCGGAAGGAATTCCCGGAGAAGGCCGACAATATCGTGCTCTGCGCGTGCAAGCACACCTGTGATCCGAACTACGAGCACGCGGAAGAGACGGACGGCCGGAAGTGGGATGCAAAATGCGAGGCGCGGTGCAATCCGCAGAACTGCAACTGCAAGCATCCTTGCGATAGCTAGAGCAGCATTCGCTCCGGGTGCTCACTGAGCCTTGCGAGGATGCGATCCACCATGTGTTCGACGATCGCGAGATCCGCCGGCGACTGAAGGGCGAGCCGTTGGAGCTTGTTCCCGAGCGCCGTCGACGGAGGCGCGGTAGTTCGCAATTTCGCGGTCTGCGCGGGCGAGTATTTCCTGAATAGCCGCCGGTACGGGTGGAAGCGAACGAGACCCATCGTTGGTCACTCCTGGGGAAGACGACGCCGACGCGGTTGGTGTGTTCGTATTTAATGCCACCTCTATATGCGGATGCAATCGCTTTGTCGCAGAATGTTTCGAAGGTCGGCCCACACGCCGCGTGCGTAATGTCGCCAGTGTAAGGAGTGACTGCTGTTCAGCTGGTGCCAGTTGTCGGTAGGCGTCGAGCAGCCTGGCTTCGGCGCCTGAGAGCTCATAGGTCACGTCTTCCGGGCGGCGGACGAGCTCGGACAGCGGGGTCTCGAGCGCGTCCGCGATCGTTTCCGCATCATCGAGTTTCAGCGCGCGGCGCAGTTTCACAATGTTGCTGATCCAGCCCTCAGTCTTATCGCCACGTAGAGACTTCTGCGTCTGCTGCCGGTCGCTTAAGAGGCCGGTCACGCGGAGAATAAATCGCTTCGAAGCGTTCACGGTCGACACTTTATAACACCTCAGAATGGCGTCAACTGTCATAAGTACTAGACTGTGCAATAACTTAACGGAGTGATTATTTTTAGTGATATTTACTTGACAGGCTACACGCTCTGTATAGTAAGATGCCGTGCATGAAACGGAAACGCGCCTATCTCACCTTGGCGGACTACCTTGAAAGTGAAGGAGTCGACCAGCGCACCTTGGCAAAAAAGGCCGGAACGACACAGCCAAACATCAGCATGATCAAGAACCGGCAGCGGTCGGCTAGCCTGGGCCTGGCGCTCAAGCTCTCCAGGATTGCCAATGTTCCGGTCGAGTCGCTTCTTCACGTTAAAGACGCGGTGTAGAGTTTTATGGCATCCACCAGAGTGATACCGGCGGAAAGACTCAGCAAAAATCCTGAGTCTTATAATGGATGCTTCGTCTACTTCACTGGCTGTGATACTGCTGTTGAAAAGTCTGCCGGTGCGGCGGATGGCGGGCGACATAAGGCTACTCCCTCTTCTTCCTCTCTACAAGTCCAAATTCATCTGACGGCGATCCGGCTTCGGTCGCAGGCCGATCGTCTGCGGCGTCTCCGCAATCAGCACCGCATCGATCGCGTCCTTCAATTCCTGACATTTCCGGCGCAGTGCTTCGCGTGCGTGCTCGGTTTCCAGCATCAGGCGTTCGATGTGTTCGCGAGTAGGTGACGTCATGCAGACCACAGTAACGAACAGTGTTCAATCGCCGCCACTTGTAAGACCGGAGATGCCGATGCAGCGCGGCGAAGGGCTGTCTCCTGAAAAGGGAGATGCCACCTATCGCGCGCTGCTGGGTGGCGCGGTGCGGCGCGCACGGCTGCGGGCGGGCTGGTCGCTGAAGGAATTCGCCGGCCTGCTGAAGCGGAACGAGCGGCAGATCGGGCGCTGGGAAACCGGCGACGAGCGGGCCTTATGGGATCTGCTGTTCGCGTTGCCTCGCTATCGGCAGGAATTGATCATCGCGTTGGCGGAAGTCGACGGCGACAACATCGAGGTTCGGACAACGGTGACGATTAAAGGAGTGGGGAAATGAAACGGACGAGCCTATTGCTGTTCTCGCTGTGTGTGTCCGCCTGCGGTCAGATGCCGAACCCGCTTGCGCCGGCTGTGGAGTCGTCCGATGCGCCCGTGACCTCGACACGATCTATCGATGCGGGCAACATCGTGTGGGGCGGACTGACCGCGCCATCGAGTTTTGAATCGCTGCTCTTTACGTGGGATACGAGCACGCAATACCGGCAGACGTTGACGGTGAAAAATGCCGGCGCCACGGTGCGGTATGGCGTGATCGTGGTGTTCGAGACCTTCTACCCAGAAACCTCGCCGCTCTTCTTCTCCACGCAAAAGCGGTTCAGCGTCGTCGATGTGGCGTTCCCGATTGGGGCGACGGTCACGACCACGGCGAAGATTCCTGAAGGCTGCCGGCCGAACGATCCGACCAAGAGCCGCACGAATCAAACGGATCTGTTTGTCGGGATTACCGCAGCACAGGTGACCAGTGGCGCGGTGAACGTGCAGCCGCCCGCTCGGAATGCGAATACCTGGCGGATGGGGAAGTCGAAGCTCTGCGCGGAGACCGCGCCTGTGCCGCCGCCGCCTCCACCGCCACCACCTGCGCCGACACCGACGCCAACCCCTACTTCGACGCCAACACCGACGCCGACAGGGCCAATCCCGGCGCCCTGTGTGCCTGGAACGGTCTGCGGGCTTTTGGATGGCGGCCGATGATGACGAAGGAACTCGATGGAGTCGGCACGCCGGAGGAAGTCACGCTCGCGCTGTTGGCGCAAGCCGATCCAGAGCTCTACGTCTACACCGTGAAGTATCCGGCGTTGATGCGGGCCTTGTTGCTGCTCGATATGGAACCGCCGGCCGTCGTCGAAAAGTTGCAGAAGGCAGGCCGATGAATGCGGGCCTTGTGCTCACTCTGGCGGCGGTGGCGGTCGTGGTGGTTGCCATCGGTCTCTGCGCGTGTATTGCGGGACGTCGAGAGGACGAACTACGCGAGAGGCTGGCACGACGCGCCGAATTGGAATTGGACGGAGTGGAAAAAACGCGATGAAAGCCATCTCACTCATCGCTGAGAAGAAGGGCGAGACGTTCGCGATCGACCGTCAGCGGATGGCGCGGCTGATCGAAACGCTCCCTGACGGCAAGTACGAAGTGTCAATCGAGAAGGCGTCGAAGCTCGGCGTGCAGCAGCGGAAATACTACTTCGCGGTCGTCGTGCGGGCGTTTTCTGAATATTGGGGCGTCGATCGAGACGACGCACACGCGCTCCTAAAAGAACATCAAAACCAAAAAGTGATTGAGATCGTCGACAAGCAGAGCGGCGAAGTGGTCGAGGAAGTCGTGGCGGGTTCCACGGCTGGTTTTACGACGGAGCAGTGGACGGAATACATCGAGAAGTGTCAGCGGTGGGGCGCCACGGACTTTGGTTTCGTGGTGCCTGACCCGGACAAGGAATGGATGTTCAACCAGAAAGACCCGGCAGCGTAAAAAACGAAGGGCCGCCCTGACAGACGGCCCCAACCCCCAAGGAGACAGAACATGAGCATCTTAGCAGCGGCCAGTCTTCCAGTCAAAACCATGACGACACCGATTCGTGGCGACCGGCCAGCCATCATCCAAGGGATTGCACGCCTGTTGTGGGTGCAGTGGTGCCTTGAAAACGGCGTGCAGTACGAAGGCTTCCACTCTGCGCCGGTCGCGTTTCAGGAAGTGTTGATCAAGAGCGCGGCGTCATTGGTCGGTGCCGTGCTTGATTCGTCCGCCAACCCTCTCTAAAGGATTACACAGCCATGAACATCAATGACAGTTTCCCAAGTTCCTATCTCAAAGCCTCCGACCTGGGGAAGAACGAGCCCGTTGTCACGATTGACCGGGTGGAGCATGAGCCTGTCGGGCGCGAACGTGAGATGAAAGCGGTGCTCTACTTCGCCGGCAAAGACAAAGGCATCGTCCTGAACAAGACGAACGCGAAGAAGATTTCGGACCTGATCGGGTCCACCGAAACAGACGAGTGGAAGGGCTTTCGGATCCGCCTGTTCGCTACGACCACGGAGTTTGGCGGGGAAACCGTCGAGTGCATTCGCGTCAAGGCGGCTGGCACGAATGGGAAGCCGCAGGCCGCGGCACCGCCACCACCGAAACCCGTCGAGCTCACCGACGACGATATTCCGTTCTAGGGGTGACGCATGGGTTACGACAACGAGAACGGCTATCGGCGCTCACTGGTGTTTGACATCGAGACGTACCCGATCGACGGCGCGGCTGACTATCTCGAGCCGGTGTCTGCGCCGTCGAACTACAGCAAGCCCGAAGCGATTGCCAGTTACATCGCCAAGGAAACCGCGAACCAATTATCCAAATGCGCGCTCGATCCGGACCTGTGCCGGATCGTCGCGCTCGGCGCCTACCGCAGTGATAGTGACTGGGCGGTCGACGTGGCGCGGGACGAGCGGGACGAAGCGGTTGCGCTCGCGGCCTTTTGGGAGTCGCTTGGGCCGTATCCGTATCCGCGCCTCATCGGGTTCAACGTCCTGAGTTTCGATCTGCCGGTGATTGTGCGGCGGTCGCAATACCTCAACGTAAAAATGCGTCCGTTGTCGATGGGGAAATATCGGCACTCGGACGTGGACGACGTGATGACGTTCCTCAACTTTGACGGCGCCACGAAGACGCACGGCTTGAAGTTCTACGCGCGGCGGTTTGGCGTGCCCGTTGATGACGATGTAAACGGGAAGGACATTGGGGCGCTGGTGGCGGCGGGGGAGTGGGACAAGGTGACGTCGCACTGCCGGTCTGATCTCTTTACCACGGCGGCGCTGGCGCGTCGGTTGGGCCTCTTCAGCGAACAGCCGGAGATGGCGCTGTGAAGCCTGTTCGCTGTTCGTATGGAAACACCGTCTATCGCTGCAATGAGTGTGGCTTCGATGCGTGGGGTGCGGCGGTGAACTATCACGAACTATCGACGGGCCACACGTCAACCGAGATCGGGTTTCACGCTTTCGATCGCAGTACGCAGACCTGGCACTGGCGCACGATGGACGGCAAGCGCGCGGAGTATCCGGCTCACGTTCTAGTGGGGGTGCAGTAATGGCGATTGATTATTCCGGCTTTGCGATTCCCAAAGGGTCGAAGGTTGACGGCACGCTTCGCCGGCGGGAACGGCGCGCGGCGATTCGCTCGAACGAGCAGGCGGAAAAAGCCAAAGTCGTCGAGCGTGATGGGCGACACACCTGCCGGCTGGTGCCGAACTGCCGAGAGCGTGACCTGTTCGAAACCGCGCACCTGGACGACAAGGGCATGGGCGGCGATCACGGCCTCCGCACGACGGCCGAAACAATGGTCCGCGCCTGCCTCTTTCACCATCAAGGGAAGTGGTCGCTCCATTCGCACGATCTGCGCGTGGTGTACCTGACGGACGAGCAGGCGAACGGGCCGATCGAAATCTGGGGCAAGGATGAAGACGGGCGGGAATTTCTCGTCGGCCGTGAGACCGCGGTTGGCGTCTGGGAGCGTGACTGATGCCACATACCGACGCAGGCTTACCCTTCGCGCCGAACTCGCATACCAGCTACAAGGCCGCGCTCCACGCTGAACCAGGGCGCGAACTGAAGAAGGCGAAGTACCTGCGGTGCCTTCAGGAATACGGGCCGCTATCCGACCATCAAGCGGCCGAACTGCTCCGATTGCCCCTGAGCTCGATCTGTTCGATTCGAAATGGCGTGCGCGCGCAACTCGTCAAGAACGGAACCGGAACTAGCCCCTACGGGCGGACGGTTGATCTTTGGAGGCTGGCATGAGCGACACGACACGATTTCCCCTCACATGGCCTCAAGGCTGGAAGCGCACCTCCCCGTATCAACGCGCGCGCGCGACGTTCCGGAGTTCGCGGCAGTCCTCGTATGTTGACGGTCAAGGGCAAACGCAGACCTCTACTCAGGTGAAGGCGTTGACCGTGGCCGATGCGATCAAGCGGTTGAGCGGCGAACTAAATCGGCTCGGCGCGACCGATGAAATTCTCAGCACGAACGTAAAGACGCGCCTCGACGGGCTGCCGTATAGCAATCAGCCGGAACCGGCCGACGTAGGTGCCGCTGTTTATTTCAAGTTGAAGAGCAAGCCGCGCTGCCTCGCCTGTGACAAGTGGAATCGAGTCGCAGACAACATCGCGGCTATCGCGCAGCACATTGACGCGCTGCGGCGCATTGACCGCTACGGTGTCGGCACGATGGAGCAAGCGTTTGCTGGATATGCCGCGCTTCCACCATCAGCCGATGACTGGCGCACTGTCTTTGGTCTATCGCAGGCAGCGACGATGGCCGATGTTGAAGCCAAATTTCGGACGCTGGCGATTCAACACCATCCCGACCGTGGCGGCGATCCGGTTGTGATGTCGAAGTTGAACGCGGCCCGCGATGCGGCTCGGAATGAACTCAGAGAGTTGGTCGGACGATGAGCCGGATCCGGTACATCAAACCAGGCTTCTTTCGTAATGAGGATTTGGCGTCATTGCCGGCGCTCACCAGGTTGTGCTTTGCCGGCCTCTGGACGCTCGCGGACCGCGATGGGCGTCTCGAGGATAGGCCACGACGCATCAAGGCCGAGGTCTTCCCCTACGAGGACGCCGACACCGAAACCATGATCGCCGCACTCGCCGGCGCCGGGTTCCTTACGCGGTACCGGGTAGGTGAAGTCCGTGTCATCCAAATCCAAAACTGGCCGAAACATCAGCGTCCGCATAAAGACGAGCCAGTCAGTAAGTTGCCTATGCCCGAAGATTCTACGCAGTCGCCTGTAGAACCTACGCCTGTCGTCGTCGAAACGCCGGGCCTAAGTGCACGGGGAATTGGGAACGGGGAACGGGGAACTGGAACGGGGAACGGGGACGGGGACGCGGAACCGGCTGAACGCCGGGCACGCGCGCCGGTGGCGCTGACGGGTTCGTTACCGAGAGAACATCTGCGGCATTCGTGGTGTTCGCAGCGGGGTAAGTGCGTCCCTGAATTTCTGCATTTCGAATTCGTGAAGTCGATCGGTGGGGAGCAACGCGCGGCCGAGCAGCGGCTTCGGGCGTTTTACGATGCCGTCGAAGCCGGTTGGCCGGAAGGCCCGATCGGGGATGATCCGGTGAAACTCTGGCGGCGGGAATTCGCGGCGAAATTTCCCAGCGTGGCGCCGGTGGTGAAGGTGAATACGCAAACGACTGGCTTTAGCCGCCTGACGCCGATGGAGCAGGCGCGGGCGTTGGGGTTGAAATGAAGTGCCCGTGTTGCGGTGCGACGATCGAGAGCTCGCAGCAGCAGTATCAGGCGCGGCAGTTGGCCCAGGGGCATTGTCCGAAGTGTGGGAAACCCAACGACGGGCCGTATGTCACTTGTCGCGACTGCCGGATGAAGAACAACGCGCAACGCCGGCAGCGATACGAGAGCCTTCGTGGTGTGGGTAAGGTGTTGAGCGGATTAGGGAAGTAGGGGGAGATCCAGCCCGTGAGGGGGAGAGGCGACCGTTGTTGATTTTAGATCTCTGCGGGGGCACTGGCGCATGGTCGAAGCCCTACGCCGATGCGGGGTATCTCGTGAAGATTATCGACCGGGTGACAGGGCGTGATGCGCGACTGTTACAGCGCGAATCAGGAGTGTGGGGCATCTTGGCGGCCCCGATGTGTACCGTGTTCTCGTATGCCAGGAATCGGTATCCGCCGTCTGATGCCGAACTGTTGGAGGCGTTGTCGCTGGTGGATGCGTGCGTGCGGATTACCTACGCACATCGGCAGGGGTTGAAGTGGTGGGCGCTCGAGAATCCCGTGAATAAGTTGCGGCGGTATCTCGGCCCGCCCGTGCTGACGTTTCGGCAGTGGGAATACGGCGATGCTGGCGAGAAGCCGACAGGGATTTGGGGCGACTTCACGGCTCCGCGCAAGACCCCGAAGCCGCGCACGAAGGCGAGCACGTTTCGCACGCAGTATGAGAATGCACGGCCCGAAGACGCGATCACGCCACCGAACTTTGCGCGAGCGTTCTTTGAGGCCAATCCGTAGGGCGAGAGGCCCGCAGACGTATGAGCACCCCACAGGACTAAATGGCGAAATACGCATATCACCAAATCGACGGCAATCAACAAGAGATCATGGACTACTTCCAGGCGCACGGCTTCAGCGTGGAGAGTATCGGCCGACCGCTGGATCTGATCGCCGGGAAAGATGGGCGCACGTATCTCATCGAGGTCAAGCGGCCGAAGGCGAAACTGCGGCCGACGCAGGAGAAGTTCTTAGCCAACTGGCGCGGGCACGCGGCGGTCGTGCGGGATCTGAACGATGCGAAGGCGTTGATTGATAAGCACAAGCTGGCGGTGTTTGGAGTGACGTAATGAAAATTTCACAGGACGAGCAGAACGCGATTCGCGCCGTGCTGGTGTATGGCGAGGCGTATGGCTACGGGAACCTTATGTCGCATTTACAGACCGCGTGGGCGGCGAGGCTGGTACGTGGCGGCCTATCAGAGAAGGCCGCGCGGCGAGCTGCTGGCGGTCCAGGCTATCCGTTCAAGATGCAGGACGACCTCGTCGAGCGTGGCGAATGGGATGAGACTGGCGCACGTTATCGTCAGCCTAAAAAGCGCGCGAAGTAGCACGTTGCGGACTTCGCGGTACCTGCTCGTATGGACGGATAACCGTCCGTCGAGGGCGCGTAAAAGGCATTTGTATTTCGTGAAAGGACACTATTTATGCCTCACGGAGTCGGCCCCACAGGGCCACTGGACGCAGAACTTGAGAAGTTGCGACGTTATGAGCCAGTGCTCCGCGATGGTGGACTTCGCGGCGGCTGGGTGACGATGGCCCACGATGTGAGGGGTCGATACGTCGCACTAGCCGATGTCGTAGCCCTCCTCGCCGTCCCTCCCGAGGGGGAGAGACCGCAGGAGACAACAGCAGAAACCGCGTACCGGGAACCAGTGGAGAAGCTGGCGCGGCGTACGGCGGCGCAGGTCTTCGCTACACCAGACGAACAACTGAAGCCGGAGCGCTGGTGGGAGGTCTACGACTGGTGTCGCGATATTCAAAAGCTGGCGCAGCAAGTGAGCGAGCGCGTGGATGAATTTGCGAACGCCATACCAGATCCACCCAAGACAGCTGAGGGCGCACAGGGGTGGCAGCCCATCGAGAAAACGCGAGAGCGCGTTGACGCATGTATTCGTCGGATGCCCGAGTCTATTCGTGCCGAACTGCGGATGCGCGAGAACTACGAGAGGCTTAGGGCGTTGGCCGATCCCCCCGCACGAGAGGAGACGTAGAAGATGGACAAGGAATGGCTCAAGCAGTTGCTGTTATTTGTTCTCGGCATGTTAGTTGGGGCGCTTATTCGCTCGTATAAACCAGGAAATAGTTAAGGAAAGGACTCCCAATGAGCGATCCCGCCCCGTCAACGCAGGAACAGGAACGGTTTCTCGAATTAACGAAGTTGCTGGAAGACATCAGATTCGCATTCACAGAGGGCGGCTTTGAGGTTCACTACTGCGAGCGGAGAGCGTTTCAGTTTCTCGATAGCTACGGCAGAGGCATCTTGAAACTACTCTCTCCCCCCGCGTCCGCTGGCGGGGCGCAGGAGACGCTACGCGAAGCATTACAGAACCTTGTAACGAAGCTCGACGCGATGGAGAAGCCGCTGAATGGCGCGTGTGTGATTGCGAGTATTCACGGCATGCCCTACATCGGTCCTACCTGGAGCGACGAACTATCAGTAGCTAAAGCGCTTATCGCGCTCACCCCCGCACCGGAGACCGGAGAGACCACATGAGCGTCGAACTGATTGCCGAACTCGCGACGGCACACGGGGGCAACGTGGTCCGTCGATACAGGAACAACTGATGCGTGAATTTGTCGGCTGGTTGAGCGCCGATATTCCAGAACTCCACCACGTTGAGATTCCGCGCTTGGCAGATTCTCTGGAACGGTTTCTCGCTGCCTCTCCCCCCGCGTCCGCTGGCGGGGCGCAGGAGACGCTACGAGCGCAAGTGGAAGCGCTTCATCAGCGCATTATGAACATCCCGTCACATGAGAAGGGCGACTTCGACAGCACGGAATGGGCGATATACAAGGCAGGCCATCGAGAGGCACGTCACGCCGCTGCTGAACTAGTGTTGTCGCTGATCCCCCACACGGAGAGACGGTAAATGAAGCGCCTGATCGACATCTGCGCGGCTGTGCTGTGCTTCCTCTGGTTGCTGGTACGTGGCGATGGCCGCTAGGCTCGTCGTGTGCTGGGCGTGCGTCGTGCTGGCTGGCTGCGGCTCGAGCCCGTTAGCGCCGTCGACGTTCGAGCCGGCCGACCTTGGGCCCGTGGTCGCGTATCTCGAGGCCGATCCGTGGGTTCATCCCCTCTTAGGGGAAACCCTGGGCCCGTGGGTGCGCCGGCAACTCTCGAGCGTGCGGATCTATCTCGATCCCACCTTACCGGCTGACGTCGGCGCGCGTGCGAGCCTCACGAGTCGCGAACTCTTTTGGCCGCCACGGAATACCGATCTATCGCTCACGGTGCAAGCGGCCGCCCTTATTCACGAGGCGCGACACTTCGAAGGGTATCTGCATACCTGTGGCACGGCTGGGTTGCAGGGTGATAAGACGATGGAAGAACGGGGCGCCTTTGCGATCCAGATCGTATACCTGGAACACAAAGGCGAGCCGTCACTGGCGGACTGGTTACGACGCAACTATATCGGGTGTCACTGACCGATCGTTTTGTTCACGGGCCTACTAGAGCTTAATCTTCCCAGCGGCATAGAGCTCGAGCAGCTTCATTAGCACGCCGCGCATGTGCCGGCCTTCGAGCGCGGCCTTCTCTTTCACCTTCGCCCAAAGATCGGCGTCGACGTTTCGTAAAATATAGTTCATCGGTTCCCTTCCTGGTTGTCGTGCGTTCGGTCGTGCGCGGCGGCCAGTCTGACGGCCGCGCGGTGATTCGGTGCGGTGGCGGTGAACGGGCACGCGATGCAGTGGACCGTCCACGGGTCATTCATGCGTCTGGTCGGCTCGAGCACGGCATAGATCCGCAGGGCTCGCCGGCCGATGTCTAAGAACGGCTGGAACATTTCGTTTTCTTCACCGGCCCTTTAGGGAGTGGCACCACGGGATGTGGTCGAGCCCGTATCTGGCTGAGTCAGGTTTGCCGGCGCCGCAGTCGCACGGATTGCGGGTCGGCGTGTGGTTCGGTGCGGGTGCGAACAGATCGGGCTGGCTCGAGCTCGTGCGCGCGTATTGGGGCGTCAAGGCGAAGGGGAGCTCTGCCACTGGCGCCGCGGCGGCCTTGCGCGCGAGCTCGCGGGCGAAGTCTGCGATCGGTTGTGGGTCCAGTATCCAGCCGCCGAGGTTGTACGCTTCTCCGCAGTCGCAGGGGTTGCGGTCGGTCGTCAGTACTACTTGTCGGCCGCAAGGGCAATCGACGTGCAGCGCGGAGGGCTGGCCGATCGGGACGTTCGGGTCACGTTTGCGCGCGAGCTTGGTTAGGCCGGTCATTTAGTCTCCTTCAGCAGCTGTAGACATTCGGCGCAGTCGCATGGTTTCACCGATGACAGCGCAGCACGGGCGCGCGTTTTCGTGTCCTCAACTATTCCGTGCGTGCCTGGGTCGAGTCCGTTCTGCCAACCTGGCTTTAGGTAAATCCAATAACCGTCTGAGTCTCGGTATTCCTCTTGGATAAGGTCTGTTTTCTTCATGGTCTAGGCTCCTAATGCGGCTGTGAGGGTTCTGATCCTGGCTTTGTGGTCTCTGGCCTTGTGGGCTTTCCGATAGGCTGCCTGAAGCGCGTTCAGGCGGTCGAAGTCTGCACGCGGGAGGAATGCGCCAGCCTGCCGGCGTTCGACGATCGGCATAAAGGCTGCGCGGAGTCGGTCACGGAGGGCGCGATATTCGGCGGCCTGGCGCGTGGCCTTGTCTGGGTTCGGCATCTGCACAACGGGCACCTTCCCAGCGTCCTTGACGATATACACGGTGATCGCTTTGCCGTGATTGCGTCCACCGCAGGAGCACATACAGATCGGCCCGCGTGCGTCAGTGCAGCGGTGGTCGCACGGGGTTGTATGAGACTCGTGCACGAGGCGATCGCGTTGGACTTTGCCCATGCTCTCGATTGCGCCTTCGCAAATCGAGCATTGCAGGGGCGTGCGCGTCGGGTCGTCAGTGACCGCGGCGATCGTTAGGCAGTCGGTGCAGCGAACAAACCAGCGCGGCCCGGGCGCCACAATGGCGGGCCCGGGCGCGTGCGTGAACGTCCGATAGTCGGCGGGGTCGTCTAAGGGGTTGTCGAATAGTGATGCGGTTCTACTGCTCATTTGCGGCCGCCTTTCTTCAGTGGGCGTGACTCGAGCCACGCGAGGACGATTACAGCGAGGATGACGAGCGCGATCATGCGTCTCCATCCTTTTCTGCGGGTCGGCCGGCCTTGAGGATGGCGTCGGCGGTCTTGAATATCTTTCGGGCGCTGGCTTCGGGGATCTCGGAGCCTTGCCCATACCAGTGCTGAATGTAGCCGCGGGCGTCGTCAAGCCCGGGGAGCTCGAGCGCGGCACAGCACAACATGGCGGTTGCCTCTGCCTCTAC
>Ga0193696_1000421_pt1 | contig 14963 bp, 14 predicted proteins | sample L3m1metaG_FD_145074 | JGI IMG/M metagenome (GOLD analysis project Ga0193696, IMG submission 145074) | Soil microbial communities from a riparian zone of the East river system, Colorado, United States - L3m1 | ecosystem: Environmental > Terrestrial > Soil > Riparian zone | place: USA: East River... | reverse complement strand
GTCCTTGAACTGCGTCATGCGTTGGGCCTGCCCGAAGCCGGTCATGCAACCCAGCACCCAGTTGAGTTGGGTGTGTTCGGGAACCTGTGACTGCAGAAACACCGTGGCCTTGGCGGGATCGATGCCCGCGGCCAACAGCTGCGCTGCACTCCGCAGCGTCCGCTCCCGCAACACATCTGGTGGCGTGGTGACGGTCAGGGCGTGCAGATCGGCGATCCCGTAGAATGCCTCGTGATCCTCCTGCAGCGGCACCCACTGGCGCAGCGCACCGAGGAAATTGCCGAGATGGAGGGAGTCCGCGGTGGGCTGAGCAAGGGAGAGTACGCGGGGTCTGCCAGCACTGCTGAGTGAGGGCATGAGGTACGACTGTTCCTTTCCCGATCGTGCTGCCGCTATGGCACGGGCGTCATTGTTTCACGCGTCCAGCTGCCGCTCCGCCGTATTTTCTCGGCTGTTCGGGCTGCGAAACAATCCGCCAGCACTAGGAAGCGGCCGGGGTGAAGTCCTTTCCGTCTTGACGGTGCACGACAAAGGATGCTGCCCGACGCCCGTCGAGCTCGCTCACCCGCAGTTCAACCTGCGCAAGCTCATCCTCGTCAGGACGCATCGAGGCCAGCTCGAGTGAGATTGCATCGCCGACGCTCGGCAGCTGGCCGAGCCGGGCCATGAAGAACCCGGCCAGCGTGTCGAATGGGCCTTGTGGCAGCACCAGCCCGGTCTTCTCAGCGAAATCGTCCAGCGTGGTGAGGCCGTCAATCACCAGGTCTCCGCGTACGCCGACCCGTTCTTCGACGACCACGTCGTACTCGTCGGTGATGTCCCCGACCAGCTCCTCCACCAGGTCCTCCATCGTCACGATGCCCGCGGTCCCGCCGTACTCATCGAGGACGATTGCCAGGTGCGACGAGGTGCGCCGCATGTCGCTCAATGCTCGCAGCACCCGCACGGTGTCCGGCATCGACAGCACGGAACGTGCTACCTCAGCCACCGGCGTAGTACGCGAACTGATCTCGGGATCGAGCAGGTCACGCACATGGACGAACCCGATGACGTCGTCGGCGGAGTCTCCGATCACGGGATAGCGCGAATGTGGCGCGTTGAGCAGCTCCCGTACCGCACGATGTGCAGGCATGTCACCTGGCAGGAAATCCACCTCGGTACGCGGCACCATGACTTCGCGAAGGCTACGCTCCCCGGCGGCGAAGACGTCATCGACGATTCGGCGCTCCTCATCGCCGAGCGTGGTCGATCCACTGACCATGGCGCGGATTTCCTCATTGGTCACCTCCTCACGCGAGATCTTCGGGTCACCGCCCAAGATCCGGACCAGGATGTTGGTGGAGACGCCGAGCAGCCAAATCACCGGTCGTGCGATTCGACCTGTGAAATCCACCAGCGGTGCCAGCGCGAGTGCAGCGCTCTCGGCGCGTTGCAGCGCCAACCGTTTGGCGGTGAGCTCGCCGATCACGATCGAGACGTAGGAGATCACGATGGTGATCAACACCAAGGAGATTGTGTCGGCCGCACCGCTGCTCAAGCCCAGTCGCTCCAATTGGGGCGCCAGATCACCCGACAGCTTGTCGGCGCCAAAGGCGGCGGCGAGAAAGCCTGAGAGCGTGACACCGACTTGGGCCACGGAAAGGAAAAGGTTGGGATTCGAGGTCAGCTTGGCGACCAGCTGACCACGCTTCCCTCGATGCGCGAGCTGCCTGACCTGACTCTCCCGGAGTGAGACCAATGCCAGTTCGGCGGCGACAAAAATGCCCTGGATCATCACCAAGATCAAGATCAGCGAGATGTTGAGGACGACGCTAATAGTCATGGCTGGAGAAGGGTCAAGGGTCTGTCACAGTCGGCGTCGCCAATCACCTCAGCAAGCCTAGTGAACATGCTGGGTTCAGGAATGGCTGGTGCCGAGAACCCTGTTGTGAACCCGCTCCGTGGAGGTTTGGATGAAACCCATGGCCGATGCGAACGCCGCGGCGCCCCCGTCCGAGCTGACTACTGAGCTGCCCACCGCGCTGCCGAGCGCGCGCGGCTTTCCCGATGGCGTGCCGATCCTGATCGATGCGGAGGCCGTCGTGACACTCCGGGCGACCAGCCGGCGCGACCTTCCCGCGATGGTCGAGCAATGCCGCGATCCCGACATGATCCGATGGACTACCGTCCCTACTCCCGAAGGCGGTTACCAGCTTCGCGATGCCGAGGAATTTCTTGCCTTGATCGCTGCCGGCTGGACCAGTGGTGAACGACTCGGCTGGACGATCGAGGCACAGCGAGGTGACGAACAGGGCTTCTGCGGCAGCATCGACCTCCGCCTCGAGGGTGAAGGAGCCGCAGAGGTCGGATTCGGGCTGCATCCTGACGCGCGCGGGCGCTCGATCATGAAGACCGCACTAGAGCTGGTCTGCGGCTACGGATTCGACGACCTCGGGCTTCAGGCCATCCGGTGGCGAGCCTTGGTCGGCAATTGGCCGTCGCGGCGTGTTGCGGCTCGGGCCGGCTTCGTCTTTGATGGTGCGGTCCGGCGGCTGCTGGCGCATCGTGGCGAGCTCCTCGACGGCTGGATCGCCACTCTGACTCCGGACGATCGGCACGTGCCGCAGCGCTGGCTAGATCTGGTGGAGATGGCGGGCCGCGGCGTAGCACTGCGGGCCTTCCGTGACTCCGATGTCGATCGCATCGTCGAAGCCTGCTCGGATCCGCGTACCTCTTACTGGCTCGTCTCGATGCCCCGGCCGTACCGGTCCGAGAATGCATTTGCTTATCTACAGGCAACGGCGGAACTGGCTGCGCGCGGGACTGGTCTGACGTGGTGTATGGCCGATCCGGCAGACGACCGATGCCTCGGGTCGATCAGCCTGGACGGTCTCGGTGGGTACTCCAGGCGTGGCGAGATCGGGTATTGGGCGCACCCGGATGCGCGGGGTCGCGGAGTTGTCACGGAGGCTGTTCGACTGGTGACGGAGTACGCCAAGAACTCCACCTTGGCCACCTCGGTGCTGATTCGTTGTGCATCGAGCAACATGGCGTCACGCCGAGTGGCCGAGCGGGCTGGGTATCACGAGATTGGCATCCAGCCGACCTCGGAGCCGGTGGGAGATGGGGAGTTGGCTGATCTCGTTCTCTATTCCAGCCCTTAGCCACGCGAATCCTGAGTAGTTATTCGCCCGCAACGCCGTACACCCGGTGTTGTGAGTGATTTGTGGGAGGATCTGCGAATGACATTGCGGGTAAGCGTCATCGGGACGAATTATCTGGGTGCTACCCACGCCGCCGGTATGGCGGAGTTCGGCCATCACGTGATCGGCGTCGACATCGACGTCGATCGGATCAAGACGCTGAACGCTGGGCAATCGCACATCTTCGAGGTCGGCCTGGAGCCGCTGCTGGAGAGGCATACCGCATCGGGGCGGTTGCGATTCAGCACTGACTACGCCGAAATCGCCGACTGGGCGGACGTGCACTTTCTGGCGCTGGGGACCCCATCCGGCCCTGGCGGCGCGGCCGATCTGAGCCAGTTGCATGCCGCGGTGGACACTCTCGCGCCGCTGTTGACCAAGCCGACGTTGGTGGTCGGCAAGTCCACGGTTCCGGTCGGCACCGCGGTGGCGCTCGAAGAGCAGCTTCGTCGCTTGTCTCCAGCTGGAGATGGCGTCGAGCTCGCCTGGAATCCAGAGTTTCTGCGCGAGGCGTACGCAGTGGAGGACACGCTGCGTCCTGACCGGCTGGTCTTCGGCACCCACTCCCGGCACGCGTTGGACCTGCTCGAGGAGATCTATGCGATCCCGATCACCGACCGTACGCCAGTAGTTCGGTGCGACATCGCGACCAGCGAGCTGATCAAGGTCGCCGCCAACGCGTTCCTGGCGACCAAGATCAGCTTCATCAATGCGATGGCGCAGATGTGCCAGGCAGCGGGCGGCGACGTCGTCTTGCTGGCTGATGCCATCGGGTACGACAGACGGATCGGGCGGGAGTTTCTGAACGCAGGGTTGGGGTTTGGCGGGGGTTGTCTGCCGAAGGACATTGCCGCGCTGGCCGTACGGGCGGATGAGCTCGGTGTCAACGTGCTGAGCGACTTCATCCACTCGGTGGAGGCGATCAACGCCGGACAGCGGACCGAGCTGGCCGAGCTGGCGATCGATCAGGCTGGCGGGGATGTCGTCGGAAAGCGGATCGCGGTGCTGGGAGCGGCATTCAAGCCCGGTACCGACGACACTCGCAACTCCCCCGCGCTGACCGTGGCCGAGCAGCTGCATGCCTCTGGCGCGGACGTACGGATCTATGATCCGCAGGCTCGGCTGCCACCGCGGGAGGGCTTCACCCAGGTGGCCAGCGTCGAGCAGGCGCTGCTGGGCGCCAACGTCGTGTTGCACCTCACCGAATGGCCCGAGTTCCGACAGCTCGACCCGGAGCGACTCGGCAGGCTGGTCGCCTCCAAAGTGATCATCGACGGCCGCCTCAAGTTGCACGCTCCCACCTGGCGGAACGCCGGCTGGAAGCTGGTCCAGATAGGCCGCGCCACGAGCCTCTAATCCAACGCCGATTTTGTCATAACGCAGCTGGGCTTATAGGCCAACCGCATTCTGACAAGTCAGCGCAGGCGGGCGGAGAGGTTCCTGTCGAGGGTGTCGAGAAATTCCTCCGTGGTGAGCCAGGACTGGTCAGGGCCCACCAGCACGGCCAGATCCTTAGTCATGGCGCCATCCTCGACAGAGGTGATGATTACGTCTTCTAAAGCTTCTCCGAAGCCGACCACGTCGGGGGTGCTGTCGAGCTTGCCACGATGCTTCAATCCGCCTGTCCAGGCATAAATCGAGGCAATCGGGTTCGTCGAGGTTGGCTTGCCCTCCTGATACTGCCGGTAGTGCCGGGTCACCGTGCCGTGCGCGGCCTCAGCCTCGACCGTCTTGCCATCCGGCGTCATCAGCACACTCGTCATCAGACCGAGCGAGCCGAAGCCCTGAGCCACCGTGTCGGACTGGACATCGCCGTCGTAGTTCTTGCAGGCCCAGACGTAGCCACCGCCCCACTTCAAGGACGCCGCGACCATGTCGTCGATCAGCCGGTGCTCATACGTCAGCCCGGCAGCCTTGAACTCAGCCTCGTACTCCTGCTCAAAGATCTCGGCAAAGATGTCCTTGAACGCGCCGTCGTACGCCTTCAAGATCGTGTTCTTGGTTGACAGATAAACCGGGTAGCCGCGCTCCAACCCATAGGAGAAAGACGCTCGTGCGAAGTCGGCGATTGAATTGTTGAAGTTGTACATCCCCAACGCCACGCCACCATCAGGTGGATAGTTCGCCACGACGTGCTGGATCGGCTCACCGCCGTCCTCAGGCGTAAAGGTGATCGTGAGCTGGCCGGCGCCGGGCACCTTGAAGTTGGTCGCCTTGTACTGATCGCCATGCGCGTGACGACCGATGACGATCGGCTTAGTCCAGTTGGGCACCAGGCGCGGGATGTTGGAGATGATGATCGGCTCCCGAAACACCACGCCACCGAGGATGTTGCGAATGGTGCCGTTCGGCGAGACCCACATCTTCTTGAGGTTGAATTCCTTTACCCGCGCCTCGTCCGGTGTGATGGTGGCGCACTTGACGCCGACGCCGTGCCTTTTGATCGCGTTCGCCGCATCAATGGTGACCTGGTCCTCGGTCGCGTCGCGATTGGTAATGCCGAGGTCGTAGTACTCCAGGTTCACGTCCAGATACGGAAGGATCAGGCGGTCTTTGATGAACTGCCAAATGATCCGTGTCATCTCGTCGCCGTCGATCTCCACAACAGTGCCGTCGACCTTGATCTTCCCCATGGCTGCGACCTTTCACTCGACCCGCGGGCCCTCCCAACCTATCGAACCCGGGCCTCGTCGATCCGCGCGGTTGTGCGCCCCCGGCGCATCACGCGCTCACGATCGCATCGGCACGATTCATCGGATTCTGCTCCGCTGCGTACGCCTGCTCGCCCGGCATCCAGTCTGTCCGCCAATGCTCCAGCACGGCGGGCGGATCCCGGTTGACGATCCGCTGCCAGCGCACCTCGGGCGACGCGTCAACCCACACAGTCACGTCCCACGGCACCCGTAGGCGTAGGTCGGTCGAGGAGACTCCTTCGACGATGACCGGGACCCCGGGAGGTACCTCGGCCCAGTCGAGCCCTCTAGGAGAGTCGTAAGGCCAGCGCTGATACCGGGCCACCTGGCCGGCCAGCAGCGGGCCCACCAGCTCGCGGGCGAACCGCTCCCACTCCCATCCGGCGATACCCGGCCGGGCGAAATCGTCAGTGCTGACGACCACCGATCCGGGTAGACGTTCGGCGATTGCCCGAGCAAGGGTCGACTTTCCGGAGGCCCCGAAGCCATCCACGCCGACCCAGCGGGTGCCCCCCAGGCCGGCAAGCCGGTCGCAGACCCAGCCTGGCGCACGGTCGGCGCTGATCTGTAGTGGCACCTGACCTCCCACCTCAACGCATCGCCGATCTTGCTAGTGTCGCGGACGCCAAACGTCAGCCTACGAAGCCGCCACCGCTGAGGAGAGTCCGTGAGCACACCCGTGAAAATTGCCGTCACCGGCGCCGCTGGCCAAATCGGCTACAGCTTGCTGTTCCGGATCGCTAGTGGTTCGATGCTCGGCCATGACCAGCCCCTGGAGCTGCGGCTTTTGGAGATCACCCCGGCGCTCAGGGGGTTGGAAGGGGTGGTGATGGAGCTTGACGACTGCGCCTTCCCGCTGCTCAGCAAGGTCGAGATCGGGGACGACCCCAAGGCGATCTTCGACGGAGTCAATCTGGCCTGCCTGGTGGGCGCCCGACCGCGCACCAAGGGCATGGAGCGCAGGGATCTGCTGGAGGCCAATGGAGGAATCTTCAAGCCGCAGGGTCGAGCGCTCAACGACCAGGCTGCCGACGACGTCAAGGTGCTGGTGACCGGAAATCCGGCGAACACCAATGCGCTGATCGCTATGCGGAACGCACCTGATATCCCCCCCGAGCGTTTCAATGCGCTGACCCGACTCGATCACAATCGAGCCAAGGCCCAACTCGCCGCGAAAACCGGCGCGACTGTCAGCGAGATCACTCATATGACGATCTGGGGCAATCACTCTGCGACCCAGTACCCGGACCTGTTCAACACTTTGGTACGCGGGCAGCGAGCGGCCGAACTGGTCGACGACCAGGAGTGGCTGGAATCGACATTCCTGCCTACCGTGCAAAAGCGTGGAGCGGCGGTTATCGAAGCCCGGGGGGCAAGTTCGGCGGGAAGCGCCGCCAACGCGACGGTCAACCACATGCGTGACTGGGTGCTGGGTACGCCTGACGGCGACTGGGTGTCGATGTCGGTGCCTTCAGACGGGTCCTACGAGATTCCGGAGGGGCTGATCAGCTCATTCCCCTGCACGGTCTCCAGCGGTATCTACCAGATCGTGCCGGGCCTGGAGATCAATGACTTCTCCCGTGGCAAGATCAACACCAGCGTGGCCGAGCTCGTCGAGGAGCGCGAGGCGGTACGAACGCTAGGTCTGATCGACTAGCGTTCCGGCCTGGTGTTCGGTTCCTGCGTCACACTGGACTCCATGACTGAAAGCCAGCAGCCGAACCCGTTCAGCCGGGAGGGATCGAGTTCATCCGACGGACTCGACCCCGATAGCAGCCCCGAGCAAACCACGCCGTACCCGCCGCTCGGCATCGGATCAAACGACCGATACGCCAGCGACTGGCCCTCTTATCCTGCGGAGTATCCGGCTGCGGACCCGTACGCGAACCCATCAGTCGATCCATACGGCCGACCGGTCGGCCCGTACGGCGGCCCGAGTGTCGATTCGACCTACCCCGTACCAGGGCCTGCTTTCGACCCTCAAGCATCTCCACGCTATGACCCCGTCCAGAGTTATGGCGAGTCGCCCAGCTACCGCAATCCCTACGAATCCAATCCTTATCAGCCCAGCTTTGGCGGCGTAACGCCGTACGGCGTCGGGCCGACGCAGGTGCCGACGCCGCACCCACAGGCGGGACTGGCTCTCGTCCTCGGGATCCTCGGCACGGTCTTGGGCATGGGTTGCATCGTCGGCGGACTGGTCGGGATCGGCGGCATCGTCGTCGGCCGCCGGGTCAAGAACGAGATCGATGCGGAGCCGGGCCGCTACACCGGCCGCTCCCAGGCAGTAGCAGGTTTGATCACCGGCATTATCGGTGTATCGATCACCGTTCTGGCGACGGTATTCATTGTGCTCGCGATCGTCGCCGGAATTGCGGGCTCGAATTAATGAGGGTGTGAACTTTTCGCGACTCTCTACGGGCAGTCAGCAGCTCGTCGGAGTGTTATTTGCCGAAGCTGGATTCCTTTGGTTCTGCGCTCTGAATGTCAGCACAGTGTTCTGCTGCAGGGTTCAACCGCGTAGGTAACAATGGAGCACATGAGCAATCCGTACGACGAACAACCCCAGGCCCAGCCGAGCCCCCAATCTCCTTATCAGCAGCCGTCGGAGCAATATCAGCCCGGCGGGCAGCCCATGCCCTACGGCCAGCCGTACGGGGCACCTCCGCAGGAGCACCCACAGGGAACCCTGATCTTGGTCTTCGGAATTCTCGGCATCTTCATCACGATCTTCGCACCCATTGCCTGGTATATGGGAAACAAGGCCAAGCGGGAGATTCAGGCCTCCGGCATGCAGTACTCGAATGAGCAGAACATCAGTGTTGGCCGCATCCTGGGCAAGGTCTTCACGATCATCGCTTTGATCTCGATTGCCCTCACGATCATCATCACCATCATCGTGGTCATCGCCGGGGTAAGCCAAAGCGGCGGCTAAGACGCCCTTTCTTTGAGAGCTGCTCGCGCATCGCGCGCATGGATCCGCCTACTTCGTTGTCGTTCGCAGAGAAAAAGCGCCTCTGCTCTCTCCTCCCCAGCACGGCGGGCGCGCGATTTCCGACGCTCGCAGCTGGCTCTTACCGGCCCTCCGGAACCACAATCGCAAGTGCGATGATCGCTACCGCACCGACCGTGAGGACGGTGACGTCGAACGCTTTCGTACGCACTTGAAGCAGCCCGGCGTCCCGACTGGGCAACGCGACGCGTTCCACGGCTCCCACTCCCAGGGAGGCGCCGATGAGCAGGCAGCCCAGGCGCCACGAAGACTCACCGAGGAAGCTCACCACCAAGCCCGCGACTACGCCGATCACCACGATCAAGAGCGGCCACTGGCGCAGTGATCGGGCTGCCGCGCTCGCTTCAGACCGGCGCGGCACGAGCCACCAGTTGTTCGGCGCGTTCGACGACAGTGCTCAGCAGCATGGCACGAGTCATCGGCCCGATACCGCCCGGAATCGGTGCCACCCAGCTCGCGACTTCGTGCACGCCCGGATCAAGGTCACCGACCAGCCCGGCCTCCGTCCGGGTGATGCCGACGTCTACGCAGACCGCACCTGATTTGATCATTTCCGCAGTGACCAGTCGCGGCCGGCCTGCCGCGGCAACGACGATGTCGGCGGCACTGGTGTGGCGTGCGAGGTCGACGGTTCCGGTGTGACACAACGTGACCGTCGCGTTCTCGCTCTTGCGGGTCAGCAGCAGCCCAAGAGGCCGGCCGACGGTGGTACCCCGGCCGATCACACACACCTCTGCCCCGTCGAGGCCAACGCCATTCCGCCGGAGCAGCTCGACGATGCCACGCGGCGTACCCGGCAAGGGCCCGGGCGCGCCAAGCACCAGCTTGCCCAGGTTGACAGGATGAAGCCCGTCCGCATCCTTATCGGGATCGACCATGCCGAGTGCGGCGTAGTCGTCGAGATGCGGTGGCAACGGCAGCTGGACGATGTAGCCGGTGCACGCGGGGTCGGCGTTCAGGTCTGCGATTACTGCATCCAGCTCATCTTGGGTGGTGGAATCCGGCAGCTCCACCTGGATGGAGGCGATTCCCACTTCCGCGCAATCACGATGCTTGCCCCGGACGTACGCGCGGCTGCCCGGATCATCACCGACGAGCACCGTACCGAGACCGGGTACGAAACCTCGGTCGGCGTTGGCGAGCGTTGCAACTCGATCCCTCAGCTCGGCCTTGATCGTTGCCGCCAGAGCCTTGCCGTCGAGAATCCGTGCCGTCATCTGCACACCAGCCCTTGATCAGAGTTAATGAAAGAAGTGTCGCGCGCCAGAGAAGTACATGGTCGCTCCGGCGGCCTGGATCGCCGCGATGACGTCCTCGTCATGCACCGAGCCGCCGGGCTGCACGATAGTGGACACTCCCGCCGCCAGCAGGATCTCCGGCCCGTCCGCGAACGGAAAGAATGCGTCCGAAGCGGCGACGGAACCGCTGGCGCGCTCCCCAGCCCGTTGGACCGCCAGCCGGCACGAGTCGACCCGATTCACCTGACCCATCCCGATGCCGACCGACGCACCGTCCCGCGCAAGCAAGATCGCGTTCGACTTGACGGAGCGTGCTGCCCGCCAGGCAAACTCAAGATCAGCCAGCGTGTCATCCGAGGCCGGCTGACCCGCGACCAGCTTCCAGTTGACGGCCCGGTCATGATCAGAATCAACGCGGTCGCTGAGCTGGACGAGCAGTCCACCATCGATGCGGCGACTCTCGGCGCCGCCGCGATGGGGCGGCTCGACCACCAGGATTCGGAGGTTTTTCTTGCTGGCCAGCACCTCCAGCGCACCCTCCTCGTACTCGGGCGCGATGATCACTTCGGTGAAGATGCCGGCAACCTGACGCGCCATCTCCACATTGACTGGCCGATTGGCCGCGATCACACCGCCGTACGCCGAGATCGGATCGCAGGCATGGGCCTTGCGATGGGCTTCCGCGACGTCCGATCCGATGGCAATGCCGCACGGGTTGGCATGTTTGATGATCGCGACCGCGGGCTCGTCGAAGTCGGCCGCGGATCGGCGCGCGGCGTCCGCATCGACATAGTTGTTGTACGACATGTCCTTGCCATGCAACTGCTGGGCGTTCGCCAGGCCACTGTCGCCCCCGCTGGTGCGGTAGAGGGCGGCCGGCTGGTGCGGGTTCTCCCCGTACCGCAGACCGGTGACCTTCTCCCAGGTCCCTCCCATCCAACGCGGGAAGCCCGTACCGTCACTGAGGTCGGTGACGACGCTGCCCATCCAGCTCGCCACCGCTACGTCGTAGGTGGCGGTATGGACGAAGGCAGCTGCAGCAAGCGCCTCCCGCTGTGCCAGCGTGAAGCCGCCGGCTATGAGGGCATCCGTGAGCTGCGGATACTGAAGCGGCGAGGTGATCACGGCCACTGAGGCATGATTCTTCGCCGAGCTGCGCACCATGGCCGGACCGCCGATATCGATCTGCTCGATGCACTCCGATGGGCTCGCGCCGGAGGCCACGGTCGCCGTAAACGGGTAAAGGTTGCTGATCAAGAGATCAAATGGCTCGATGCCAAGCTCGGCGAGCTGGGCACGATGAGCATCCAGCCGAAGATCGGCAAGCAGCCCGGCATGGACTTTCGGGTGCAGGGTTTTGACCCGACCGTCGAGGCACTCCGGGAACCCAGTCACCTGCTCGATGGCGGTCACTCGGAGGCCAGCCCCCGCGATCGTCGCCGCCGTCGAACCGGTGGAGACGATCTCGGCACCCGCCTCGGCCAATGCCTGAGCAACGATGAGAAGGTCCGTCTTGTCATAGACCGAGACCAAGGCCCGCTTGATTGGTCGGCGAGTCGTGTCACCGCTGTCTGGTGAGATCGTCATGTCCACAGCACTTTCCGGTCGGCGACTCGCCACGTTCGAGTGGCGAGTTGATGGGTGATGGCGACGAGCAGCTCGCGTTCCACGACTTTGATCCTCTCGTGCAACGACTCCACCGTGTCGTCGTCGGCAATCGGCACCGCTTGCTGATCCAAAATCACGCCGCTGTCCACCCCAGCATCCACCAGAAACACGGTGGCGCCGGTGATCTTGACGCCGTAGGCCAATGCATCCCGCGGACCGTGCATGCCCGGGAACGACGGGAGCAACGCCGGGTGGGTGTTGAGAATGCGTCCTTCGAAGCGGCCGAGGAACTCCGGTCCCAGGAGCTTCATGAAACCGGCGCTGATCACCAGATCCGGCTCGTACCTGGCAACCTCTGCGGTGAGGGCTCGGTCCCACTCAGACCTCGTGGCGTAGTCGGAGAGGGCCAGAACGAAGGTGGGGATCCTCGCCCGTTCCGCACGCCCCAGTCCAGCGATCTCAGGCCGATCCGACCCGACCGCCACGATCTGGGCGCCGTACGCCGGGTCTTCGCAGGCATCGATCAATGCCTGCAGCAGGGTTCCGCTGCCCGAAATGAGTATCACGAGGCGGGCCGCCCGGCCCAGCCGCGTAGTGGCGAGGGGCTCGGGCACGACGCACAGCCTAGCGACCAGCCTGGCCCGGCTGGTCAGACCGGGCGGGACGGTTCGCTTGCCGATCAAAGATCGGGCCGCTGGCGGCGCAGAGGGCTGCTCGCTACCGACCGCGCCGCGGAATCAGGCCCAGCGCCAGCCCGGTGATCATGCCCGAGAGGCCCATGGTCGTAGCTGCCATCACCAGCAACGGAAAGAGCCGTGGGCCAAGGCCAGTGAGTCGGAGGGTTCCGAGATCTCCGCTGGCCGCCCAAGCCACCCCCGCGAAGGCAACACCAGCCAGCAGGCCGCACGCGCCGCCTTTCAGGCTGGCCTGATCGAATCGGACCGCCGGCCGCGCTGCGAGTACCACCCAGCACGCGATCGCCCCGGCAGCTGCACCGGCAGCAAGCCACCAGAGGTCCATGAAGTCGCCCGGACCGGATGATGGCAGCGCACCGAGCAGCGGGATGTCGGGGAGGATGCCGAGTTCGGTACCCGCCGGCGCCACGACCGAGCCGGTCCCCACCGAGAATCCCGAGCCCAGCGCGTACGAGGCGGACCACACCAGCGCATTCGGTGCGAATGCCAGCTGGACGAGCAGCAAGGCGATCCCTCCGGCGACGCCTGGCTGCAGCGCATCATGCAGCGCCGCTACTCGGCTCAGGTGCGTTCCAAGTCCGGTGACGAGCACAGCTGCTCCAGCGACCAACATGGCGAGTTGAGCCGCGACCACAGCACGGAAGACAACCCCTCCCCTGTTAGCCGTCCGTCCGACGCCCAAAGCATGGCTACTGCCCCATGCTCCAGCCAACAGAAGTACCGCGATCACCGCTGCCCAGCGTGCCGGAACCTGCCACGGCTCCCCCAGCCACACCGCCACGACAAGAACGGGCAGCAGGTAGATCGCAACCATCACGACACTGATCAGCACTGGGCTCGTCGCCTGGTTGCTCCGAACCCGACGACTGCTTGCCGCCGCGAATCGCGAGATCACAAACGCAATGGCCGCGGTCACGCCCCACGGCACGAGGGTGACCGGGATGGTGCCGATATGTACACCGACACCGTTACTCAGCAACCAAAGCCGGGTCCCGAGGCGTGCAGCGTCGCCGATACTGCCCGAATCAGCTGCAAGCCAGGCGAAAATTGTCACGCCAGCGCACAAAATCCAGCTCGCCAGAGCCGTCGCCGCGCCCCCCATGAAGGCGACAGCGGTCCAGCCGATAGGGGCCGAGACTCGCCGCAACCGGGTTGGCTGAGCATCCTTTTTTCGAGCGGGAGTCACCCGAAGTATGACCTCAGCGGCAGTTCGTCGAGACGACAGCAGAGAAGGCATAGCGTCTCCATGCTCACTCAGCGGGCGGACGCGAATGGGCGAGACACGCCAGGCGCGGGTAAAGTCTCCCGTGATTGTCGGCCACCGATCGATTCGAGCGGCCGGCCCAGGAAGCCTGCGATGGACTCCGAGACTCGGGGGGAGCAAATCAGCATGGTCGACCAGGAGCGTGCGACCTATCGACCCCGGCGAGCCTTCATCGAACCCGATGTCGAGCCCGCCGATCCGGAACAGCCGGCCCAGCCGGTGCGACCGGCCCAGCCGCAACGACCGGCCCAGACGGTACGACCGGCCCAGCCTGATCGAAACCAGCCTGATCGACACCAGCCCGATCGAAATGGAATCGGGCGCGATCGGAATGGAATGGGTCGCGATCGGAATGGAATGGGCCGCGATCGGAGTGGAATGGGGGGTCATCGTAACGGAACGGCGCCGACCAGGCCCGCCGTTCTCGATGAGGATTTTCCGAAGCCGCTGTATCGAGATGACACGCAGCAGAATGGGTGGTCACGGCCGGCGGTGGCCTCGCGCGGGACTCCACTTCCGGAGTCTGATCCACCCACTGAAGAGACCATGAGTCCCATCGCGTTCGCGCCGAGCCGACCGCGCGTCCAAAAGGACGAAAACACCACGATTCTGCCCCGTAGCCGGCCCACCAAGCACCGCACCCAAGCACTCGACGCGATCGATGATTACGACGACGAGCGGACCGTGCTCGGAGGGCGCGCCAAACTCGCCCTGATCATCGGTGCTGTGGCGGCCGTAGTCGTGATCGGCCTTGTGATCGGCTACGCGGTTCTCGGCGTCGGCAACCAGCCCCAGAGCCAACCCAGCGTCTCACCGCCCCCCCGTGGCGGACCCTCCGGCGGCTCGAACCAGCCGGCGGGCCAGACTGGGGGCGCCTTGTTGACCGATGGTTTCATGCTCAGCCCGGACCAGGCCAAGGCAATAGTCCCGGATCAAAAGTGGAAGGTCGTCACCACTCAGCGTGGCGCGAAGACGGATGGCCCGACCGCCGCCTGCTTCGGCGGCGACCCGGTGGAGGGCCAGCCCCCACCGCAGCAAGAGGTCGTTCGGGTGCTGGAGGGCAGCGGCGGCAAGACGGCACCGAAGGCGCTGCACGATGCCACGGCGTACACCTCCCCCGACGAGGCCACTGCGGCGTACGCCGTCGCTTCAAAAACACTTGGTAGCTGTGCGGTCGCTGGCTTCTACATCGAATCAGGCAGCTCGGTCAGTGGCATCGGTAACCAGGCGGTCGGTGCCGTGATCATGGAGGTCGAAGGCAAGAAGACCC